>Ga0157370_10006232_pt1 | contig 13213 bp, 16 predicted proteins | sample C35metaG_FD_113463 | JGI IMG/M metagenome (GOLD analysis project Ga0157370, IMG submission 113463) | Corn rhizosphere microbial communities from Kellogg Biological Station, Michigan, USA - C3-5 metaG | ecosystem: Host-associated > Plants > Roots > Rhizosphere > Soil | place: USA: Michigan...
CATGTGATGCTCGACCAGGAGAACGGTGATCTTCAGATCGTCGCGCAGTCGCTGGATGAATGCGCCGAGCTCCTCGACTTCCGCGTGATTGAGGCCGCCCGCCGGCTCGTCGAGCAGCAGCAGACGCGGCTCCGAGACGAGCGCGCGTGCGAGCTCGATCCGTTTCAGCGTGCCGTATGGAAGGGCCGCAGCGGGGCGTCCGGCGACGTTCGCGATCCCGACGTACTCGAGCGTGTCCAGGCACTTCTGACGGATCGCACGCTCGCGTCGGAAGCGGGAGACCGTGTGTGCGCCGACGAGCACGTTCTCGAGGACGGTCATCGTCGGGAACAGCTCGACGTTCTGGAACGTGCGTGCGATGCCGCGGTTGACGACGCGGCTCGGCGGCGTGCGCAGGAGCGACTTGCCGTCGAACACGACGTCGCCCGAGTCGACGTTGTAGAGCCGCGTGATCACGTTGAACGCCGTCGTCTTGCCGGCGCCGTTCGGGCCGATGAGCCCGAAGATCGTGTGCGGCTGTACCTCGAAGCCGACCTCGTCGAGCGCGACGATGCCACCGAACCGCAAAGACACCTCTTGCAACGCGAGGAGGGCCACCGCCGCGACTCTACGTTCTTCGTTCGCGGGCGTCGAGATACTCGCGCCAGAGCTGCTCCATCGTCGTCTCGCGCGGCGCGCCGACGTGGGCCGGGTCGTACGGTGTGTGGTTGACGGCGCGCACGATGAACCGGCCGTCGCCGTCGACGTCGAGCACGTTGATGCAGCCGGGCGCCTGTTCGAAGCCGCCGAGGAACGTGCGCTCGCCGGTCAGCGCGTAGCCGAGCAGTGCGCGGTTGACGCCGCCGTGCAGGACGACGAGCGCGACGTCCCAATCCTCGGCGGCGAGCAGCTGCCGAAACGGCGGCAGCGCGCGGTCGAAGAGCTCGCCGACCGATTCGCCGCCGAGGAAGCGGGAGTCGAGCGGCACGACGCCGCGGAAGGCGGCGGTCATCAGCCGCTGCACCTCGTTCGCGTCGAGGCCGCGCAGCTCGCCGCTCTCGATCTCGCGCAGGTTCTGCTCGCGCTCATGGTTCGCGTACGGGGCAACGATCTGCGCGGTTTCCGACGTTCGCGGCAACCCGCTGGTGACGACGCGGTCGAAGTGCACCTCCTGGAGCGCGTCGCGCGCAGCGGCGGCCTGATGCCGGCCGTCATCGGTGAGCAGCACGTCGTGCGGGTCGATGCCCTCGAAGTAGCGCACCTGCGCGTGGCGCATCAGGTAGATGCGCCGGCGGCTCACGTGGCGCCGAGGGACTTGCCGCCCGCCGCCTGCATCCCGGCGACCATCCCCGGCGGCGACGCGCCGTCGGGATAGCGCTCCAGGATCTGCTGCAGCAGCACGTCCGCGTCCCAGCGCCCTTCGGTCTGGAACAGCTCGCCGGCCGACCAGCCGCGGAGCGCGTTGACGGCGCTACCCCACACGTGGAAGACCTGGCCCGTGATCTGCTGCGCCTCGTCCGCGCAGAGCGCGACGACGACCGGCGACATGTTGCCCGGATCGAGCGGGTCGAACTCGGTCGGGTCGGGCGGGCTCATGTCGAAGGTCTCCTCGGTCATGCGCGTGCGCGCATTCGGCGCGAGGCAGTTGACCGTGACGCCGTACCGATGCAGCTCCTGCGCCGCGATCACCGTGAAGGCGGCGATCCCGGCCTTCGCCGCGCCGTAGTTGCCCTGGCCGATGTTGCCGAAGACGCCCGACGGGCTCGAGGTGTTGACGACGCGTGCGCGCACGTCTTCGCCCGCCTTCGAGAGCTCGCGCCAATGCGCGGCGGCGTGCCGTGTCGGCGCGAAGTGGCCCTTGAGGTGCACGTTGATGACCGCGTCCCACTCCTGCTCGCTCATGTTCACGAGCATGCGGTCGCGGAGGATGCCGGCGTTGTTGACGAGGATGTCGAGACGCCCGAACCGGTCGATCGCCTGCTGCACCATCGCGCCCGCCTGTTCGAAGTCGGCGACGTTCGCGTCGTTCGCAGCGGCCTCGCCGCCGAGCGCCTCGATCTCCTGCACGACCTGCTGCGCGGGTGTGTCGTCGTGGCCCTCGCCCGACAGCGCAGCGCCGAGGTCGTTGACGACGACCTTCGCGCCGGCACGCGCGAGCGCGAGCGCGTGCTCGCGGCCGATTCCGCGACCTGCGCCGGTGACGATCGCGACCTTGCCCTCGAGATTCGGCATGCTGCGCACAATATGGACTTCGCGCTGACCGAGGAGCAGCTCCTGATCCGCGAGACGGCGCGCACGTTCTGCGACCGCGAGATCGTTCCGCACGCGCGCGACTGGGACCGCACGGAGCGGATGGACCCCGGCATCGTCGCGAAGCTCGCCGACGTCGGCTTTCTCGGTTGCGCGTTGCCGGAGGAGTACGGGGGGATGGGCCTCGACACGGTCTCGTACTGCCTCGTCATGGAGGAGCTCGGCCGGGCCGACTCGTCGGTCCGCGGCATCGTCTCCGTGAACAACGGGCTCGCGGGCAAGACGATCGCGACGTGGGGGACGAGCGACCAGAAGGCCGAGTGGCTGCCGCGCATGTGCAGCGGCGACGCGCTCGGCTGCTACGGGCTGACCGAGCCCGGGAGCGGCAGCGATCCGGCATCGCTCGTCACCCGCGCGGAGCGCGACGGCGACTCGTGGGTGATCAACGGCTCGAAGATCTTCATCACCCTCGGCTCGTGGGCCGGGGTCTGTCTCGTCTTCGCGCGGACCGGCGGAGAGGGCCCACGCGGGATCACGTGCTTCCTCGTGCCCGCATCGTCGGACGGCTTCACCGCTCGGAAGATCGACGGCAAGCTCGGGCTGCGCGCCCAGGACACCGCGGAGCTCTTTCTCGACGACGTGCGTGTTCCCGACGGCGCGCGGCTCGGCGACGAGGGTGCCGGGTTCAAGGTGGCGATGAGCGCGCTCGACAACGGGCGCATCTCCCTTGCCGCCGGCTCGGTCGGGATCGCGCAGGGCTGCGTGGACGCATGTCTCGCCTACGCGGCCGACCGGAAGCAGTTCGGTCGTTCGATCGCGACGTTCCAGCTCGTGCAGGAGCTGATCGCCGACACCGCGGTCGAAACGGAGGCGGCACGGATGCTCGCGTGGCGCGCGGCGTTCCTCGCCGACGCGGGCGAGCCGTACACGCTCGCCGCGTCACAGGCGAAGTACTACGCGAGCGAAGTCGCCGTGCGCGCGGCGAACGCGGCCGTGCAGGTCCACGGCGGCTACGGCTACATCGACGAGTTCCCCGTGCAGAAGTACTTGCGCGACGCGCGCGTCTCGACGCTCTACGAGGGCACCTCCCAGATTCAGAAGCTCCTGATCGGCCGCGCGCTTACGGGCGAGTCCGCGTTCCTCTAGCGCGGAACTGGTGCAGGAGCTTCGACTTGCGGGCCGCCTTGGGCGGTTCCACCGGCGGCTTCGGATCGTGCTCGGCGAGCCAGCGGGCCGCCTCGTCTTCGGCGTCGAGGCCGACGCTCGCCTCGCGCTCGCGCATCTTCGCGACGCGCTGTCTGCTTGGTGGGCGCTTCATGCGCCCGAGTTCTACCCGGACTTGAGAGTCTTGATGTACGCCGTCAACTCGCGGAGCTCCGCTTCGGGGATGATCCCGCCCCAGTGCGGCATGCTCACGATCGGCGCGCGGCCGATGACGCTGCCCGAGCGGATGACGGCGATGATCTTGGCGTCGGTGTCGAACTCGTGCCGGAAGTCGGCGCCCGAGAGCGGCGGGATCGTCTTGTCGGGCGATTGCGGATTGGGGACACCGCCCAGGCCGTTCGGCCCGTGACAGTTGATGCAGCCGAACTTGACGTAGAGCGCTCCGCCCGCGACAGCGGCGCCCTGACCGGCCGGCACGGCGATGGGCGTCGCCGTCGGGACGGCCGGTAGGCCGGCACGCACGTAGGCGATCAGGTCCGAGACCTGGTGCGCCGAGATGACCGACCCCCAGACCGGCATGTACGGCTTCGTCGGGTTCGCGGACTCACCGAGCCCGTGGTCGATGATCGTCCGCAGGGCGGCGGGGGTGAGGGTGGCGCCGGCGCTCGTCAGCGCCGGCACGTCCGGTGAGACGCCGCCACGTCCTTGCATGCCATGGCACTGCGCGCACCCGAAGGACACGAACAGGTGCGCACCCGACGCGACGTGCGGCTCGAACGTTCTGCTCGGCGACGACGCTGCGACGACTGCCGCTGTTGCCGTCGTGCGCGTTGCGTGGCCGACTGCCCAGCCGGCGAATCCGGCCGCGAAGGCAAGCCCGATCGCGAGCAGGACGACGAGCGCTTCGGCGGTCGAGCTCCTGAGCGTCCGCGGACTCATTCGCCGACGCTACGTCCCCGCGTCCCGGAACGTCATCCGCGAATACCCCGATTCAGTCGTACGTCTCGAGATAACGAGGCGACGCGATCCGCAGCCGCTCCGCGACGTCCCGCTTGACACGCTCGAGCGTGCCGGGCGGGACGTCGCCGCTCCTGATCAGCCGTGCGAGCTCGCGCTGCTCTGCATCGTCCTCGGCCGGCATCCGTTCCAGCTCGCGGTAGACGATCGACAAGGCGTTCATCGCGACCAGCGTGCGGAAGCGCAGCCGCCGGTCTTCGATCGTCGGCAGGATCTCGCCGCCGAGGAACTCGAGGATCGCCTCGGTCAGCTCCTGCGCGGTCGGGCGCTCGCTCACGCCGCAACCTTCTCGAGCAGGTGGCAGATCTCGTACTCGACCTCGGCGCCGAGCCGGCCGAGCACCGCGAGCTCGACGCTGCGGTCGAGGCCGGAGAGGTGGCGTTGCATCTGCGTCAGGCAGCCGATCGCCCAGCCGACGTTGCCGGCGAGCTCCCAGTAGTCGAGCTCGTCGCTGCGCACGTCGAAGCCGGTGAGGTCGTTGTAGCGCTCGAGGTACGGCTCGACGTCGCCGATGCCGCCGAGCCGCTTGTCCGAAACGCCGAAGCGCCAGGCGCGCACGAGCGCGAACGCGAGATCGCGCACCGGTTCGTCCACGTGTGCGAACTCCCAGTCGAGAACGCCGACGAGGCCGTCCTGCGCGCGCACGACGACGTTGCCGATCCGGTAGTCGCCGTGCACGACGACCGGCCGGCGTGGCGGCGGCCGGTGCTCGCGGAGCCACCAGAGGCCGAGCTCGATCGCGGGCCGCGCTTCGCCGACCTCGTCGAACTCGTCGACCATTCGTTCAAGGTTCGCCTCCTGCAGGAACGGCACACATGCGCGCGGGATCGCGTGGATCTTCGCGAGCTCGTCCGCGAGCTGCGTCGGCAGCTCAGGCGGCAAGCCCTTCATCCGCACGATGCGCCGGCCGATCGTCTCGCCCTCGAGCCGCTCCATCACGAACGCCTCGCGTCCGTCCAGGTCCGGGATGTAGGCGATCGGCCGCGGTGCCTTCACGCCTGCCTCGTGCGCGGCTTCGAGCACGGCGAACTCGTCTGCGAGGGAGAGCGTGTGCTTGTGGATCACGCCGCCCGCCGCGCGGCGCAGCAGCAACGGCTCGCCGCCGGCATCGATCGCCCACGCCTCCTTCGACGCGCCGCCCGCGAGGAGCCGCGGCTCGCTCACCCCCGCACCGAGTACGGATTCCAGGACCTCCCGCATCCGTGCGATCATCGCTGTGGATGACCGTCGCCGCCATCCCCGAGCTGTTCGCCGAGCGCCGCGAGCGCGTGCGCGCGTTCATGGAGGAGCACGTCTATCCGAACGAGCAGGCGCTGATCCGAGAGGACGAGGCGGCCGACCGGCTGATCGAGCGGCTGCGGCAGGAGGCGAAGGACGCCGGCCTCTGGGCGCCGCACCTGCCGCCCGAGGCGGGCGGCTCCGGCAACGGCTTTCTCGAGTACGCGTACCTGAACGAGGAGATCGGGCGCAGCTTCATCGCGCAGCTGATCTTCGGCTGCCAGGCGCCCGACGCCGGCAACGGCGAGATCCTGCACCTGTACGGGACCGACGAGCAGAAGGAGCGGTTCCTCCGCCCGCTCGTCGACGGTGCGACGCGGTCGTTCTTCGGGATGACGGAGCCGGAGGTCGCGGGCTCCGACCCGACGCTGCTGCGCGGCCGCGCCGTGCGCGACGGCGACGAGTGGGTGATCAACGCGCACAAGTGGTTCTCGTCCGGTGCCGACGGCGCGGGCTTCGGCGTCGTCATGGTCGTCACCGATCCGGACGCGGCGCCGCACGAGCGGGCGTCGATGATCCTCGTCCCGACCGACACGCCCGGCTACGAGATGGTGCGGCGCGTCCCGGTGATGGGTCACGAGGGGCGCGGCTGGGGTACGCACTGCGAGACGCGGTTCACGGACGTGCGCGTGCCGGTCGCGAACACGCTCGGCCCCGTCGGGGCGGGCTTCAAGATCGCGCAGAAGCGGCTCGGGCCGGGGCGCATCCATCACGTCATGCGCTGGCTCGGCCAGATGCAGCGGGCCTTCGAGATGCTCTGCTCGTACTCGCTCGAGCGGAAAGCGTTCGGCGGCACACTCTCCGAAAAGCAGACAGTGCAGAACTGGATCGCGGACTCCGCAGCCGAGATCCAGGCGTGCCGGTTGATGACGCTGCAGGCCGCGCACCGGCTGGACGAAGGCGACGAGGCGCGCGTCGAGGTGTCGCTGATCAAGTTCTACGCGGCACGCGTGCTGCACGACGTGATCGATCGCGCGTTGCAGGTGCACGGCGGGCTCGGCATGACCGACGACACGCCGCTCGCCGTGATGTACAGGATGGCACGCGGTGCGCGCATCTACGACGGCGCGGACGAGGTGCACAAGATGGTGGTCGCACGGCGCATCCTCCGCGACTTCGAGGACGGCGGAGTCTGGCGCTTCACGTAGAGCTCGTCGGCGAGCGCGTCCGGTTGCAGCCGCTCGAGCCGCACCACCGCGACGAGCTCGACGCGATCTCGGACGATCCGCGCATCTGGGAGCTGCAGCGAGTCTGGGGCAACGAGCGCTTCGACGAGTGGTACGAGTCGGTCGACATGGGCTTCGCCCACTACTTCGACGACGAGCTCGTCGGGCACACGAGCTTCCTTCGGCACGAGCCTGCGCACCGCACCGTCGAGATCGGCAACACCTGGCTTGTGCCGGCAGCGTGGGGGACGGGCGCGAACGTCGAGGCGAAGCTGCTGCTGATGCAGCACGCGTTCGAGGACGAGGGACTGCTGCGCGTCGAGTTCAAGACGGACGCGCGGAACGAGCGCTCGCGTGCGGCCCTCGCGGCGCTGCCGGCGGAGTTCGAGGGCGTCTTCCGCAAGCACATGCTCGTCCGCGGCGGGGAGCGCCGGGACTCCGCGTGGTACGCCGTGATCGACGATGATTGGCCCGAGGTGAAGGCGAACCTGCAGCGGAGGCTCGGGCGTTGAACTGGGTCTTTCTGCCTGCGGCCGTGTTCTGGATCGCGGTGACGCCGATACACGGGAAGCTCGTCGTGTCGGGCGTGGACGACCGCGGCCCGAAATGCGCGTACCTGAGCGTCGACACGCAGTCGCGACGAACTGCGCTCCGCCGCGGCGACTGTTCACAGACGGGACGCCTGACCCCTCGCGTCCTGCCGCTGCGTGCGCACACGCAGTGGCAGGACGTTCGCGTGGGCGGCCGGCTCGCGTTCCGGTTTCGCGACGCATCCGACACGAAGGTGACGTGGACGTACGGCGGCGGTTCCTTGTGGGTCTACGACGTGTGGACGCAGCACGGCGCCCAGTTGGTGCGCTTCTCGCTCGAGAGCGGGCGGCTCGAGCAGCGTGTCAGGTTCCCGAAGCTGTTCAAGCCGGTGCTCGCCGCGAACGACGCCGGTGTCTTCCTGATGGCGAACCCGAGCGGGGGCGTCTCGGGCGAGCGAGCGGCGGCGCTGTACTTCGTCTCGACCCGCGCGTCACGGCCACGCGTCCTGCAGCGTTCGGCGCGCGCGGCGCTCTGGATGACCGCGCACGGCCGCACGCTCTGGCTCGAGACGGTCACGGGGACGAAGACGTTCGAGCTCTGGCGCTACGACGGGTCGCACGGACGGCTGCTCTGGGTTCGCGACCGCTCGAGCCTGTTCGGAGCGACGTACGGCGGCGGCGCGCTGTGGGGCGTCTCGGCCGGGTACTGCGCGACGACGGTCAGGGTGCTGCGCATCGATGCGGTCACCGGGGCGTCGCGCATCGTCGCGCGCGCGCCGCTGCTCGACTGCAACCAGGTCGGGGCCGGTGCGTACTTCCGCGGAGCGTTCTGGTTCGTCAACGGGAACGAGCTGGAGCGAGTGCGAAGCTAGTTCCAGAGCGCGGCCAGAGCTCTCCGCGAATCCTCTTCGATCTCACGGGCGAGCTTGCGCATCACCGCACGGAAGACGTCGCTTCGGCAGCCGCGACGCTCGAAGTCGCGTTTGAGGTCCTCCGCGCCCGCCAGGACGCGCAGGGCCGAGGCCACGGTTTCACCGAGCCCCTCCTGCCACAGCGTGACGACGAACCAGGTGTCGCCGGACTGCGAGAACTCGTAGAGGCACGGAAGACAGACTCCGTCGGACTGGAGGTTCACATCGAGGCGTTCCGCGAGCTCGTCGGCGTCCACTCCGAGAGTGAAGCGGAAGAAGCGTCACGGCGTCGTCAAAAGATCCCGGCGTATGCGTTCAGCGACGGCTGCCCGCCGAGGTGCGCGTACAGCACGCGCGAGCCGGGCTCGATGCGGCCGTCGCGCACGAGGTCGATCAGAGCCGCCATCGACTTCCCCTCGTAGACCGGGTCGGTCAGCATCCCTTCGAGCCGTGCGCAGAGCCGGATCGCGTCGATCGTCTTCCCGTCCGGGATGCCGTACGTGCCTGCATGCCATTCGTCGAGGAGCACGATCTCGTCGTCGCGCAATTCGCGGTCGAGGCCGATCGACTCGGCGGTGCGGCGCGCGATGCGCGCGATCTGCTCCCACGTCTGCTGCACCGTCGCGCTGCCGTCGATGCCGAGCACGTGCCGCCTGCGCTCCTGCCCCGCGAAGCCCGCGATCATCCCCGCCTGCGTCGAGCCGGTCACCGAGCAGACGACGATCGTGTCGAAGAAGACGCCGAGCTTCCGCTCCTGCTCCTCGACCTCGTACGCCCAGCGCGCGAAGCCGTGGCCGCCGAGCGGATGATCGGATGCGCCGGCCGGGATCGCGTACGCCTTCCCACCGCGCTCCTCGACGTCGGCGAGCGCCTGCTCCCACGACGGGCGGAAGCCGATGTCGAAGCCCGCGGGGTCGAGGCGGACGTCGGCGCCCATGATCCGCGAAAGGAGGATGTTGCCGACCGTCTCGTAGACGGGGTCGTCCCAGTCGACCCAGTGCTCCTGCACGAGCACGCACTGCAGGCCGAGGCGCGCGGCGACCGCCGCGACCTGGCGCGTGTGGTTCGACTGCACGCCGCCGATCGAGACGAGCGTGTCACAGCCCTGGGCGAGCGCGTCTGCGGCGAGGTACTCGAGCTTGCGCGTCTTGTTGCCGCCGTACGCGAGGCCGCTGTTGCAGTCCTCGCGCTTCGCCCAGATCTCGACCTTGCCGCCGAGGTGCTCGGACAGGCGCTCGAGCCGGTGCACCGGCGACGGACCGAACGTGAGCGGGATGCGGGGGAAGTCGTCGATGCTCACGAGCTGCGGATTATCTGCGTGCAGCGCGCCGTTGCGAGCAGCACGCCGTCCTGGAGGAGATCTGCGCTGCAGAAGGCGACGCGCCGGTTCCGCTGCACGACGGTGCCGACCGCCCGCAGCGTTCCCGGCCGCGCGCTGCGCAGGAACTCGCAGCGCAGGTCGGCCGTCAGGAACGACTCGTCGTCGGCGAGCGTCGCCCAGCACGCGCCGCCCATCGCGGTGTCGAGCAGCGTCGTCACCATCCCGCCGTGCACGATGTGGCCGCCGCTCCCGTCGTGGAAGCAGTACTCCGGCGTGGCGTCCCACTCGATGACGCCTGGCTCCGTCCCTCGGTAGCCGAGCGTGTTCCAGATGTGCGGGTCCTTCGGGACGTCCTCGCCCCACCCGCGGCGCGGTCTACTCACTCGCGCGGCCCCGGCACGCCGCGGAACGCGTACGGCTCGATGCGGCCGGGCTGCACGATCCACGCACGCCCGGTCTCCTCGTCGTTCAATGCTGCGAGCGCCGCCTGCGCGACGAAGGACGGCTCCATGAGCGGCACGGGCAGCATCCCGCGCAGCTCGTCCTCGACGATCGGCGTGTCGGTGAAGCCGGGGCAGAGCGCATTGAGGCGGATACCGCGCAGCGAGAGCCCGTTCGACGCCGAACGCACCCAACCGACGACCGCATGCTTCGTCGCCGTGTACATCGGGTCGTACGGCATGCCGACGAGCCCCGCCAACGATGCGGTCGCGACGATCGCACCCCCGTTCGGCATCAGCCGCCGCGCGCACTCGCGCGTCCCGTAGACGACGCCGAGGAAGTTCGCGCGCAGGATGCGGTCGATCTCCTCGTCCGGCAGCTCGGCGACGTCGGCGTAGCCGATGCCGATGCCGGCGTTCAGGAACGCGGCGTCGAACTCGCCCTCGAGCGCGGCCCACGCGTCGACCGACGCGACGTCGAACTCGGGCAGGTCGAGCACAGTGACGTCGCAGGCGAGAGCATCCAGGATGGCCTGCCCGATGCCGCCGCGCCCGCCCGTGATCAGCGCCCTCACGGGATCAGCACGACCTTGCCGACCGACTGCCGCGACTCGACGAGCTCGTGCGCCCGTTCGACCTCGTCGAGAGGAAGCTCGGCGCCGACGTGCGGATGGAGCGCGCCCGTCTGCCAGAAGGCGAGCAGCTCCCCCAGCGCGGTGCCGATCAGCTCCGGGTCGAGGCGCATCAGCCGGCCGAGATAGAAGCCGGCGAGCGAGACGTTGCGGCCGACGACCCGCGCCGGCTCGACCGGCTGCCACGCGCCGGACGCGGAGCCGACGGCGATCACGGTGCCGAGCGGCTTCAAGCGGGCGAACGACGACGCGAAGAAGTCGCCGCCGATCTGGTCGAGGATCACGTCGAACGCCTCGTTCTCCGGCAGCTCGTCGTAGACGTACGCAGCCTCGGCGCCGAGCGCCGTACAGGTGTCGATCTTCAGGGCCGAGCCGACGACGCCGACGACCGACGCGCCGAGGCCGCGCGCGATCTGGATCGCGGCCGTGCCGACGCCGCCCGCGGCCGCGGTGACGAGGACCCGCGAGCCGGGGCCGATCCTCACCTGCCGCGTCAGCGGGATGTACGCGGTCAGAAAGGTGAGCAGGAACGCAGCGCCCTCGGCGAAGCTCGCGTGCTCGGGCAGCGGCACGACCTGCATCGCGTCCACCGCGACCTGCTCCGCGTAGCCGCCCCCGCCGGCGGTCAGCGCCATCACGCGCGTGCCGTCCTCGAGCTCGCCTGCGACCTCCGAGCCGAGCACGGCCGGCAGCTCCGGCATCTGCGGGTAGACGCCGCGGCGAATCATCACGTCGGCGAAGTTGACGCCTGCCGCGCGCACGCGCACGAGCACCTTCCCGTCGGCGTTCGGCTCGGGGAGGTCGGCGACCTCGAACGGGCCGTCGACCTTGCGCAACAGCACGGCCCTCACACGGGCTGCTGTTCGTGCGCGAACTGTTCTCGCAGCGCGATCTTGCGGAACTTGCCGACGCTCGTCTTCGGGATCTCCTCGACGAACTCGATGCGGTCCGGCAGCCACCACTTCGCGAACTGCGGCGCGAGGAACTCCTTCAGCTCGTCGGCGGTCACCGACGCGCCCTTCCGCACCACGACGCAGGCGAGCGGCCGCTCGGCCCATCTCTCGTCGGGAATCGCGATCACCGCGGCTTCCGCGACGGCCGCGTGCGCCATGAGCGCGTTCTCGAGCTCGACCGAGGAGATCCACTCGCCGCCCGACTTGATCACGTCCTTCGAGCGGTCCTTGATCTGGATGTAGCCGCGCGGATGGAGGGAGACGATGTCGCCGGTCTTGAACCAGCCGTCCGCGGTCCACCGGTCGGCCGAATCCGGCGCGTCGTAGTACGACGACGAGACCCACGGGCCGCGCACCTCGAGCTCGCCCATCGCCTCGCCGTCCCACGGGATCTCCTCGTCGCCGACGCGCGCGCGCACCTCGACGAACGGCAGCGGAATGCCCGCCATCGCCTCGAGGTCGAACCGAGTCTCCTCGTCGACGTCCGCGAGGTCGTGCGGCAAGGCCGCAGTCGAGGCGACCGGCGACGTCTCCGTCATGCCCCAGCCCTGCACGATCTGGATGCCGTGCCGCTGCTTGTACGCCGCGATCATCGCGCGCGGCACCGCGGAGCCGCCGACGCGCATCGCCTTCATGCGCGAGAGGTCCCAGCGGCCGGCGTCGGCGTCGAGCTGCGCGAGGATGCCCATCCAGATCGTCGGCACACCGGCGGCCCAGGCGACGCGCTCATCGGACATGAGGTCGAGCAGCGACTCCGGATCGAGGTGCGGGCCGGGATACACCAGCTTGGAGCCGAGCATGGTCGCGACGTACGGATAGCCCCACGCGTTCGCGTGGAACATGGGCACGACGGGGAGGATGGCGTCGTTGACCGAGATCCCCATGCCGAGCGGGTTGTTCGCGGCGACCCCGAAGCTGTGCAGCACCGACGAGCGGTGTGAGTAGACGACGCCTTTCGGCATGCCGGTCGTGCCGCTCGTATAGCACATCGCGGCGGCGGAGCTCTCGTCGAGGTCGAGCTCGCGAAAGTCCTCCGGCGTCGACGTCGCGAGCAGCTCCTCGTAGGAATCCTCGACAACGAACACGTGCTCGATCTGCGTCCGGTCCTTGAACTGGTCGAGCAGCGGCAGCAGCGAGCGGTCGACGATCACTGCCTTGTCCGCGGCGTGATTCGCGATGTAGGCGAGGTCGTTCGGATGCAGTCGGAGGTTCAGCGTGTGCAGCACGAAGCCGCCGCACGGAATGCCGAAGTACGCCTCGTGGTGCTGCGAGTGGTTCCACATCAGCGTGCCGATCCGTGTGCCCGGGTCGAGGCCGAGCTTCTGCAACGCGACCGCCAGTTGCTTCGCCCGCCGCATGACGTCGCGGTAGGTCGTCCGGTGCAGGCTCTTGTCGGGCTGCCGCGAGACGATCTCCCCGGCGCCGAAATACGTCTCCGCCCGCTTCAGCAGGTGGTTCAGCGTCAGCGGGAAATCCATCATGAGCCCGTCCATCAGGCTGTGACCGCGACCCCCAGCAGGGCGTCTGCGACCTCGACGCGAAGCTGCGCCGGGCGCGCGCCGAACCCGTCGA
>Ga0157370_10006234_pt1 | contig 13210 bp, 15 predicted proteins | sample C35metaG_FD_113463 | JGI IMG/M metagenome (GOLD analysis project Ga0157370, IMG submission 113463) | Corn rhizosphere microbial communities from Kellogg Biological Station, Michigan, USA - C3-5 metaG | ecosystem: Host-associated > Plants > Roots > Rhizosphere > Soil | place: USA: Michigan...
ACGGCGCCGGGAAAACGACCCTCGTCGAAATGCTCGAGGGGTTCATCGCGCCGACAACCGGGACGGTGCGAGTGCTGGGCGAGGATCCGCAGTGCCCCAGCCGGCGCTGGCGAGCACAAGTAGGCATGGTCGCTCAGGCGACCGCCCTCGACCCGGAGTTGACGGTGCGAGAACTGCTCAGCGCGTTGGCCAGCCCGTTTCCGGATCCGCTATGCGTCGATGACGCTCTCGAACTCGTGGACCTCGCCGGTGCAGCCCACACCCGGGTTCAGTTGCTATCCGGTGGACAGCAGCGACGGGCTGACCTCGCTGCCGCCATCATTGGCCGACCGTCGCTGCTGTTCCTCGACGAGCCAACGACCGGATTCGACCCGGTCGCGCGCCGACAGACCTGGACACTGATAGCGGACCTCGCCAAGGGCGGGACGACGGTCGTGCTCACCACGCACTACCTCGACGAGGCGAGCCAGCTTGCTGAACGGGTGCTCGTCCTCGCCGGCGGACGGATCATCGCCGATGCCACTCCTGCGGAGCTTCGAGCGCGCACCGGCGGGTCAACGGTACGTTTCCGCCTCCCTGCGTCCGTCGATGTCCGCGACTTACCGGTGGAACTGCGTCGTCACCTCGACCGAGATGGGGCCAGCGTGGTCGCGAGCGGCGACAGCGCAACGCCGCTACTAGCGGCCATCGTCGCCTGGGCGCGCACTCAACAATGTGACCTTTCAACGCTGGAGGTTGGAGCACCGACTCTCGAAGACGCCTATCTCACGCTGACCCGCAGCCAGGGATCGCCCCCTCACAGGACGGAGCCTGCGCATGCCTAGGCACCTCGACGCAGTGCACACCGACGGACGACTACCCGTCTGGTTCTCCCTCACCATCCGGCAGCTCGGCTACCAATTGCGGCTGCTCACTCGCACGACGCGTTCGCTGCTGGCCCGCGTGTTGCTGCCGGTGCTCATTCTGCTCATGCGCGGCACGGGTACCAGTAGTCGCAGCGCGCAGTTCGCGTTGGTCGGAGGCCTTGCCGTGCTCGGCCTCATCTCCTCCGCGTTCGTTACCCACGCCAACAGCCTGGTCATCGGACGCGAGAATGGCGTGCTGCGCCGCTGGCGGATGACACCGCTACCGCCGAGCTGCTACTTCGCGGGCAAGATCATTGCAACGGTCGTGGTCGCGGATGCGAGCGCCGTGCTCACGGTGGTCGTCGCCTCGTTGACCGGCGCGCCGGTCAGCGTCGGCGGCGCGGTCTGGATGCTGATCCCGATGACGGGCGGGGCGCTGGCGTGGGCGTCGCTCGGCACCGCCGCCAGCGCGTTGATCCCCACCGCGACCGCTGCTTATCCGATTCTCACGATCACCTACTTGCCGGTTGCGCTGGTATCCGGCGCGCTAGGGCAGGTCTCCCAACCCGGCTGGCTGGCGGCGGCCGCGAACTACCTCCCGGCCCGTCCTGTCATCCGTGCCGCGACCCATGCGCTCGCCCACCCGTTCAGCTGGCCTGTGCTGACCGTCGGGCAACTCGGTGTGCTGACCGCCTGGACTGTACTGGGCATGACGGTCGCTCTTCTCCGTTTCCGCTGGGAGCCGAGCAGCCCAGCACCGTCACGGCACCGCACCGCCCGATGGCGGACCCGGACTGCGTGAGCGCGCTCACGAGCGATCCATGAGTCGATCACGGGCGAGGAGTCGGTATGGCAACGAAAACGTCGCGGGGAATCGTGATGGACAGTCTAGGTAATGGCGGACGACGGGCATCTCGGCAGCTTTCCGGCGGCCATCGCGCTCGTTATGGGGATCCTCGGCGGCAAAGGCAACTCAGCGAAAGCGATGGTGGATGCGGGACTGTTCCCCGACCACGCAGACGCCGAGCAAATGTCGCGTCTCGTGAGCGCGCTTGCCGTGCTGGCGTCGGAGATCGCCCGCGAAGGCGCGAAGCACGCAGCCGACGCGGCGACGCCGGAGGATCTAGTTCAAGCGGTCGCCGCGCGAATCAACTTGGTCTCGTGATGAGACCTTGTGATCGTCTTGTGATCAGGGGGATCTGGCGACCCCGAACTGACAATCGCCGCCAGCCTGTGACCTGCGGCGATGCGTTTCAAGAGTGAGTGTCCGAGGGGGGACTTGAACCCCCATGCCCTATACGGGCACTAGCACCTCAAGCTAGCGCGTCTGCCTATTCCGCCACCCGGACGTGGAGCCCCGAATCGCTCAGGACCGGCGTACACCATACCAACGCGCGAGGCATTCCGCGTGGCCGCCCGGCACGGCAGACGAGAGGCCCGGCGGTGCTGCCTCGAACCGCCGTGATCGAGGAAGATCCGCGTCGTCCCCGCGACGCAAAACGTACTCGGAACTAGACCCACGGCCGGCCGGCGAGCGCGACCCGCCGCACCGGCCGCGGGTTGCACCGGCCACACCGGCCACCCATACGCAATCGGCACCTCGACCGGGCAGGATGGTCACCGCCAACCGAGCGAGGGGAGTGCCGATGCCGACCGCCGAGGACGAGGTCGTCGACCTGTGCCGCGACTTGATCCGCATCGACACCTCCAATCCGATCAAACCTGAGCGGCCGGCCGCTGAATACGTCGCCGAGAAGCTCGCTGAGGTCGGTCTCGAGCCCAAGATCGTCGAGTCGGAGCCGGGGCGGGCGAGCGTGGTGGCGCGCATCGAAGGTGCCGACCCGAGCCGCGGCGCGCTGCTGATCCACGGCCACCTCGACGTCGTCCCCGCCGACAAGAGCCACTGGAGCGTCGACCCCTTCGGCGGCGAGATCAAGGACGGTTGCCTGTGGGGCCGGGGCGCCGTCGACATGAAAGACATGGACGCGATGACGCTCGCCGTCGTCCGGCAATGGCAAAGCGAAGGCCGGACGCCGCCCCGCGATGTCGTCGTCGCGTTCGTCGCCGACGAGGAGGCGGGGGGATCGAAAGGCGCCCGCTACCTGGTCGACCACCACCCTGACCTCTTCGAAGGCTGCACCGAATCGATCAGCGAAGTCGGCGGATTCTCCCTTCAGATCAGGGAAGATCTGCGCCTTTATCCGATCCAGACCGCCCAGCGCGGCATGGCCTGGATGAAGCTGGTCGCCAAAGGCCGCGCCGGGCACGGCAGCCTGGTCAACCACAACAACGCCGTCACCGCAGTCGCCGAAGCCGTTGCGCGCATCGGCCGTTACGAGTGGCCGGTGCGCGTCACCAAGACCGTGCAGGCATTTCTCGATGAGCTGGGCGACGCCATCGGTGTCGAACTCGATCCCCATGACCTCCGGCCGGCCGCCGACAAGCTCGGCGCGATCGCGGCACTCGTCAACGCCACCCTGCGAAACACCGCCAACCCCACGATGCTCGACGCCGGCTACAAGGTGAACGTGATCCCGCAGGAAGCGACCGCCCACATCGACGGCCGGTTCCTGCCCGGCCACGAGGAGGAATTCTTCGCCACGATCGACGAATTGCTCGGCCCCGACGTCACCCGCGAGAGCGTGCACGACGACATCGCCCTTGAGACCGATTGGGCTGGCCGGCTCGTCGATGCGATGAAGAACGCCATCGAAGCCGAGGACGACGGGGCAAAGCCTGTCCCGTACTGCCTTTTCGGCGGCACCGACGACAAATCCTTCTCGTTGCTGGGCATCACCGGCTACGGCTTCTCACCGCTGCGACTCTCGCCAGATCTCGATTTCGCCGGGATGTTCCACGGCGTCGACGAACGCGTCAACACCGACGCACTGCAGTTCGGCGTCCGCGTGCTCGATCGTTTTCTCGCCGACTGTTAGGCGGATCGCGGGTAAGAGCCCCGCCTATGCCTAACATTCGGCGGCGCAGGGTCACATCGTTCGCGCGACCCGCAGGATCCGGCGGCGCAGCACCACGTGCCGCGAGCCGTCGGGGTAGAGGCGGAGCCGATCGAGCTCCCAGCCGTGGTACTCGGCAGCCTGGGTCAGCAGCCTGCGTGCGGCGCCCCGAGACGTGCCACGCGGCAACGAAAGTCGCCGGAACTCGTAGTCGTCCATAGCTCCTCATTGTGGCCAATCCGACGCCCGCTCGCAGGCCGCTGCGCAGACCGGTAGCGTTTGCCCATGGCTGACGACGAGACTCCCGCGACATCCGAGCAGGTTCACGCCGCCGTCGAAGCGCTGAAGGCGGCCCTCGATGCCCACCTCGCGGCGGTCGAGTCTCGGGCGGGTGAGAACGATCCGCAGGTGCAGGCGGCCTACGACGCCCTGGCTTCCGCGGGCGAGGCCTACGACGATGCCCTGTTCTCGGCGTACGAAGAGGTCACGCCGTTCGGGCCGGTCGAGACACTCGACGAGGGCGAAGACAGCGACGATGACGAGCTCGAGTGGGAGTCCGAAGAGGAGTAGCCCGCTCGCGGCTGCAGCAGCCGCGGCAACAAGGTGCGCCGGCGCCGGCTCGGCACTGACAGCACCGCCTCCCCGAATGCGCTGCCTGCGGCCTGCACGATCGACAGATGCTGCGTCGCTCGGGTGATGCCGCTGTACAGCAGTTGGCGGCTCAACAGCCCCGCCGACTCCGGCGCCACGACGAGGACCACCGCCGGCCACCGCCGTCCGAGTGATTCATGCACATTCAAGGCGGACGACGCGCCTGCGGCGTGCAACTGAGCAGCCAGCGCAGGCGGCCCGCAAGCTCCGGTGCTTGTCGCCGTGATGACCTGGATGTGCGCGGGCTCGATATCCAGCGCCCGGGGGATCGACGTCGTGACCAGCTGATCGACGCGGTGCGCGGCTTCTGCGCCCGATCCGGCTGCGACGACTACCAACTCCCGCGTCGGGTCGTCGACAGCCGGCAGCTCGCCGCTAGCCACCGCCGCGGCGAATCCGCGTATTACGGCGCCGGCGGCACCCGGGTCGGCCGCTACGCGCACCACATCGGCGAGCCCGGATTCGGCTATATCCGCGAACGCGCGGCCGGCCCCTGGAGATCCGAGCCCATCGAGGTCACCGGCCAGCACGACGGCGTCGTCGTCCGAGCAACTGGCAAAGAAGGTGGCAAGTGTCTCGACATCGAGATACTCAGCGTCGTCGCCGACAACGGCCGCCTCGCCGTAGCGGGCAATCGCTTCGTCGCGAGCAGCGCCCGGCGGCCCGACCACGAGATGCAGTCGGCCGCCGCCGGCGCAGCTCTCGACCGCGGCAGCGATCGCCTGCTCGGCCTCGGCGATGCGCCGAAGTCCCAGAACGGACGGCGTGGGCGCGCTGACCAGACCCGAGCCCGCTGGCCCGAGCTCTTGCATCGCCACCTCGAGGCGGAGTCCGGCGCCGCTGAGTACCGAGCCCGCGACTGCCACCGGCAGCACGGTGTGCCCGTCGATCAGCGCGCGGTCGAGCAGCCCGCACAACCGGGCAGGTGCGGGGGAGTGCCGGGCGGCTTCGCCGGTCATTCCTGCCCGGCGCCACGCTCTGGGTAGCCGAGCACCGGGGCCGAGACGTCGTCGAGCGCCTGCCGAATCTCCAGCGGCAGCTCCAGATCGACCTCGGCGAGGATGCCGAGCAGCTGCGCGGCGGTGCGGGCACCGACGAGCGGCGCGGCAACGCCCGGCCGGTCGCGCACCCAGGCCAATGCCGTCGCGAGCGGAGATACGCCAAGGCCCTCGGCCGCAGTGCAAACCGCGTGGACGATCCGGCCGTGGGTCTCGTCCAGGTACGGCTCGACGAAGGCGGCGAGGTGGTCGCTGGCCGCTCGAGAGTCGGCGGGGATGCCCGTGCGGTACTTGCCAGTGAGTACACCGCGCCCGAGCGGCGACCACGGCAGCAGCGAAAGGCCCGCATCGAGCGCGGCCGGCACGACCTCGCGCTCGACACCGCGCTCGAGCAACGAGTACTCGACCTGCGTGGAGACCAGCGGCGTGCGCCCGGGCCAGGCCGCCTGCCAGGCCGCCGCCTTGGCCGTCTGCCAGCCCGTGCAGTTCGAAAGACCCACGTAGCGCGCGCGACACGACGACACGGCGAAGTCGAGCGCCGACAACGTCTCTTCCACCGGAGTCAGCGGATCGAACCCGTGCACCTGCCACAGGTCGACGTGCTCGACCCCGAGCCGGTCGAGCGAGTCGTCGAGCGCTTTCAGCAGGTGCCTGCGCGACATGTCGCGCCGTCGTCCGTCTTGTCGTTCGTGCGGTGCGAGCCCGCCGGCCTTGGTGGCGATCACGACGTCGGCCCGGTCGACCGCCTTGGCGAGCACCGTGCCGATCACCCGCTCGCTGTCGCCGCCCGCATAGGTGTCGGCCGTGTCGAGCAGCGAGCCCCCTGCGTCGACGAATGCCTTCAGCTGGTCGGCGGCCTCGTGCTCGTCGGTGTCGCGCCCCCAGGTGGCGGTGCCGAGGCCGATCCAGGAGACCGAGAGCCCGCTACCACCAAGGCGACGCTGTTCCATGGCGCGACACGGTACCGGCCGGATGGCCCGGCGTTCATGATCACTGGTCAAATTTGGCGCGATTTCCTCGGCGTGTCGGCGCCACCTTCGCCCACTGGGGCAATCGGGCGCCGCCGCCGACAGGGGCTCACGCGTCGCGGCGGCCGATGAAGTACAGCGCGGCCGCCACGATGATCGCGGCGTACAGCGCAAGCACGCCCAGCCCGGTCCAGGCCGAAAGCATGCCGTGCTGGCGGTGCACGCTCAGGATCTGCGTGCCTGCGTTCGCGGGAGCGAACTTCATGATCGCGTCATGCCAGCTGCTCGGCAGCACATCGATCAGCGCCGACGGCAGGAAAAGCACCGCGAAGAAGCTGGCCAACGCGCCGGCGGTTCGGCGAACCAACGCTCCGAGTCCGAATGCGAGCACGCCGACCACCGCGACGTACAGCCCGCCGCCGATGACGACCCGCAGCACGTTCGGATCGGACAACGAAACGCCCGCATGTTTCTGATGCAGGATCGCCTGCCCGAGCCCGAACGCGGCGAACGATGTCAGCTCACCCAGCACGAACACCGCAGCCGCGAACACGGCACCCTTCAACGCGAGCATCGAACGCCGTTGCGGCACCGACGTCAGCGTGGTGCGGATCATGCCGGTGGCGTACTCGCCGCTGATGGTGAGCACTGCCAGCGCGCCGATCAGAATCTGCGTCGCGTAGAGGCCCTGCACGCTGAACCAGGCGGCGTCGAAGCCGACGAGATCGTTGGGCGTGAAGTGCTGCACGAAAGACAGGCACCCGAGAGTCGCGATGACGACGGCCGCGAGAACTCCGGCGATCGCGGTCCAGTACGTCGAGCGAAGGGACCGGAGTTTCGTCCACTCCGAGCGCAACACGTTCGCGACGCCGAGTGTCGCCGGGGTAGCGGTCATCGTGGTCATCTCAGGCTCCGATCTCGAGCGGCTCGGCGACGGCGTCGCTGGTTGCCTCGGCGGCGGCGAAGTCGACACTGTCGCGGGTCAGTTCCATGAAGGCGGCTTCGAGCGTCGGCTCGCGCGGTGCCAGTTCGTGCAGGACGACGCCCTGCCGGGCGGCCAGCTCACCGACCCGCGCGCACTCGATACCGGTCACCCGAAGCCACTGGTCCTCCTCGACCACCGAAGCGCCCGCAGCCTGCAGGACCGGCAGCAACTCGTCGACGTCCGGTGTCTTGACATGCACGTAACGCTGCGAGCTGCGCGCCACGAGATCAGTTGTGCTCGAATCGGCGATGAGCCGGCCGCGGCCGATCACGACCAGGTGGTCGGCGGTGAGTGCCATCTCGCTCATGAGATGGCTCGACACGAAGACGGTGCGGCCTTCGGCGGCGAGCCCCCGCAGCAAGGTGCGGATCCACAGGATGCCTTCGGGATCGAGGCCGTTCACCGGCTCGTCGAACATCAGCACCGGCGGGTCGCCGAGCAGAGCAGTGGCGATGCCGAGACGTTGGCCCATGCCGAGGGAGAACCCGCGTGCCCGCTTGCGCGCTATGCCCGACAGACCGACGAGGTCGAGCACTTCGCCGACGCGACGCGGCGAGATCCCGTTGCTCTGCGCGACGCAGAGCAGGTGGTGGTACGCGCTGCGGCCGCCGTGCATCGCCTTCGCGTCGAGCAACGCGCCGACTTCATGCAGCGGACGGCGAATCGTGCCGTAGCTTCGGCCGTTCACGAGCGCCGATCCTCCGGAGGGCCGGTCCAGCCCGAGGATCATCCGCATTGTGGTCGACTTGCCAGAACCGTTCGGGCCCAAGAAGCCGGTAACCCGTCCCGGCAGCACCTCGAAAGACAGCTGATTGACCGCGAGCGTCGAGCCGAACCGTTTGGTCAGCTCCCGAACCTCGATCATCTGATGGCTCCTTTCGCCATCACGATGATCGGCGCGCGGATTGCGCCCGGGTATCGGTGGAATCCCTGGCTCGACCCTGACCGGCCCCGCAGAGGGGGCTCGATAGACTCCGAGCGTGTCTACCTCGTCGAAGGATCCGAAGGCCCTGACCAGGGTGCAATTCGGAGTGCTGCTCGCCGTGCTTCTGGTTTGCGCCGCAGGTGCCCTCGTGGCGATGTCGCAGGTTGCCGGCAAGCACGGGATCTGCCCCGGTGAGACGCAGACCTCCCGACCTGGTAACGCGAGTTGCTACGCGGCCTACCAGAACCAGTCGAAGACTGGCGTCGTCGGCATCGCGGTGCAGTCGCAGCAGCCCTGATCGACCTGCCGCAAGGTCGCCACCCATAAGGTCACAGTCGTGACCACGGTTTTGCTGCTCCGCCACGGCCTTACCGCGATGACCGGCCCGGTTCTGGCTGGCCGCACGTCGGGCGTCCATCTCGATGAGCGCGGCACGGCGCAGGCTGCCAAGGCAGCGCAGCGGCTGGCCGGCGTCAAGCTCGCGGCCATCGTGAGCAGCCCGCTTGAACGCTGCCAGGAGACCGTCGCGCCCCTTGCCGAGGTGACCGGGCTTACCGTCGAGACCGAACCGCGGCTGATCGAGTGCGGGTACGGCGACTGGACTGGTCAGGAGCTGAAGAAGCTGGCCAAAGACCCGCTGTGGAAGGTCGTCCAGGCACACCCGAGCGCGGTCACCTTCCCCGGCGCGGACGGCGAATCGTTGCGGGCCGCCCAGGCCCGGGCGGTCGACGCGGTGCGGTCGTGGAACGCCAAACTCGGGCCCGACGCCGTCTGGCTGGCCTGCTCGCATGCCGACGTCATCAAGTCGATCGTCGCCGACGCGCTCGGCATGCACCTCGACGAATTCCAGCGGATCGTGGTCGACCCCTGCTCCATCACCGTCATCAACTACACCGCGCTGCGGCCGTTCGTCGTCCGCGTCAACGACACCGCCATCGATCTGGCGACGTTGCTGGCGCCGCCCAAGAAACGGGGCCGCCACCGTTCCGATGCCGCCGTGGGCGGTGGCGCAGGCAGTGACATCACCGGCGCCGCCGGTCCTGCTATCCCGTAGGGTTCAAGGCCATGCCACGTCAGATCTTTCTCTTCGACCCGCCGGAGCGACTCGTCGTCGGTACCGTCGGCCAGCCGGGCGAGCGCACGTTCTTCCTGCAGGCGCGCGGATCCGGCCAGCTGACCAGCGTCGTGCTCGAAAAGGTGCAGGTCGCGGCCCTTGCCGAGCGGCTCGAGGAGCTGCTCGACGAACTGGTGCGCGCGTCGGGCGGGACCGCCGCGGTTCCGGCCGTGGCGCCGGTCGAACTCGACGACAACGCGCCTCTCGAGCAGCCGATCGTCGAGGAGTTCCGGGTGGGTGCGCTGAGTCTCGGCTGGGATCCCGAGGCCGAGCGCGTCGTCATCCAGGCGCAGGCCGTGAGCGACACCGAAGTCCCTGGGGAGGACGACGAAGAAACCGTGTTCGTCGAGGACGACGACGCAGAAGGCCCCGACATCCTGCGGGTGCGCATCTCAGGGGCGGTCGCGCGCGCGTTCAGCAAGCGGGCGCTCGAGATCGTGGCCGCGGGCCGCCCGCCGTGCCAGTTCTGCGGTCAGCCGCTCGACCCCGAGGGGCACATCTGCGCGCGGTCCAACGGCCACCATCCGCACTAGCCCGGCACGGATACTGAACTCGTGACCACTCCGCAACCCTCGGCTGCTGACCTCAACGCGGCCGAGGTTCGCAGGGTCCTCGCCGAGGGCGAGCTCTCGATCGAGGGTCGGCTCGTCGACGCCTCGAACACCACGCTCTACGGCCAGGTGTCGCTCGGAGCGATCGAATTTCCCTGTGTTTACAAGCCAATTGCCGGCGAGCGGCCACTGTGGGATTTCCCCGACGGCTCACTCGCCGGGCGCGAAGTCGCCGCCTATGTCGTGTCCGAAGCAACCGGATGGGACGTCGTCCCGCCCACCGTCATGCGCGACGGACCGCTCGGCCCCGGCATGTGCCAAGTCTGGATAGACATAGACGAGGACGTCGACGTGCTGGCGTTGCTACACAGTGACCACCCGGGCCTGCGCCGCATAGCGGTGTTCGATGCCGTGGTCAACAACGCGGACCGCAAAGGTGGCCACCTGCTCCCGGCTCCTGGCGGGCACATCTTCGGTGTCGACCACGGCGTGTGCTTCTCGACCGAGGAAAAGCTGCGCACGATCTTGTGGCAATGGCGAGGCACCCCGCTGGCCGACGAGACCGTAGCCACGTTGGCCGCCCTTCGCGACGACCTCGTCACCGATCTCGGAACGCAACTGCGTGAGCTGATCACTTCACGCGAAGTCGCTGCCACCCGCCGGCGGGTCGACCGGCTGCTGCGTACGCGGTGCTTCCCGCAGCCGGGCGAGGGCTGGCCCGCGGTGCCGTGGCCGCCGTTTTGATGGGCGTCTTTCCGGCATCCGCCGACCAGTAGGCTGCCCAGCATGCAGCCATGGCAGTCCCCGTCGTCGCCGTCCGTGCCGGCCCTGCCGGGTAAGGGTGAGCTGCCCTCGGTCTTCGACACTTCGCGGCAGGCCAAGTTGGTCGCCGGCACGGCGTCGTCCGCCTCGATTTACGTTTGCGGGATCACGCCGTACGACGCGACCCACATGGGCCATGCTGCGACCTACGTGGCCTTCGACATCTTGAACCGCGTGTGGCGCGACGCCGGCGCCGACGTGCGGTACGTGCAGAACGTGACGGACGTCGACGAGCCGCTGCTCGAGCGGGCGGCCGCAACCGGGCAGAGCTGGGAAGACCTCGCCCATCGCGAAATCGAGCTCTTCCACTCCGACATGACGGCGTTGCGAGTGCTGCCGCCGTCACACTACGTCGGCGTCGTCGAGTCGATTTCCCTTATTGCGCAGCATGTTGAGCAACTGCAACGCTCAGGCGCGGGTTACGACGTCGACACCGATCTGTATTTCGCGGCCGACGCCGCCGAGGGTTTCGGGTCGGTGTCTCATTACGACCGCGAGACGATGCTGGCGTTCTTTGCCGAGCGCGGCGGCGATCCGGGTCGGGCCGGCAAGAAAGACCCGCTCGACTGGCTGCTCTGGCGCGGTGAGCGACCGGGCGAGCCCGCGTGGGATTCGCCGGTTCGCCGCGGGCGCCCAGGTTGGCATGTCGAGTGTTCAGCCATCGCGATGCATTACCTGGGCGTGCCGGTCGACGTGCAGGGCGGGGGAAGCGACCTGATCTTTCCGCACCACGAGATGTGCGCGGCGCAGGCGACCGCGGCGTCGGGCGAGCCGCTTGCAACGGCCTACGTGCACGCCGGAATGGTCGGCTATGAAGGCGAGAAGATGTCGAAGTCGCGCGGCAATCTGGTGTTCGTCTCGAAGCTGCTCGAAGCGGGTGTCGACCCGATGGCGATCCGCCTCGCGCTGCTCGACCACCACTACCGCACCGACTGGGAATGGACCGCCGCCGATCTCGAAGCGGCCGGTGCGCGGTTGCGTTCGTGGCGGGCCGCAGTTGCCCGGCGCAGCGGTGCCGATGCCGGGCCGCTGGTGGCCGCCGTCCGGAATTCGTTGGCCGACGACCTCGACGCAGGTTCTGCGTTGCACGCCTTCGACGGATGGGCGGCGTCGGACGGCGACGACGCGGGTGCTCCAGCGCTGGCTGTTGCGGTAGCCGACAGGCTGCTCGGCGTCGCGCTGTAACCGTTGCCCCAGGGGTTTAGGAGGCGCCGTCGCGCCGGTGGCGCAGGTAGCGCTCGAACTCGCGCGCGATCGCCTCGCCGCTCGCCTCCGGGAGGTCGGCTTCGTCCTTCTGCCGTTCGAGCGTGCGCACGTATTCGGCGACTTCGGAGTCTTCTTCGGCGAGCTGGTCGACGCCACGCTCCCAGGCGACCGCCATTTCGGCCAAATCCCCATACGGGATCGCGATTTCGAGCACGTCTTCGAGGTTGCGTAGCAGCGCCAATGTCGCCTTCGGGCAGGGCGGCTGGGCTACGTAGTGCGGCACCGCGGCCCACAACGAGATCGCCGGCAGGCCGGCCCTGATGCAGGCGTCGTTGAACACGCCGACGATCCCGGTGGGCCCTTCGTAGCTCGACTGTTCGAGCCCGAGCCGGCGAGCCGTCTCGCCGTCGGCTGCGGTGCCGCTTACGGGCACCGGCCGGCTGTGCGGGGAGTCGGAGAGCAGCGCCCCGAGGTTGACCACCTCGTCGATTCCGAGGCGGTTGGCGGCCTCGATGATCTCGGCGCAGAACGAGCGCCAGCGCATGTTCGGCTCGAGCCCGCGAACCAGGACGACGTCTCGCCGCTCGGGCGCAGACTCGGCCAATGTGATGCGGGTGGTCGGCCAGGTGACCCGCCGGCTCACGCCGTCGACCAAGGCGACCGTCGGGCGGTTGACCTGGAAGTCGTAGTAGTCCTCGGGGTCGATCTCGCCGAGCGGCTGCGCCGACCACGCGAGCTCTAATGCCTCGATGGCATCGGTCGCGGAGTCGGCGGCGTCGTTCCACCCTTCGAACGCCGTGACCATAACGGGGCGCCGCAGCTGAGGGATCTCCCCGGAGAACTCGATCACGCGGGCTCCTTCCGATGGCCGCTTCCAGCGTACGGCCCGCAGCGCGCATCCGGGCGCCGCGCGCACGTAACGCGCGAGCGGCTGATCGTGCCGGCACGGTACCGTTAAGCAAGTGAGCCCTAACCCCGAACTTCTGCGCGCCGAACTGTCTCGTCGAGTCGTCGTCGCCGACGGCGCCATGGGCACGATGCTGCAGAGCTTCGAGCTCGATCTTGACGACTTCGAGGGGCTAGAGGGCTGCAACGAGATCCTCAACGTGAGCCGGCCCGACGTCGTCCGGGCTATTCACGACGCTTACTTCGAGGTCGGCTGCGACGCCGTCGAGACCAACACGTTCGGCG
>Ga0157370_10006235_pt1 | contig 13208 bp, 12 predicted proteins | sample C35metaG_FD_113463 | JGI IMG/M metagenome (GOLD analysis project Ga0157370, IMG submission 113463) | Corn rhizosphere microbial communities from Kellogg Biological Station, Michigan, USA - C3-5 metaG | ecosystem: Host-associated > Plants > Roots > Rhizosphere > Soil | place: USA: Michigan...
CCCGCAGATCACGATGCGCTCGCCCTGGCGCACCGACAGGTCGATGCCGGTCAACACCTGGAATTCACCGTACCACTTGTTGACCGCTTCCATGCGGATGATCGATTCCGTCGTCATGCCAGGGATTCCTTCAAGCGCTTTGGCTTATTGCATCTTGGGCAGGTCGGCCTGCAGCCACTTTTGATAGAGCTTGTTCAGCTCGCCGTTGGCGGTGTTCTTCGCAACGAACTCGTTCACCGCCTTGGTCAGCTCTTCCTGGCCCGGACGCATCGCGATGCCCATGGACTGCTGCACCAGCGTGAACTTGTTTTCGTAGGTGCCGGCGGGCACGCGCTTGGCGATCTGCGCCGCGACGGTGACCGAGCAGCCGATCGCGTCGACCTGGCCCGAGATCAGCGCCTGCATGGCCGAGGCGTCGTCGTCGAAGCGGCGGATTTCGGTGCCTTCGGGTGCGGCCTTGGTCACGGCCACGTCTTGCGTCGAGGCGCGGGCCACGCCCACGCGCAAGCCCTTCAGGTCGGTGGCGGCCTTGATGGGGGTCTTGGTCGCGCCGTACAGCACGATGGTCGCGGCCGCGTAGGGCTGCGAGAACTGCACCTGCTTCGCACGCTCGGGCGTCACGGCCAGCGAGGCGACCAGCAGGTCGACCTTGTTGGTCAAGAGGAACGGAATGCGGTTCGGGCCGGTCACCGGCACGATGTTGGCCTTCACGCCCCAGTCCTTGGCCAGCAGCTTGGCCACGTCGGCGTCGTAGCCGTCGGGCTGGTTCTTCGCATCGGTGGTGCCGTAGGGCGGAAAGTCGACCAGCATGCCGATGGTGATCTCGCCCTTCTTCTTGATGTCGGCCACGCTTTGGGCGGCGGCGAAAGGCGCGAACACGGTGAGGGCGGCGCCGAGGCCGAGGGCTGCCAGTGCGGCGCGGCGGGTAGAGGTGCGGGTCATGGGTTGTGTCTCCTGAATTAAGAAAGGAAGCGACGAGAAAACGAAAAACGATCAGCGTGCGAGGGCGCGAGCGCGCTTGCGCTCCATGCGTGCCGCGAGCAAGGACAGCGGCCAGCAGATCACGAAGTAGATGGCCGCCACCACCGAGAACACGATGAGCGGCTGGAAGGTGGCGTTGTTGATGATCTGCCCCGCGCGGGTGATCTCGGTGAAGCCGATGATGGCCGCGAGCGACGTGCCCTTGATGATCTGCACCAGGTAGCCCACCGTGGGCGCGAGCGCGATCTTGAAGGCCTGAGGCAGCACCACGTCGCGCATGCGTGCACCGTACTTGAGGCTCAGCGCCTCGGCCGCTTCCCACTGGCCGCGCGGAATGGCCTCGATGCAACCGCGCCAGATCTCCCCGAGGAAGGCCGCGCTGTTGAGGATGAGCGCCACGCCCGCGGCGATCCACGGATTGATGTCCAGCCCCAGCACCGGTGCGCCGAAGAAGATCAGGAAGAGCTGCAGCAGCAGCGGCGTGCCCTGGAACACCTGGATGAAGACCATCGACGCATTGCGCGCCCACGCCGACTCGGAGGTGCGCATGAGCGCGATGATCAAACCCAGGATCGCGCCGCCGACGAAGGCGATGGCCGACAGCGCCAGCGTCCACTGGGCCGCTTCGAGGATGAAAAGGAATTCGGGAAAGCCGAAGGTACGCATGATGATTTCTTCCGTCCGTCGACTCTTACCGGCGGTCCGGATAGCTGAGCGTGCGCTTGTAGATCAGCTTGAACATCGCCGAGAAGGCCAACGCCAGCGCAAGGTAGATGGCAGCCACCACGATGTAGATCTCGAAGCTGCGGAAGGTCTGCGACTGCAGGTTGGCAGCCACCGAGGTCAGGTCGTCCGCCGAGATCACCGACACCACCGCAGAACTCAGCATCAAGAGGATGAACTGGCTCGTGAGCGCCGGGTAGATGGCCTTCAGCGCGGGCTTGATGATGACGAAGCGAAAGATTTCCCACGGCTTGAGGTTGAGCGCCCTGCCCGCCTCGATCTGCCCCTTGGGAATCGACTCGATGCCCGCGCGGATGATCTCGGTCGCGTACGCGCCCAGGTTCACCACCATCGCCACCAGCGCGGCCGTCTGCGGCGACCAGCGCAGGCCGATGGCCGGCAGCGCGAAGAAGAAAAAGAACAGTTGCACGAGGAACGGCGTGTTGCGGATCACCTCGATATAGGCATTGACGATGAAGCGCAGCCAACCCGGCCCCGAGGTCTTGCCCCATGCGCAAAAAATCGCGACCACGAGGCCCAGCACCGTGGCGATGAGCGAGAGCTGGACCGTGATCCACGTGCCCTTGAGCAGCAGCGGCCAGGCAGCGAAAACGGCGTCGAATTGAAACTGGTAGTTCATGGTTCGGCGTGCACGGCAGGGCCGTGCGCAGGCCTCCAAAAGAATGCTTGCAGCTTATATGAAACCGGTTTCAGACCTGCCTAGGGATTCCCCTAAGTGGGCGTTTTGACCTGGTGTGCTGTCCCGCAAATAGCGGCGCAAAATGAAATTGCGCCGTTCGCGGCAGGGCAAGGCGCAAACCGCAGCGATACCCGCAGGTATCGCGAGGATTTGCAACGCCGCCCTGGCGTGAACGGCGCGATTTCATGCGCCGCTATTTGCGGGACAGCACACTGGCTTCTGCCTACACTGGCGCGATGCTGAACCCACCTGCAGCCACCTTGCCCACAGAGGCGAATGCGCTCCCATCCGGAGCCCCGGGCGCTCCCGTCGTTCAGCATTTCAGGCAGGCGCTGCTCTGGCCCCTTCGACTGATGCCTTCGCCCGATGCCAGGCACACGCACCACGGCCCCTGGCAGGTGCTGCGCGACATGGGCGATGCATCTCCCTGGCGCGAAGAGGTCGACGAATACACCGGCGACAGCAGCCGCTTCCACGAACGGCACTACCACGAGTTCGTGAGCTTCCTGCCGTATGTGCAGCGCTTCCTCTACGGCGAAGGGCGCTCCCGCAACAAGGGCGACGACTCGGCCTCGGGTAGCGACGGCGATTCGCCGATGCGCATCTTTCGCCGCCACGACATCGCAGCGGTGCGCGTGGTGTCGCAGCTGGGCGATGCACCCATCACGCTGGACGTGGTGCACTGCGACCTCTACTTCTTCTTCGACATCGACGTGGTGCTGCTCAACCTCGAAGTCGGAGTGAACCACCTGAGCCTCGCGCAGGCGCAGGACATCCTCTACCGCTTCGGCCGCGCCTACCCCTCGGGCTGGGAGCCCGATGGTTCGGCACTGCATTGCATGGCGAGCGTCGAATGGCTGGGCGCCGACGGCCGTGTGCTCGCGAGTTCCGACGCGCAGCAGCGCGAGAGCTTTCTCTCGCACGTGGCACAGCACCGCGCGCCACGCATCTCGTCGCACTGGGCCTACCTGATGCAGCCGCTGGTGAGCGACCATTCCGAAGACCCCGGCGCGCTGCGCTATCGGCAGATCGAGTACTACCGCATGCCGGTGATGGCGTACCTGTCGATGGACGATCCACGCCGCCTCACGCGCGACGACTTCGTACGGCTCGCACTGGTGACGGGCGCAGGCGCGACCGATGCCCACCTGCCCTACGCCGACCATCACCTCGCGGACTTCGAGCACAGGTACTGCTACGACCGCTTCTGGGTCGACGCGGGAGCAGCACCCAACACGCGCTACCTCTGCAACGGCCACGCGCTCGTCGTGGTGGGCGATGCGAACTCCGAGTTCTTCTGCTGTCGCGACCGCGGCGTGCTCGCACAGTTCAGGCACCAGCACTTCCTGCTGTTCCTCATCGCGCATTTCCAGAAGGCATCGCTCCTGATGTTCTCGGACCAGCTGGTCGAGGCGCTCAAGCGGCTCGACATCCGCAGCACGCCGAGCGTGAAGCAGTTCAAGCGCGCGATCCGCGCGAGCTTCGAGCGGTTCCTGCGCTTCACGCACCGCTACTGGTTCCACGAAATCTCCGAACAGGCGCAGGTGCGCGCGCTCTCGCACATGTGCGCCACGCACCTCGGGCTCGACCCGCTGTACGACGAGGTCAAGTCGCGCATCGCCGACATGAACACCTACCTCGATGCCGACAGCCTGCGCCGACAAGCCAGCACCGTCGTGCGGCTCACGGTGGTCACGCTGTTCGGGCTGATCGGCACCGTCACCACGGGCTTTCTCGGCATGAACCTGCTGGCCGAGGCCGATGCGCCGCTGTGGCGCAAGGCAATCTGGTTCGGCGTGGTGTTCGCCTTCACGACCTGGCTCACGATCTACACGATGGTGAAATCGCAGCGGCTGTCGGATTTCATCGATGCGCTGTCGAACGATCGGCTGGGATTTCGCGGGAAGCTGGCCGCGCTGGCTCGGGTGTGGCGGGCGGGGACGGACTGAGTCGTCTATTCAGGGCGGCGATCGCGTCGACGGGGTACCTTGCTCCGCGAATGTCCCCCGGCCTGCGGCCTCCTCCTTGATTTCGCTGCGCAAGGCACCCCATCGGCGCGCTCGTCTTCAGAGCACTGGTTGATCGGCCACACACCAGCAGCGTGCCCAGGTGCGCAGGGCATCGGGTGCTCCCCGCAGCGAAATCAAGGAGGAGCCGAAGGCGGGGGACATTCGCGGAGGGGAGTACCCGGTGGCCTGCGCACACGCCCCGAACTCCGCCGCGCGAACTAACATCGCCCTCTCCCCAACGCACGTCTCTCCGAATGCGCCTCGCCATCGTCTCCGACATCCACGGTAACCTCCCCGCCCTCGAAGCCGTGTTCGAGGACATCGAACGCCGGGGCGTGGACGCCATCGTCAATCTGGGCGACAGCCTCTCCGGCCCGTTGATGCCGCTGGAGACCGCGCAGTTCCTGATGGCGCAGGACTGGGTACAGCTCGCCGGCAACCACGAGCGCCAGCTGCTCACCGCGCCGGCGGACAAGCGCGGCGCGTCGGATGCGTTCGCGCACGCGCGGCTCGGTGCAAAGGAGTTCGCGTGGATCGCATCGCTGACGCACACGCACCGCCTCAGCGCGGACGTGATGTTGTGCCACGGCACACCGGCGAGCGATCTCGAATACTTTCTGGAAACGGTCGAACCCAACGACTTCCGCGCGGCCACGCAAGCGGAAATCGATGCGCGGCTCGGCAGTGTCGATGCAGCGCTCATCGCCTGCGGGCACACACATGTGCCACGCGTGGTGCATGCGTCGAGCGGGCAGTTGATCGTCAACCCGGGCAGCGTCGGCCTGCCGGCTTACGACGACATCCATCCGTATCCGCACGCCGTCGAGACCGGTTCGCCCCATGCGCGCTACGCCATCGCCGAGCAGCGCGACGGCGACTGGAGCGCCAGGCTCGTGGCCGTTCCGTACGACCACACGGCGATGGCGGCACTGGCGCTGGAGAACGGGCGGCCGGACTGGGCTCATGCACTCGCCACCGGGCGTATGCCGTAGCTTGCCGCGACCGTTCCGGACGAACGGTCCCAATTTCCGGCGCAACAGAGGTTGAGCGTTCGGGTGGTGCGAGGAAAACTCGCTCGCACCACAGGAGCTCCCTTCAATGTTCAAGAACCTTCCCGACTACGTCGAAGACCCGATCCTGGGCCTGTTCGATGCCTACCGCGCGGACTCACGCACCCGCAAGGTGAATCTGGGCATCGGCATCTACTGCGACGAGGACGGCCGCGTGCCGGTGCTGGCCTCGGTGCGCGCGGCACGCGAGCGCCTCGACGGCGCGGTGCCCAGCATCTACCTGCCCACCGAAGGTTTGCCGGCGTACCGCCATGCGGTCCGCGAGCTTGTTTTCGGCGATACGACGGCGGACCTACAGGAGCGCGTGGTCACGATTCAAACGGCGGGCGGAACGGGGGCGCTGCGGGTCGGCGCCGAGTTCCTTGCGAGCACGAATGCCCAGCCCCGAATCAGCATGCCCGCCCCCACGTGGGTCAACCACCAGGCGATCTTTCAGGCTGCGGGGTTCGAGGTCTCGCACTATCCGTACTGCACGCCGGACGGGCGCTTCGACATCGAGGGCGCGCTGGCCGCCATGCGCGACCTGCCCGCGGGAGCCGTCATGCTGCTCCACCCTTGCTGCCACAACCCGACGGGCATCGATCCCTCGCGCGAACAGTGGGAGCGGCTTCTCGATGCGATAGCACAGCGCGCGTTGCTGCCGTTCTTCGACATGGCCTATCAAGGTTTCGCCGAAGGCCCGGACGACGATGCGTGGGCCGTGCGCGAGTGCGTGCGGCGCGGGATGCCGTGCCTTGTCGCGAGCTCGTATTCGAAGAACTTCTCGCTGTATGGCGAGCGAGTGGGCGCGTTGAGCATTCATGCATCCGACCTCGAAACGGCCAAGGTATTGGGGCAGCTCAAGGTGGTTGTTCGCCGCAGCTATTCGTGCCCGCCCGCGCACGGTGCGGCGCTCGTGGCGGCTGTGCTCGAAGACGATGCGCTGAATGCGCAGTGGCGCGCCGAACTGGAAGGCATGCGCCAACGGATGCTGGGGGTGCGCGCTTCGCTGCATGCCTTGCTTGCAGCAGAACTGCCGGACGTCGATCTGTCGTTTCTCTTGCAGCAGCGCGGGATGTTCAGCTACTTCGGGCTGTCCACTGCGCAGATCGACCAGCTCCGCAGCCGGCATGGGGTGTATGTCGTGTCGTCCGGCCGCGTCTGCATCGCGGGCATCAACGCATCGAACATCGCGCAGGTCTGCGAGGCGCTTGTCGATGTGATGGGACGCACCTCCGAGCCCCGCGAGCAGATCACCCGGATTTCCTCACCCGCCTGAAAGAACGCCATGATGTTTTCAAAGCTTCGCGCCCTCGCCTTCGGCCTGGTGTTCGCGGCCGCCTCGTGCGCCTCGCTGGCCGATGGCCCGCCGATCCGCATCCTGGTCGGCTTCCCGCCCGGCGGCAGCAGCGATGCCATCGCGCGCCAGCTTGCGCAAGGCATGCAGCAGGAGCTCGGCCGGCCGGTGGTCGTGGAGAACCGCAGTGGCGCAGGCGGGCAGATCGCCGCACAGGCGCTGCGCGCGGCCAAGCCCGACGGCACGACGCTCTTCTTCTCGAACAGCCACACGGTATCGATCATTCCCGTGACGGTGCTGAACCCGGGGTTCGACGTGGCGCGCGACTTCGTACCCGTCAGCCTCGTGACGCTGAACCCCGATGTGCTCGGGCTCAATCCGTCGGTCATCGGCGTGGCCCATCCCGCCATGAAGGATTTCACCGAATGGGCGAAGGCCAACGCCGGCAAGGCGAGCGTCGGGGTGCCGGCGCCGGGCTCGGGCCCGGAGTTCGCGGTCGGCGTCATCTCGCGCGCACTGAACACCGGCATGACGCCCGTGCCGTACCGCGGCGATGCACCGCTGATACAGGACCTCGTTGCGGGCCAGTTGCCCGCCGGCATCGGCGGCGTCGGGGCCATGCTGCCGTATGCGGACGCGGGCAAGGTCCGCATCGTCGCGGTCAACGGTCCATCGCGCCTTGCGCGCCTGCCGGACGTGCCGACCTACAAGGAACTGGGCATCGACGGACTGGAGGAGCTCATCTTCACCGCCGTCTTCGCACCGGCCGGCACGCCGCCCGAGTTCGTGCGGCAGTACAACGCCGCGATCGGCAAGGTCGTGAAGAGCGGCGTGTTCTCCGAACGGACGAGCAGCCTGGGCGTGACGCCGGCATCGAGCACGCCCGAAGAGCTGGCAAGGCGCACGGAATCGAGCCGCGCCGTCTATGCACGGCTGGCGAAGGAGACGGGCTTCAAGCCCCAGTGAGCACGATCTCCGCGCTCGCGACCGCGCTGATGCGCACGCCGAAGCTCGTGATGTTCGACAGCGTCGCGTTGTGGTGCGCGCGAATGAAGGCGCCGGTGGCATGCGGCTTGTCGTGCGAGGTGTGCGCATCGGCCGCGAGCACCACTTCGTAGCCCAGCGCGGCGGCCCGGCGGGTGGTGGTGTCGACGCAGAACTCCGACGAGTAGCCACAGATCACCAGGCGCCGCACGCCCTGCCCCATGAGCCATGCCTCGAGCGGCGTGCGCAAAAAGGAGTCGGGCGTGGTCTTGCGGATGCGGGTGTCGGCGGCATCGATCTGCAGCGCGTCGGCGAGTTGCCAGCGCTCGGAATCGAACTCCAGGTCAACCGCGTTCTCGTGCTGGATAAAGGCCACCGGCAGGCCGGCTGCGCGGGCGCGCGCAGTAAGCGCGTTGATGCGCTGGATCACGTCCTGGGCCTCGTGCGGGCGCGGCGGATCGTCGCAAAGGCCGCGCTGCACATCGATGACGAGAACCGCAGTTTTCATGGTGCTAGAAGGCAAGGCCCTTGACCGACCACAGGATGGAGCCGGACAAGAGCGTGGAGATAAGCGCGACCACCGCGCTGGCACCGAACGAGGTGCCGATGCCGATCTGGAAACCCAGCGTGTAGGCCACGAAGAGCCCCGCCATCGCCAGCAGCGCGGGCGTGCCGTCGACGTGGTGAATGCCTGTTCCGGCGAAGAAGCTCATGTAGGCCAGCAGCGCCAGCGCCACGAAGAGCGAGGCATAGAACACCGACTTGAACGACTCGCCCAGCGTGGGCGACACGCCTGCCACCACCTGTGTCGATATCTTCACCACCACCGTCACGAACAGCACCAGCGCACAGACCGCGATCGTGAGCTTGAGCGGCGCCATGAAGGCGAAGAAGATGAACGCGCCGATGAAGAGGAGGTAATGCATGTGAGGTGCGATTGTGGGGCTTGAGGCGCCGGTGCACGCCTCTCGGCCGCTCAACTCCAGGCGCTGACCTCCAGCCGCACCTTGCCGCTGATGCCGGGCGCCGCCGCTGCGGCACCGAGGCTGGAGAGCGGCACGACGAACTGGAGCTTGCCGCCAGCCAGTTGCTTCGGACTGATCGGCAGCGATGCCTGCCCCGCCGTGTCGGTCTGCCAGCCGTACTTGAGATTCCAGTTCTGCGCTGGGTCGTCGGCCTGGGGCGGCGCGATCTCGATGACCAGCGTGTCGCGGAAGAGCGAACTTCCCTCGTAGTGCCCGTCGAGCCAGAACTTCTTGTTCACCTGGTAGTCGGGCACGCGCACACCCAGCGTCATGGCGTAGGCGAGCGTCGGCCGGTCTTGCTTGACGCGGGCCTTGTTGGCCAGGAACACGGTCGAGAGATAGATCGAGCGGCGCTCGGGCTTCTTCGGATCGGTCAGCTCCTTGTGCGTGCGGCAGGCGGGCGAGTCTTCCTCGGCCACGCGCCGGCTCAGGTACCAGCGCTTGCCGCGAGGCGCGGCCAGCAGTTCGACCTGGTAGAGCGCATCGATGTCGGCGTCCTTGGGCAGGTCGGGCGGCAGGGTCACGCCGTCGACGTCGAACCAGAGGTCGACCCGCACGTCGCCGAAGAGAAAGCGCACGAGGTTCTGATAGGCCTCCTCGGAGTTGACGATGCCGAAGTAGCCCGAGTGCGAACGAAAGGCATATGCGGTGGCCACGGGCTGCGTCTTCTTGTTCGCATCGATGGACCAGAGCGAGGCGTTCTCGATGCGCACCAGACCGTCGCTGCCGTGGCCCGCGAACATGCGCGAGAGCCCCTTGGCGGTTTCGTAGTCGCCGCGGTTGGAGCCGACCATGCAGAAGAAGCGCTCGGCCGGGAAGGCCGAAACCGGCAGGTAGTCCATGCGGCCGTTGACGGCCGGCGTGGCAAGGAACTCGGACATCTTCTCGCGGTTGAAGGTGTTCATCTCGTTGGCCGTGAGCCAGGCCGGGATGTTGACGCCGCCCATGTCGATGCCGTTGTGCGGCGTGGCATAGGTGAACACCTTGTCGACACAGGCCCGCGCGGCGGGGTCGCCCAGCGCCGGGTTCTGCAGGAAGGCGCGCACCACCAGCCCGCCCATCGAGTGCGCCACCAAATAGCAGCGGAAGTCGGCGGTCGCAGCAGCCCCTTCGCGCTGCCCCACGAGGTCGCGCACCCGCAGGATCAGCTTGCTCAGGCCCTGCGCATAGAACTTGATGTTGCGCGACTTGCCATCGCCCAGCAGTTCGGAGCCCGTGTCGTAGTAGCGGTAGATGATGACCGAGGCGGAAGGGATGCCGTCCACGTCCTTGCCGGTCTCGTCGGGCGAGGGCTTCCAGTCGTCGTCCAGGATGTCCAGGCCGTTCTGGTAGACGCTCTGGTACTGGAAGTCGGCCAGGAGGCGCACCACGGGCGACTCGAAGACGAACTTCTGCGCGGGCGCGTCTTTCTTGACGGTGGCGCGGTAGACCGTGGAGCCGAGATTGAAGCCGCAGAACGGATCGGCCGCGGTCTCGTCGCGCTCGGATTCGGTCATGGCATAGCCACGCACATAGATGATGGGATAGCGGTTGTCGCTCATTTTTGTATCACCTTCTCCTGGCCCATGAAGGCCCCGAGTGTGCCGCGCCGAAGCGGTGCGTGCCATAGGGCGCATGGCATACGGAAGGGCCTGGACGGGCATGCCGCGCCGGCCTCGAAAATTCCCCTGCCCACCGAATGTTTCTGTCGCTGAAACCATTGAAACATGTGCCCGGGATAGTCTCGCGCCTCATCACAAACATACGTCCAGAGGTTCTTTCCATGGCTGACGAATCGGCTTCGCAGGGGTCCTACCTGCCCCAACTCCTGCGCCGGGGCACGGCGCTCGCCGCGGCCGGCTGCGCCTTCGTCGCGGGGTGCAGTGCCGCAGGCGGTGGCGAGACACGCTACGACAACTCGCCGCAGTTCCGGGACGGCGTGTTCCAGAACATGGCCAACCCCGACGAGAAGCCCTCGGCCAGCGCATGGCGCATCTGGTCGCGCTTCATCGTCGGCAGCAAGGTGGACACGGTGCCGGTCGATGCGATCCCCGTGCGCGAAATCAACGCCAAGGACCTGGACGCGCTCGACGCCAAGAGCAATCACGTGGTGCGGCTGGGTCACTCGTCGCACCTGCTCAAGCTGCGCGGCAAATACTGGCTGATCGACCCGGTGTTCAGCGAGCGTGCCTCGCCCGTGCAGTGGGCCGGGCCGAAGCGCTTTCACAAGCCGCCGATCGCGCTGGAGCAACTGCCGCCCATCGAAGGCGTGATCCTTTCGCACGACCACTACGACCACCTGGACGTGGCAACCATCGAATACCTCGCCAAGAGCGTGAAGCGTTACTTCGTGCCGCTGGGCGTGCGCTCGCGGCTGGTGGTGATGGGCGTGCCCGCCGACCGCGTGAGCGAACTCGACTGGTGGCAGGACGCCGAGCACGACGGTGTGAAGCTCACCGCCACGCCTGCCCAGCATTTCTCGGGCCGCACGCTCTCGGATCGCGGCCGCACGCTGTGGGCTTCATGGGTGGTGCAGAGCGGCGAGCAGCGCATCTTCTACAGCGGCGACTCGGGCTACTTCCAGGGCTTCAAGCAGATCGGCGAGCGCTTCGGCGGCTTCGACCTGGCGCTGATGGAAAACGGCGCCTACGACGCCTACTGGCCCGGCGTGCACATGACGCCCGAGCAGAGCGTGCAAGCCTTCGAGGACCTGCGCGGCAAGGTGTTCTTCTCGGTGCACAACAGCACCTTCGATCTCTCGTTCCACACCTGGCACGACCCGCTGGACCGCATCGCGAGCCTCACGGAAGCCAAGAAGATCGAACTGGCGACGCCGGTGATCGGCGAAGTGGTGACGGTGGGGCAGGCGCGGACCAATACGCGGTGGTGGCAGGGGCTGCGTTAGCCCCTCGCCTGCGCCGACAGCCTGCTACCTGCCGCCTTCGCGCCGCTCGCGCGCCCGGCGCACCTGCCGCGTCTCGATGGCCTGCGCCGCGATCCGGTCCTTCTCGCGCCGCCTGGCTGCGCGCTTCATCCGGAAATGCCGGCCCACCAGGAAGCTGGCGAGGCCGGTGACCACCGCGATGAACAGGCCGATGACGCTGATGTCGATGCCGCCCATCACAACACCCGCACGATGCTGGCCGGCTTGAAGCCCAGGTCGGCCGCCTTGCCCTTGCGGGCGCGGGTGCCGCGCGCGTTGTTGAGAGTGCGGATCTCCAGCGTCTCGTCGCGCTCCTTGCCGCCGCGGCCGATGCCCTCGATCTTCACGCTGCGCGTGTAGGCCGCGGCACCCGCGAGGGTGTCCTTGGGTTCCAGGTCGATCAGCGTGAGGCCGCGGCCGCCCTTGGGCAGGCTCTTGAGTTCGGCGATGTCGAAGGTCAGGATGCGGCCGCCGGTCGAGGCGCAGGCCACATGCGTGGCGGCCGGCATCGGCTCGGCGCCGCTCGCGCCGCCCACCAGAGAGGGGCGGCAGAGTTGCTCTCCCTCGCCCACGTCGATGAAGGCCTTGCCGCCGCGCTGGCGCGACATCATGTTCTCGACCGTCGCGATGAAGCCGTAGCCGCCGGTGTTGGCCAGCAGCACGCTCGCGCCGACCGGACCCGCGAAGAAGTGCGTGACGTGCGTGCCGGCATCGAGCTCGATGAGCGTGGTGACGGGCTGGCCGTCGCCGCGCGCGCCGGGCAGCGAGGCCACGGGCACGGTGTAGACGCGCACGCTCTTGTCCTTGGCGCTGCCGAAGACCAGCAGCGTGTCGACGCTGCGGCATTCGAAGGCGCCGTAGAGCGTGTCGCCCGACTTGAAGCTGTACTCGGGCGCAGCGCCTCCGTTGCCGGCGGCCTTCTCGCTCGCCCAGCCCTTCTGTGCGCGGACCCAACCCTTCTGCGACACGATCACGGTCACGGGTTCGTCCACCACTTTCACTTCGGCCACGGCGCGCTTTTCGGCCTGGATCAGCGTGCGGCGCGCGTCTTCGAAGGTCTTGGCGTCGGCTTCGATTTCCTTCACCAGCAAGCGGCGCAGCGTGGCGGGGCTGCCGAGAATGTCTTCGAGCTTTTTCTGCTCCGAGCGCAACTCATCCAGCTGTTGCTGGATCTTGATGGCTTCGAGCCGCGCAAGCTGGCGCAGCCGGATTTCGAGGATGTCTTCCGCCTGCACCTCGGAGAGGTTGAAGCGGGCGATGAGCGCCGCCTTCGGATCTTCCGCCGCGCGGATGATCGCGATCACCTCGTCGATGTTCAGCAGCACCAGCTGCCGGCCTTCGAGGATGTGGATGCGCTCCAGCACCTTGTTGAGCCGGTGCCGCGAACGCTTCTCGACGGTGACTTCGCGGAACGCGATCCACTCGTTGAGCATCTGGCGCAGCGACTTCTGCGTGGGCTTGCCATCGATGCCGACCATCGTGAGGTTGATCGGCGAGGAGGTTTCGAGCGAGGTCTGCGCGAGCAGCGTGGTGATGAA
>Ga0157370_10006236_pt1 | contig 13207 bp, 11 predicted proteins | sample C35metaG_FD_113463 | JGI IMG/M metagenome (GOLD analysis project Ga0157370, IMG submission 113463) | Corn rhizosphere microbial communities from Kellogg Biological Station, Michigan, USA - C3-5 metaG | ecosystem: Host-associated > Plants > Roots > Rhizosphere > Soil | place: USA: Michigan...
CGCCGGCCGCGTCGAACGGCCCTGCGATCTCCAGTATCCCCGAAAAGTGCCCGGCGTATCCGCGACCGGCCACGCTCGTCCGCATCTCCCACGCGCAGCTCCAGGGTGAAGCCTTCGTCTTCGCCATCCCCACCGCCGCCGCGTTCGTCAAGCCCCATGCGCAAACCCGCGCCAAAGCCGCCATCAAATCCCTCCATCACAAACGCGGCCCTCCCACCCGGCAGAACTTCTTCGCCTAAATACTCCACAGTTGTCATCCTTCGCCGTAGGCGGAGGACCTGCTTTTGCTTTTTTCTTCAAGCGGGCACGAACGCTCGGGTGCCCCATCCATCGCGCACTTTGCGATGGGTGGGAATGTAAACACTCACCCAGCCAGTCTTTAGTTGTCATCCTTCGCCGCAGGCGGAGGACCTGCTTTTGTCTCTAATTTCGGCTCCATGCGCGGGTCGATCACCCTGCGCGCAGCCGCTCAGCATTTTTCGACCAAGAGAGACCCATGCGTAAATTCGTTCTGCTCTTCATCGCCTGTGTTTTTGCCGGCCATCCCGCCGCGCGCGCCGCCATCTTCGCCCAGGTTCGTGGGATCGTTCACGATTCCCAGCACCGCCCCATCGCTGGAGCGCATATCGAACTCCACGCCGCCAACTCCGCCTACTCTGAAACCACCATCTCCGCGCAGGACGGCTCCTTCGCCATCCCATCCGTCCCTCTCGGCGACTACGCCATCACCATCTCGCAAACCAACTTCACCACCGTCGAGCAATCCCTCACCCTCGCCTCCGACACCTCACCCATCCTTCACTTCGAGCTGCAACTCGCGACCGTCGAGCAGTCCGTCTCCGTCACCACCACGACCAATACCGCCAACGCCGACACCGTCACCCCAACCACGCTCATCAGCCGCCGGCAAATCGCCGAGACTCCCGGCGCCGGCCGCACCAACTCGCTCGCCATGATCACCGACTACGTTCCCGGGGCCTACATGACCCACGACATGCTCCACATGCGCGGCGGACATCAGGTCAGTTGGCTCATCGACGGCGTCCAGATTCCCAACACCAACATCGCCAGCAACCTCGGCGCGCAGATCGACCCCAAGGACATCGACTACATCGAGATCCAGCGCGGCAGCTACACCGCCGACCTCGGCGACCGCACCTACGGCATCTTCAACATCGTCCCCCGCACCGGCTTCGAGCGCAACCGCCAGGCCGAACTCCTCCTGACCGCAGGCAGTTTCCTCCAGTCCGAGGCGCAACTCAGCCTCGGCGACCACTCCGAACGGTCCGCCTATTACGTCAGCCTCACCGGCAACCGCAGCGACTACGGCCTCGCCCCGCCCACCGGCCAGGTCCTCCACGACGCCACCAACGGATATGGAGCATTCGCCTCCTTCATCAGCAACCGCACGCCGAAAGACCAGCTCCGCCTCGTCATGCAGCTCCGCAATGACTACTTCCAGATTCCCTACGACCCCAATCCCGACAGCTTTGAAAACCGGCAGTACGACTCCAGCGGCCTGCGCGACGGCCAGCACGAACGCGACGGCCTCGCCGCCTTCTCCTGGCTCCACACATTCAACCCATCCACCGTCCTCCAGGTCTCGCCCTTCTACCACTACAACCGCGCCAACTACGAATCCAGCCCCGCTGACACACCCGTAGCCACCACCTCCGACCGCACCTCAAACTACGCCGGAGCGCAGGCATCCATCACCGCGACCATCGCACGCAACACCCTTCAGGCAGGTGTCTACTCCTTCGGCCAGCACGACGCCTACCGCTTCGGCGCCATCTTCAACAACGGCAGCGGCACCCCGCCCTTCACTACGCCCAGCGCCGCATCAGGCGGTCTCATCGAGGAGTACATCTCAGACAACTTCAAAGCCACACCATGGCTCACGCTCATCGCCGGACTGCGCCAATCGCACTTTCAAGGCCAGTTCACCGAAGACGCAACCAGCCCCCGCGTCGGCATCGCCGTCCTCGTCCCCAAACTCAACTGGGTCTTCCGCGGATTCTACGGACGCTTCTACCAGCCTCCGCCGCTGCTCACGGCCGCTGGCCCCGTCGTCCAGTTCGCACAGGCTAACGACACCGCCTTCGTGCCCCTGCACGGCGAGCGCGACGAAGAGCACCAGTTCGGCGTGCAAATCCCCTTCCGCGGCTGGCTGCTCGACGCCGACACCTTCCGCACCCGCGTCAACAACTTCCTCGACCACGCCAACATCGGCGACTCCAGCATCTACTTCCCCGTCACCATCGACGGCGCGCTCATCCGCGCATGGGAGCTCAGCCTGCGCTCGCCGCAACTCTGGCATCGCGCGCAGGCCCACCTCGCCTACTCAAATCAAATCGCCCAACAGCGCGGCCCCATCACAGGCGGCCTTATCTGCACGCCCGTCGCCTCGCCTCAGTGCAACGCAGGCTTCGACTACGCACCGCTCGACCACGACCAGCGCAACACGCTCAACGTCGGCCTCAACACCGCGCTCCCCTACGGCGTCACCGCCTCCACCAACGTCTACTACGGCTCAGGCTTCGTCAATGGCACTCCCGACCCCGACACCCCATACCCCAACGCCTACCTGCCCCAACACACGACCTTCGATCTCTCCCTCGGCAAAACCTTCAGCGAAAAGCTCAGCGCCTCCATCACCGCAACCAACGCAGCCAACCGCCGAGTCCTGCTCGACAACAGCCTCACCTTTGGCGGCTTTCACTACAACGACCGCCGCCAGATCTACGGCGAACTCCGCTACCGCTTCAAATACTGAAGGCCTAAGATTGCCGCTTGTTTTTGCATTTCCATTCCGCAGCGAAGCGGAGGAATCCGCTTCTCCATCCGGCCACAAACGCTCGGGTGCCCCATCCATCGCGTCTTTTGCGATCGGTGGGAAAGTACACAGCCCAACCAGCCAGCCTTTGTCTTTGCCTGTTTTTCGCATTTCTTTCCGCGCCCCGAGTTGGTCGAAGGGGGAGGAATCCACTTCCCCCACCACCCACAAAAACCAATCTCAACCTTTCGGATGAGGCACGCCCCCACCCCTTCCAGCTAACATCATCCTGCACCTAAAACCACCGAAAGAGGTCGAGTCTTGAAACCGCTCGTCCGGCTCAGGCCGATCGCATTCATCGCCGCCCTGCTCATCCTCTGGCAGATTGCGGTCGATCTGCACCCGGTCCACATCCTGCCCAGCCCCTGGCAGACCCTCGGTGGCATCGCCTATCTCATCCACCACAAACTCCTGCTCAAATACATCGTCGCCTCGCTCTTCCGCGTCACCTGGGGATTCGCGCTCGCCGTCGCGCTTGCCGTCCCCCTCGGCCTCACCATCGGCTGGTACCGTCGCGCCGAGATGGCCTTCAACCCCATCATCCAGATCCTTCGCCCCATCTCCCCACTCGCCTGGATACCCATCGCCATCCTCTGGTTCGGTGTCGGCGACCTCGCCGCCATCTTCCTCATCTTCCTCGGCTGCTTCTTCCCGCTGATGCTCACCGCCATCAACGCAGTCCAAAGCATCCCCGCCGTCTACATCAACGCCGGACGCAACTTCGGCCTCACGCCCACGCAGCTTGTCTACCGCGTCCTCTACCCTGCCGTGGTCCCTCAATTAATTGTCGGCCTCCGCATTACGCTCGGCATCGCATGGCTCGTCGTCGTCGCAGCCGAGATGATCGCCGTAGACTCCGGCCTCGGCTTTCTCATCGTCGACGCCCGCAACGCCGGCAACCGCTACGATCTCGTCGTCGCCGGCATGGTCATCATCGGCGTCATCGGCCTTCTGCTCGACCTCGCCATGCGCTCGCTCGAACAGGTCAAATCCTTCCGCTGGGGTTACGCTGAGGACTAGTCATGAAGAAATTCCCCGCCAAATCCGCTTCGCTAAGAACACGGCTTCGACAAGTGTCGAAAAGCCCGCTTTGCTTAAGGGCACGGCTTCAGCCGTGCCGTAAACTCCCCAAATTCAAAGGGGCTTTAGCCCCTGAGGTACGTTCCTACCATCATCGAACCACAATCTAAGCCCATGTCATCCACCACGCCCATCGCCGCACCCTCCAACCAGCCCGCCTCAGCCGCGACCACCAAGCTCAGCGTGGACCACGTCAACATGACCTTCACCCGGGACAGCAAAACCACCCCAGTCCTCGAAGACATCAACCTCGACGTCCGCGAAGGCGAGTTCATCTGCCTCGTCGGCCCATCCGGCTGCGGCAAGACGACGCTCCTCAACGCCATGGCCGGGTTCCTCTCGCCCACCAGCGGAGCCATCCGCATCGACGGCGAAGCCGTCACCGGCCCCGATGCCCGCCGCATCTTCGTCTTCCAGGAGCGCGGCGTCTTCCCCTGGCTCACCGTCGAAGGCAACATCGGATTCGGCCTCTCGAAGCTCTCCCGCGAAGAACGCGACCGCCGCATCGCTCACTACATCAAAATGGTCGGCCTCGAAGGCTTCGAGCAGTCCTACCCCAACGAGCTCTCCGGCGGCATGAAGCAGCGCCTCGAAGTCGCCCGCGCCCTCGCCGTCAACCCCGACATGCTCTTCCTCGACGAGCCCTTCGGTGCGCTCGACTCCATCACTCGCCTCATCATGCGCGGCGAGCTGCTCCGCATCTGGCACGCCGAGCGCAAGACCATCATCTTCGTCACCCACGACATCGACGAGGCCGTCCAGCTCGCCGACCGCGTCGTCGTCCTCAACTCCCGCCCCGCCAGCATCCAGCAGATCGTCAACATCGACATCCTCCACCCCCGCGACCTCAGCTCGCCCCGCTACCTCGCCCTCCGCGACGGCATCTTCCAACAGATAGGACTGGCCCACAAAGTATGAGCATGGCAAACTCACTCGCCGAACCGAAAAAGTGGGAGCGCTACTTCTGGCCGCTCCTCGCCACCGCGCTCCTGCTCGCGCTCTGGCACTACTCCGTCCTCTGGTCCGGTACGCGCATCTTCCCATCTCCGCGCGAAGTCGAACTCGGAATGCTCGAACTCATTCACCAGCACGTCCTCTGGGGAGACATCCTCGACTCACTCCGCCGCGTAGCCATCGGCTTCGGAGCAGCCGTCCTGCTCGGCGTACCCATCGGCCTCGCCCTCGGCTGGTATCCCGCCGCCGATCAGGTCGTCAACCCCACCATGCAGCTTCTCCGCCCCATCAGTCCCATCGCCTGGATTCCCGTCGCCATCATCCTCTTCGGCGTCGGCGATGACGCCGCCATCTTCCTCATCTTTCTCGGCGCCTACTTCCCCATCGTCGTCGCCTGCATCAACGGAGTCGCCAACGTCCCCTCCATGTACCGCCGTGCCGGCCGCAACTTCGGCCTCACGCCCGCCGAGCTTCTCCGCCGAGTCATCTTCCCCGCCGCGCTTCCGCAAATCCTTATCGGCCTGCGCATTGCCCTCGGCATCGCCTGGCTCGTCGTCGTCGCCGCAGAGATGATTGCCGTAGACTCCGGCCTCGGCTATCTCATCATCGACTCCCGCAACTCTGGCAAGCGCTACGACCTCGTCGTCGCCGCCATGATTCTCATCGGCGTCATCGGCCTCATCCTCGACCTCGCCTTCCGCCGCCTCGAACGCATCAAATCCGTCCGCTGGGGGTTCCGCAATGCCTCTTAGCCTTTTGCATCCCCTTTCCATCCGTCATTCTGAGCGCAGCGAAGAATCCCCGCATTTTGCCTGTGATGGAAACGCACTTCAGGGAAGCAATCAACCCATCCTGCATCCCCATTCCGCCTTTTTTTTGCATTTCCATTCCGTAGTGCAGCGGAGGAATCTGCTTTTCGCCCATCCCATTCCACCGGCCCATCGCCTACAAACGCGCGGAGGCCACCATGTCCATTAAAAAAATCCTCCTCCTCACCGCCGCAGCCTGGCTCATCCTCATCACCGCGATGCACGCCTGGCTCAACGTCAACTGGGCCGCCGTCCTCAACGATTACCGCCCGCTCGCTGAACGAAAAATCGTCGTCGCCTATCTCCCCGTCACCTGCCAGCTCACCTGCCCGGTCACCGACTACATCTCCAAATACTCCGAGAACGGAGAACTCTTCCTCCCGCGCATGTTCCAGGGCTTCCCCGAGATCAAAGAAGCCCTCATCTCGAACAAGGTCCAGGCCGCCTTCATCGTCGCGCCCATGGCCATCGCGCTCAAGGCGCAAGGCGTGCCCATCAAAGTCGTCTACCTCGGCCACCGCTACGGGTCGGCGATGGTCGTCAGCAAAAACGGCCCCATCAAAACCTTCGCCGACCTCAAAGGCCGCACCGTCGCCATCCCCAGCCGCTTCTCCGACGAGCGCCTCATCCTCTTCCGCGCCATGAAGGTCTGGCACATGCCGCCCGACAGCATCCACATGGTCGAGATGGCCCCGCCCGACGTCTCCGGCGCGCTCGCCGCCGGTGCCATCGACGGCTTCGTCATGGGCGAACCCTTCCCCTCGCAGGCCGAAATGGCCGGCTACGGCCGCATCCTCTTCCAGGCCCGCGACTACTGGCCCGATTACATGTCCTGCATCCTCGTCGTCCGCCAGGACCTCATCGACCACAACCCCGAAGCCGTGCAGGTGCTCGTCGATGGCATCGCCCGCTCCGGCCTCTGGCTCGACAAGAGCAAGCCCAACCGCGAAGACGCCGCCGACTTCGTGGGCCGCTTCTACTACAACCAGAAGCCCGCGCTCCTCCGCTGGGCGCTCACCAACCCCATGACCCGCGTCACCTACAGCCCGCTCGCCCCGCGCAAGGCCGACTTCGACATGGTCCGCGACCTCATGATCGAAACCGGAGTCCTCAAGAAAAAGATCGACTTCTCCGACTACACCGACACCCGCTTCTCCGACCACGCCAGCCTCGAAACCGCCTGGAAGTATCAGGCAGGCTCCGCCACCGCCAAATGAGCAACCTAACTGTCCGTTTTTCATCTGCCTTTTTGCATTTCCATTCCGCAGCGCAGCGGAGGAATCTGCTGTTTGCCCTGCGCGCTGTCTGAGCAACCGAAAGCCGCACTGACCAACCGCTTCTCCCAGGAGCCACGCATGATCCGCCGGTCCTTCCTCCAACTCCTCACCTTCGCCGGAGCAGGCACGCTCGCCACCGGCTGCACCGAAGCCAAAGCCCAAACCGTCACCTACAAGATCACGGGCTTCTCCTGCGTCACCTGCGCCGTCGGCCTCGATGTCATGCTCCGCCGTAACCAGGGCATCCTGCGCTCGCACTCCACCTATCCCGAAGCCATCACCACCATCGAGTACGAACCCAAAATCATCGACACCGCCAAAATCCAATCGCTCATCGCCGAGATGGGTTTCACCGCCAACGAACAATCTCCAATCGAAAATCACAAGAGCATACAAGGATGACCATGCACGCCACTCACCCGGAGCACTACGCGAACCTCTCCTATCTGCTCAACGACGCGCTCGAACTCCTCCAGCCGCCCATCGCCATCGCCTTCGCCAACGCCGTCCCCATCGGCATCTCCACGCGCGCAACTCAACCCCCGGCAGGCTGCCGCTTCTGGCAGGACGCCGCCTCCGGTGCCTTCGCCACCTCAGCAGAAGACCACAGCCTCTGCGCCATCGGCTGCTACACCCACAATCTCCCCATGTCCGCGACCACGCACACCGACCTCACCGACACCCTCAAGGTACTCAACGACCTCGGCTACGTCACCGAGCAGGACCTCGCCCAGATTCCCGCACTGAAATCGCAATCGAAGCACATCCTCTACAGCCCGCTCGCCGAAACGCCGCTGCCGCCCGACGTCGTCCTCCTCTTCGTCAATGCCGGCCAAACCCTCATCCTCGCCGAAGCCGCCCAGCAGGTCGAAGCCGGCAACCCGCCTGCCCTCGGCCGTCCCGCCTGCGCCGTTGTCCCACAGGTCATCAACACAGGCCGCGCCGCGCTCAGCCTCGGTTGCTGCGGAGCACGCGCCTACCTCGACACGCTCACCGACGGCGTTGCTCTCTTCGCCATCCCCGGCCCCAAACTCGAAGCCTACGCCCAACGCATCGAAGTTCTCAGCAAGGCCAACCACATCCTCGCCGGCTTCCATCAAGCCCGCCGCTCCGCCGTTGCATCCGGCCAGTTCCCCACCATCAAGGAATCGCTGGCCGCAATCTCATAGCCGCCGACTTCACGCTGGCCACAACTTATATTTCTTTTTGCATTGTTTGAGAATGTTTTGTATTGTTCAATGTGAGGTGAAATGTGAAAGCCCTTGTGAAGTCCCGCGCCGAACGCGGCCTTTGGATTGAGGACGTGCCGGAGCCTCAGGTCGGCATCAACGACGTCAAGATTCGCGTGCTGGCCACCGGTATCTGCGGAACCGACCTCCACATCTACGAGTGGGACGCCTGGGCGCAGAAGACCATCCCCGTCCCTCTCGTCATCGGCCACGAGTTCGTCGGCGAGATCGTCGAGGTAGGCTCCAACGTCGCCGACTTCCACCCCGGCGACCGCGTCAGCGGAGAAGGCCACGTCGTCTGCGGACGCTGCCGCAACTGCCTCGCCGGACGCCGCCATCTCTGCGCCCATACCCAGGGCGTAGGCGTCAACCGCGCCGGAGCCTTCGCGGAGTACATCGTGCTCCCCATGACCAACATCTGGCGGCACACGCCCGACATCCCGCTCGAGGTCGCGGCGATCTTCGACCCCTTCGGGAACGCCGTCCACACCGCGCTCGCCTTCCCCGTCCTCGGCGAAGACGTTCTGGTAACAGGTGCAGGCCCCATCGGCATCATGGCCGCAGCCGTCGCCAAACACGCAGGCGCGCGCCACGTCGTTATCACCGACCTGAATCCCTACCGGCTCGAACTCGCGCGAACCGCGGCCCATGTCACGCTCGCCGTCAACCCGCGCGAAACCACACTCGGCGACGCACAGAAAGAACTCGGCATGATGGAAGGCTTCGACATCGGGCTTGAGATGTCCGGCAACGCCACAGCATTTCGAGACATGCTCTCCAATCTCAGCCACGGCGCGAAGGTCGCCATGCTCGGCATCCCCTCACCTTCCGAGATGTCCATCGATTGGAGCAAAGTCATCTTCAATCAATTCACCCTTCGCGGCATCTACGGACGCGAAATGTACGAGACCTGGTACAAGATGACCGTCATGCTGCAATCAGGCTTGGACATCGGCAAAGTCATCACACACCGTATGCCGTGGAACGAATACGAAAAAGGTTTCGATGCGATGCGCTCCGGCAACTCCGGAAAGGTCGTCCTCGACTGGCAGAGCGCAGTCATGTGAAATCTGTTTCCTCTATGAGCACAGCAACGTAAACGGAGTCCGAAATGAATCGAAGGAGCTTTGTGGGTCTCGGCGGCGCGGCTATCTTTGGCAGCCGCCTCAAGGGCAACAGCCAACCGCAGACAGCGCAGTATAGCGTCAACTCGGTAAAGCGCGACCGCCCCAACATCCTGCTCCTGATGGCTGATCAGTGGCGGGTCGATTGCCTCGGGGCCTACGGCAATCCGCACATTCACACACCCAACCTCGACCGCCTCGCCGGCGAAGGCATCCGCTTTCAATCGGCCTATTCCTGTACGCCCACCTGCACGCCCGCTCGCAGCGCACTGCTCACAGGGATGGGCCCTTGGCGCAATGGCTTGCTTGGTTATGGGCACATGGCTTCGCGCCCCTATCCGGTCGAAAAGGGCGCAGCAATCGCAGCCGCCGGCTATTACACCACATCCATCGGCAAGAACCACTACTATCCCATCCGCAATCCGCACGGCTACCACCACCTCATCACCGACGAGCATTGCAGTTACTGGTTCCACGACGATAAGCCCCAGCACGAATCCTCCTGGGAGGCGCGATGCGACTACGAAGCATGGTTCTGGTCGCAGATGCCCGACAAAGACCCACACGCAACCGGCCTGAGTTGGAACGACCATCGCGGCGCGCCGTTCGTCTTCCCCGAAGAGATGCACGCCACGCATTGGACCGGCGAAACCGCAGTCCGCTTCCTCCAGAGTTACGAACGGCAGGAACCCTTCTTTCTAAAAGTGAGCTTCATCCGTCCGCACAGCCCCTACGACGCTCCGGAACGCTTCTTCAAGATGTACGAAGACACTCCGCTGCCGGAGCCGCAGGTCGCCGATTGGGCCAAGCGATTCGAACAACGCAGCGGCCCGAGTAACGAGCTCTGGCACGGCAAACTGCCTGCAGATGAAGTTCGCCGCTCGCGCCAAGGCTACTACGGCTCCGTCAGCTTCGTGGATGAACAGATTGGCCGCATCCTTGAAGTGCTTGAGAAGCGAAAACTGCTCGACGAGACGCTCATCCTGTTTATCTCTGACCACGGCGACATGCTGGGTGACCAGAATCTCTGGCGGAAGGGATATGGCTACGAACAGTCCGCACACGTCCCTATGATCATGCGGCCGCCCTCCGGCATGGGTCTGGGCGCCGCAGGCCAGGTCATTCCCAACCCCGTAGAACTCCGCGACGTCCTGCCCACCTTCCTCGACGCCGCAGGCGCTTCCATCCCCGAAAGCATTGAAGGAAAGAGCCTGCTTCAACTCGTTCGCTCAAAGGGCGAAGGCTGGCGCGAATATATCGACCTCGAACACAACATCTGCTACAGTCCCGAGATCCATTGGAACGGACTCACCGACGGGCGATGGAAATATCTCTATCACGCGCTCCACGGTGACGAGCAGCTTTTCCATCTGGAGAACGACCCCCACGAACTCAAAGACCTCGCCGCTTCAGAAGAATATGCACCCCAACTCAAGCTATGGAGAGAGCGCCTCGTGGCCCATCTCGAAGAACGCGGTCCCGAGTGGGTGAGCAACGGAAAGCTCGTCCCCAGACCGCACGGGATGTTGCTATCGCCAAACTTCCCCGGCTACCTCGCCCCCGAAAAACTGGTTCTGAAGATTGCCTGGGGAGCCTGACACGCAGCCTCCCGCGTCGGACTCCCACTCATGAATCGCATGCGAACACTTGGTAAACTTGACTGGCACCAGTCAAGGAACCGCCCGTGAATCATTACATCGAACGTGTCGTCGATCTTCTTGAGCCGGAGTCCAACCAGCTCTACAACCTCACCCTCGACGAGGCCCGCGCGCTGCTCTTCAGCCAGCCCGCCGAAGCCATCCGCAGCATTCAAGGCTCCTTCGCGCTGCTCGCCAAATCCGGCAAGACCGTCCGCATGGCCCGCTCGCTCGACCGCCCCATGCGCTACTTCCTCGCCAAGCGCGCCGAAGGCCCCGCGCTCATTGTCGCCTCGCGCATCGACACCATCTACAACTGGCTCCGCTCCGAAGGACTCGACGGCCAGTTCCACCCCAGCTACACCCGCATGGTGCCCGCGCACCACGTCGTCGATCTTCAGCTCATCGGCTGCCCCGACCCCGACCCCGTCTACACACGCTTCTTCACGCCTGCTTCGGCCACCCTCCCGCCCGACCTCGACGCCATCGGCCGCGCCTACATCTCCGCGCTCGCCGAAGAAATCTCGCAGTGGCTAAAAATCGTCCCCGAAAAAGAACCCATCGGCGTCGCGTTCTCCGGAGGCATCGACAGCAGCAGCGTCTTCCTCACCACCTACCACGTCCTGCGCAAACTCGGCATGAACCCCGCGCGTCTCAAGGCATTCACGCTCGACCTCGGCAACGGCCCCGACCTCCAGCAGGCCCGCGCCTTTCTCAAACAACTCGACCTCGAAGTCTTCCTCGAACCCATCGAAGCCGATCCCGCCACGCTCAACCCATCCGAGACCATCCGCATCACCGAAGACTACAAGCCGCTCGACATCGAATCCGCCACCATGTCGCTCGCGCTCTGCCGCGGCATCCGCGCCCGCTACCCCAACTGGCTCCATCTCATCGACGGCGACGGCGGCGACGAGAATCTCAAAGACTATCCCATCGAAGAGAACCCCGAGCTCACCATCACCAGCGTCATCCACAACCAGATGCTCTACCAGGAAGGCTGGGGTGTCGGCAAAATCAAACACTCGCTGACTTACAGCGGCGGCCTCAGCCGCTCCTACACCCGCACCTACGCGCCCGCGCACCACTTCGGCTTCCAGGGCTTCAGCCCCTTCACCCGCCCCAGCGTCATCGCTGTTGCTGAAGCAATCCCCTTCATCGACCTCACCCAATACAACGTCCCGCGCCTCTACGAACTTAAAGGCGAGATCGTCTCGCGCGGCATCGAAGCCGTCACCGGGATCAAAATGCCCGTCTTCCCCAAACGCCGCTTCCAGCACGGAGCCATCCCCGAAGACGCCCTGCGCCAGCGTCTCCCACACCGCGAAGCCGAGTACCGCAAACAGTTCCTCTCGCTCTACCAATAAACCGGCTATGGGAGTCTTCGACGCATCTCCATCCCGAGCCTTTTTGCTTCTCCATTCCGTGGCGCTTTTTGCATTTCCATTCCGCAGCTTTTTTGCATTTCCATTCCGCAGTTTTTTTGCACTTCCATTCCGCAGTTTTGTATTTCCATTCCGCAGCGCAGCGGAGGAATCTGCTTTTTCCTCTCAATCAACCACCAACCTCCGGGTGCCCCATCCATCGCGGCTTCATGCGATGGGTGGGAACGAAGCACTCCACTCGCCCATTCCACAGTTGTCATCCTTCCGCGAAGCGGGGGGACCTGCTTTTAGCCTCATCATCGCGACTCGCTGACCCATGTCCTCTCTCTATCCAACCAACCCGGAGCAACGCGACCACTGGATCGTGACGCAGCGGCCAACACGCAACACACTGGACCCGCTGCGTCCCTATGCGTTCCTCATCGAAGAAGAACCCACCGCAACAAAAGAGATCGTCCAGATAGCCACTGTTTTCCTGACCAACCGCGAGTGCCCCTTCCGCTGCGCAATGTGTGACCTCTGGAAGAACACACTCCCCACAACAGTCCCCCTCGGAGCCATACCCGCACAGATCAAACACGCGCTCAGCCAACTCCCACCCGCCCGCCACATCAAGCTCTACAACGCCGGCAGCTTCTTCGATCCCCACGCCATCCCGCCCGAAGACTACGACGCCATCGCCGCGCAGATCGCGCACTTTGAAAGAGTCATCGTCGAATGCCACCCCTCGCTCGTAGGGCAATCATGCCTCGAATTCGCAAACAAGCTGCGACAGCATCACCATAATCAACACAATGAAGCTTGTCATCCTGAGCGAAGCCCTTCGCGGCCTCATCGCGAAGGGCGCAGTCGAAGGACCTGCGGTTCCCTTCCCGA
>Ga0157370_10006237_pt1 | contig 13204 bp, 10 predicted proteins | sample C35metaG_FD_113463 | JGI IMG/M metagenome (GOLD analysis project Ga0157370, IMG submission 113463) | Corn rhizosphere microbial communities from Kellogg Biological Station, Michigan, USA - C3-5 metaG | ecosystem: Host-associated > Plants > Roots > Rhizosphere > Soil | place: USA: Michigan...
GACACCAGCAGGTCGTCGACCTTGACGCCGAGCTTTTCGGCGTAGGTCGGGTCGAGCGCATGCTCGGCGTCGATGAAGGCCGCGGTGCCACCAGCGCGCTGGCAGCTGGCGATGGCCTGCAGGGTCATGGTGGTCTTGCCGGACGACTCCGGCCCGTAGATCTCGACCACGCGACCGCGCGGCAGGCCGCCGACGCCAAGGGCGATATCGAGCCCCAGCGAACCGGTGGACACCGTCTCGATGGCCTCGTTGACGCGGTCGCCCATGCGCATGATGGCGCCCTTGCCGAACTGCTTTTCGATCTGGCCGAGGGCGGAGGTGAGCGCCTTGCGCTTGTTGTCATCCATCGTCTTGTATTCCGGTTGGGCTGTTGAATGAAGGCATGATGCCCGGATCGAATCTCATGGGCTGCGATCAACGCAGCAGCCGCAGGGGATCGGCGATTGCGCTGCCATTATCCCACACCGGTCAAGCCGGCTTGGCGGCCGCGGCCGTGTCATTCCGTCAGCGCTTTGCGCAAACCGATGAGCGCGGCGGCCACGGTCTGCCGCCGCACCGCTTCGCGATCGCCCGGGAAATGGAACAGCTTGGCATGGCCGTAACCACCGCGCCGCTTCCAGCCGATCCACACCGTGCCGACCGGCTTTTCCGGCGTTCCGCCCGAGGGGCCGGCGATGCCGGTCACCGCCACCGCGACGCCGGCGCCAAATCGCGCCAGCGCGCCGGAGACCATTTCCAGCACGGTCTCCTCGCTCACCGCGCCGGTGTGTTCCAGCGTGCGCGGATTGACGCCGAGCAGGGCTTCCTTCGCCTCGTAGCTGTAGGTCACCACGCCTGCGTCGAACCACGCCGAACTGCCCGGCAGGTCGGTCAACGTCTTGGCGATCCAGCCGCCACTGCACGACTCGGCCGTCACCAGCATCAACCGGCAGCGCAGCACCTCGCTGGCCACCTCGCTGGCCAGCGCCAGCAATTCGGCATCGGTGGGGACGGATGGGAACTTCATGCAGGACTCCGGCTCGAATCATTTGCGCCAGGCGCGGGGGTTCCCTTCTACCCGTTCCGCGCGGCCGCGCCAAGACCCGCATCGAACCGCGAAGCGACGCTGCGGGCCGTGCATTGCCGGCGCGCCTTCACCAAACAAACGCAACCCGCAGTGCACGATCGGACGGCTCGCATTAGCGGCAAGCGTTCGGATCGCAGATGTACCCAGCTGCAGCCTCTGTTCACACCAAATTTGCGTTACTGGCTGCAGAAGGTGCGGATGCTTCGAGGATTATCGATATGGCCGTTTCACACTGGTTGGACATCGATGCCGTGCTGTCGCCGATCATCGGTCGGCCCGGCGTGGCGGCGCTTTTCGAGCGCAGCATCCACCTTGCTTGCGTCAACCATCCATGCCTTGCCTCCGTACACGAGGGTCCCTTCCAGCCCGGCGAACTCAACTCGCTGCGCCGTGCGCTTGCGCAGGAAACCAGCATGGACGCCGCTCGTGCCGGCGACGCGCTCCTACGCACGTTCCAGGAACTGCTGGCGAACCTGATCGGCGCGCCGCTCGCCGAGCGGCTGCTCGGCAACGTTTGGAGCGGACCGTCCCACGGCGAGGCCGTGCAGGGAACCGCGCCATGACTGCGGCCCGGACAGCAACGGACGCCATCGAACGCGGCGTTTCGATGGCTGGCGCCACCAAGGTCGAGCCGTCCATGACCGGATCGATCTCGAGATCGTCGCCATGAGCGCCGGCGGCGATTCGGCCGTCGACAGGCGGGCCGATCCGGTGATGCAGCTCAGCCAGCAGGCGGAACGGCTGCGCACGCGCCTGGCGAAACTGCGCCAGAACCTGGCGCAGGTCCAACGCGATTTCAACGACAGCCATGCCGCCCAGCTGAAGGAAGCGAACGAAAAGCTGGTGCTCGCCGCGCTGCATGCGGATACGAACGCCGAGTCCGCCATCAGCGACCTGGACCAGCTTTTGCGCGTCAGCCAGCGCGACGCACTGACCGGCATGCCCAACCGCGCGCTGATCCTCGACCGGCTCGACAGCGCCATCGCCGCGGCGCGCCGGCACGGTACCCGCATCGCCGTGGTGTTCCTCGACCTCGACCATTTCAAGCCGATCAACGACACGCTGGGCCATGCCGGCGGCGACCAGGTGCTGCAATGGGTGGCGCAGCGGCTGCAGTCGATCGTGCGCGACTCCGATACGGTCAGCCGCTATGGCGGCGACGAGTTCCTGGTGCTGCTGAGCGACATCTCGCAGCCTTCCGACGCCGCCCTGCTCGCCGGAAAAATGTCATCCGCGCTCGCGGCGCCGATCCGGCTGGGCGACTGTCTTTTCCACGTGTCCGCCAGCATCGGCATCACGATCTACCCGGACGACGGCGACGACGCCACCACCCTCATCAATCGGGCGGACGCGGCCATGTATCGCGCCAAGAGAGCCGGCGGCGGCCATTTCGAGTTCCACCGCAACGACCTTCCCGACCACCTCCCGCATCCGCCCGGTGTCGCGGCGCTGCTCGCGCCGCGAGGACGCGACGCGGCCAACGCCGACGCCGCGCCGGTCGTGCACGATTTGCGCGAGGCCAACGAACAGTTGACGCTCGCCGCGCTGAACGCGCAGGCCTCCGAATCGGAAGCACGCGAGGCGCATCACCGGCAGGTCAAGTTCACCGCGATGGTGGCGCACGAACTGCGCAATCCGCTGACGCCGATCCAGATCGCCGCCGACCTGTTGGCCAACGGACACACCAATGGCGAGATAACGCCAGAGCAGCTGAAGCTCATCATCGAGGGCCAGGTGACGCACCTGTCCAGGCTCATCGACGATCTGCTCGAAGGGTCACGCGTAGGCACCGACAAGCTTCGCCTCGAATGCCGCGTGATCGACCTGGTGGAAGTGCTGTCCACATCCATCGCCAGCTGCCAGCCGTCGATGACGACCCGGCTGCAATGCCTGCAGGTGAACCTGCCGAACAGCCCGCTGCACCTCTACGGCGACCCCGTCAGGCTGGCCCAGGTCTTCAGCAACCTGCTCGACAACGCGTCGAAGTACACGCCGGCGGCCGGGCGGATCACGCTGACGCTGGAGGCTTCAGCCGACGCGGCCACCGTCACCGTCGCCGACAATGGCGTCGGCATAGCGCCCGAGCTGCTGCCCGGCATCTTCGACCTGTTCGTGGAGGACATCGATGCGCCCAGGCCAGCGGTCCACGGCGGGCTGGGCATCGGCCTGGCGGTCGTCCGCGACCTGGTCGAGGCCCATGGCGGACACGTCGTCGGCCACAGCGCCGGCAGGAATCTGGGTAGCGAGTTCGTGGTCACCCTGCCGTTGTGGCTGACATCGCCGACCGCGCGAAAAGCCTGATCCTCTCCGCAGGGTAAGATGGCCGCCCAGCCGGTTCGCGGTGGGCGGTGTCGATCGGCGCAGCGTCTGTCCGATGGCGCGTCGCACCCGCCAACCGAAAGTCAATGACTTGTGAGCCGCCGCAGGCTGGGCTACACATGCGCTTCCGCGTTCGCGAAAGCCGGGCTGCAGCACGCGGCGGCGCGACCGACCATGGCTTCCCTCGATGAATTTACGGCCCGTGCAGACCGAAAAACCCGCCGAACACACCCCGTTCATGCGCCAATACCTTTCGGCCAAGGCCGAGCATCCGGATGTGTTGCTGTTCTTCCGCATGGGCGATTTCTACGAGCTGTTCTTCGACGATGCGCGCAAGGCGGCACGGCTGCTCGACATCACGCTGACCCAGCGTGGACAGTCGGCCGGGGCGCCGATCCCGATGGCGGGCGTGCCCTACCACGCCGCTGAAAATTATCTCGCGCGGCTGGTGCGTCTCGGCGAATCGGTGGCGATCTGCGAGCAGATCGGCGACCCGGCGCTGGCCAAGGGCATCGTGGAACGCAAGGTGGTGCGCATCGTCACGCCCGGCACGGTGACCGACGCCGCGCTGCTGGAGGAACGCCGCGACAACCTGCTGCTGGCGATCGCTGCCGGCGCGCACGGCGCCTACGGACTGGCCTGGGTCGATCTTTCCAGCGGCCGCTTCCTGCTCAGCGAAGTGCCGCATGCCGAAGCGCTGGCCGCCGAGCTGGCGCGCCTGCAACCCGCCGAAACCTTGATCGACGAAAACGTGGCATGGCCCCGCCTCGTGAGCAGTCTGCCCGGCCTGCGCAAACGGCCGCCATGGCACTACGACGGCGACGCGGCAAAACGCGAGCTCAACCGCTTCTTCGGCACCCGCGACCTCGGCGGCTTCGGCGTCGACGGCATGCACCTGGCGATCACGGCGGCCGGCTGCCTGCTCGGCTATGTCGAGGAAACCCAGAAGAGCGCACTGCCGCACCTCACCGGCATGGCCGTGGAAAGCGCCGGCGAAACCATCGCGCTGGACGCGGCCACCCGGCGCAACCTGGAGCTGGACACCCACCCCAGCGGCCGCACCGAGCACACCCTGCTTGGCGTACTCGACGACACGGTGACGCCGATGGGCGCGCGTCTGCTGCGCCGCTGGCTGACCCGGCCGCTGCGCTCGCGCGACGTGCTGCGCCGGCGCCATCAGGCGATCGGCATGATGATCGACAGCCGACGCCATGAACCGCTGCGCGAACTGCTGCGCGGCGTGGGCGACCTCGAACGCATCCTCACGCGCGTGGCGCTGCGCTCGGCGCGTCCGCGTGACCTGTCCACCCTGCGCGATGGCCTGGCCGCCGCACCGGCCTTGCGCGAACAGATCGCGTCGCTGGACAGCCCGCTGCTGCATGCGCTGGTCGAACGCATCGGCGACCACGCACAGACCGCCGCCCTGCTCGCCGGCGCCATCGTGGCGCAGCCACCGGTACTGCAGCGCGACGGTGGCGTGATCGCCGACGGCTACGACGCCGAACTGGACGAGCTGCGCCGCCTTTCCAACCACGCCGACCAGTATCTGGTCGAACTGGAGGAGCGCGAGAAGGCCGCCAGCGGCATCACCACGCTGAAGGTCGGCTACAACCGCGTGCACGGCTACTACATCGAGATCAGCAGGGGTCAGTCCGACAAGGCGCCGACGCACTACACGCGGCGGCAGACCACCAAGAATGCGGAGCGCTACATCACCGAGGAGCTGAAGGCGTTCGAGGACAAGGTGCTCTCGGCCAAGGAGCGCTCGCTGATGCGCGAGCGCGCACTGTACGAAGCGCTGCTCGATACGCTGACCGAGCGGCTGGAGCCGCTGAAAACCGCGGCCGCCGCGATGGCCGAGCTGGACGTGCTGAGCGACCTGGCCGAACGCGCCGTCGCGCTGGACTGGAGCGTGCCCGAGCTCAGCGACGAGCCCGGCATCGCGATCGAGCGCGGCCGTCATCCGGTGGTCGAGAAGGTCCGCGACGAACCGTTCGAGCCCAACGACCTGAAACTCGGCGACGACCGCCGCATGCTGGTGATCACCGGCCCGAACATGGGCGGCAAATCCACCTACATGCGGCAGAACGCGCTGATCGTGCTGCTCGCGCACATCGGCAGCTACGTGCCGGCCACGCGCGCGGTGATCGGCCCGATCGACCGCATCTTCACCCGCATCGGCGCCGGCGACGATCTCTCGCGCGGCCAGTCCACCTTCATGGTGGAGATGAGCGAAACCGCCAACATCCTGCACAACGCCACCGAACACAGCCTGGTGCTGATGGACGAGGTCGGCCGCGGCACCAGCACCTACGACGGCCTGTCGCTGGCCCGCGCCGCCGCCGTGCACCTGGCGCGCAGCAGCCGCGCGTATACCTTGTTCGCCACGCACTATTTCGAGCTGACCGAGCTGGCCGGCGAGTTCCCTTCCATCGCCAACGTGCATCTGGACGCCGTGGAATTCCACGACCAGAAGCGCGGTGACCAGCTGGTATTCATGCACGCGGTGAAGGAAGGCCCGGCGAACCGCAGCTTCGGCTTGCAGGTAGCGGCGCTGGCGGGCCTGCCGAAATCGGTGATCGCCGACGCGAGACGCACGCTGGCCGAGCTCGAACGCGGGACGCACGGCCACGCATCGGCGCGTTCGTCCACAGCCGAGCCCTCGCCTCAACTCGGATTGTTTGCAGCGGCCCCATCTTCGGCGATCGAGCGCGCGCTGGAGACGATCGATCCCGATGCATTGACGCCGCGAGAGGCGCTGGACGCGCTGTATCGCCTGAAGACGCTGGCCTGAGCGCCTGAGCTTCCTTCTTCCCCGGCAACGTCATGGGGAAGCATGGACGCTCAGAACATGCCGTGCGCCATCTGCAGGCCCGGCCGCGGCCGCGGCGGCGGGCAAGCCTCGTGCGCCTCATCGACGTAAGGCATCGCGATATCCGGAATCGCGTCCAGCGCTTCGGCGGACAGCTCGACCACCGGAACGCTCACCGGCTCCGAGGGCTTGCGCGCCGCCAGCCGCCCCGACGCCACCAATTGCCCGATGCGCTTGCATACCTCGTCGCGGCCGAACGGCTTTTTCATGAAGTCGTCCGCGCCGAAACGCTGCACGTAGAACTGCTCGGTCGCCTGCTGGTTGCCGCTGATCATCACGATGGGAATCTCGCGGGTCAGCGGATCGTGGCGCAGTGCGCGCAGCACCGCGAAGCCGTTCATGCCGGGCAGCACGATGTCCAGGAAGATCAGCGCGGGTTGCGCATCGCGCGCCAGCCGGATCGCGCTGTCGCCATCGTTGGCGCTGGACACGACGTAACCTTCCTGGCCGAGCATCTTGCCGAGCACGGCGCAGATGGTGGGTGAGTCGTCGACCACCAGCATGCGCGCACCGAGCGCGGCCTGGGTGTATTGCACCGCCGCCTGTTCGCCATCCGCGTTGCCCAGCAGTCGCTTGATGAAGCCGATGCCGGCCATCCGTGCCAGTCCGTCCATGCCACACCCCCGATTCGTGGGGATGCACACGCGCAATCCCCTCTGATTCGGAGGGATGGTCCCTCAGATCGGACGGCCAATCTGCGATGCACTGCTCAGCGCGTGTCCTTCAATCGCCGCAAATCGCGCCGGGCATGCTTGTCCGGACGCTTCAGCGGGCCGCTGGCGCCGATCAGCTGGCGCTGCTGCAGCACCGCCTCGCGCGCTGCGCGGCTTGCGTCCGTTTCGCGATACAGGGCCTGTGCCACGCTGGCCGGGCCGCGCTTGTCGGACAGGCCAAGCACCTCGACCTCCAGCCGCTCCTCGCCGCGCGAGATCCGCAGCTTGTCACCGGCATGCACCGCTTTCGCCGGCTTGCAGCCAGCGCCGTTGACGTCGATCCGGCCGCCGTCGATCGCCTGCTTGGCCAGGCTGCGCGTCTTGAAAAAACGCGCCGCCCACAGCCATTGATCGACGCGCAGTTCGGTGACCGGGTTGGCTGATGGCTTGTTCATCGCCGCCATTATCGTGCGATCGCGGCGCCGATCGCACATACCGCGTCGGTGCCTTTGCGATCAGGAATTGTCGGCGGACGGCACGAGCACGTCGGGCGGATCGGGCATGGCGATGTCGGGAATGGCGGCATGCTCGGCCTCGGTGTGCTCCGGCATTGCCGGCAACGTGTCCTCGGGCGTGCGCTCGCGCACCACCAGCCGGCCACTCTGGGTCAGATGCTGGATGCGCGCAAACACCTCGCTGCGGCCGAACGGCTTCTTCATGAAGTCGTCGGCGCCGAAACGCTGCACGTAGAACTGTTCGGTCGCCTGCAGGTTGCCGCTGATCATCACGATGGGGATGCCGTGCGTCTCCGGCTCGCGGCGCAACGCGCGCAGCACCGCAAATCCATTCATGCCAGGCATCACGATGTCGAGGAAGATCAGGTCGGGTTTTTCCCTGCGCGCCATCTCGATGGCCGTTTCGCCGTCGGGCGCCTTGAACACCACGTGGCCGTCCTGGCTCAGCATCTTGCCGAGCACCGCGCGGATGGTGGCCGAATCGTCGACCACCAGCACCCACGCGCCCTTCGGCACGCCACTGCGGGGCACGGCCCGGCGCTCGCCAGGGTCGCTTCCGAAGAATCGCCTGATCAGTTCGAAACTTGCCATCGCACCCGCCCCCAGCCCCCAGACTCGCCACTAGTCTCGACGCAGCCGTCGCCCGGCGCAAGCCGCCGCATCAACCCCCGAGTGCGATATTGCCCAGCGGGATGCTGATCAGCGACAGCACGATGCCCGCACCCAACACGGTGTTGGCCAGCGTCGGCTCCAGTTCGTATTCATCGGCGAGGATCGCCGCCGATACCATCGGCGCCATCGCGGCCTGCAGCACGCCGACGGTGAGCACCAGTCCGCCCACTCCGCTCGCCGCGCCCATCACCCAGCACAGCAGCGGTGCCAGCAGCAGTTTCCAGCCCAATCCCCAGGTGGCTGCGGCCAGTTGCCGCTGTCCCGGATGGAACTTGAACTGCAGCCCCACCGAGAACAGCGCCAGCGGCGTCAGCGTGGCGCCGATCGGGGCGAACACGCCATCGAGCAGGCCGGGCCAGCCGCCGGCGAGCCCCACGGCAATGCCCACCATCAAGGCGATGAAAGCCGGAAACGTCAGGATGCGCCGGACGATCAACCGCGGCTGCGGCGTGCGCCCCGAATAGATCGATGCCACCACGATGCCGGCCGAGGCCAGCACCGGAAACGCACCGATCTGGTCGGCCACCACTGCCAGCGCCAGGCCGGACTTGCCGTGCAATGCCTCGATCAGCGGGTAACCCATGTAGGCGGTATTGCCCAGGCCACACACCAGGATCAGCGCGCCGGTGCGCTGCCGCGACCAGCCCAGCCGCGGCCCGAGCAGGCCGAACAGCAACCAGGCGCCGCCGAAGGTGAGCCACATCGCCGCCACCGGAAACCACAGTTGCGGATCGAACTTCACCTTCGGGATCAGTTCCAGCACCAGCGCCGGCAGCGCCACGTTCAGCACCCACCAGTTGATGCCCTGCACGATGCCCGCGGGCGGCTTCGCAAACTGCGCCACCAGCATGCCGAGGGCCAGGCAGACGAACAGCAGCAGCATTGCGCTCATCGGGCAGCGGTACCACGCGGGAAAGCGGCGATTATAGGCGGGCGGGATGTCCACCCGTTCCGTTCCGATCTTGCGAAGCGGGCAGCCCGAGCTTTCGAGGGATAATTCCCAGCCATCCCGCCGCGAACACGTTTCCTCCATGACCGATGTGCCCCACCTCACTCACGGTCTGGCCGGCGACGAGATCCTCGCGGACTGGCCGCCGCTGACCCTCGCCGAAGTCGATGCCTTGCTGCGTCGCTATCCGGCACTCGGCGCGCCGGTCCGCATCGGCTGGCACAGCCCGCGGCCGCTGTCGGCTGCCTGCCTGGTCGAGACGGTCACCGGCGTGGTCTTCGTCAAGCGTCACCATCGCAGCGTGCGTTCGGCGGCCACGCTCGGCGAGGAGCATCGTTTCATGGCGCACCTGCGCGGCAACGGTATGCCGATACCCGAGGTGCTGGGCGACTCGCACGGGCGCACCGCGGTGGCGATGGGCGACTGGACGTACGAGGTGCACGAGCGCGCCGCGGGCATCGACCTGTACCGCGAAGCGATCTCGTGGTCGCCGCTGTCGAACGCCATCCATGCGCGCGAGGCCGGCCGGATGCTGGCCATGCTGCACGACGCCGCCGAGGGCTACCACGCCGACCAGCGCGATACCCATGTCCTGGTCGCGCGCAGCGAGCTGATCTGCGCACCCGATCCGGTCGCCGCACTGCGAGTGCAATGGCAGGCGCGGCCTGGCCTGGCGAAGTATCTGCACGGCCGTGACTGGCCGGCTGCACTGGCCGAGGTGCTTGCACCGTGGCACGCCGCGGTGCAGCCGCGACTGGCGCGGCAGCCGCGGCTGTGGACGCACGGCGACTGGCACGTATCCAACCTCTGCTGGAGCGGCGATGGCGCAGAGGCGCGCATCACCGCCGTCCTCGACTTCGGCCTTGCCGCGGCCAATTTCGCGCTGTTCGACCTGGCCACCGCGATCGAGCGCAACGCGATTGCCTGGCTCGCGCTGGACACCGGTAGCGACGCCGTGCATCCCGACATCGCTTGCGCGCTGATCGAAGGCTATCGCCGGCAGCGGCCGCTGGACGCGGCCGACATTCACCTGCTGGCTGACCTGCTGCCGCTGGTGCACGTGGATTTCGCGCTGTCCGAGGTCGAGTATTTCCATGCCATCACCCATTCGCCCGCCAGCGCGGATGTCGCGTATGACACCTTCCTCCGCGGGCACGCCGCGTGGTTCGGCACGCCCGCGGGGCGCGCCCTGTTGCGGGCCATTCGCGACTGCGCGTGAGCGCGGCCCTGCACGCCGCGCCGATCCGTGCTTCAATATGCGTTCTTGAAGCGGGGGTGCCCGGTGTTTGCCGGGCTGAGAGAGTCCCTTGGAACCTGATCCGGTTAGCACCGGCGTAGGGAGCTTGCTGGTCCAGCACGTCCGTTCGGACGTCTGGACGGCCGTCGCTTCGTCGCACCCACAAGACGATGACGACGATGACCTCATTCCGCACTCCCTTCGCCCGTACCCCGCTGATCGTTGCCCTCATGTCGGTGATGGCACTCGCCCATGCCGGCGACGACACCACCGTCGAGCCCCAGGCCACACGGCTGGCGCCGGTCCACGTCAAGGCCGACCGGCAGCACGGCTACGAGGCCGACAACGCGCAGATGGACACCTTCGGCAGCTTCGGCAATGCGCCGCTGCAGGACACGCCCGCCGCGATCACCGTGATCACGCGCGACCAGATCGACGACCGCCAGCCGCGCACGCTCAGCGAACTGGCGCGCAGCGACGCCGCGCTCGGCGACAGCTACGCGCCGGTCGGCTACTACCAGGACGTGGCCATCCGCGGCTATGCGCTGGATCTGGCCACCGGCTATCGGCTCAACGAGATGAGCCTGGTCGGCGAGCAGCCGCAGGCGCTGGAAGACAAGGAACGGGTGGAAATCCTCAAGGGCCTCGGCGGCCTCGAAGCGGGCGTGCTCGCACCGGGCGGGCTGGTGAATTACGTCAGCAAGCGCCCGGCCGATGTGCACACCGCCACCGTCGGTACCGATTCGAAGGGCTCGCGCTACCTGGCGGTGGATGTGGGTGGCTGGCTCAGCCCGGACTTCGGCGTGCGTGTCAACGCGGCGCACGATGGCATCCGGTCGTATGTGGATCATGCCGACGGCCAGCGCAATTTCCTGGCGCTGGCGGTCGACTGGAAGATCAGCCCGAACGCCACCCTGCAACTGGACAGCAACTACCAGGCGAGCTCGCAACGCTCGGTCTCCGGCTACCAGCTGCTCGGTGGCACGACGATTCCGGCGCATCCCAGCCGTACCCGCATGCTCGACTTCGAGCCGTGGCAGCAGCCGGTCGGCGTCGACGCCAGCAACAGCACCGCGCGTTTCGACTACCGTTTCAGCGACGACTGGAGCACCCAGCTGTCGGCCGGCCACAGCCGCGCGGTGATCGACGACAACGTGGCCTTCGCCTATGGCTGCTTCTATTCGCCCGACTGCGCCAGCGGCGCCACGCCGGGCTGGTTCTTCGCACCGAACGGCGACTACGACGTCTACGACTACCGCAGCCCGGGCGACACCCGCGCCAACGACGAGGCGCGCGCGGTGCTCAAGGGTTCGTTCGACACCGGCGCGATCAGCCACGAAGTCAGCCTCGGCAGCAGCGCGTTCCGCCGCACCATCGATCGCCGCCCGTATGTCTACGACTATGTCGGCACCGGCAATATCGATGAGGTGGATCCGCCCTACTTCGCGCCCTCGCCGAACCAGCCGGGCGCTTCGGTGCGGCGGCTGACCAGCTGGCAACATTCCGTGTTCGCGCTCGACCGCGTGCATTTCGGCGCGCAGTGGCAGCTGCTCGCCGGTGGCCGCTTCGTGCGGCTGCATGAGCGTGCCTACGATGATGTCGGCGTGCCCGAACGCGATACGCGGCTGAGCAAGTTCCTGCCGCAGTCCGCGGTGCTGTGGCAGCCAACCGCGCAGCTGACCGGCTATCTCAGCTACAGCGAAAGCCTCTCGCTGGGCAACGAGGCGCCGTACTGGACGTCCAACGGCGGCAGCACGCTCGCGCCGCTGCTGTCGCGCCAGACCGAAGCCGGCGTCAAGTACGCGTGGAGCGACGCGCTGAACCTGCAGGCCGCGCTGTACCGCATCCGCCAGCCGTACCAGTTCGCACAGCCCGACAACTCCACCGCCGGCTTCACGTTCGTGCAGCGCGGCGAGGAGGTGCACAGCGGCCTCGAGCTCAATGCCGCCGGCCGGCTCAGCAGCAACCTGCGGCTCACCGCCAGCATCAACCTGATCCAGGCGCATGCGCAGCATACGGACACGCCCGATTACGAAGGCCACCAGGTCGTCAACGTGCCGCGTCTGCGTTCGGCCGTCTATCTGGATTACCGTCTTCCCTTCGCCAGCGACCTGAGCCTGCTCGGCGGCTGGCGCTATGCCAGCAGCAACGTCGCCACGCCGGACGGACTCACCCGGGTGCCCGCCTATCACGTATTCGACGCCGGCCTGCGCTACGTCACGCAGTGGAACGGCCATGCGCTGACCTTGCGGCTCAACGTCGACAATGTGTTCAACCATTTCTACTGGCGCGATACCGGCAGCTCCGGCGGCGACAGCTACCTGTTCCCTGGCGCACCGCGGCTGGCGCGCCTGACCCTGACCTACGCGTTCTGACATGACCCTGATCGAACTCGTCGGCGCGCTGCTCAGCGCCTGGGGCGTCTGGCTCACCGCCAGGCGCCGGCCGTGGTGCTGGCCGGTGGGGCTGGCATCGGTGGTGGTTTACGCCTGGGTCTTCGTCGATGCCAAGCTCTATTCCGATGCGCTGCTGCAGCTGGCGTTCGCCGTGCTGATCGGCTACGGCTGGTATCGCTGGCTGCAGCACATGGGCGCGGACGGGCGCGTGCAGGTCGCGCCGTTGCCGCCACAGCGGGCGATCCTGCAGCTCGCCATCGGCGGTGGCGGCGCATTGGCGCTAGGTGCATTCATGCATCACCACACCGACGCGGCGTTGCCGTGGCTGGACGCCGCGCTCACCGCGTTCAGCCTGGTCGCGCAGTGGTGGCAGGCCAAACGGCATGCCGCCGCGTGGTGGCTGTGGATCGTGGTGGACGTGATCTACGTGGGCGAATACATCTACAAGCACCTGCTGATCACCTCGGTGCTGTACGCCGGGTTCGTGGTGCTGGCGATCATCGGGCTGCGCGCCTGGCAGCGCGC
>Ga0157370_10006239_pt1 | contig 13203 bp, 7 predicted proteins | sample C35metaG_FD_113463 | JGI IMG/M metagenome (GOLD analysis project Ga0157370, IMG submission 113463) | Corn rhizosphere microbial communities from Kellogg Biological Station, Michigan, USA - C3-5 metaG | ecosystem: Host-associated > Plants > Roots > Rhizosphere > Soil | place: USA: Michigan...
ATGCCGTGATTGCCGGTGGCGACCATTGCCGGATCATGCGCATCGAACGGCTGGACGCCAAGGCGATCCGGGCGGTGCGCGCCAAGCCCGGGCATCCGTCCAAAGACCACGATTGACTTCCCGCACGCGCTGGCTCGGCCGGCACTGACAGCGTGCAAATCTTCCGCGCTGGATGGGACTGCGTGCGGATATCCACGAGTGGGCAGCGGGAAAATTGCTGTAGCGCAACACCATCGATGCCGCTTCGGCTGAGCGCGATCATGAGGATTTCCTGATCCGACAAGGGTGCGAAGCCGGATCTTGGTTGCTCGCAGGCGGGTGCTGCGGCGCAAATTGACACCGGTGTCATAGCTGCTCAAACTTGTAATGGTTAGGGTTGCGTGGGGCATCATGGACGCAGCAGTCAACCATCCGCGTCGACACGTACGTGTCCCGCCGCAGCCGTTTCTGGCTGCGGACGTGGGAGGTACCCACGCACGGGTCGCGCTGGTTCAGGCATCGGGCGTCGGCGATCGTGCGATCGAAATACTTGCGTATCGAAAATTCGAGTGCAGCGATTTTCCGGGCCTGCCCGACTTGTTGCGTGCGTTCCTGGATAGCGATGCGATTGTCCCGGTCCGGCATTGCGTGCTTGCCTGCGCAGGCCAGGTGGTGGGGGACGATATCGTTCACGACAACCTTGCCTGGGAGATCCGACTCTCGCGGCTGCGCAAGGCTTTGGAGTTTGATGACGTCGCGGTGCTCAACGACTTCGAAGCGCTCGGACATGCACTCGATGATGTCCTGAGTCTGGACAGCAGGTTGTTGTGCGGACCGGACGTGTACCCGGAAGGTCCCGCACTCGTGGTCGGGCCAGGGACCGGACTCGGCGCGGCGGTGCATCTGCCAAATTCACCCAGCCTGGTGCTGACGACCGAAGCGGGGCAGATGGATTTTGCGCCCCAAACCATCCGCGAGCGTGAGCTGCTCGCGCGTTTGGCGCCGGACGGAGGTTATGTCCCGTACGAGCGCCTGGTATCCGGCCCGGGATTGCTGACCCTGTATCGGACGTTGTCTTGCTTGTACGGCCAGCCATCGGGGTTGGAAACACCGGAAGCCGTCACCGCTGCCGCACGGATGCGTGCCGATCGGCAAGCCGTCGAAGCAGTGGATTTGTTTTGCACGCTGCTGGGCAGTTTCGTCGGCAATCTCGCAATGGTTTTCATGGCGCGCGGGGGCGTCTACCTCGCCGGCGGCTTCCTGTCATCGATGTTCGACCTGCTGCAGCAAAGCGGTTTTGTCGCTCGGTTTGTTCACGGGCGGAGCGTGGGCTCGTTTCTGGAGCGCGTTCCGGTGCGCGTGATGGAGCATGGGCAGCACGGCGTGCTCGGCGCTGCAAGGTGGTATCTGCGCAAATTCGCGCTCGAGCAGTTGGCGCGTGCGCAGGCGGAGGGATGCAATTAGCGGGACGAGGTTATCGAACAACGCTGTGATTCAAAACCCGTCGGGTACGTGTTCAAGCGATGCGCGCCGGCGAACTTGAAACAATCATTGAGGGGTAAAGACCATGCCCATCCATCGCAAGAGTCCGTTGTCGCTGGCCATCTCGGCCTCGCTGTTCGCCATGGTTGCGACGTCGGCAGCCGCGTCGCCGCAGGCCGGCAGCCAGCCCGATAACCAACAGTCCGCGCAGGCCACGACTGCGCAATCGCCATCGGGGTCCGATCAGCCGCAAGCCAAAAAGGCCAAGGCCAAGAACACATCGGGAACCGAAAACGCGCAGACCTTGTCGGTGGTCAACGTGGTGGGCGTGCGCGCCTCGCAAATGCGCGCCATCGAATTGAAGCGCGATGCACCGAACATCCAGGACAGCATCACCGCGGAAAGCATCGGCCAGTTGCCCGACGTCACCATCACCGATGCCTTGCAGCGCGTCACCGGCGTGCAGATCAACCGCGACGCCGGCGTCGGCACTTCGGTGGATGTTCGGGGCCTGCCGGAAGTCGGCACCATGTTGAACGGCGAAGTGTTCATCACGCCGAACCAGATCGATTCGCAGCAGCCCGACTTCGAGATGCTGCCCGCCACGCTGTTCCGCGGCGTGGATGTGATCAAGTCGCCGACCGCCAACATGCTCGACTCCGGCATCAGCGGCGACTTGAACCTGCATACCTATCGGCCCTGGGACCTGCCCAGCGGTTTCACCTACAGCTATTCCGCGCATGGGCAATACGGCGATGCCACCGACAAATGGGGCGAGCAGGCCAGCGGCCTGATTTCCTACAACTCCGGCGGTCGCTGGGGGTTGTTGTTGTCGGGAGACTTCTCCGACACCACCACCGCGAATTCCACGGAAGGCCTCGACCAGTATGGCGTGGTGCTGAACGGCGAGAATGCGCTCAGCGCGGACAGCTATTACGGATTCCTCACGCCGTGGGGCGATGCGCCGATTCCGTCCGACATCAAGCAGAACCCGGATGGCAGCGTCGACGTCAACGGTGACGGCAAGTCGAACGGCGTGTTCATGGGCAGCCAGAACATCGCCCTGTACGACACCACCACCCAGCGCCGCCGCAAGTCCGGCAATGCTTCGTTCCAGATGGATCTCGGCGGCGGGTTCACCCTGACCAGCGATCTCTTCTACGCGCGCCAGGATCGCTACGATCGCAACGTGGGCATCCAGTTCAATTCGCTCGACTGGGAAGGCGCGACCTACGTGCCGCTGGCTTCACGCGACACCGGCGCCAGTGTCGCCGGCCAGTACGGCACGCCCGATGATCCGCCCTGGGAAAACTCGAACATCTACACCACGCAGGTCTACAAGAAATGGCCGGGTGACGTCGAATCGTTCTCGCAGATCACGCGTACGGATTCGGTGGCGAAGAACTTCAACGTCCAGGTCGATTTCGACAACGGCGGACCGTTCACGGGGACCTTGCGCGGGATCCGCGACACGGCGCACCAGACCAATGTCGAAACCGACCTCAACATCGCCAACGCCGACGGCGCGCAGTGGCCCAACGATCCGGAGGATGCCGCACCGCCCGGCACCTACATCTATCCCGCCGAACTCGGCGGCAACCGCGTATTCAACGACAACGGCATTCCCGCCAATACGGTGCCATTCACTGCGGATTTCACCGGCCGCAACCTCGGGATCAGCATGCCCGATGTACTCGCGAACAATTTCGCGAACCCGAATGGCTGGTCGATGAAGACGTTGGAGTCCGGCGGCGACTACGATCGCACGGTGGGCCTCAGCGCACTGCGCTTCGACGGCCATTACGACTTCAACAACGGCATCAAGCTCGACTTCGGGATTCGCAACAGCATCCGCAGCGCCCACAACCTCGGTTTCACCCTGATCGCACCCGTGTACGCCGGCATCGGCGCCAGCAACCCCAACGGCTGCTTCGTGCGTTACGTCGCCGCCGACGTGGTGATGGACGATCCGAGTTGCTCGGCCGGCAACGAGCAGGGGTTTTTCCGCGCCGGGCCCTTGTCGGCGCAACACCTGTCCCAGACCCCGCCGCCGCTGGCCGACAACTGGAAGGAATACACCGACCTGCTCGGATCCGGGATCACCTTCTGGGCCGTCGACCCGCACGCGATGGACAATCCCGAAGGATATTGGCAATCGCTTTATCCTGGCTCCCAGCGGCAGGTGACGCCGGGACGTACCTGGGCGGTGTGGATGAAGGAGCGGTCGGCCTACGTGCAACTCGACCTGGACGGCAATATCGGCAACATGCCGTACGCCGCCAACGTCGGCATGCGCATGATCGATACCAATCTCAATGTCACCCAACACCTGACCGGCGCGCCCGCACCGTATGGCCTCGAGCCGGCAGACGCCGGAATCGAGGTCACGCGGCGCAGTTACCGGGATTGGCTGCCGGCGGCGAACTTCGCGCTCGACCTCACCGATCAACTGAAGCTGCGGCTGGCCTATTCGAAGAACATGATGCCACTCGACCTCGGCACCTGGGGTGGCGGTCTTTCGCTCAACTACTCGCTGACGGAAGTGCCAGGACAGCCAGCGCTGTTCCGGGTCGCGGGCGGCAATTCGGACGGCAACCCGAACCTCGATCCATGGCGCTCCAAGAACTACGGCGCATCGCTCGAGTACTACATCAACCCCTCGAGCATGGTCAGTCTCGCGTTCTTCCGCATCAACGTGCAGAGCTTCATCGAAAGCGGCAGCGTGATCAACTGCACCTTGCCCGACGAGGACGGCGTGGTGCGCAACCGGTGCGTGGTGATCACCGAACCCGTGCAGGGCACCGGCAACAGCATCCACGGCGCCGAGTTCGATTACCGCCAGGCGTTCACGTTCCTGCCCAGCTTCCTGCGCAACACCGGCCTGGAATTCAACGCCACGTATGCGCCGAGCGACTCGGGCCAGACGGACCTTGCCGGCAACAAGATCCCGTTCCAGGACAATTCGACGAAGTCCGGGAACCTGATCCTGTGGTACCAGGACAGCCGGCTCCAGGTGCGCGTCGCCTACAACTATCGTTCGCGTCGCGCGGTTTCTGCCGACGTGGGCGCCATCGCGGGCCTGGAGATGTACGAGGCGCCGCAGAAGTACGTCGATGCGTCGGTCTCGTACAAGATCAGCAAATACGCGGAAGTGTTCCTGCAGGGCACCAACCTCGGCAACGAGTACCAGCGTTACTACCTGACGTGGCCCGACCAGCCCGCGCATTCGAACTTCTCCGAGCGCACGGTGATGGCGGGGATTCGCGGGCAGTGGTGACCCGCTGCATGATGCTTCGGTAGGTTGGGCTGACGCCGGCTTCATCGGCGGATGCCCAACATGCCCTGCGCACCGTTGGGCTTCGCAAAGAGCCGCTCAGCCCGACCTACGATAGCGATTCCGGGTTCGCCCGCAAACGCGAACACAATATTGCGACACATAACCGGGAACAACATGTCCGCAGTGGAAACCAGCAAACACCTAACCGAAGCGAGCCGATCCGAACGAGGCACCGGCTTCCGTCGATCGATCGGTCTGTTCTCCGGGACCACGATCAACATGACGCAGATGTGCGGCATCGGGCCGTTCATCACGATCCCGATCATGGTGGCGACGATGGGCGGCCCGCAGGCGATCGTCGGCTGGATCGCGGGCGCGATCCTCGCGGCGTCCGACGGCATGGTGTGGGCCGAACTCGGCGCCGCGATGCCGGGTTCCGGCGGCACCTACGTGTATCTGCGCGAGGCCTTTCAGTACCGCACCGGCAAGCTGATGCCGTTCCTTTTCATCTGGACAGTGCTGCTGACGATTCCGCTGATCATGTCGACCGGCATCATCGGAATGGTCGAATACCTCGGCTTCTTTTTCCCGCACATGAGCTGGACGGCGGTGCACCTTATCAGCGTGCTCGCGAGTTTCCTGGTGGTTTTCCTGCTGTATCGCCGGATCGAATCCATCCGCGCGATCACCATCGCGCTGTGGATCATCATGCTGGTTGCGGTGGTCGGAACATCCGCGGCCGGATTCGCCGATTTCCACCCCGCGCTGGCCTTCACCTATCCGGACGGTGCCTTCGGCAGCCACTTCTTCGTGGGACTCGGTGCCGGCCTGATCATCGGCATCTACGACTATCTCGGTTATTTCACCACCGCGTACATGGGCGATGAGCTGCGCAATCCTGGCCGCACGATGCCCGGTTCCATCCTGATCTCGGTGATCGCGATGATGTTCGTCTACCTTGCCCTGAACATCAGCGTGCTGGGCGTGGTGCCGTGGCAGGAGGTCGCGACCTCGAAATCGATCGCCTCGCTGGTGGTCGAGCACAGTTGGGGGCACACCGCGGCTGCGGTGATGACGATCCTGATCATCGTGACTGCATTCGCCTCGGTGTTCGCCGGGCTGCTGGGCGGTTCGCGGGTTCCTTACCAGGCCGCACAGGACAAGGTCTTCCTGTCCTCGTTCGGGAAGTTGCACCCGAAATACGGTTTCCCGCACGTGGCGTTGCTCACGATGGGGGTGGTGATGGCGTCGGGCACCTTCTTCGATCTGACCCAGGTGATCAACATGCTGCTGGCCGCGAGCATCATTGTGCAGTCGGCGGCGCAGATCGTCGCGCTGGTGGTGCTGCGCAAACGCCAGCCGGAATTGCAGCGACCGTATCGACAATGGTTGTATCCGGTGCCGTGCATCGTCGCGATGGCCGGGTGGATTTACGTGTACGTGTCGGCTTCGACGCTGTCGCTGATCCTGTCCGGCGCGTGGATCATCGTCGGATTGGTGGTTTTCGTGGTCTGGGCCAAGATCAACAGGGCGTGGCCATTCGCGCCCGTCAAGATTCGGGAAGCCTATCTGGGGAACAACTGACGCCATGCAAACTCTCGTGCAACACACTTTCCTGGCTGCGGCCGCACTCGCGCTGACCGCCGCACCTGTCGCGTTTGCGGCAAATACCTACGCGCCCACGCAGATTGCCGGAGAGCCCGGTCAGGTTACCCAGATCGCGCATTGGCAAATGCAGTCGAGCGCCAAGGCCCAGGAGGGTGGGGCGGAGATCTCCAGCGCGGATTTTTCGACCAAGGACTGGGACCCGGTGAGCGGCCGCGCAACGGTGCTGGCCGGGCTGCTGGAAAACGGCAGGTACAAGGACGTGTTCCATGACGACAACCTTCGCACGATCGGCCACCGCCATTTCGTCGCTCCCTGGTGGTATCGCACGCAATTCACGCTGGCGAAACCCGCTCGTGGACTGCACACGCTGCTCCGCACCAACGGGATGGTCGCGAGTGCCGATGTGTGGGTGAACGGACACGAGGTCGCCGATCACGCCACGGTCGCCGGTGCTTATCCGGTGCACGAATTCGACATCACCCGCTGGGTGCGTGCCGGCTCGAATACGCTTGCGCTGCGCGTGCACCCGGGCAATCCGCAGGCGGATTTCCTCATGGGGTGGGTCGATTGGAACCCGACGCCCCCGGATTACAACATGGGCCCGTGGCGTGGCGTCGACATCATCGAGACCGGTCCGGTCGAACTGCGCTTCCCGCTGGTCGCCTCGAAGCTTTCGCTGCCGGACCTCGCCCACGCAACGCTGACCGTGAAGGTGGAGGCGCGAAATCTCGACAACGCGCCGCATGACGTCGTCGTGAGCGGCGAGGTTGCGGGCGTGTCGCTGCAGCAGAAGCTCCATCTAGCTGCCGGACAAACCCGAACCCTTTCGTTCTCGCCCAGGACGAATCCGGGTCTCGAACTGGATCATCCCAAGGTCTGGTGGCCGATCGGCATGGGCGATCAGCCGCTGTACCACCTGAAGCTCACCGCTTCGGTGGGCGGCGTTGAATCCGACCATGCTACGACGACCTTCGGCATCCGCAGCGCGACCTCGAAGCTCACGAAGCAGGGTTACATCCGGTTCTTCATCAACGGCAAGCCGGTGCTGATCCGCGGCGGCGGCTGGGCGCCGGACATGTTCCTGCGCGAGATTTCCGGACGCATGGAGGCCGAATTCGATTACATCCGCAACATGGGGCTCAACGCGATTCGCAGCGAAGGCAAGTTGGAAGACCGGCATTTCTACGATCTCGCCGATCGCGACGGCATCATGATCCTGCCGGGCTGGGAATGTTGCGACAAATGGGAGTCCGCGGCGAAGACGGGCGGCGAACCGTGGGACGACGCCGACATGAAGATCGCGCAGGCATCGATGGCGAGCGAAGCGCGGTTGTTGCGAAACCATCCATCGGTCATCGGATTCCTGATCGGCAGCGACAACGCGCCGCCGCCCAAGATTGCGAGCATGTACGTCGACATGCTGCATGCGGCGGACTGGCAAACCCCGATCGTCTCGGCCGCTTCCGACCAGGCGAGCACCGCGGCCGGCCCGTCCGGCATGAAGATGGATGGGCCCTATGCGTGGGTGCCGCCTTCGTACTGGTACGGCGACAAGCTGGGCGCTGCTTTCGGCTTCGCCTCCGAGCTGAGTGCTGGCGCCGACATTCCGCTGCTCGAAGACGTCCAGCGCATGTTGTCGCCGCTGTCGCAGGAGGCGTTGTGGAAATATCCGGAGGTCAGGCAATACCATGCCACGGCATCGTGGTCGCCGTTCGCGAAGCTGGAACCCTTCGACGTCGCGCTCGCCAAGCGCTACGGGCCCGCGAAGGATCTCGCGGATTACGTGCAGAAGGCCCAGCTCGCCAACTACGACAATGTCCGCGCGCAGTTCGAAGCCTTCAATGCGCACATGGATTCGGCCAATCCATCGACGGGTCTGATCTACTGGATGCTCAACAACGCGTGGCCGTCGCTGCACTGGCACCTGTATGACTGGTACATGAATCCGGCCGGTGCGTACTTCGGCGCCAAGAAGGCCAATGAGCCGGTGCACATCCAGTATTCCTACGACGATCGCGGACTCGTGCTGGTCAACCACACGCTCAAGGACGTAAGCAATCTGGAGGCCCACGTCTGGGTGCGAAATCTGGATGGCAAGGTGCGTTACCAGGAACATATACCGGGTGTGGAATTGGCACCCAACTCCGCACGAGAATTCACGGCCCTGCCTTCAATTTCGGACTTGTCGCCGACTTATTTTCTCGAGCTCAGCCTCACATCCAACGACGGCAAGCTCGTCAGCCGCAACGTCTATTGGCTTTCGACCCAACCCGACGTGCTCGACTGGAAGCATTCGAACTGGTACATGACACCGGTCACGCAGTACGCCGACCTGACCGCGTTGCAGTCGTTGCCCGCCGCCACCAGCAACGTGCGCGCCACGACGCGGCGCGACGGCGACGACAACGTCACCACGGTCACGCTTTCGGTCCCGGATTCGTCGAAGACGGTGGCGTTGTTCCAGCACCTGTCGATCCGCAAGTCCGCGAATGGCGATGCTGCGCTGCCGATCCTGTGGAGCGACAACGACGTCACCCTGTGGCCGGGCGAATCGCTGACCATCACCGCGCGCTACGCGGCCAAGGGCATCACCGCGCCGGTAGTCGAAGTGAGCGGATGGAACGTGCAGGTGCAGCATGTGGCGGCTGAAGCGAACTCGCATTAGAAGGATTTGATTTTAATTTCGTCATTCCGGGGCCGTCGCAGTTTCTGCGGCGGAACCCGGAATCGGTGTTTCCTAGTTGAGGCCAAAACAAAAGTCACTGGATAGACTCGCGCCGTCCTTGGCGCTCGCCCTGCGGGCCGCCTGCGGCATTCGCGAAACGCAGTCCGCTTTCGCGGGAATGACGGAAATATGGATTACTGATGGATTCCCTGAAACCCCGCCAACAGCACCACCCATGAAGCGCGCCAACATCAGCGACGTGGCCAGCGTGGCGAAGACCTCGCGCAAGACCGTCTCGCGGGTGCTCAACAACGAGCCGAATGTGCGCGAATCCACGCGCCAGCAGGTGCTGGATGCGATCGCCTCACTCAAGTACCGCCCGCTCACCTCGGCGCGCAGCCTCGCGACCAATCGCTCCTTCACGATCGGCCTGCTGTACGACAACCGTTCGCCCAGCTACATCATGGCCGTGCAGGCTGGCGTGCTGGAGGCGTGCGAAGCGCAGCACTACAGCATGACGGTGCAGCCGCTTGTTTCGACTTCCGCCGATTTCGTCGAACGCGTCGATGATCTTCTGACGCGACACCGCCCCGACGGATTGATCCTCACGCCGCCGATCACCGATCACGCGGCCTTGCTGAAGAGCCTGTGCAAGAGCGGCGTGCCGTTCGCCTCGATTTCGCCGCGCCACCCGGAAAACCAGGTCGGCGTGATCCTGCGCGAGCGCGAGGCCGCGGCCGCGATGGTGGCGCACCTGGTTTCGCTGGGGCACACGCGCATCGCGCACATCGTGGGCGACCTGAAGCACGGCGCCGGCGTGTGGCGCCTGGCCGGCTATCGCGACGGCATGAAGCGCGCCGGCCTGAAGGAGAATTCCGCCTACATGGTGCAAGGCCGGTTCTCGTTCGAATCGGGCGTCGCCGCTGCGCGCAAATTGCTGGCATTGAAACAGCGGCCGACCGCGATTTTTGCGGGCGACGACGACATGGCCACCGGCACGATCTGGGCCGCATCCGAGGCAGGCCTGTCGGTGCCCGGCGACATTTCCGTGTGCGGCTTCGACGACACCACCATTGCGACCCAGGTGTGGCCGCCGCTGACGACCATCCACCAACCGGTACACGCCATGGCCCGGCGTGCCACCGAGGAATTGTTGCGGCTCGTGCTCGGCCGCGGCGAGGCACGCATGGTCGAACTCGATTACGAAATGCGCATCCGTGCTTCGACGGGGCCAAGGCCATAGACGCGCCCGCTCACAACACCGACGTGTAGGTTGGTGCTGAACCCGGAGCGTGCTCCGGGTGAAGCCCAACATCGAGACAACGTTGGGCTTCCGCCGATAAAGCCGGCGTCAGCCCAACCTACAAAATATCTCTGCGCCGCACCTGCGATACTGGCCCAACGCCAAAACACGTTCACCAAAGGAGCGCATGCATGTCCGCCGCACCGCATCCCGCGAAGCCATCCCGAACGTTCCATTTCATTTCCGGCCTGCCGCGTTCCGGCAGCACGTTGCTGGCGGCGATCCTGAAACAGAACCCGCGGTTCCACGCGGGCATGACCAGCCCCATCGCCGACATCATGGGTGTTGTGGTCGCGGAGATGAGCAGCAAAAACGATTTCTCGCACGCGATTTCCGACGAGGCACGCGTCTCGGTCATGCGCGGGCTGGTCGAGAATTTCTACGTCGCGCAAAGCGATGCCGAGGTGGTCTTCGACACCAGCCGGCTGTGGTGCAGCCGCATGCAGATGCTCGACACGTTGTTTCCGCGCGCCAAGGTCATCGCCTGCGTGCGGCAATTGCCGTGGGTGCTGGACAGCATGGAACGGCTGGTGCGCCAGCAGCCGGTCAGCGTCAGCAAGGTGTTCCGCTTCGACACCAATACCACCGTGTATTCGCGGGTGCAGGCGCTCACCGATCCGCGTGGCATGGTCGGCTTTTCATTCCAGGCCATCAAGGATGCGTTCTACGGCCAATACGCTTCCGGCCACCTGATGCTGCTGACCTATGAAACTTTGACGAAGGATCCCGAAGCGGCGCTGCGCAAGATCTACGAATTCATCGGCGAGCCGTGGTTCGAACACGACTTCGACAGCGTCGAATACGGCGCCAGCGAGTTTGACTCGCGCGTCGGCATGCCCGGCCTGCACACCGTCCGATCGAAAGTCGAAGCACCCGAACGCAAACCGATCCTGCCGCTCGAAATCTTCAACCGCTTCGTGTCCGAGTCATTCTGGCTCGATCCCAAGAACAACATCAGCGGCGTCCCGGTGGTGTGACGGCGGCTTCGCGGGTGGCGGAATCCCGATGAGCCTGCATCCCGCCGGCGGTGCTAATCTGAACGTTGGCCGCTGTTCTCGGCCGAACGGACTGCCGTGAATCGAAGGGACGACGATGAGTGAAAACGAGGCTAGCCTGCCGAAGCGCGCCGATGCCGAACCGCCGAGGATATCCACCGGCAGTGCCGGCCTCGATGAAATCCTTGGTGGTGGTGTCGACCCCGCACGGATGTACCTTTACGAAGGGCGTCCGGGGGCGGGCAAGACGACCCTGGCCCTGCAATTCCTCCTTGAGGGTGTGCGCCGCGGCGAACCGGCGCTCTACATTACCCTTTCCGAAACCGAGCGCGAACTGGAGCTGGTTGCCCATCGTCATGGATGGTCCCTCGACGGGGTCACCGTTTTCGAACTGGTTCCTCCCGAAACCACCCTCGACCCCAGCCAGGAACTGACGGTTCTGCAACCTGCCGAGATGGAACTCGGGGAGACCAGTCGCCTTATCTTCGGCAAGATCGAGGAGGTGAACCCGGCCCGGGTCGTGATCGACAGCCTGTCCGAACTCCGATTGCTGGCGCAAAGCCCCTTGCGGTATCGCCGACAAGTCCTTGCGTTGAAGCATTTTTTTTCGAGCCGCAAGTGCACCGTGATCCTGCTCGACGATCTCACCGCGCATGAAAAGGATCTTCAACTCCACTCCATCGCGCACGGGGTGGTGCTGCTGGAACAGTTGGCCATTGCCTATGGCGCCGAACGCCGGCATCTGCGGGTGGTGAAGATGCGGGGTATCCCCTTCAAGGGCGGCTTCCACGACTTCACCATCAAGCGCGGGGGATTGGAGATCTATCCACGCCTGGTTGCGGCAGAGCATCACAAGCATTTCGAGAGCGATTTCGTTCCCAGCGGCAACGCCGAGCTGGACAAACTTCTGGGCGGCGGCCTGGAGCGGGGCACCAACGCGCTCCTGATCGGGGGCGCAGGCGTGGGGAAATCGTCCATTGCCGTGACCTATGCGATCGCGGCGGCGCAGCGTGGAGAGCACACCACCATATTCGCCTTCGATGAAGGCCGGGGCACCATCCGGGCGCGGGCGAAGACCCTGGGCCTGCCGTTTGACGAGGCGATGGAACAAGGGTCGATCCAGCTCGAGCAGATCGATCCCGCGGAATTGTCACCCGGAGAATTCGCGCATCGAGTACGCGTGGCAGTGGAACGCGATGGTGCACGGATCGTCATCATCGACAGCCTGAACGGTTATCTCAACTCCATGCCGGACGAGCGTTTCCTGATCCTGCAAATGCACGAGCTGCTGAGTTATCTCAGTCAACTAGGCGTGCTGACACTGCTTGTGCTCGCCCAACACGGACTGGTCGGCCCCATGGATACACCCCTCGACATCAGCTATCTCAGTGACGCCGTGCTGATGTTGCGCTACTTCGAACACGACGGCTCGGTGCGCCGTGCACTGTCGGTGGTGAAGAAGCGCAGCGGACACCATGAACACACCATCCGCGAATTCCGCTTGAGTTACGGGGGAGTGCGTCTTGGTCCGCCGCTCAAAGGCTTCACCGGAATCTTTGCCGGGACGCCCGTCTATACGGGCGAGAAGGCTCCGCTGCTGCCGGAAAATGGCAGCCGGGCGAGCTGACGTGCATGAAGCCAGGGTTCTGATCCTTGCGCCGGTTGGCCGGGATGCCACGGCGTGCGCGAAATTGGTGGAGCAGGTAGGGCTTGATCCGCATGTTTGTAGCGACGTCGGCGCACTTCTCGCGCAACTCGACCAAGGTGCGGGCCTCGCGCTGGTTGCCGAGGAGGCGCTCTATGGAAAGTCCATGGGACGGCTGATCCGATGGGCGGAGGCGCAACCGCCCTGGTCGGATTTTCCCTTCATCGTCATGACCAACCAGAACGAAGG
>Ga0157370_10006242_pt1 | contig 13200 bp, 10 predicted proteins | sample C35metaG_FD_113463 | JGI IMG/M metagenome (GOLD analysis project Ga0157370, IMG submission 113463) | Corn rhizosphere microbial communities from Kellogg Biological Station, Michigan, USA - C3-5 metaG | ecosystem: Host-associated > Plants > Roots > Rhizosphere > Soil | place: USA: Michigan...
CATTGGAGTAAAGAGATATGGCTCAAACGATGCCTATCCCAATGTCTATGTCTATCTATCCGTAGGCAAGAGCTTGCCTCGCTTCGTAAGTGCCGCCTCCATCATGCACGCGTTGGTGGCCTGCAACCTAAAGGCACCGATGGATTTCCAACCGCCGCCCAAGATCGATTCGGTGGTCAATGCCCGTTCCTGGGGAAAAGGTGTCAGGGACAATTTCTGAAGCAGGCAAAGCGGCGTCCAAACTGTCCCTGACACCATTGTTAAAGACAGTGGTCTATCTGAGAGTCGGGTCTACGACTCTGAAATGTGTTGAAATATTTTACACTTTTCAGCTATCCGGGAGATGGGTGAAATAGCAACCGATTGAATAATCAGCGGTTAATATGATGGCGCGAAAAATGCTTCGGAATTGCCCGTAGGGAGCACCTACTCTCAGGGGAAAATCAATGAGCAATTTCTTGACCGTGTCTTTGAAGCGGCTTGTGTCGCCAAGCTTTGCGTTGCTGATCGCTATCGTGTTGACACCCTGCGCCGCGAATGCGACGCCGTATGTCGTCAAGCTTGTACAGCAAGGGAACAAGGTCGTTGCCATCGGTAGCGGAGCGTTTGATCTCACCGGTCTCACAATTCATTCCAGCTTTAGTACCGCCGGGGACGTACCCGCCCTATTCGCGAACCTAGCAGATGTAAGCCTCGGACCAGTCTCCAGCTATTCTCTTCAAGATGCCTACACCGGGTTCACGGGGCCCACGAATTTCGGGGTCGGCGCAGTCTATGCCAACACCGGAACCGGGGACGTTGTCGAAATTACCGGCAATCCTGGGTATTGGGGTGTGCCGGCGCTTTTTGTTCCAAGCGGTTACGTTTCTGGTATGGCGCTCACCAGTGGTGCGACTTTCGACAACGCGACTTTCGCCAGTCTCGGCGTGACGCCCGGCACGTATACATGGACGTGGGGAACGGGAGCCGACCAGAGCTTCACACTTGTAACTTCGGTCCCCGAACCGGCGGCGCTTGGCATGCTCGGCTTGGGCGTGCTGTTGATCGGCGGTTTCGTCAAGCTGCGCCGGCGCGAGCAACGGCAATCCTGAGGACGCAGCACCCGTAGCCGTTCCAGAACAACCCCCGGCAATGAACTGACCCCCAAAAGTTGGACAGTTGAAAACTAGGCCCCGAAGGCCTGAGTCCGGTATTGCACCGGGCTCAGGCCTTTTAGTTTGAGCTTGATGCGGTCGTGATTGTAGTAGCGGATGTAGCGGTCGATGCCTTGCTTCAGTTGCTCGATGTTGTCGAACCGATTCAGATGGAAAAACTCGGCTTTGAGCGTGCCGAAGAAGCTCTCGATGGCCGCGTTGTCGAGGCAATTTCCCTTGCGGGACATGCTCTGAGTCATCGACCGGTCCGCCAGCATTTGCCGATAAGCCGACTGCTGGTATTGCCATCCCTGATCCGAGTGCAGCAATGGCGTGTCCGACGGAGCCAGGCGTTCAAAGGCCTTGCCCAGCATGGAACGAACCATGGCGAACACGGGACGTGGGCTGGTCTGATAGGCCACGATCTCGCCGTTGTAGAGGTCCATGACCGGCGACAGGTACAGCTTCTGCCCGTTGACCTTGAACTCGGTCACATCGGTCACCCATTTTTGGTTGGGCCGCTCGGCCTGAAATTGACGCTTGAGCTCATTGGGTGCGACAGCGCCCTCGGGCCCACGGTACGACTGGTATTTCTTGACGCGCACCACCGATTTCAAACCCATGGCGATCATCAGGCGCTGCACGGCTTTGTGGTTGATGATGTCGCCCGTCTGGCGCAGGGCAGCAGTGATTCGTCGGTAACCGTACCGGCCTTTATGTCGCTCGTAGACGGTCCGGATCCGTACTTTCAGGTCCACTTGCTCGTCGACCGAGGCCATGGCCTGGACTTGGTAGTAAAACGTGCTGCGTGACAACTCGGCCGCCCTGAGCAATAGAGGCAGCGGATGCAATGGCCTTAACCCTTGGACGGCTTGCGCTTTTTGGCGCGCGTTGCCGTTTGCTCCGCCTGGATTAAGGCATCGAGTTTTTTTAAGTACGCGGTCTCCGCACGCAGATACGCCAACTCCTTGAGCAGCTCCTCGCGGGTGAGCTCCTCGTCGGGCGTGGGAGCCCGGTTCGGGGATTTCTTCGGGGGCATCCGAGGTTTTCGTTTACAAGCGGGCGCCAGAGCGCCCAGACCGCCTTGATCATACTGGCGTTGCCACACGCCAATGACTGCAGGGCTGCGAATACCAAACAGCGTCATCGCCTGCCGGCGAGACAAACCCTCGTCCCGCATCCGTTGAAGCACGCGCTGTTTGAACCGGGCGTCGTAGCGGCCGTACTTCTTCGCCAGACCTGCCAAGCCGTGTTCCCGGTAGCTGTCGACCCAACGGCGGACCATCGAATAGTCCAGACCATACCGGCTGGCTACTTCCCTCAACGGGGTGGTGCTTTGCGCACCTTCCCGCGCCACCTTGAGCTTGAATCGCTCATCGTACTTCGCCATGAAAAACACCCCAGAGGTTGGACGGGTGTCCAACTTCCGGGGTGCAGTTCACTTGCGGGGGCTCCTTCATTGCCCCGGCAACCCATCAGCTACGGCGCAATCGTCCCGCCGTGCGATTTGGCCCGCAGCGCCTCATACAACTGCGCCGGTCCGAGCAGGATGTCCTTCAATCCGTCGCGCACTCGCTCGGAACCAAGTGCCTGGGTGCTCATGCTGGAATGGGCCTCCAGCGCATCCATGATGGCGTGCATCAGCGCGTCCTTGAGGTCGGGCGAGTTGGCGAATTGCTCCTTGCTGTTGCTGCCGGCCTGCTGCACGAGGGTGTCGTTTTCCAGCAGCTTGCCCTTGAGCACGCCGTTGACGTAGACCAGCTGGTCGTCGTCGGTAAGCTGGCCCTCGAACAGGCCGTTGACCTTCTGGATGATCTCGGCCAGATAAGCCTGCTGCTTTTCCTGCACCGAACCGCTGCCCACCGCATCCATCGGCGGCAGCTTGTAGCTGCCGTCGCCATTGAGGTTGAGCGGTTGGCGCCCGGCGCTGCGCAAGGTGTGATGGGTCAGCACCACCTTGGACAGGTCGACCGTGTCGCGCTCACGACCAAACTCCAGCAACGGGATCAGCCGCTTGTAAAAGATGAAGCGCTTCTCGATATCGGTGTTGCCGTAGTCGAACACCTGCGCCAGGAAGGCATACAGGCGCACGTACGTGCCCATATCGTTCTTGAACAACACCAGCGCATCGAGCACGTCTTTGTTCGACGTGACCGCCTTGTCGTCGCCATCGACCAGTGCGGTGGCCCGCGCCTGCTGCGCCGCTTTGTAGCGCTTGAGCAAACGGTCCGCCACCGGCGCAATCGCAGCGCTCAGCTGCGCTTGGGTACCGCGCGGATCGGTCTCCACTTTCGCGACGCGCTCCACCTCGAATTCATCATAGTGACCACTGGCATCGAGCTTGGCACGCAGGTCGAAGACCAGATGCGGATCGGTGGTCGCTTCCAGCTCGGCGGTGTCGTAGTAGGTCTTGAACGCCTTGAGGATCTCGGCCGCTTCATTGACGAAGTCGAGGATATAGGTGGTGTCCTTGCCCGGGTGCGCGCGGTTCAGGCGCGACAGCGTCTGCACCGCCTGGATGCCGCCGAGCATCTTGTCCACGTACATGCCGCACAGCAGCGGCTGGTCGAAACCGGTCTGGAATTTGTTGGCGACCAGCAGCAGGTGATAGTCAGGCTTGGCAAAGGCATCGCGGATGTCACGGCCCTTGAGGCCGGGATTGAGGTCGGCACTCGTCTCGGTGACCGCCTGCGGATAACTGTCCGGATCATTCACCTCGCCGGAGAACGCCACCAGCACGCCCAGCGGATAGTTCTGCCTGGCGATGTAGGCGCGGATTGCCTTCTGCCAGCGCACCGCCTCCTTGCGGCTGCCGACCACCACCATCGCCTTGGCCTGGCCTTCCAGCAGCGGCTGCACGTTCTCGCGGTAGTGCTCCACCACGATCTGCACCTTGGAGGCGATGTTGTAGGGGTGCAAGCGAACCCACTGCATGATCCCTTTCATCGCCGCGCTGCGTTCCACCTGGGTCTGGTCGTACTCCTTTCCGTCATGGGCCAGCTTGAAGGCGAGCTTGTACGGCGTGTAGTTTTTCAACACGTCGAGGATGAAGCCTTCCTCGATCGCCTGGCGCATCGAATACACGTGGAACGGCTGAGGCAATCCATCGGCACCGGGCCGGCCGAACAGCTCCAGCGTCTTCTGCTTGGGCGTGGCGGTGAACGCCACGTAAGTCAGGCCCCGGTTGCCGCCCGCCCGCGCCGCCATGCCGGCAGCCAGCAGTGTCTCGGTATCGATCTCGCCGCCGTCCTGCAGTTCGGCAAGTTCCTCCGCGCTCAACAGCTGCTTGAGCTTGGCCGCGGCCTCGCCAGTCTGCGAGCTGTGCGCCTCGTCGGCAATTACCGCGAAGCACTTGCCCTCGGTAGCGGCCAGCTTCTGCACTTCCTCCAGCGCGAATGGAAACGTCTGGATGGTGCAGACGATGATCTTCTTGCCGTCCTTCAGCGCCTGGCCCAGTTGCGCGCTCTTGCTGCCGTGCTCGCTGGTGATGGTTTCCACCACGCCGGTGGTGCGCGCGAAATCGAAGATCGCCTCCTGCAACTGCGCGTCCAGCACGTTGCGGTCGGATACCACCAGCACGCTGTCGAACATCTTTTTGTGCTGCGCGTCGTGCAGGTCGGCCAGGAAATGCGCGCTCCACGCGATCGAGTTGGTCTTGCCCGAACCGGCCGAATGCTGGATCAGATAGCGCTGGCCCGCGCCCTGCGCCAGCACGTCGGCAACTAGCTTTCGCGTGGCGTCGAGCTGGTGGTAGCGCGGAAAGATCACGTTGGTGAGCTGCTTCTTGTCATCGCGCTTGCCGATCAGGTAGCGGCCGAGAACTTCCAGCCAGCTGTCGCGCGCCCATACCTCTTCCCACAGGTAGGCCGTGGCAAAGCCGTCCGGATTCGGCGCGTTGCCGGCCGCGCCGTGGTTGCCGCGGTTGAACGGCAAGAACCGCGTGGCCGGCCCGGCCAGCCGCGTGGTCATCATTACCTCGGCCTGGCTCACCGCGAAATGCACCAGCGCGCCACCGGGGAAACCCAGCAGCGGCTCGACCTGCCCGCCCTTGGGCTGCGGATGACGGTCGAAGCGGTACTGGTCCACCGCATCGTTGACGCTCTGGGTGAAATCGGATTTCAGTTCGGCCGTGGCCACCGCGATGCCGTTGACGAACAGCACCAGATCCAGCGCATCGTTGGGGTTGTTCGGCGAATGCCGCACCTGCCGCACCACGCGCAGCCGGTTGGCCGCGTAGTGCTGAAGGATCACGGGATTGATCGCCAGCGCCGGCATGAACTGCACCAGGGACAGCGGCTCCTTCAACCCCAGCATCTCCACGCCACGACGCAGCACCTCCAGCATGCCGCGCTCGTTGAGGTTCTTGCGCACGCGCTCGGCGATGCGTTCGCCCACTGCTGCACCGTGAGTCCTGGTAAGGCGCTGCCAGCTGTCCCGCTGGGTCGCTTCGATCCAGGCCAGTAGGTCTGGCAAATAGAGGCCATGCGTGCGGTCGTAGTGTTCGGCGTCGCTTTCGGCGTAGAGCCAGCCGTGAGTGGCGAGGTAGTCGCAGATCTCGCGCTCAAAATGATGCTCGCGATGAAGATTCATTCGCCCCCTTCCCTTTTTGATGTACGTATCGCGTCCATATCAACCGCCATCGCGTGCAGAGTCATTGATTGCACGCCAGTCAGGAGACATCGCCAACAGTGCATCCTCGGCACCACCGCATCGATAGGTAGGATAGCCGTCTCTCAAGCGCGTCAAGTTGAGATACGCATGCAATCCGAAATTGCCATCGGACTGCTTCACATAGACCCCGTAACGCAGCCCATCCGTCACGATCAATCGAAGGCAGCCAGCCCGTTGATCCGCATAACCGGTTGCCTGAAGGCGTGCGGCAAGGCATGCGCGCCCCAACTTCTTGGCCTCAACAACGACAGACATATTGTCACCAGCACGAGGCAGCGACTCAAACAGGGCAACGTCCACCTTGTTCCACTCCACTGCCATGCGCTGCGGGGTCCACCCCAACGCACGAAGCAGCGGTACAACCAGATAAGCCACTGTCTCGTGTTCGGAAGGCCGATTAGGATGTTGGTCGCCGTCGGAGCCATCCTTGCTTGAACGCTCGTACCATCTCGCAATGCGCGTCAGCTCCCCAATCTCAGTCATTAAATGCGCAATGGATGCACTGGCCACTCCGCGGTCGAACAAAAAGTCCGATATTCGATCAAACCCGATCTCCCCTGCATCTCTTTGGCTTGGCAATTCAGGCAGGTCCAGCGGTTTCAGCTCATCCACTTTCAAGCTTGCCACCCAGTCCCATACCTCACCAGGGTTGAGACGCTGCGTGGTATCACCCCACTTGATTGCGTAGGCGTCAAACTCCTTTGGCTGCTCTCCAACCCAGGCCCACCTCACCCTTCGGACATGCTCCAGATCCCAGCCGTCCACATCACCAAAAGCATCATTCCATTCGTAATCGCCGACGATCACGCCTACCGCCGGAACCAGCTTTGTGCCGAGACGAAGAACCACCACGTCGCCGGCGCGCATGTCTTCACAGAAACGCCGAAGATCACTCAGCTTCTTGGGCCGTCTGTTCTTTCCCACAACCTCATCCATCTGCGCAGGCCATGGTCCGGCGCGGCCCGGGCCATTAAGAATGACGCCATTCTGGATGCAGACATCTACGTAGTCGCGATCCGTATCACCAGCAGCGTGCTGCCAGACAGTCCGTCCGTTCAAGTTCATCCCGCCCCCTCAGCTCTCGCCGTAGCTGCGTTCAATCAGCGGCTTTGCTCGTTCAAAATCAACCATCGTTCGCAGGCAGAGTTCGAGATCGCCTGTGCCCCAGGTGCCGATGTTGCGTACGTCACGGCTGAAGCCAGCTTCCAACGCAACCGTATCGGGGTCCAGCTTGAGCATGACCAGCAGCTTGTCCTTGTACGGAATCACGCAGGCAAAGTTCTTCAGGCGGCGGAATGCGACATACAGTTTCAGATGCTTTTCCTGCACGTCGTCGCCAAGCGCCAGCAACTGGCTGGACAATGCCTCGTACAGAGCGCGGATTTCCGGTTGCGCGTGCTCCAGTTGCTCCTCGGCCGTCTTGTCCTTGCCCACCGGTTTGGCCTTTGCCGGCGCGATACCCGCACCCGCCTTACCCTTGACCGTCGTGGCGTCGTCCACGCTCACCGCATTGACCAAGTCGAGCAGCAGCAGGTCATCACCGAACAGCTTGTAGCGGATCAGTTCGATATTGCGCGGGATCTGCTGTACGGCGTGCTGGTCGTAGCGGGTGAAGTCGGCCGCGATGCACAGCAGCCGGGTGCCAGGCCAGTCGATCTCGTTGGCCACGTCCTTGCCCAGATTCTCCATCACCAGCCACTGGAATTCGGCGCGATGGTCAAGCAACCAGTCCAGGTAGAACAGGCCTTGGCTCATCACGTTCTCATTGCTGTGCCGCTTGTATTCGACGATGACCGGGCAGCCGTTCTCGTCCAGGCCCAGTGAATCGATGCGGCCGCGATGCGTCTTGCCGGTGGCGTATTCGCTGGCAAGGAAACGCACGCCGAGGAAGGTCGACATCTGCGCCTCGATCAGGAACTGCAACTGTTTCTCGACTGATGCGGCGCGGCCTGACAGTTCCACCGCATCGTTGCCGGTCAGTCGGAATAATTGGATATCGCTCATCATCAGCCCCCGTTCACGACTCGAATTCTGGACCTGTCGGGTTCACTCAATCTTCGAACCGATAAATTCGCCGGTGTTCGGCAAGATACGGCTTGTGCTTCGCATGGATGTCACGCAGCTTCATCCCCCGGTGGACCCCAAGAATCCTCGAATCGGCATCGGAAAGTCTTGAGTCATCGATAAGAATGCCACCATCGTCATCAAAGCTGATGAGGCCCTTGTCGAATGACGCATCCAAGTGCGCAACCAGCAGCAAGCCGTTGTAAGGAAACAAGCGGTCATGGTTGTCCGAGTGCCGCCACGGCTTAATGTGCGAGGCGCGCAGCAACGCGGGATTGGCGCAACCCGTCACTGCACATGTCTCCCATAAGGATTCCAGCGCTTTGCGGAAACGCCCCTGCCCCAACCTTGCTGCGGTCACGATCCTGCGCTCGGTCTCATCAACGGGCAAGTCGGTGGCATTGGCAATGTCTTCCTCGGCCGTAGGCGTTTCGGGCGTGCTGGATGCAAGCAGAACGTCCAAGAACGCATCAAGGGCGACGGCAGAGGAAAAGCCGAAATCGAGGCCATACCCAATTTTCGTATTTCCCCGATTAAGCCTTTTCGGAAAGCCTTGGAGCGAGGTGCTGTGGTAGTAAGGCCGTTTTCCTAATAAGACACCATCAAGTTTGTGCACCGAGGAAACACGGCCCTCGCAACTTGGGTGAACAACCAATGGATTCTTATCGACGAACTTGACGTTGACCAGTTCTCCAGTCACAGAGTGAAGATAGCTCTCCGCATAGGCGTGGTGTTGCTCGTCCTCGGCCTGGAAGCCCCGACGTTCCAGCGTAGCGACAAGCTCCTGCCGCGAAATAACCTGCTTCATGCGGCCACCTCAACTGCATCACGCACGTCAACCTTGCCGGTCACGGCGGCGGCGATCAGGGCGCTGCGGCGTTCTTTGAGAAGGGCGATGGCATGCTCGGCTGCCTCTTTAAGAGCATCGAGCTTCGCCGCTTCATGAGCAACGAAACACACAATTGCGACTTGTTCTTCCAGTGGAGGAATAGCTAAGTCGATGCCACTCAATGTTCCGATATTGATGACATCCATCGTGCCCCCACGACTGAGCAGTGAAAACTGCTCAAAAACTACTGAGCTGCGAAGCACCGTGACCAAAAACTCGGCAGAGACGTCACCTCCCACTCGCAAACGGATCAGCCGAGGGTTTATCACTCCAGGGTGGACGTCGCTGGGAACGATGGCAACTTTCCCGAATGTTCCGACACAACTAATCAGAATGTCTCCCGAGGCAACCGCGTACTGCTGCAATTCGAGATACTTTTCCTCGCTGACGTAGTAGTCACCCTTCGCGAAGTCAGCGGGAATGACTTGCTCCTGTCCGTAAACCCGGTATCCGTCGCTTACATACATATCCTTCGTGATTGCGGAACCAAACGGCCCAGCCTTTGAACCAGAAATCACATACTTTAGTGATTTCACACCCCAATGCGCGGGCACTTCACCCAACCACGGCACACCGGAGTCTTTCATCTGGGCGTTGGGGTTGAGACCACAGGTGACGGCGTGGGAGATGGTGGCCTGGCGTTTTTCGGCCAGCAGGGTCAGCAGCTTTTCCTGCTCGGCAATCAGCGCATCGATCTTGCCAGTCTCGAGGTCTAGGAAGGTGGCGATGGCGGATTGCTCGTTCTCTGACGGAAACACGCCGCGTTCATTGAAGTACTGGCTCTGATCCAGGTTCTGGATGCCAGAGGTTTGCTTGATGGAGCCAACATTCACGCCTCGCGCATACGCGGCCGCGTGTTGGTACATCCAGAAGCGAGGCACCATGCCATCGGCAAGTGTCACCTTGGCAACGAAGTTTGAGCAGACCGCAGGTGCTTGGCGGTCGTATAGCACGACCTGTCCAACAGGCTGTTTCTCACCGCCGCCGGACTTTTCAAGCAGCAGATCACCTGCCCTTACGAGACGATCAGCACGCTCTTTTTCAGTAACCGATCTGAGCGTGGGCACCTCGCCATCCACAACGAGGCGTGCTCGATCAAAGTCTGCGACTCGGACACATTCAATGTCATCGACGTCACCAGTCGGATCGACTCCCCAGATGCCGTTTCTGCATGAAGTAATGGATGCTTTGAGGCGATCGACCCGCCAACTCGCCGGCACTTCCCCAAGCCACACCACCCCACTGTCTTTGTACTCCGCATACTTAGGCAGACTCATTCCGCCAACTCCCCCAACATCGCCATGATCCGCGCCGACACGCCCTTCAACTCCTCGTCGATGGTATGCAGATCGCGCGGCGGCTCAAACACGTAGAAGTGGCGGTTGAACGGGATCTCGTAGCCGACCTTGCTCTTGGCTTCGTCGATCCAGGCGTCGGGCGCGTGCGGCAGCACTTCGCGCTTGAAGTAGGCCTGGATGTTCTCGCCCAGCGGCACGTTCTCGGTGTCGCGCAGTGAACTGTCGGGCTGCGGCTTGCCCTTGAGCTTGCCTTTCTGGCCCAGTACCAGCTTGCCCTGCTCGTCGCGCAGTGGGCGCTCGACGGTGAGCGTGGTGTAACCGAAGTCCTCGTTTTTGAAGATGCGCGAGATCGGCGCAACCTTCACCTTGCCGCCGGCGGGCGGCTCGGGCGCGAATTCGGCGGCGGCGATCACCTGGCGGCCGGTTTCCTTGCCTTCGACGTCGAACACGGTGGCCAGTTCGGCTTCGGCGAAGTCGCCGAACAATCGCGTGATGGTGGCGATGTGGTCGTCGTTCATCTCCTTGCGCTTGCTGCCCAGGCTCTTGCGCATCTTCTGCCAGAAGCTGCCGGCGTCGATCAGCTGCACGTAGCCCTTGCGGTCGTCAGGTTTCTTGTTGGAAATGATCCACACGTAGGTGGCGATGCCGGTGTTGTAGAACATGTCGGTGGGCAGGCCGATGATGGCTTCCACCAGGTCGTTCTCCAGCACGTAGCGGCGGATTTCGCTCTCGCCGCTGCCTGCCCCGCCGGTGAACAGCGGCGAGCCGTTGAGCACGATGCCGAAGCGGCTGCCACCGTCGGTGGCCGGGCGCATCTTGGCCAGCAGGTGCATCAGGAACAGCATGGAGCCGTCGGACACACGCGGCAGGCCGGGGCCGAAACGGCCGTCGAAACCTTTCTCTTCGTGCTCCTTGCGCACGGCCTTCTCGACCTTTTTCCACTCCACGCCGAACGGCGGATTGGACAGCATGTAGTCGAATTTCTGGCCGCCGTGGCCATCCTCGCTGAGCGTGTTGCCGGCGACGATGTTGGCCACGTCCTGGCCGCGGATCAGCATGTCGGCCTTGCAGATGGCGTAGGACTCGTCGTTCAACTCCTGCCCGTACAGGGTAAGCCGCGCGGCGGGGTTGTGCTGCAGCAGGTGCTCGGCGGCGACCGAGAGCATGCCGCCCGTCCCTGCCGTTGGATCGTAGATGGTGCGCACCACGGCGTGGCCGGGCGCGAGCACGTCGTCGTCCTCGATGAAGATCAGGTTGACCATCAGCCGGATGACTTCGCGCGGGGTGAAGTGCTCGCCGGCGGTTTCGTTGGAGATTTCCGCGAACTTGCGGATCAGCTCCTCGAACACCAGGCCCATCTGCGCGTTGTCCACCGCATCCGGATGCAGGTTGATGTTGGCGAACTTCTCGGTGACCAGGTACAGCAGGTTGGCCTTGGCCAGCCGCTCGACCTGCGCGTGAAAATCGAAGCGCTCGAAGATGTCGCGCACCGCGGGCGAGAAGCTCTGGACGTAGGTGTAGAGGTTCTGGCGGATATGGTCCTGGTCACCCAGCAACGTAGGCAGGTCCAGCGGCGAGGTGTTGTAGAACTTGGCCTTGCCGACCAGACGCAGCAGAAATGGCTCGGGATTGATGCCCGCGTCGGTCTTTTTTCTGTATTCGGCCAGCACCTTGGCCTTGGTCGGCGCCAGCACGCCGTCCAGGCGGCGCAGCACGGTGAACGGCAGGATCACGCGGCCGTATTCGGATTGTTTGTAGTCGCCACGCAACAGGTCGGCGACGGACCAGATGAGCGCGGAAAGCGAAGCTTGATTCATGCGAATGCGAAAACCTGAAGATGGGTGTCGATCCATGGCGCAGCACGGACGGCGCGGTGAAAGTGCGATCGCCTGCACTGAGCCTGCCGAGTATCGGCAATCCCGCAGCGCATGGCGAGCCTGCCCTGCTGCTGGCCACGATGCTGCGAGGGCTATGCCAATGCCGTACGCGACTCGGCACCCGCCAGCACATGCATCATGTCCACCACGGCATCGAGGGTTCTCGCGACGGGCAAGACGCGGACGGAAAATATTTCCACCAGCGCCTGGTAGTACCCAAGCGTGTCATCGCGCCCACCGGTAAAACGCTCGAACACGCGCGTGCCCACATCCGAGTTTTCCAGATCCTGCACGATGGCCCGTGCGTTGTGCAGCTTGTCGCAGGCGGAGACCAGCAACGTCTGGTCCGGTGCCGTCCGCAGATGTGCGAGGTAAGCGAGCTTGCGCTCGATCCAGTCACGGCGTTTGGCTTCGGTGTCGGTGTGGCTGGCCTTGCCTTCGGCGGTGCCATCGGTGCAGTCCTTGACGATGTCGGCGACGGCGTCGCCGAACTGCGCACGTATCATCGCTTCGTGTGCTTCGCCGCAGTCTTCCAGCGTGTCGTGCAGCAGGCCGGCGATGGCTTGGTCCTCGTTACCGCCGAACTCGATCACCAGGCTGGCCACGCCGAGCAGGTGGTAGATGTACGGGATTTTTGAGCCCTTGCGGAATTGTGCGGCGTGCGCGATGCGGGCGTAGTCCACGGCGCGGACGAAACGGTCGGTGAGTGCGGTCATGTTATCCCCTGTGCTTGTTTCCCTATAACAGCGGTCGCAACGGGTGGGATCGGCTATACGAGCGAGCATTAATCATAGTCTCCAGCGGTTGGACCGAACGAAGACCGTGCGAGGGCGATCTTCGACTCCTAATCGCCGGAAACGAAGAGGCCCCGCATTGCGGAGCCTCTTTGCATAAACCGCATGATGAAAAACAATTAAGCAAACGGATCATCCAGCACGATCGTGTCATCACGATCTGCACCGGTGGCGACCAACGCCAGGCGGCAGCCAGAGAGTTCTTCCACCGCACGCAGATACGCGCGCGCCGCGGGCGGCAGTTTGTTCCAGTCGCGGATGCCGGCAGTGGATTCTTCCCAGCCGGGAAATTCCAGGTAGACCGGCTTGCACTCGTCCCAGCCGTCGGCGTCGAGTGGGGCCAGTTCGCGGCGCTTGCCGCGGTATTCGTAGGCGATGCAGACCTTGATGGTTTCCAGGCCGTCGAGCACGTCGAGCTTGGTGATGGCCAGGCCGTTGATGCCGTTGATCTGGGTGGCGCGCTTGAGCGCGACC
>Ga0157370_10006245_pt1 | contig 13198 bp, 9 predicted proteins | sample C35metaG_FD_113463 | JGI IMG/M metagenome (GOLD analysis project Ga0157370, IMG submission 113463) | Corn rhizosphere microbial communities from Kellogg Biological Station, Michigan, USA - C3-5 metaG | ecosystem: Host-associated > Plants > Roots > Rhizosphere > Soil | place: USA: Michigan...
CAAAATGGTTGCCGCCCGAAACTATCAGATTACCAATCACCTCCCTGCTACGGTTAGCATGGACGAGCTCATGGACTTGTACTTTCCAACCATGAGTGACACTGCTGCGTTAGCGCTTATGATGATGCTACAAGCCGGCTGGAACAAAGAGTCCGTGATGGGTATTGACAATACAAATTTCGAGCACGGGCTTACTGCCACCATAGAAGAAAGCGTAAAAATCGTTTACTCCGAGAAATTTCGCAGTCAAGGGACTGATGTTCCCTACGATGCCCCGAAGAGAATTCTGGCACGAACAGACAACCAGAACCCCTATTCCCTGTACAACCTGATTCAACTGGCAAAAGAGCTATCAGCACCGATCGCTAAACATGCTGAACACTTAGTAGACGAACTCCGTAATCGTCCCGTCAACACTATGTTCTCCTATATGCGGTCTTACACTGGTTGGGCGAAAGGCATGCCTGTGAACACGATCGATAACGGTCAGATGTTCGCCGTGGCCGTCAATAAGATTCTGAATGAATACGAAGTCCATGATAATGGAGTTCGCTTGACCATGGCGAAAGACCTTACACCTCGACTGCGTGCGACTTGGATGTACTACAACTCCGAGAATACTCCGTTTGCATTTTTGTCTCAGTTACTTGGGCATGCATCAAGGGATACGACTGATGAGTTCTACGATAGCTCTTCTCAAGCACGCGCTAGGAGGATGCAGCGGCTCAGGCTTGCATTGGAGCATATCGTTGCCCTATTGAGGGCAAGAAAGTTCAAAGGCTTACTTAGCAAGCATGCAAAGGCACAATCTGAGTCCAGACTTAGCGTGTTTCATCTGCCGTATTTTGATAAAGCACTTTGGGCTTGTCGCAACCGATACAAGCCAGATTGGCCGAGTGCCCCTGACCTTCCTCAAGGTGAGAAATGCGTAGCCTTGGAAAAGTGTATTTTCTGTAGCCAGTTGTGGATTCTGGAAGAATCCCTGCCCTACTTGATCGAGCGGCTCAGCCATATTGATGAGCTTCTGCGAGACCGTAACTTTATTGAGTTCGGGTCTCAGCTTGAGGCTGAGCAGGAAGCTATTAACTCCATACTTGATCAGTGGAATGATGAACTCGCAATTTCTGAGGCCATCAAGTATCGATCTGCCAACAAACCCTTGCTTCCGCGAGAAATGCGCGATCTCAAACTTATCTTCACGACGGGCGACCTCGATGAGTAATACCTCTGTATCCGAACATGCTTCAGAGAAGGCATATAAGCAATCACTTATCGACGAGTTCGAACTAGATGTTGTTGATGAAGCAGAATCTGAACTTGAGCAACTGTTACTTTCAACAGAGCAAGTCTTTCGCCCAGACGTCAGCGAATTGATGATGAAGCTGGACTCCAGCGACGGCTGGTTCCCAGTATCCTCAGTTTCCTGCTACAGGGACACCTTCTGGCGACTTGACGGGCCATTACACAGTACCAAAATCAGAATCAGCTTTGATAGCGGCATTGTGGGGGGCAATGACCTAAAACGCGCCCTGAGCTATTACATGCTGCCAGAGAACTCACTGATGGGTGGGACGAAGAGCAATCGAACCGCAATTCTTTACAGCCAAGATTTTGGCCTAATCGAGAAATATCTTCTTGCGGATAATAATCTAGACGCAAGCATGCCACACCTTCGAATGATTAGTTCCAGACTCGTCAACCAGGCGATGGATAAAATTCGAGACCAAGACAACGCTGGAAACTACTTTGGGTTTTATAAAATAATGAAACTGTGGATTTTGCTGTCTGATCAACAGCTTATTCCCGCTGAGTTCCGGATTTATGTACCTCTCGATAAACTTGAAGTTTTAGATCGCCGCAGGGAGATATCGGAATCGCTGAAGGCGACCCTATCGACATGGGTTTCTTTCTCTGAAGAAGACCTGGGGCACCTTATGGAGTACGCGCTCTTCTGGCTGGAGAAAGTCCCACCTGAGCTTGAAAAAATCGAGCCTGCCATTATCGAGATGAATGAAAATAGTAGCAGGCGTCGCAAGACCGTTGTGGATCGGGATCCTGCGCTTGAGGACTCTTTTCGAGTTGTTGTGGAAGGCAAAACAGTCATGGAGCTCAACTGCTCGCGTTTTCATTCGAAAGGTCGCGCTCCTCAATGGCGATACACATGGAAAGCCAACTACGCGACAGCTCTCGATCATATGCGTGCAGCCTTACTCATTTTGATTGCACTCGTAACCGGCGCACGAGCCTCGGAACTCGCCCCCCTGAGCATCACCGATATCACCAATGACAAGCCCGACGGATCGGGCGACTACTGGCTGCGGATCGTCCGTTGGAAGACGGCAGACGATCCAACCTACAACGGCGAAATTGAATATCTCCCCCTGCCCAGGTTTGTCGCCGAATGCGCTCTGACCTATCACAGGCTTGGGAACGTAGGCCGTGGGACGGAACGGCATTGGCTGTTCCAATCGAACAGAAGTGACAACACCAAGGCCACCCTCACCCCTCAGATGCTAAGAGGCATCGTCCTCCAGTTGAGCGAGGATCTACCGGTCGAACGGATCCATCTCCACAGATTCCGCAAGACAATTGCTGAGATCCTGATTCATCAGGACGAGCGCAATCTCGACCTGATCAGGGCGCTCTTTGGTCATAAGACGTTCAAGATGACCATGCAGTACATTGCCCGTAACCCTGCCATGGTGCGTTGTGTAGCGGCATCCATCGAGCAGTCTTACACGGAAGAACTCCACGATGTGATCACCCAAATAAAATACGGGGCTTACTCAGGAGCGGTGGCACAACGCATCGCCCACCAGATTCAGGACAAGCCATCCGATTTCGAGGTAGGCCAGCTGAGGATTTCTTTGCTGGATTATGTATCCAACCTGCTTGTTGGGGGGGAGCCGCTTTTCGTTCGTAGAACGGCAGTCGGCACGTACTGCGTGACAGCAGAGCAATTCGATCTCGACAACCTGCCGCCCTGTATCCAGGGCCGGGACTTTGGTGACGAGCTGCCACGTCCCGATCCTACCAATTGCCATTACGAATGCCGCAAGATCGTCGTGCTGGAGAAAGCACGCGCTTCGCTGGAGGACAATATCAAGTTCTACCAGCGCATCCTGGACAAGACTGGAGCCAACCTACCGGATCGCACTCGACGGGAGATCGAAAAAAAGGTCACTACGTACAGGCTCCATCTGGACAACCTCGATGCGACTTCATTAGGCCGACATAATCCTGAATTTGCTGACGAACTGACCCACGGTACGCTGGATCGAGCCACGCCTCTGCGCCTGGTCGCCACACAGGAAATCTAAGATGAACAACGAAACACGCCAGCGCCTGATCGACAGTATCGTCAAGCACTTCTACTCAGCTGACCAGGAGGGTCTAAAGGTCGCTACTGTCGCCAAGGAGGCCGGGATAACCCGGCAGGCCATGCATCGCTACTACGGCGACCTGATGGGGTACATCAAAGGCGACAAGGACGTTAGCGAGCTTCTTCCTGGCCACGCAGCGGATTCGGTTACCCAGCTGTTGATAGAGGCCCAGAGGCGATCGTCGCTACTTGAGGAACAGCTGACCACTATTGAGAGCCGCCATAAGCAGGAGCTCAAAGTGGCACTAGACAGCCACATTACCGCGTTGATGAACAACGATATAACTCTGTTCGAAACGGATGAGGTGAGAATCAGCCTGGAGAAACAGACTGCGCTCATTGAGGACTATTCCGGGCAGATTACTGCGCTCAAGGCGCAACTCGCCAAGGCCCAGCTCACCCCTAGCGGCAATGCTCCACGTTCCCTGCCCGGGATGCGAGTCAGCTTTGAGCCCTCTATGCACAATGCGCTGGCAGCTTACAAAAAGGATGGCGACTACGATGCCTATCTAGACGCCAAAGGAAAAGAGCTGAACAAGATAATTTCAAAGGTCAATGCATTCACTGGTGACACGCACATTGTCTTGTTCCTTGAACGCTACCTATCAGATTTCAGAGATTTCCTGGATTACCTTCCAGCTCCGCGATCTAACCAGATTGTTCTCCGGGTACCATTATTCACGAGCCTGGAGATCAAGAATCTCACCAAGAAAATCACGACACCAGGTTCAAAACACATCTACATACCCGAAGCCCCTTCCACGGCAGCCGCTAAAGCCCAGCGAGCATTTCGAGCTTTCAGCGTGCCTGAGGAAGAGTTGAAACAAGCTGAACGACCTGAGGCGATTTATCTTTTTAGCGAGATTGATCAAATTACTAACTTTACTGCCGCCTCAGGTAAATAAATTGATTACAATCATAAAAAAATACATAACCTACACTAACGTAGAAACAGGACAAATTGTTTCTCACTACATCCTAATACATAAAGGAAAAAAACAAAACACACTGCTTAGCCATGCGAACATTTTTCTGTACAAACATACCCGCCAGTCCGAGAAGACTTCCTCAAGGTATGCCAGCATCATCTCGATGTTTTATCGATACCTATCAACACTCGACGACTTCAAGAACATACCTCCTGCCAGCTATCATCTGTATGCTCGCAACAAGAACGTTATGCGCTGGCAGTCGCACCGTGAAATTAAAAGAGCACGAGATGAAGACGCGCGACCGACCACAGAGACCATTTTTGAAGAGGCAAAAATGCTCATGAATTATTTCCGTTGGTTAGGAGACGCGAAGGTCAGCATCGGAATCAAAGTAAAATTGAAAACTTGGATCCCTCCCTTCAAGAATGCTCGATACCAGGAGTATGTCTCGCTCAAATCACGCGATGTGATTGACTCATCCTCTATCCGCGTACTCGACACAATGAGCCGTCAGCAGAAAATTGGTGGACTGATAACCCCTGCTGAAATTTCTCAGCTGAGCGAAAGTTACAGTGACCCCGTATATTCCGCCCTGTTGATATTTGCGATCAGTACAGCGATGCGCCCCATGGATCTATGCCGATTCCCCTACTACGGCAATGGGAGAAACAAACATATCATGCCCTACTCATCGATGCAGTTTAGTGAGCCGACAGTAGACTACCAAATCACTAATAGCAAAGGGCGGAAAACCCGCACCATCATTATCCACCGCGATGCGCTGAAGACGCTGGAAGACACCTATATTAAGCCCTTTTATGCCGAGCGAGCCAAGAAGTACAAGAATCGATACGGAGTTAATCCCCCACTCAATCTTCTCTTCCTGACGGATAATGGTAGACCCGTCACCCCAGCCAGCATTTCTCAACGTACCTCGGATGCGAAAAAAAGGGCTAAGATCAAATATCCTTCCATCCGGGAGACCTTAAGATTCTACGATGCAAGGGACTGGTGGCCAACTCAGTATGTAATCAGATCGTTCGGCAATAAGCTCCTGCAGGCTAACGATGGACTTTTCAACCTTGCAGTTGCACAAGTGCTGCTTTCGCAGATGGGACATAAAAGCCTGACCACCACATTTAAACACTACGTCCAGCTTGCACAGGTCATTTTGTCAATCTATGAAGGGCACAGTCTCGAAATCTTCCGAGCGGCGGATCTGAACGCCACTGACTTCTTGACGGCGATGAGTGACCTGGCGACTGACTAATATGCATCTAAGATACTGACAATACCAGAGGAAGAGCTAAGATTTAATTGCGCGACATAGCACAGCCAATTTATAAGCACCAACATTTTCGCACGGAGCAAACTGGTGAAACTAGACTTGATATTCAGCGTTAATTTATTCTCCCTTACATCGTCCATCTCGATCATGAAAATGCTCGCCGAGCAGGCGGAAAAAAATATCCTGACTGCAATAATTGATGCCGATAAGCCAAACTCCATTACAGAAGATGATTTCGAAGATGAAGTATATGATGAACACGGTGAAAGCCACCCATACACAAGAATTATTTACTCATGCGGATCATGTGTTGGATATGATCCTGACGAGGTATTATTTGAGTATAAATTTCTAATCACTCAGCTTACTCGTCGATCGGCATTCCTTACTATGTTCGGACTATTCGAGCACCGCATAAGCAACTGCTTTGAGTTAATGACCAAACTGATCAACTGCAACCAAGACATCAAAGGCAAAGGGCCAATTGAAAAAACCCAAAACTTACTAAAAAGTGAGTTTGGAGCAAAGAACATACCGGACGTGGATCACCTTACCGTAATTAGAAATATTATGATCCATAACGACGGCACAGCGCCAAACTACCGTAAAATCTTATCAAAAACGGATAAGAAAACTGACGCCGAGAAGAGGCTGTTAAAAGCCATCAAAAGAACACCAGAATTGCGCGTTAACAATTTCAACGGTCTTATTATGGATGAAGGCTTTTTACAATACGCGGTCAGCGAGTTCGACCGATACACGAAAAGCTTAGAGATAGTTATTCAAACCTACCACAAGGAGATGACCTCGCAGGATAGCTCTTCCAGTTCTGAAGTATAATCCTAGGCAACCTTTACGAGCCTTTGAGCGAGATCACGCCCCTTGTCAGTAATGGACTTACCTATCCTGCCCCAGATTCGCCTCACTCATGTCCAGCTCGCCCAGCACCTTGCGCACGACTTCATCCCCCACCAGGTGCTTGCGGTGCAAGCTGTAGAGCTCCAGACGCTGAGCACGCAAAGCCTTGAGCCGTAAGCGTCTCTCAAGCTGATCCATCTGCTGTGCCAGCGCTCGCGCTTCAGCGGTGTCGTTGTAGCTCTCCAGCTCCTCACGATACTCGGCCATTAATCGTCCCTTCAGCTCAGTAGCCATAGCAGCCTGAGCAGCATCTGGAGCAGTTCCAGCCTGGACGACCTCCTCCGCCTCCAACGCATGGATGGCAGCTTCGGCAGTGAGTTTCCGCGCTTGCTGAACTTCCTGCTCCAGAGTCTCATCCGGGCTCTTGTCGACCCCGCGCAACAGCAATGGCAACGCGATACTGGCAGATACCAGCGATAGCAGTATCACTCCAGCAGCGACGAAGACGAGGAGATCGCGCTCGGGGAATAAGGTGCCCGGAGCGATGAGTAGTGGCACTGACATGATACCAGCCAAAGTCACCGCCCCTCGCACACCACCCAGGGTAAGAAGCCAGCAAGAGCGCGCGGTTGGCACCAACACCAGCTCGGGCTTACCCCTCCACCTGCGAATCCCCCCAATACCTCGCCAGATGCTTTGCACCCAAACAAAGCGGAGCAAAACCAGTACCGCGAAGATCGCTAGTACGTCCAAGCAACGATAAGCCAGCGTTGGCCACAGAGAGGTTTCGTGACTAACAACTGCCTTGATGATGTCAGGCAATTGCAATCCCAGAAGTAGGAATATGAGTCCGTTCAGCGAAAATTCGAGCAAAGACCAAACACTTCGGTTTAGTAGGCGCGTGCTGGTCTGGCGTGGCAGTAGATCGAGCCAGCTTTGCATCATCCCCGCCGCCACCGCTGAAAGGATACCTGACGCCCCCAGACGCTCTGCTAACACGTAGGCTGCGAACGGCAGTAACAGCATGAACACTACATGAGTTGCAGGGTCATCCCAGCCACGGGCGATCATCCACACCCTTAGACGCCCAAGCAGCCAGCTTAGGGCAACCCCCACTGCCAGACCACCCAACGCCACCAGAACGAATGACAGGCTAGCCTCTGACAGCGAGAAGACGCCTGTGATTGCCGCCACTATGGCGAACTTGAATGTCACCAGTCCTGACGCATCGTTGAGCAGCGCCTCTCCTTGAAGCATGTGCATCAATGGTGTTGGCAGTCTGCCTTGAGTAATTGCAGATACTGCCACAGCATCCGTGGGAGAGAGCACAGCTGCCAGAGCCAATGCGACCGGCAAGGGGATGCTTGGCATTATCCAATGAATGAAGTAGCCGACACCGACTACGGTGAACAGCACCAAGCCTACTGCGAGCGTCAGCACAGCCCCCCGCAGGCGCCAGAGCTCACGCTTGGGCATTCGCCATCCATCCACGAAAAGCAGGGGCGGCAGGAACAGGAACAGGAAGAGCTCCGGGTTCAGAGTGACGTGCAACCCTAAGGTCGGCCAAGCTAAAAGGGCTCCGGCTCCGATCTGCACCAATGGTAGAGGGATGGGGAGTACCCGCCCGACCAGCTTGGAGACGCTCACAAGCATCAGCAGGATCAGGACGGTATAGGCTGACTGCATACGACAGGTTCCTCAGAATCCGAGCACAGCGCGGCGAGGTCGAACAGGAGGACATCGCCATTTGAAACAATATGTTAAGGCGAAATCAGCCAAGCTGGCCGCTGCACAAAGGTCGCAGTTGGTGGCGGGATCTGTAACCTCATGTTGCAAACCAGGCCTGTTGAAGTCGGCGCTCGACAGGTCTCAAAACCGTCAGCGACTTAGCCGCAAGGCGCCTTGCAGTGCTGGTGGCTCCTCTCCGAAGTACACCCGTATCAACGGACTGCCGATTTTGTACTCAGCGCGTTGCACATCTTCAGGCCAGAGTACTGTGTAGGGTTCTTGGGCTGGTTGGAGAGCCCATTTGTACAGGCCGCCTTCCAGGCTCGCTACATGCTGGGGGCTCCACCTACACCACTCGGGCAACTGAATCGTGATCGGGTTGCGATCCTTCTCCAGCACCCCTTGAAAACCTACGATGACGCGCTGCCCTGGCTCCCGGCCTTCAAACAGTAGAACGATGGCACCTTCTGCCGATGAGTATGGAGGGATTACTTCCTCGAAAAACAGCTGGTTCATACGTGAATTCCTTTTGATGTCAGAAGTAGCGGGATCACCGACCCTTCTACCACCCTGGCGAAGTCGGAGGTCTTCTTAGCGCGAGCTCATGCGTCGATTTCAAAGCTGGTCAGCGAGTCTGCATCAGGCTTTGGCGGTTGCTTCTTCGCCGCAAAAATTGTCAGGTGATTGAGATCTTCCACTTCCAGCCTGTAGCTTTTCCCTGTCTCGGAGAGAACCAGGCGCCCAAGGCCGAACACCCGAAAATAGTCAGCGTCCTCTTGAGCAAGAGTGTCGTTGAAGAATCCTCGGAAACGGTACTTGTCCATCTGCTCACTGGTTACTCGAAGGTACGCACCTTTCCCGTCGACACGACCGATGAACCAGAGCATGAACCCATTGCCCTTGCGAGGCTCCAGCCTTGCTCCTCCCTGGATCACTCGGGGAGGCAGGTCTGGATTTGCTTTCGACACGTTGGGGAAATAGGACGTGAGGGGCATCTCGCCTTCGCCTACCACCTTAAGACGGAGAGCGAAAAACTCGCTGGTCGTGAGATCCTTGTGCGCATTGCGATAGTATTCGACCAGGCGTACAAAACTGCTCGTGCGGTTTCTATTGGCAAAGGAATTGCCCTTTGCAACGCCATGGCGGCTCTGACCTTGGCGTGCAGCAGGCTCGCTTCCGGCATCCACGGCGATGTCAGTCCCTGGCTTCGGTTTGACAGATGTGCCGTCAAATTCATCAATGAAATCGTGAAGTTTTCGTTTGGCTTCTCGATCCTTTAAGGAAGTTTTGCAACCCCGATTATCATCGCTCTCACCGGGCTCGTCATCTTGCCAAGGGCAACCCTCCACATGACCCACATGGGGGTCACGGAAATGCGCTGCCCTGTAGGTCTCCTCCGGTAGGCTTGCGTAATTCACCCCGGTGATCGTGGGTGGCTTCTTCAGGGCCAAGCACTCGGCGTACGAGCACTGGAACGTGAAACGGGCCCTTGGTGCAGGCAGTGAGAAATACGCTCTGCGCGCTTCTGAAATGGAAACGATATCTTCAAGCTCCACACAGTACGCTTCTGAGATTACAATTTTTGCGGGCATTCCCTGACGTCCTTTCCTCGTGGCCGAAGCCTTGCTGCGTCCCAGCATACCCAGGAAGCAAAGCGTCACTGACAGAGCGTTATAGTGGGGAAAGGAGCAATCTGTAAACCGAGCAAAGGCACAATCTAAAGCGCCCCGTGCTCTGCGCATCAATGATGGCCAAGCCGGACATCCGCCCAAGGTGCACCAGAAATCGTCATCTTAGGCCGCGCTGGGAATTGATCGAAGGAAGCATCGTGTCTGTAACCAGGTACCGACCAATCCATTTCGCCTTGGGGGCGTCTTGAAGACAGCCAAAATGCCATTTGCTCTAACCAAGGAAGAGTTCGCGCGAATGATGGAAGAATTCGACTCTGCAGGTCAGTGGATGCTTGGGCAAGCCGAGGCCGAAAGACGCTTGTCAGACCGGCCTAAATTGACAAAAATTCATCCTTGCCACTGAGCACACAAATGCTCCCTACCTTGCCTCCGATAAGGAGCCAGCTGGTAACGGCTGGTAACAAAATTGCGTTAGGCTACTTCGCATTGGATCCCTTTATGCTGCTAGCTCAATTTCAGCATCCATGGAGACTCCCATGTCGCAAGGTGTGTTTGAGGTTCGCTTCCGCTCCAACATCCAGGACTTCGGATCTGGGCTCGTGTTCGTCAAGGATGGCAGCGTGAATGGCAGCGATGCCAATTTCCTGTACCAAGGAAAAATTCCCGCTCAGTCAGGCGAATTCAAGACACTGATCAACGTGCAACAATGGCAAGCTGGCAACACTCATGTTTTCGGTGGTACCGGTGGGTTCGTGCTTGAAGCCCATGGCACTGTGGATTACGAGAAAGGTGTCTTCTCCCTGCAGGGCTCCCCACAAGGCAACGCACAGCTGACGCTCCAGGCGAGTGGTAAGCGCATCGGTGACGTAGCTTAAGGGGCATGGCGCAGCTGGAATCGCCGCCAGCTGCGCCATGCTTCACAGACTACATCCTGGCCCTTCAGACCTCGTCCAGCAACCAACCTGTTGTAGCCACCTCATCACCAGCAAAAAAGCCACTGACGTTTTGCATCCTGCTTTCATAAACGTTGGCATTCCGCAAATCGGCACCTTCCAGATTTGCGCCATTGAAGTCGGCCCCACGAAGGTAGGCCCACCTCAAATCAGCGCCGGAAAGATTGGTCGCCATGAAGTTGCCTTCATGAATCGTCATCCCGGCCCTGCACTGACTACCATCGAAATACCGAACAAACTTCGCATTGTTCAGATCAGCGCCAGCAAACGAAAGGCATGTTGATACCCACGAATCCGCGATGACGCTGTGAGAGGCACATACCCCCTCGAAACTGAGGACGAAGACGCCTTTACGCTCAACCAACAGATCGAGAAGCGGTGGACTGAAGTCGAAATTCTCGAACGTCACACGGTGTTTTTGAGCGGCCTCTGCCAAACCAACCTTGCCCTCAGCAGCATCCAGGAGCGCTTGCAACTGTCGTTCGAACACATCTGGCTGGTAGAAAAATCGAACTGGCGCGCTCCAGATTCGCTTCTGCGCGTTGTGATCGCAGTAGTCCCTGAGACGTTCGCTGCATCGGGATACTTGGTTGTAGTCCAACCCAAAGTCCCGCGCGACTTGCTGGAGCCACTGGCTATGCTTAAGTGGACGTCCGCTGAACTGCTTAAAAAGTCCCCGCCCTTCTGGACTCAGAAGCATATGGGGATCATTTTGACAGCGCTTGGCGAGGAACGAGATGTGACGAAGAAGCGGTGATGTGGTGTTTTTCATGGCCTATTCCTTTGGGCTGCAGTGTCCTAGTCCCTGCTACCAAAAGAAATGGCGGGAGATTGTGAAGCGTGACGAAACGGTGCAATCGCTCTACAGATCTAGGACTGAGGGTGGCCGTCACCACGGAAACGGTATCGTGGTTGGAGCGATAGCCACTGTCAACCGGTATGGATGCTGGACTGCCCTCATCTGCCGTCAAGGTGGCCCTATTCAGCGAGGCTCTGGAGGCCTCTCAGCCTCATCGACTTCATCAGAATTATCGATCTCGAACGCATCTTCCCGCCCTCGAATCCAGTCGTGATCGAACACCTCAAGGGTACCTAAGAGTCCGTCCTTCGACTCCATCAACAGTTCTTCGTGTTCACTGACTGCCAGGGCAAGCATCTGAATAGCCGACCTGGCGACGCGTAGTGCCGCGATGACTGTTGCAGTGAATCGATCAAAGTCGTGGTGTTCGATTTCAGCAGCCTTTCTGCACTGGGCGATATCGCCAAGATCATGCAAGACCACGAAACGATGCGTACCGACATTACGTAGGTTTTTCAGGGGGCGCAGAATGCCTTCCCGGGCCTCATAGTCATCTGCCAGTTCGACCAAGCCGTAAAGGGCGCGCACACCACTACGAACAATAGACTCGACCCTGGGGGTCAGTGGGCCCGTCCCTTCTCCTTTTGTCCGCAGCCGCCAAATCTTTCCAAAAAAGATCTGATGTGGTTCCAGGCCGAGCTCGAAATAGTGATTCGCTGCGGCTGCGATCTTGTCCAGAAGATCAATGGCCGTGCGATGAGCAAGAATCAATGCCGACGTAGCCGGGCCATAGATGGCGTAATCCAGGGTATCATCGAAGCACCCCGATGTCGGCCACCCTGCCTCATCCCGAGAGCGCCAGGCCAAGTCGCGTGCAAGGATGAAGTCACCTTTCATCTGGTTGAACATCGCAAAGATCGGCGGAGGCGTTGCCCCTTTTTCAGTCTCTCGCTCCAGAATGCCCGGCAGCCGCAACCAATCAAGCTTGCCCATTTCGGGATCTACGAGCTCAACGGTCGGGCCGAGTGCCAGTCGCTCCTTCTCAACCCATGCAACGAATGGATCGCTATGCAGCGCCCTCGGCGGTGGCTCTTGGAAACGATTGAGAAAACCAAGCATGCCATCCGCTGCCTGGAGCCCCGCGTACTCGATGATTCGATCGCGATTATCCCGTGCCACCTTGGCATGTGCTGCGGCCTCTAGTATCGCCAGATCCGAGCAGAGCCCCATTTGATAGCAGTAAATCAGGTACCTGGCTGCTGCGTGCGCCGCAACGCCGTTCTTTGGATCTAGCGCTAAGGCTGCAAGCCGCGCATCGTGACCTTCGCTCAAGCGTTGGCTATCTGCCAATTGATTAGCGAGATTCGTCCAGCTCTGAGTCCGCGCATACGTGCTCGCCTCAACATCCTGAGCCACACTCCAAAAGCACGCCTTGGCCTCCAAGCGAAGGTGCTTGGTGCTTTCTTTATGATCCAACCACCCGCCCCCATCGGGCGAGAAGCCAACCGAGCTCACTATCGCAGTGGCCAGGTTGAACACGGTCTCTGGAGTGCGGTATTGGCTATGGAGTTCACGGTAGAGGGTAAGCCCCTCATCGATCGCATCTTGCTGCTGGCATTGCACTCCA
>Ga0157370_10006246_pt1 | contig 13195 bp, 17 predicted proteins | sample C35metaG_FD_113463 | JGI IMG/M metagenome (GOLD analysis project Ga0157370, IMG submission 113463) | Corn rhizosphere microbial communities from Kellogg Biological Station, Michigan, USA - C3-5 metaG | ecosystem: Host-associated > Plants > Roots > Rhizosphere > Soil | place: USA: Michigan...
ATGCGGCCGACTATGCGAAGGTCGTCGTGCACACGAAAAACGGCGCGTTGACCGCGAAGCCGATCGTCTACGCGATCACCATTCCGACCAATGCACCTCACGCCGCCGCGGCGGCACAGTTCGTCGCGTTCGTCCTCGGCCCGGAAGGCCGCGCGATCTCCGAGCGCAACGGCTTCCGTTCGCTGTCGCCGGCCTGGGCCATGCACCGCGACCGGATGCCCGCGCCGCTGCGCGGGCTGGCGCGCGATTGGAGCGAGTAGCGGGACGTGATGCGCCGCTCGGCGCTGTTTCTGCTTTTCTGGCTCGCGGGGAGTCTCGCGCTCGCCTTCACCGTCATCCCGCTCGTCGAGCTCGTCGCCGAGCCGGGCGTCGCCGGCGTCGTGCGCGCGGCGCAGCTTCCGGACGTGCGCTCGGCGATCGGCTTGAGCCTCGGGGCGGCCGCAGTCACCGCCGCGATCGCGACGGCGATCGGCGTTCCGCTCGCGTGGGTGCTGGCCGGGCGGCGCTTCCCCGGCAAGGGCCTCGTCGAAGCGGTGATCGACCTGCCGCTCACCGTACCGCACACGGTTGCCGGCATCGCGCTGTTGCTCGCGTTCGGCCGCGAAGGCGTGCTCGGCGCGCCCGCTGCCCAATGGTTCGGGCTGCGCTTCTGGGGGACGTTCGCGGGGATCGTCGTCGCGATGCTGTTCGTCAGCCTGCCGTACCTCGTCAACGCGGCGCGGATCGGCTTCGAGGAGGGTGTCGACCCGCATCTCGTCAAGGTGGCGCGAACGCTCGGCGCGCGGCCCGGGCGTGTGTTCGTGCGCATTGCCCTTCCGCTCGCGTGGCGCGGGATCATGGCGGGAATCACCCTCACGTTCGCACGTGCGATCAGCGAATTCGCGGCGGTGGCGATGCTCGCCTACTATCCGATGACGGCGCCGATCAGGATCTACGAGATGTTCCTGCGCTTCGGACTCGGCGACGCCGTCGGCGCAGCGGTTCTCTTCCTCATCATCGTGCTTGTGCTGTTCGTCGTTCTGCGCCACTTCGCGTTCGGGCGCGCCGGCCAGCGGGGCTTCGGCCGGTGAACAGCGACGGCCTTCGTCTCACGGGAGTCGCGCTGAGGCTGGGTGCGTTCGCGCTCGCCGACGTGTCGCTCGCTGCGGACCGCGGCGAGGTGCTGGTGCTGCTCGGTCCCAATGGCGCCGGCAAGAGCGTGCTGCTCGAGACCGTCGCGGGGTTCCACCGACCGCTGCGTGGCCGCGTCGAGATCGGCGGCCGTGACGTGACGAGATTGGTGCCCGAGGCCCGTCGCGTCGCCTACGTGCTCCAGAATTTCGCGCTGTTCCCGCACCTCAGCGTCGCGCAGAACGTCGCGTTCGGTGCGATGCACGGCACCGGCAACCGTGCATCGCGGCACGGAGCGCGCGCCCGGCGCGTCGCGTTGCTGATCGAGCGCTTCGGTCTTGGCGCGCATGCCGACCGGCGGCCGGCTGCGCTGTCAGGGGGCGAGAAGCAGCGCGTCGCGCTCGCGCGGGCACTCGCCACCGACCCCGAGCTCTTCCTCTTCGACGAGCCGTTCTCGGCGCTCGACGCACTGACGCGCGATGCGCTGCGCGACGAGCTTGCGTCGTTCCTTCGCGAAGCGAAGTTGCCGGCGCTCTACGTCACGCACGACCATGCCGAGGCACAGGCGCTCGCCGACCGCATCGCGATTGTCGATGGCGGCAGGATCGTCCAGCTCGGTGCAGCCGCGAAAGTGTTCGCGGCACCGCGCAACGCGCGCGCGGCGCGGCTCCTCGGTGTCGAGAACGTCCTCGACGGGATCGTGCGTGCGCACGCTGCGGGCAGCGTGGTCGAGATCGGCGCACCGCCCGCACTCTTCGTCCCGCTCGACACGGGTCGGGCGCCGATCGGGTCGAAGGTCGCGGTGAGCCTGCGCGCATCCGATCTCGCGCTGGGCCCGCCGGGTATCGCGGCGATGGCGGGCGAGGTTGCGTTCGACGCAACCGTGCGTCACGTCGCGCAGCAGGGACCGCTCACGCGCCTGCGCTGCGACGCCGGTGTCGCGATCGTCGCCTGGGCGACGACCGCGCAGCTGCGCGCACTCGCGATCGCCCCGGAGACAAGGATCGGCATGCGCTGTCCGCAGGACGCGTTCCATCTGCTCGAAGGATGACGCCGGCCGACCCGGTCCTGCTCAAAGGTCGGGAAGCGCCTGCGCACTCAGTGCCGGAAGAACGCGGTGGGCAGCCAGGTCGCGAGCTGTGGGAAGGCCGACAGCACGACGACGAAGAGCAGGATGATGACGATGAATGGCAGCACGCCGAGCACCAGCTCCTTCAGGCGGATATCCGGCGCGATGCCCTGGATCACGAACAGGTTGAGCCCGACCGGCGGGTGGATGAGCCCGGTTTCCATCAGGATCGTCATGTTGACGCCGAACCAGATCGGGTCGAAGCCGTGCGCGAGCAGCCCCGGCATGATCACCGGAGTCACCATCAGGATGATCGCGACCGGCGGCAGGAAGAAGCCCAGCAGGACGACGAGGAGGTCCATCCAGAACAGGTATTCCCATTTCGACATGTGCAGCGTGACCAGCCACTGCGTCATGTCCTGCGTGATGTGCAGGTAGCTCATCACGTAGGTGAACAGGAACGACATCGCGATGATCATCATCAGCATGCACGACTCGCCGGCGGTGCCGAGAACGATCGGCTTCACGTCGGACCAGCGCCAGCAGCGGTAGACGATCACGACCATGACGATCGTCGCGAAGGCGCCGACGCCGGCGACCTCCGACGGCGTCGCGAAGCCGCCGTAGAGCGTGATCATCACCACGGTGATAATGACGAGGAACGGCAGGAGCCGCGGCAGCGACTCCATCCGCTCGGCGAGCGTGAAGTGCTCGCGCGCGATCGCTCCGGCGTCGCCTCGGCGCGAGCGGTTGTCTCGGTGCGCCTTGTAGCCGACCCAGACGGCAAACAGCAGCGCAAGCAGGATCCCGGGCACGATGCCCGCGATGAAGAGGCGCCCGATCGACTGCTCGACGACAATTCCGTAGAGGATGAAGGTGATCGACGGCGGGATCAGGATGCCGAGCGTTCCGCCCGCGGCGACGAGCCCGCCGGCGAGCCCGCCCGAGTACCCGCGCTTTCGCATCTCCGGGATGCCCATCGCACCGATCGCCGCTGCGGTCGCCGTGCTCGAGCCGCACATCGCGGCGAAGATCGAGCACCCGATGACATTGGCGATGCCGAGCCCGCCCGGCAGCCGGTACAGCCAGCGGTACGCCGACTCGTAGAGGTCGGCGGCGGCTCGCGTCTTGCCGATCGCGTCGCCCATCAGCAGGAACAGCGGGATCGCGAGCAGCGTGAAATCGCTCATCCCGTGGTAGAGCATCTCGGCGAGATCGCTGATGTTCGCTGCCGGCATGAAGCCGATCATGAAGGTCACCGACACGACGCCGAGGGCGAACGCGACCGGCATGCCCGACAGGAGCAGCACCAGCGCGACTCCGACGAAGAGCAGCGCAAGCACGTGCGGCGTCATCGTGCGTGTTCCCCGCGACCCAGGTCACCGCGCCCGATCGCCTCGACGACCTGCACCACATACTCGGCGGTGATCAGCGTCAGACCGGCACCCATCAGCGAGTAGGGGATCCACAGGTGCGGTGCCCACACCGAATCGGTCGTCCAGCCCTCGCTCCAGGCCTGCCACGCGTACTGCCATACCTTGACGCCGATGAACGCGCAGAGAACGAGCGACAGGATGTCGCCGGTCAGGATGCGCAGCCGGTTCCAGCGCGGTGACATCACCGACTCGAGCACCTCGGTGCCGACGTGACCGCGGTGCGTCTGCGTGAAGCCCGCGGCGAGGAAGGTCGCCGCGACGAGCAGGAAGACGTTGAACTCGAGCGACCAGGTGTGCGGCGCTTTAAGGTAGTAGCGCGACATCACCTCGTAGCTGATCGCCACGCACGAAACAACGATCAGCAGCCCGCCGACGAGGCCGAAGAACGCGTTCGCGCGCCTGACGAGGCGCGCGAACACCCTCCACGCAGCGTGCAAGACGACCGGCCTACTTCACCGCGTTGGCCATTTCGATCAGGTGCGCGCCGTCCTTCATCGAGTCGGCAAAGCTCTTCCAGGCGCTCTTCTCGGCCAGCGACTTCCACTGGTCGAACTGCTGCTCGTTCATGTCGTAGACTTTGTCGCCGGCCTTCGTGAACACCTCGGCGACCTTCTGGTCGTCGGCCTTGCAGGCTTCGAGCGCATAGCTCTGCAGCGAATGCCCGACGTCCTTGAAGATCTTCTGCTGGTCCGGAGTGAGCTTGTCCCAAGTCGCCTTGGACATCAGCAGCGGTTCGAACATGTACCAGAACGTATGGTCGCGCGCGGTCGTGACGTTCTTCGCGACCTCAGGCAGGCGGAAGCTCATCAGCGACGCGCTCGACGTCCACAGCGCGTCGACAACGCCCGATTGCATCGCATTGTAGGTCTCGCTCGACGGGAAGGTCGCGATCGACGCGCCGGCGGCCTGCAGCATCAGCTCGATCTCCTTGCCTGCCCCGCGTACCTTGAGGCCTTTCACGTCGGCGGGAACGAGGATCACCTTGTCGCGCGACGCGACTCCGCCAGCCTGCCAGATCCAGGTGATGATCTTCACCCCGTGCTCGTCGAGGTATTTCTCGAGCCAGTCGCCGATCGGCGAGCCTTCCCAGTCGTAGGCCTGCTTGTAGTTCCTGATCAGCGCCGGCATCAGTGTCAGGTTGGCGCCGGGCACCTTGCCGCCGGAATAGGCGAGCGGGTAGACCGACATGTCGAGCGCACCACTCGCCATCGCGTCGAACTGCTGCGTCGGCTTGTACAGCGACGCACCCGGATAGATCTGGAACGTGATGGCGCCGTGGGTGCGCGCCTCGACCTCTTTGGCGAACTTCTGCGCGACCTGGTCGCGGAAATCGGTGTTGGCCGGAAACTGGTGCGAAATCTTCAGCACCATCGGCGCAGCGAATGCCACCGACCCGAGCAGCCAGCCCGCCGCCGTCACGAGCACGAACGCGCACAACCTCCTCAACATCGTCGACATCGTCATTCCTCCTTTTGCACTGCCCATCAAACCGTCTCCGGACCCTTGCGCAGCAGCCGCTTCACGTTGTTCGAGATAGCGAGCCTGCCGTCGCGCGAATACGCCTCGTGGTTGTCTTCGATTTCCGCGGGCTCATAGCGATAATTCACCATGATGCCGAGCGACTGCGCGAGCCCCCGCGGCGACGTATCCGCCTGCCAGTTTACGCGATCGAGGCGTGCGCCGTTCGAAAAATGGAAGCGCGCCACCGGGTCGAGGGGCCGGCCGTTGCGCTTTTCGGTCACGAGGTAGCGCGCACAGAGAGCAGTGAGCGCCGCGCCCGTGGTCGCGTCGGCGGTCGCGTCGGCCGCGTGCGCCGGCGGGGCCGCCCCCGGGCGGCCTTCGAGCCAGCGGCGGAAGCCCGGTGCCGGCGAGAGCGTGACGAAGGTGGCGAGGCGCGGAAACTCGGCGACGAGGTCGACGACGACGCGCTTGATCAGGAAGCCGCCGAACGGAACGCCGCGCAGCCCGGGTTGCGTGCTCGAGATCGAATAGAACACCGCGGTTGTCGCCTCGCGCGGATCGACGGCGGGCGCGGCCTCGTCGAGAAGCGGCCCGATTGCCGTCGCGATCTCGGGGGTGAGTGCGACCTCGACGAACACCAGCGGCTCCTGCGGCATCCGCGGATGAAAGAACGCGTAACAGCGCCGGTCGGATTCGAGCCGGTGGCGAAGATCGAGCCACGAGCGGATCTCGTGTACGGCCTCGTAGGCCATCAGGCGCTCGAGCAGCGCGGCCGGCGACTGCCAGGTGATGCGGCGCAGTTCCAGGTTGCCGAGCGCGAACCAGTCCTCGAACAGCGCGTAGAGGCCGTCGCTGACGACGCGCAGCGCATCGTCGCCCGATCCGAGCCTGATCGCGTCGGCGCGCAGATCCACGAGGAACTTGACGCCCTCCGGCAGCAGGTTGAACTGCTTGAGGATGCGCATCGGTGCGCCCGCGAGTGCCGCGCGCAGGCGCCCTGCGGCAAGCTGCCGCTCGACACCCGTGGCTTCGAGCCAGGTGCGCGCCAGCGGCGCGCTCGCGCGGACGTCGCCGTCGCGCCCTTCCTCGGCGACCGATTCGAGGAAGGCGCTCCGTCCGGCATCGTCGAGCGCCCGATAGGCGGTGGCGAGTTCGGCGACACGGTTGCGCGCCGAGGCCTCTCCGCCGGCGCCCGCGGCACAATCGGCGAGCCGCCTTCGCAGCCACGCGCGGTCCAGCGGGTGGCGTGCCCCCCCGGCGCCGGCCGGACGCGCTCGCCGGCCGAGCCACGCGAACGGGCGCGAACGTTGGCCGGTGCCGTCGCCGCGCATCGTCGTGCCTATTCGACCGCGAGGCGCGGCCGGTAGCGCCGCGCCAGTGACCTCACCAATCCCGCCAGCGTCACCGTCCACGCGAGCAGCGCAATGACGAAGAACGTCGGCGGGATGAAGTCGAGGAAGTTGAAGTGCATTGCGTGGCGCATCTCGCGCGTCGACGCCGAATACATGCCGAGGGGAAACACAACCCCCCAGTACAGCGGGTCGTAGGCGAGCGGGAAGCGCTTGTAGACGTGACGCCAGATGCCGAGCAGTACCAGCATCGGGATCCACCACGTGCCCGTCGCCCAGTAGAGGATTGTAAATCCCTTGAGGAACGGCAGGAGTGACGTGAGATACGGCGCGTCGGACGCGTTGATGATGAGCAGCGACCCCGCCAGGGTCGAAATGGCCATCGCGCCCATGTTGATCCAGTAGGGCGGCGCGAGGTCGCCCGGAAAGAAGCGGAAGAACGCGTAGCGATAGAAGATCAGCGACATCAGCCAGATGTAGAGCATCCCGCCCCACAGCCACATCGACAGCGCGAAGAAGTTGAGCGTCTGCTTGTAGGGCTGACCGAAACGCGCGGCGAGCAGCGCCGCGAGCACCGCGATCGACTGCGTCGCGACGACGGCGAGGAGCCAGCCGCCGCTGATGCCCTGGTCGAGCGTCGGCTTGTGTTCCTTGATGGTGAGCGCGGTGAAGATCGTGTAGGTGAAGACGATCCACAGGATCACGGTGACGACGAGAAATCCTGCGGCGGTGCGGTCGTCTCGGGCGAGAAGCAGGAACTGGCTGCCGACGAGGCTCGTGCCCGCGACCATCGTGAAGAAGCCCTGTCCATGAAGGTGATCGACGACATCGTCGTAGACGCGCGACCTGAAGCGCAGGAAGCGCAGCACGAACAGGATCCAGAGCGCGGCGTAGAAGACGATGTTGACGTAGAAGAGGCCTTGGGCGAGGTCGTGCCAGCCCTCGAGGTCGGCGGCGAGCGATACGATGCCCGTCGCCATGACGAGGCCGAAATAGGCGGGGGTGAGGTGCGCAAGATCGTGCGCGGCACGCATGCCGCGGGTGTCCTGGCGGCCGTGCGCGATGCGCTCAGCGGGATTCGCGTGAGCCACGGGTGTACGCGGGTGAGCCGTGGCGACTGTCGGATTCAGGGACGGGGAACACGCTCGAACGTCTCCATGACGATGCGTCGGTCCTCGTCGCCGACGATGCGTCCGATGACCGCCGTCGCGTCGCCGTACGCCGAGCGGTGCAGCGCCGTGTCGCCGGCCGCATGTGCGGCGTGCGCGAGGATCGCGTGCGCGAAGGCGAGTTCCCAGTCGGGCGTGTCGCCGCGGCCGGTGAAGTAGGTGTGCATCGGCTGCGCGAACGCGAGTGCGGTGGGGCCGTGACCGAGGAGGGCGTGCACCTCGGCGAGCAGCATCGTCGCCCGCATCCGGTGCTGCTCGGTCCCGACCTTCGTCCAGTGCCACGCCGAGGTGTGCGCGGCATCGAGCATCTCGCGATCCTCGTCCGTTGTGCGCTCGCGCACACTGAGTTCCCACGCGCGGTTGTTGCACGTCCTGGCGAATTCGAGGTGCCACGGCTTGGCGGATTCGGCGGCTTCGGTCACGGTGCTCCTCCGGTGGTCGAGGTGAGCGGATCGTAGCGCTGCACCTTGTCCTGCTCTTCGGGATCGTTGCGCGCGACAATCGCCCGTGCCGGGGCAGTCGCACTGAGGTTGATCGCCTCGTGCGGGACACCCGGCGGCACGAACAGAAACTCGCCGGCGTGGCTCACCACCTCGTGCTCGAGGCGGGCACCCCATCGCGTGAGCACGTCGCCCTCCAGCACGTAGATGCCCGTCTCGTAGCCGACGTGAATGTGCGGCTCCGCCCGCCCTCCCGGGGGGATCACAACGACGTGCATCGAGAGTCCCGTCGCGTCGACCGTACGACCCGAGATGCCGACGAAGTAGGGCAGGCGCTGCGTGGTCATCACCTCGCGATCGGGCCGGATGCCCCGGATGATCGGCGCACGTTCGGTCATGGCGTCGACGCAAGCATCGCGCGCCTGCGTGCAAGGCTCGCCTGCGGCCAATAGTCGTTGCGATCGTAGTACGCGGGGACCGCCGGTGTTCCCGCGGGGAGCACGACCCACGGTTGCTTCGACGACGTGAAGATGTGGATGTCGGGCGGCAGCAGGTCGGGGTCGTCCAGCGTGCCGACGCGAACGAATTTGACGCGAGATCCCGCGCCCGCATAATGGCTCCACAGCGCGACCCTGCATGTCGGGCAGCGCGCGATGATCTGCCCCGCTCCGCTTGCCGACGGCGTGTCGACAAGCTCAGGCGCCTTCCCGAGGTCGGTGACACGATCGGATTCGATCATCGCATTGAGCGCGAATGCGGAGCCTGACTCGCGCTGGCACCACCGGCAGTGGCAGCAATGCACGAACAGCGGCGCGCTTTCGATCCGGTAGCGCACGGCCCGGCAGTCGCAACCACCATCGATCGGGAAATCAGCCATCGAGCTCGACCTCGCCTTCGATCTCGACCGGAATGCGGAACGGCAGCTCGGCCATGCCGACGGCACTTCGCGCATGGGCGCCGCGCTCGCGTCCGAATACGTCGAGGATCAGGTCCGTGCAGCCGTTGATCACCGCCGGTTGGCGATTGAATCCGGGCGCCGAGTTGACCATGCCGAAGATGCGCACCCAGCGCGCAATGCGCTCGAGCGAGCCGAGCTCCCGTCTCAGGCTGCCGAGGATCGCGAGGCCGGTGAGCCTCGCCGCACCGTACGCCTCGCTCTCGGAGACCTCGGCGCCGACCTTGCCGAGCGGTTGCGCGAGATTGCCGTGGGCGTCGGTCGGTCCGTGTCCCGAGATGATGGCTCGTCGGCCAAGGACGCGTACCCACGGAAACGGAAGCGTGACGCCGGGTGGGAGCTTCAGCGGCTCGGGCAGCGCGTAGCCGAGCGAAGCGAGACGCTGTTCGGGTGTTGCCATGGCGCTTCAGGGCTCTCCGTCCCAGTAGTCGAGACTCTTGCCGCGCCGGTCGATCACCTCGAACGGCGTCGCGGAATTGCGGCTGCCTTCCGCGAGGAGCTTGCCGGAGTCCGGATATTCGGCGATCTCGGGCTGTTCCATTGTACTGATCGAACGGTACTCGAGGGGTCGGTCCGTCGTGCTGACGATCTGGCGCGGATACTCGGGCCCGACGCGAGCACCACGACACGCGCTGTGTCCGCTCCCTCCGGTTCCGGGGTGCAGGCCCGCGTCGACGAGCGCCCGCGCCGTCTCGACGTTGCACGTCAACCCCTCGCCGACCCGCCCCTGCGCGCGCAGCGTGATCCGCGCTGAATCGCGCGTGTGCCGGTAGCGATCCTTGAGGGGCGCCTGCAGCGAGCGAAGGGCGTCTGCTTCCATGCGAAAGATCTCCGTGTGGTGCGTCGTGGATCGGAACAGACCCCGGGCGGAATCTTCGATGCCATCTGCGTGCGGTGGATCGAGCTTGCGGCCATCGACGACGTACATTCCGTCGCCGACGGCGTGGACCGTGCGCCACTCGCGTCGACCTTGCGTCACGGTACCGGTGTCAGCCCGAAGCTCGTGACCTCGTCGGTATCCGCTCCCGAACTCCAGCGTTCGCATCGAAACTTTCGTTACGGTATCGTCTTCCGCTCGATCGATCGCGACGTTCCCGCGGCGGTTGCCGGCTTCTTGCTTTGGGTGCCGGCCGTCGCGCCGTGGGCGTACGCCGCCTGCGCCGTCGCCGCGAGCTCGCGCAGCGCCGGCCCGAGCGGCGAGCGCCGCCGCCATACGAGCGCGATCGTCCGCCTGGGTGCAGGCCGCGCGAAGCGCCGGATGGCGAGATCGGCGCGCTTCGTCTCGGTCGCGAGCGCAAGCTCGGGGAGCAGCGTGACGCCGGCGCCGCCGGCGACCATCTGAGCGAGGGTCGAGAGGCTCGTTGCGCGGAACTCGAGCTCGTGCGCCTTCGCGTCGGAACAAAACGCCAACGCCTGCTCGCGGAAGCAGTGACCGTCGTCGAGAAGGAGCACCGGCTCGCCCTTCAGCTCGGAGGGCTTCGCGGATGAGGCCTTCGCGCCGAGCGGATGACCGACCGGAGTCGCGAGCACGAACGGGTCCGATCCGATGACCTCGCGCTCGACATCGCCGATGTCGGCCTCGAGGGCGACCAGCGCGGCGTCGAGCGTGCCGCCGTCGAGGCTGCGGAGCAGTACCTCCGTCTTGTCTTCGACCCAGAGGATGGTGCGGCGCGGGTAGGCCGTCCGGAACTCTGCGGTCAACCGCGGCAGCAAGTAGGGCGAAATCGTCGGGATCACGCCGATGCGCAGCGTGCCCGAGTGCGGATCGGACGAGCGCCTCGCGAGCTCGACGAGGTCGTCGGTCTCGCGCAGGATGATCCGCGCTTGCTCGATGAGCTCGCGACCCACCCCGGTGACGATGACCCGTCGCCGGTCGCGCTCGAAGAGGCGGACGCCGAGCGCGTCTTCCATCTGTGCGAGCTGGGCGCTCAGCGAGGGCTGTGAGACGTGACACGACTCGGCCGCCTTGCGAAAGCTCAGCGACGCGGCGACCGCGACGGCATACTGGAGCTGGCGCAGCGTGAAGGGGTGGGGCCCGAGATGCATGCGACTAGCCCGGAATCTCGGGTTCAACCAGTGCAGCGAGCTGCGCGAGCGATTCCTGCCATCCGAGGTAGCACAGCTCGAGCGGAATGGCGTCGGGGATGCCGTCCTGCACGATCGAAAGCTCAGTGCCGCACGAGACCGGATCCAGTTTGACGCTCACCTCGAGCACGCCGGGAAGGTTCGGATCGTCGAACCGGTCGGTGTAACGGATCAGCCGTCCGGGAGCGAGCTCGAGGTACTCCCCGCTGAACGAGTGCGAGTTGCCGGTCGTGAAGTTGCGAAACGACATCTTGAAGCTACCGCCGACCGTCGCCTCGAAGCGATGGACGCCGCAGGTGAAACCGTGCGGTGGCAGCCACTTGGCGAGCGCGTCGGCCTCGGTGAACGCGCGGTAGACCTTCTCGGGCGTGGTTCGGACGACGCGATGCAGGCGAACGCTGCGGGTGGGCATGATCGACCTCCTTGACTGGACGAAGCATCGTTGGCGCTGATCAGCATGGTGGTGTCGACCCATCGGTGCGACTCGAGTTGCGGGCAACGATGGTCATGAACGACTTGGTAGTGCCCCCAGGTGCCGGAAAATCCTGTCGCGCGTCGACGAGCACCTGCCAGCCGTCGAACCGGGCGAGGACGTCGTCAGGACGGAACAGGCAATGACCCTCGGGAGCAAACATGTCCATGTAGCTCGTGCCCGCGACGAGAACATTCAGTGCAGCGACTCCTCCCGGACGCACGCAGTCCTTGATCTGCTCGAGCTGTCGCCATGCGGTCGGGCAGTCGAGGAACATCAGGAGCCCGATCGAGACGACGGAGTCGAAGCGATCGACGATGCGGTACGTGCCGAGGTCGGCAACTGCCGCCGTTACCGGAAGAGCGTCATGGGCAGCAACGTCGCGAATGTGTTCGATCGCGGTCGAGCTCGCATCCAGCGCGACGACGCTGCAGCCCGAGCGTGCGGCGGCAATCGCCAGGTTCCCCAGGCCGGAACCAAAATCGAGGACCCTCCCGGATAGGTGCGGCAGCGCGAGCTGCTCGAACGGATTGAGCTCGAATTCGCGAGCGTCGATCTGGCGCCGGAACTGCCGGTCGAAGAATTCTATGCTTCGATTGGTTTCCATCGAGCGTCCTTCGAGGAGGCGCGCGGCGGAGCGGTCTAACGCCAGGGTGCATCCGGGGCGACCCGCTGCCACATGTGAACCTTGTTGATATAGGACTCGCCGAGCGTGACCGCCATCGGCTCGGTACCGAAGCAGCCGCAGCCGCAGCGCGCATACAGGCCGATGCCTCCCTCGCGATGTGCAGGGCGCACGTACATGCCGAACAGCGTCGCCTTGTCAGAGAACGCGCAGGCCTTCAGCATCAGCTTCCGATGGAGCGGCGCATCGGGCGGAGCGAGGCGGCGCACTTCAGGGCAGGGCATGCGATGGGCACTCGGTCACGATTCGCCTGCCGCGGAGGCGCCCGTCACCGGAACTACCTGACCACCGGTAATGCGCACGAGCTCCCGCGGCGACACGGGAAATATCGCGTGAGGTGTTCCGCCGGCCGCCCACAACGAGCCGAGTTCGAGCAGGTCGCGATCGATGAAGGTGGCGAGTGGCCCGGGATGGCCGACCGGTGGCACACCGCCGATGGCGAAGCCGGTCGCAGTGCGCACGAAATCCGCGTCCGCCTTACCGAGCCGCACGCCGGCGTGCCCGGCAAGCATCTCGACATCGACGCGATTGATTCCGGACGCGAGCACCAGGACGGCGTCGCCGGAGTCGGCTCGAAAGACGAGCGACTTGACGATCTGCGCGACCGAGCAGCCGATCGCCGCCGCCGCATCGACGGCGGTTCGCGTCGAATGTGGAAGGATCACGACCCGCGCCGCCATCCCGTGACCTTCGAGTGCGCGCTGCACACGCTGCGCCGACTGCGGGAGTTGCTCGATCGGGACGCAATCCATCGGCATAGGATAGCAAGGCGCACCACCGGCACGTGTCGCCGCACGCCCTGGGCACGTGACGCATGCGCCGTCAGTGTGCGTCGCCGGGGTCCGGCGGACTTCCCTTGTCGAAGACGATGCGCCACACCCCTGGCGCCTGCCGCCGCCACACCGAGTTGAAGCGGCCGATGACCTTGCCGCCGGGATCGCGGACCAGGCCGGTGCTCAGCGCG
>Ga0157370_10006247_pt1 | contig 13193 bp, 6 predicted proteins | sample C35metaG_FD_113463 | JGI IMG/M metagenome (GOLD analysis project Ga0157370, IMG submission 113463) | Corn rhizosphere microbial communities from Kellogg Biological Station, Michigan, USA - C3-5 metaG | ecosystem: Host-associated > Plants > Roots > Rhizosphere > Soil | place: USA: Michigan...
AACGTCACGGCCGACAACGCGCTCGCCCACTGTGCGTCGGTGGCCGTCGCGCCCGAGGACATCAGCGTCAGCACACCTGTCGCCGCGTTGTATGAACCCGCGATGTTGCCGAATGTCGTGGAATTCATATTGACGAAGGCCAGCGTATCGCCCGCGTGAAAACCCGTGCCGATCGACGCCGTCCCCACCGATTGCGTCGCGTTGTCGAGGTCGCTCACCGAAATGCCGCCGTCGATCGCGACGGCAGTAGTGCCGCCCACGTAATTCGTCGTGCCGCCCGTCGTCGTGACGATCGGCGTTTGATCGGTCGCCGTCACCGTCACGTTACGCGTGGCCGTGGCGCTCGTGTTGCCTGCGCCGTCCACAGCCGTGAAACTGATCGTGCGCGTCGTCGTATTGGGAATGGCCTGCGTGTCGGTGTACGTGATCGATTTCAGTGCGTTTTGCCACTGCGCGAGCGTGGCCGTCACACCGGCCGAACTCAGCGTCATCACGCCTGTCGACGCGCTATACGAAGCCGTGATGTTGCCCATCGTCGAGCCGCCGTTCGTGAAGCCCAGCACATCCTGGCCGCTTTGGAAGCTGCCTGTAATCGCCACCGTCGCCGAAGCGAGCGTCATCGCGCTACCGCCGGTCACCGTCAAACCCGCATCGATCGTCACCGGGGTCGATGCCGTGTTGTCGCCCGAGACGAACGCGGCCGAACCCGAATCGGTCGTGATCGTGGGCGGCGCCATCATGTGGATCGTGTCGGTGCCAGCCGTGCTCGTCTTCGTCCCGTCGCTCGTCGCAAACGAAATCGTGCGGTTGCCGTACGTCGTGCTGGTGCTCGAGAACGTCACAACCTTCAGCGCGTTCGCCCACTGCGTGTCGGTCGCCGTCGCGCCGGCTGAGTTCAGCGTCAAGACGCCCGTCGCCGCGTTGTACGAAGCCGAGATGTTGCCCATCGTCGAGCCGTCGTTGGTAAAACCCAATGTATCGCCGCTGCGGAAGCCACCCGTGACCGACACGGTGCCCGACGATTGCGTCGTGTTGTCCAGGTCGCTCACCGAAATGCCGCTATCGATCGTCACGGCCGAAGTCGAGCTCACATAGCTCGTCGTGCCGCCCGTCGCAGTAACGATCGGGGTTTGATCCGTATCCGTGACCGTCACCGTTCGCGTGGAGGCTGTACTCGCATTGCTCAAGCTGTCGACCACGCTGAAGCTCACGGTGCGCGTCGCGTTGTTCGGCGTGACGAGCGTATCGGTGTAGCTCACCGATCGCAGCGCGCTTTGCCACTGGGCGAGCGTGGCCGTCGCACCGGCCGAGCTGAGCGTCATCACGCCCGTCCCCGCGTTGTACGAAGCCGTAATGTTGCCCATCGTCGAACCGTCGTTCGTGAAGCCCAGCACGTCCTGGCCGCTTTGGAAGCCGCCCGTGATCGCCACCGTCGCCGACGCGAGCGTCGAGGCGGCGGTATCGGTCACCGTCAACCCGGAGTCGATCGCCACCGGCGTGGACGCCGTGTTATCCCCGGCCACGAACGCGGCCGAACCCGAATCGGTCGTCACCTGTACCGGATTGACGACGTTGATCGAATCGGTCGCCGCGGTGCTCGTCTTCGCGCCGTCGCTCGTCACGAACGAAATCGTCCGAGCGCCGAATGTCGTGCTCGTGCTCGAGAACGTCACAACCTTCAGCGCGTTCGCCCACTGCGTATCGGTCGCCGTCGCGCCGGCTGAGGTCAGCGTCAAGACGCCCGTCGCCGTGTTGTACGCGGCCGAGATGTTGCCCATCGTCGAGCCGTCGTTGGTAAAACCCAATGTATCGCCGCTGTGGAAGCCACCCGTGACTGACACGGTGCCCGACGATTGCGTGGTGTTATCCAGGTCGCTGACCGAAATGCCGCTATCGATCGCGATAGCCGCCGCGCCCTCGCTATAGTTCGTCGTGCTGCCTGTCGTCGTGACGATCGGCGTTTGATCCGTATCGGTGACACTGACCGCTTTGGCCGTGGTGTTTCCAGCCGTGAAACCGTCGTTGGTGACTTCGAAGCTGATCGTGCGCGTAGCCGAATTCGGCGTAGTTGCCGTATCGGTATAGGTCACCGCGCGCAACGCGGCCTGCCATTGCGCGATCGTGGACGTGCCGCCAGAGGAGGTAAGCGTCATCACGCCGGTAGCCGCGTTATACGCCGCCGAAATATTGCCGTACGTCGCCGCACTCGTGTTCGTAAAGCTGAGCACGTCCTCGGTGTTATGCAAATTGCCCGTGATCGACACCGTGGCGCTCACGGCAGTGGCCGAATTGCCGTCGGTCAGCGTAATGCCGGAATCGACGGCGACCGGCGTGGACGCGACATTGTCGCCGGCCACGAACGACGTAGTACCACCGGTGGCCGCGAGCGTCGGCGGCGCGGAGGGCGCGAGATAGGTGAAATTGTCCAGCGTGGGAGAAAGGGATGCACCGTTCGAGCCCGACTCGACGAGCTTGATACTCTTGACCTGGGAGAACGCCGCGAGGCTGGACACATCGACGTGAAACAACGAGTTGCCCGCCGTATGGCCCGGCGTATAGGGAGTGGATGTGTCAGAAGCCGTGAGGAAGATGCTCCCAATGACGTTTCCGGATCCGTCGAGCGCATCGACCCTCACTTGGTCACTGACGAAGATATCGATGTCGAAGCTCTCTATCGCCATCAAGCTGCCGTCTTGCCGCTGAATCGTCAGTGACGACAACGGCGTGCCTTGCGTGTTGACGATGAGCTCGCCACCCGACCCGCTCGACGGCAGCGATCCGCCGACGACCTGATATTCGGCACTCTGATCGCCCGTATAGGTCAAGCCGTCGAGCGTCATCGAAGCAACAGGCGTCGGGCCCGAATCGTAGCCCACCGATCCGTCGTACGTCTCGTCGAAGGCCGAAAGCACGTGATCGTAGTTCTGCTCCGAAGCCGCCGAGAAGATGATGTCCGTATGCACCGCGCCGGCATCGTATTCAAGCACCCAGTCGCCGCCGAGCGTCGTCGCGCCGGTCGCATCGGTCGATGCCGCCACGTTTAACCCAGAGATCGACGAGATCTGCTGCACGAGAGCCTTGCCGTCGGCGTTTTCGGCCACGTCGCAACCGTAAATCAAGAAGTCGCCGCCCGACTTCATCGCCGCGCCGATTTGCGCGAATTCGGCGCTGTACGTCGACAAGTCGGCTTCGTTGATCCACGTGCTGCCGACTTGGAACTCGCCCGCGGCCCCGTGCGATACGAGGTGAATCGCACTCACGCCCGGGTGTTCCTGCAGATACTGCTCGATCTGTAGCAGCCCGTCCTTCGTCGAATCGAGCACGACGTACTGCGTGCCCGCCGGCATGCCGGCGACGAGCGTTTGCAAATCGGTGACGTTCGAATTGATGAAAACGACTTGCTTGTCCGACGTTCGAGCCACCGTGTCGGTGAAACCGTGCACCGCGCGCATCGTGGATGAGTCGACGGCGGTGGCCCCGCCTTCGCCCGTGACCGCCGGCGTATAGCCATGCACCGCGCGCACAGACACCGACGCGCCCGCAGTCGAAGTCGCCGCCGAACCCGCGCCTTGGCCTGCCGTCGACGACGCATCGTGCGCGGCGCTCGTGGGCTGCGCGTCGGCGCTCGGGTGATGCTGAGACGCGACGGCCGCTGCCCCGATCGAGGCAGCCGATGCATCGTAGACGATGCGCGGCTCGAGCGCGACGATGAGCGGCGCGGGCGTAGCTGCCGCCGAGCTGCGCGCGCGCTTGTCGGACGCGCGCAGGGCGCTGAGAAGCTTCGAAAGGCTGGCGGCGAACTTCACCGAACACCTCCTGTCGAGAAGCGAAAAGATGCCCTACGTCACGTCCCGCGCGCCGACGGCATGCGCCAGCGAATCGGCATGACAGTGCATGACGACAGTGAGCGTGGATCGCCCGTCCTCAGTGGGCCGCGCCGGCGCGGCGAGCAGATCCCACGTTCGGCCGTGCGGCGAACCGATGCGATAAACGTCCAGTGGAAGAAAAACGCCCGCGCGAGCACCGCGTCGACGGTATGACCGTCGGCTCGGCCGAACGTAAAGCGCTGCCCGATCGCCTCGAGCAACGCGTCACGGGTAGGGATAGATACCAAGCAACCCCCGCTCGTTGTTCGTTATATGCATGGCCGACGCCGCCGACCGTGGTCTATGGTTTCCTACGTTATTCAAGCGATTCGCTAGCCCTACCGGCCGCAGGCGGCCGCAATGCGAGAGCGCGTCGCCAGGCATGCTCCGTTATTGGGCGGCGCCCGATGCAAGCCCAACCACCGGCACGACGCTTTCGCCCACGTACTTTTTGTAAAAGGTGCACCCGCGATGCGATATTAGTCTAGAGAAACCGACCTAGCAACCGCAGCCTGCCGCGCGCATGTCGGTAGATACCCCCATCGACGTCTCGCTTGATCCCGGGGGATAGAAACGGCGACCTGAAATCCGCCATACCCGTTATGCGGAGCACATATTCCGGATTGACGACAATGCGATAGTTTTAATTCGCGTGCGTGAGCGTGGGGTCCGGTATCACCCCCATTAACACCCACGCACGCTTCACCACTCCGAGTCCTACTGCTTGGTCGACGACACGACGTTGCCCGAACTGTCGACGATGTCGACCGAGCGCCTTTTACCACCGGTCTTCGCCGGCTCGGACGCCAGATCATCCGCGACGGTGGGCAGATTTGCATCCGGTGCGGATAACACGAGCGATCCACCGGTGCGCGTGTGCGCGGCGTCGGAAAGCGCCGAGGTGAACCATCGCGTGCATTCGGTGAAACCTTCCCAGCCGGCGCCCGCATTATTCGCGGCGGTCTCGATAGCGATCGTATTCACATGCTGCCAATAAGCGAGTGTTTTCGCGATCCCGGCCTGCGGGCCTGACACCGGCAGGGTGAGGAGCCAATCGAAAGAACGCGAATCGACAGCCTCGAGCGCAATGCCGTGCTGCTCGGCCAATGTAGTCTTCACCGTCTGAAGATTGAGGCGGGTAAGGCGCTCAAAGCCGTCGAACGTCTGATTGGCGATCTCGGCCATCGAGGCGAAGACCGTCTGCCCGGTACGGCCGACATCGCCTGAATAGTCGATTGCGAGTGAACTCATCGTTTGACTCCTTGAAAGTGAAACGAACAGGGAAAGGGGATGGGACGCGTAGTGCTAGCTGCTCTTCGCCTGCGGGTTGCCGACTTTCTCCGCGAATTCGGTGAGCTTCTTATCAGTGGCTTTTTCCTCTTCGAGCGTTTCTTTGAGCAGCGTCACGGCGTCCTGGCGGCCCAATTGCTTGCCGAGCGCACACAGCGTGCCGTACGCCGCGATTTCGTAGTGCTCCACCTTCTGCGCGGCGCCGATCAAGCCCGCGTCGAGCACCGGGCCCTTTTCGATTTCGTCGATGAGTTCCTCGCCTTCTTCGATGAGCCCCTCCATCGCCGCGCACTTCATCCGCTTCAGCTTGAGACCGCACTTTTCGACGACTTGGTCGATCCGCTGAATCTGGCCGTGCGTCTCCTGCAAATGCGTCTCGAACGCCTGCGACAGTTGCTCGTTCGTCGCCGCACGAGAGAGCTTGGCCAACGCCTTCGTGAGTTGCTTTTCGGCGCTGTAGATATCGGATAGGGAATGAACGAAAAGATCTTCGAGTGTCTTGCGTGCCATGGTGATCGTCCTTTGTATCAACGGTGAGTGCGCTTCGGTGCCGGGGCCGGGGCCGGCGTCGCCGCCGCGATGGCGAGCCGACTCGAAGTCCTGCCGCACTGCTGCAACGCGCGTGCCTCGAACGCATGCGCAAGCCCGCTCATGGCAGCGGGCAATGGGCTTGGGCTGCGCCTCCCGCGACCGGGCCCGCTGCGTCTGCTCTTTTCTGCACCGTTGGCAAAAGGTACTCATGCGCATGCGCACGCTCAACGCCTACCAGAAGGCGGAAATTCCGGCGATACCGTAAGCGCCGTGCGCCTGGGCGTTCGATGCGGAAGCCGGCGTCATGCCGCCAAGTGCGTAGACGGGCAGCGACACCTGCGCGGCGAGCGTCCGGAATCGCGGCCAGCCAAGCGCCGGCTCGCCGGGATGGCTCGGTGTGGGAAGAACGGGAGACAGCGTGACGAAATCAGCGCCGATGCGCTGCGCATGCAACAGCTGGTCGCGCGAGTGGCATGCCGCCGAAAGCAGTTTCGACGGTGCGAGCGGACGCCGCTTGCAGGCGCCAAGGCGCGCGCTCGGCAGATGCAAGCCGTCGGCATCGACGTCGTCCAAGTGATCGAGCGGTCCGTTCAGCACGATGCGCGCCCCGTTTCGATGGCACACCGCGCACGCTTGCTCGGCCAGTTCCCGATAAGCGAACGCATCGAGCGTTTTCGCGCGCAACTGCACGAGCGCAATGCCCGCTGAGACCGCGTGACGCAAACGATCGAGGAAGACGTCGAAATGCGCTTCGTCGGGCGGCTCGGGCGTGATTAACAGCGTCGGGGGAAGGGGCGGATCGATCGACATCCGCTCACGCTACCAAAAGAAACGTTTAACGCCAACTCGGTGCGGCACGCGCGTCCCGCACGGCGGCTACGACGCGCGGCGCGCTGTCGCAACGTGGCCGCCTCGGACGCGTGGATAGGGTCGCGTGCAATGCCCCTGCGCTGCGCACGCAGGGGCCAGCGCGCCCAAGCTGAAAATCGAAGATGGGTTCGGGTTGAGTCTATTGCGTTCGATCCGCCGACGCATTGCTGGACGCAGGGCTAGGACAAACCGGATCCTTGCCCCAATGCCCCGAGCAAACACGCCACCGGCAGGCTTGCGCTTCGAAGAGATTGCCCTTGTCGCAAACTTTCATTTGATCGCTCAAGCTGGCCGTGCGCGCCTGGACCGACGGCTGCTTCGCTTTGCCGGCCGTCGTGGCGCTGGCGCCCTTGGGTGCATCGGCGTGATACGGCTTCGTGCGTGCAACGAGTACGGCCAGTAAATCGGCGTCGGGGTCGTCCTTCGCCGCCGGCACGCGCCCCTTCACATGCTTGCCCGCATGCGCGCCAGCGACCTTCTCGGCGCGGCGGCGCTGAGCACGCTCGTGCTCGGTGCGTGACGCGACGGCCTTGGCGGCCGGCGAAGGCTTTGCACCGCTTGCCGCCGACGCAGCCGCGGCAACCGTCGTTGATGAAGAAACGTTATCCGCGGCCTGCGCGGGCGTCACGCCGCTTGCCAGCGCGCGCGACAGGGGATCGACGCGATCGCCCGCTGCCGCCGGATTGGCATGCATCGGATCATCGGCCACGATCACGGCCGCCTGCGGCACCGGCGACGCATCGCGCTGTCCGCTGTGCTCGCCCGGCGAGCGGTGCGCCAACGAGCCCGATGCGGCCGATGTGGCCAACGCAGCGCTCACCGTCATCGTCACCGCGCCGTGCGGCTGGTCGGCACCGGCGGCAACGATCGGATGCTCGCCCGGCTCGATGCGCTGCCATTGCCATGCGCCGAGCGCGGCCACCGTGGCCAGAGCGACCACGGCCAGCGCGGCGGCGACCCACGACTTTTTCGAAGAACGGCCACGCACCGGCTGCTGTGCGAGCACGCGCCCTTCGAGGTTCGCCAGAATGCGCGAACTGTTGTCGGCGGCACCAGGAGCCGTCTCGGAAAGCAGGCTCGGCCGCCGCCCTTTGGAATGGGTACTATCCGGCGTACTCATCAGTATCTCGTTGAATCCTTCTTTAATTCGCCGCGATAATACACGCCGGCCTCCCTTGACAAGCAGGCCAGATTCTAAGAGCAAGCATTACAAAATACAATTTATTTCCCACCCGGGGCCGATCTTGATTGCTGTCGCACTCGCCGCTTATTTCGCCGTCGCCGTCACCATTGCGGCATTATTCCTATTGCCTTCCGCACGCACTGCGCTAATGTCGGCCGCCGCCCAATTGCATCGGCGCATGTCGCGCCGCACTGAGAATGGGATCTCACATCTGCGAAGCGGTATCGATAAATCAGTAAAAATTTCGCATACCACCTTTAATAACACGAAAAAAGTACTGGTTCGGCAGCGCTTGCTGATTTTGATAACGGCAGGTATCCTTGCGGCGCCTCCCTTGATTGCAATTGCACTGCGCGGCCGCCAACTCTTTCAGTTTGACGGCGCGACGCGCGCGCCCGACGAGAAAATCGCCGCATTGCTCAATGGAGAACAGCTCGTTCCACCGCCGCCATTGCCGCCTGAGGTTTTTGCGACACAGGAAGTCGAGCAAGTCCGTCCAGCATTACAGGACGCCAGCCGCGATTGGAATTTGCTTGATACCGATTTCAGAAAACGCCTATTGCTCGTCTACAAGATCATGCGAGAGCAGTACGGCTATGAAATGGCACTGTTGGAGGGTTATCGGAGCCCAGAGCGGCAAGACCGGCTCGCGCAGTTGGGGGGCGTGACGAATGCGGCCGGCTATCAGAGCTATCACCAATATGGCCTTGCGGCCGACAACGCCTTTTTGCGAGACGGCAAGATCGTCATCTCGGAAAAAGATCCGTGGGCCATGCGGGGCTATCAGTTATATGGACAAACAGCCGAAGAAGTCGGTCTGGTATGGGGCGGACGATGGAAATTGATGGACTTCGGACACGTTGAATATCACAAGCCCGGCTTCGTCCTCGGACGCCGGCCCACCGGTCCGGTCGCCAGGCAATAAAGCGACATGGCGGGCACCGATAGCCAACCGATGCAACGAAGCCGATACAACCGATAGAACCGATACAGCCGACAGGCAACCGATACGCAATGCCTTGCGCCGCCGTGCGCCGGGCCATTCGTCAAGACTTAGAACACTAGAGCCTTATGCAACGCTTCCTTAATGCACTGACCGGCAAACGCACGATGACGATCGTCGGGGTGGTCGTCATCGCCGCCACGCTGTTCGGCGGCGCCCTTTGGTTCGACCTTCCACTGCTGTGGCCCTCGCTCGCGCTGGCAGCCTTGCTGGCGTTGCTTCTCATCGTCTGGCTCTGGCGGCGCGTGGCCGCGCGGCGGGCGAGCCGCAACTTAGGCGACATGCTCGAGCAGCAGGCCGAGACGGGCAAGGCGCCGCAGCCGAGCGGCGCCAAGGAGGCCGATCTCGAGGCGCTGCGTACGCGGCTCATCGAAGCGGTGCGCACCATCAAGACGTCGAAGATCGGCCAAGCCTCGGGCGGCTCGGCGCTGTACGAGTTGCCGTGGTACATCGTCATCGGCAATCCGGCGGCCGGCAAGAGCAGCGCCGTCCTCAATTCCGGGCTGCAATTTCCGTTCGCCGAAAAGAGCGGCGCGATCGTGCATGGCATCGGCGGCACGCGCAACTGCGACTGGTTCTTCACGACCGAGGGCATCCTGCTCGATACGGCCGGCCGCTATTCGGTGCTCGACGAAGACCGCACCGAGTGGCTCGGCTTTCTGAATCTGCTCAAACGCTACAGGCCGAAAGCACCCATCAACGGGATCATCGTGACGGCCAGCATCGCCGAACTCACGAGCAGCCGGCCCGATGCGACGATCAATCTCGCCCGCAGCTTGCGCCGGCGAGTCCAGGAACTGACCGAGAAGCTCGAAGTGTTCGCGCCCGTGTATGTGATGTTCACGAAAGCCGATCTCATCACGGGTTTCGCCGAGTTTTTCGGCGGCGGCGAGCGTCATGAGTACGACCGAGTCTGGGGCGCGACGCTGCCCTACGAGCGCGACGAAAAGCGCGATATCGTCACGCTCTTCGACGAACGCTTTGAAGAGCTCTACGAAGGGCTCAAAGAAATCAGCATCGCGCAGATGTCGATCAATCGCGGCAACCTGCTCTCGCCGGGACAACTGAGCTTTCCGCTCGAGTTTCTAGCGATCAAGCCCGCGCTGCGCGTCTTTCTCGCCACCTTGTTCGAAAACAATCCGTTCCAACACAAGCCGATTCTGCGCGGGTTCTACTTCACGAGCGCGCTCCAGGAAGGCGAGACGAACAGCGCCGCCGCACAGCGCATCGGCCATCGCTTCGGCTTGACCGTCGACGGCCTGCCCAAACCCCAGGCTGCTTCGTCGAAAAACGGCTTCTTTCTACGCGATTTATTCTCGAAGGTCATCTTCGCCGACCGCCAGACGGTGCGCCAATTCGCGAGCCCGGCCAAGACGCGCTTACGCTACGGCACTTTCTTTTCGTTCGTGGCGGTCCTCGCGCTGGCACTCGGGGGCTGGACGTGGTCGACCATCGGCAACCAGCAGTTGGCTTCAAACGTGCAAGCCGATCTCGACAACATCGTTCGGCTGCAGCAGAACCGCAACGATCTGCGCTCGCGCCTGCAAGCGATGGACATTCTCGAGGACCGCATCGCGCAGCTCGAGCAATTCCGCCGCGACCGGCCGATCTCCGTCTCGCTCGGGCTCTATCAGGGCGATCGGATCGAGCAGCGCCTGCTGGCCGAGTACTACCGCGGCGTCAAGCAACTGATGCTCGATCCGGTTTCGCAAAATCTCGCCGCGTTCCTCAAGGAAGTCGACGCGCATCCCGACCAGTTGGCTGCGCTCACGCATCCGCCTGAATCGGGCGCAATCGCCGTGTCTGCGCGCGCGGGCAACGCAGGCGCAAGTCCGGCCATCGGTGCCGATACCCATACGAATACCGCGCCGAACGGCGGCCAAGGCGGGCTCTATAGCGATGCCTCGCCGACCAACGTCGAGGACGCCTACAACGCGCTGAAGACGTATCTGATGCTGTCGGACAAACGTCATGTCGAAGCGGCGCACCTGACCGATCAGCTCGCGCGCTTCTGGCGCGGCTGGCTCGAGAGCAATCGCGGCAACATGTCGCGCGACGAAATGATCAAGAGCGCCGAGCGCATGATCACGTTCTACCTCTCGCGCGTGACCGACGACGATTGGCCGATGATCGACGCCAACCTTTCGCTCATCGATCAGACGCGCGAGAACCTGCGCCACGTCGTGCGCGGTATGCCGGCCCGCCAGCGCGTTTATGAGGAGATCAAGGCACGCGCTTCGACGCGCTACGCCCCGATGACGGTTGCACGCATCGTCGGCGAAAACAATACGAGCCTCGTCGGCGGCAGCTACGCCATTCCGGGCACGTTCACGCGTGAAGCCTGGTTCGCTTACGTGAAGCCCGCCATTCGCGATGCCGCCACCAAGGAGCTGCAAGCGAAGGATTGGGTGCTGAACACGTCGTCACAGGACGATCTCACGCTCGAAGGCAGTCCCGAGCAGATTCAAAAAGCGCTCGTCGGCATGTACAAAACCGAGTACGCCCAGCACTGGCAGCGGTTCATGCAAGGCATTGCCATACGCGATTTCGGCAGCTTCGGGCAAGCCGTCGATGCGATGAACCGCCTGGGCGATCCGCAAGACTCGCCGATCCGCAAGATTCTCGAAACGGCCTACGATCAAACAGCCTGGGACAATCCGGCGCTCGCCTCCACCACCCTGCAAAAAGCTCAGAGCGGCGTGACGGGCTGGTTCAAGCGGCTGTTCTCGTCGAAGACGCAAGCGGCGCAGAATGCCGGCGTCGACGTCGACGTCAATCTTGGCGGCGGCTCGACTACGGCCGGGCCCATCGGCACCGCGTTCAGCGCGCTCGCGCGCATCGTCGTCAAGCAGGATAACGCATCGCTGCTGAACGGCTACATGGATACGCTCTCGAAGGTACGCACGCGCTTTAACGTTCTCAAGAATCAGGGCGATCCGGGTCCGGGCGCACGCGAGCTCATGCAGCAGACGCTCGACGGTAATGGCTCGGAGCTCGCCGATTCCCTCAAATTCGTCGATGAACAAATGCTGACGGGGCTCACCGACGATCAGCGCAAGTCGCTGCGTCCGCTGCTCGTGCGTCCGCTGATGCAGGCGTTCGCCGTCGCGATCGGGCCGGCCAGCAACGAGGTCAACAAGGTATGGAACGCGCAGGTGTATCAGACGTTCCAAACATCGCTCGCGAACAAGTATCCGTTCTCGGGCAATGCGAAGGTCGAAGCCGGCGCGGGCGAGATCGCGCAAGTGTTCGGCCCGGACGGCGCGATCTCCAAGTTCGTCGGCGCGACGCTCGGCCCGCTCGCCGTGCGGCGCGGCGATACCCTGTCGCCGCGCACCTGGGGCGGCATGGGTATCACGCTTTCGCCCGAGTTTACGAACGGCTTCGCGCACTGGGTCGCGCCGCTCTCGGGCGCGGCGGCAGCGAGTGGCGGAGCGGCCGCGGCCGAGCCGCAGACGGTGTTCCAAATCCTGCCGCAGCCGGGCCAGGGCACGACCGAATACACGATCGCGATCGATGGGCAGCAACTGCGCTATCGCAATACGCCGCCGCAATGGACAAACTTCGTCTGGCCTAATCCACAGGGCGCACCCGGTGCGACGCTGACCGCCACCTCCTTCGACGGCCGCACGCTCGAACTCGTCAACGAGCCGGGGCGCTACGGTCTCGAAAAGCTGATCAATTCGGCCAAACGCACACGCAACCCCGACGGCACGTTCTCGCTGTCGTGGACGCAAGACAGCGTGACCGTTGCCATGAGCATGCGAATCATCAGCACGTCGCAGCCCTCGGGCGCCGGCGGCGATGCGCCGCAGCAGCAGAGCCTGCGCGGCACGCAGTTGCCTGAATCGGTCGCCGACGTCACGGCGGTGCGCACGGCCGCCGCGCCGTCGAATTTTCCCTCCCCCTCGGCCGCGGGCGCGGTCGCGAACCCTGGAGCCGCGCAATGATGCAATCCGTGCAGGCGCAACTCGCCTACTTCGGCAAGATTCCTTCGCGCGGGGACTTCGTCAAAAGCACGCACAATCCGCAATTACTGCAGACGCTCGATCGCTGGGTCGCGCAGGCCATGGAGCTGCTTGCCGAAGATCCTCGCTGGAAGATCGTCTACGAGAATGCGAAGCCGATGCATTTCGCGTTCCTCGGTTCGCAAAGCAAGCTCGCAATCGCGGGCCATATGATGTCGAGCCACGACGTCTCGTCGCGCCGCTTTCCGTTACTGGCCGCGACGGCGCTCGAAGTCGAGCGCCCTCTCGCCTTCCTCGCGCGCAGCCCGCTCGCGTTCGCCCGGCTCTGGTCGCGCGCGTCGACGCAAATGCGCACGCTGTATGACTGCGAAGAGCCCGGCGCCGCGCTACAAGCGCTCGGCGATACGCAAGTGCCGATCGACGTCGGGGTGGCCAATCCGCATGAGGGCACGTTTTCCGATTTCGTCGAGCATCAAACGCTC
>Ga0157370_10006249_pt1 | contig 13188 bp, 5 predicted proteins | sample C35metaG_FD_113463 | JGI IMG/M metagenome (GOLD analysis project Ga0157370, IMG submission 113463) | Corn rhizosphere microbial communities from Kellogg Biological Station, Michigan, USA - C3-5 metaG | ecosystem: Host-associated > Plants > Roots > Rhizosphere > Soil | place: USA: Michigan...
AAAACGATATATTCGGGGATATATTGCGTATATGCTTCGATCAAATGATCGAAGAAGATTCGAAGGTGTATCGAAGGTCTATCGAAGGGGGTAGCTTTTTAGTATACAGAAGCAGGATTGCTAAGATGCAGGAAAGCGGTTATTCTCCTTATATATCTTTATTGTGACTCAATGGTCTATTATAATGGCAGGCAGTGTCGGCTAACAAAGATTGAATATTTATTGCAAACTATCGCCCGCAAGTTTTAGCCACAAGCTAAAAACAACAGTAACTATCGGTCACGGGTATACTAAGTTTGACCGGGCAGGTTGCCTGGAATATTTAAGAGATTCTGATAGGTGAGCCTAAGATAAAATTAAAGCTGAAATGTTGATTAAATATACCCGCCATGAAGGAAGGGTGAAAAATAAAGTTGGTGTTATTTCGTTATTAAATTAGTGCGCTATAAAATCACCTGCAAACTGCGAGATCACGCAGGTATGCTGCTTTTGCTCGGCCGCCTTAACAAACCAAATTTTGTACAATCATCATAGTAATATTACTATAGTTCATACGTAGAATCACTCTTTTTTAAATTGTGTGTATTTTTTTATTTCGCCGGCATTTAAAGAAAAAATATATCCCGGTTCGCAAAGGAATTACAAATATAAAATGACCACGCTGTAAAATAAGGTGAAGCTTCTCAGGATCCATGCCTGATGAGAGTTACATGATCTTGCAAATTCTAAAACCATGAAAAACAGGTAACGTAAATCGTTACTTTTCCGGCGTTATAAAATTAAAATTTGCTACCTGATAGCGGGGTAATAAAAAAGTGTAAAAGCCGATTTTTCTTTGACGGTTTTAAAATTGACACTTGCATGAAAAAGAAATGAAGTTTAAGTTCGAATTATAATTATTTCCAAAACTGACCACAGTGAATTTAGTAAGGCTTATCCTCTTCATTCTTTTGCTTCTTTCTTCATCGGCTTCCTTTAGCCAGGAAGTGGATTCGTCAACGCAGGCAGCATTGCAATTACCAAAAAATTATTACGTTAAGGTCGATAAAAAAATAAGTTCGGTTAATGAACAGCTTATAAAAAAGTCAGTAAAATATCTTGCTAAGTTTCAAAGGCAGGAAGCAAAACTTCAAAAGCGGTTGCAGAAATTAAACCCCCAGCTTGCTCTCGACGGTGCCAATATAAAATACAATGAGCTCTCACAAAAAATAAAAAGTAAAACCGTTGGTATCACCAAAATAGCAGGTGGCACTTACAATCCTTACCTCGATAGCCTTGGTACCTCGCTTAATTTTTTAAAGCAATTTAATGGCATTAGTGATAAACTAAAAGGTCCCCTTGGCAGCTTTAACCAATTGCAAAATAAATTGCAGGAATCAGAAAAGATCCAGGAATTTATTGCTGAACGGAAAGGCCAGTTACAGCAACTGCTTTTAAAATATACCCACCTACCTGCAGGCCTCAAAAATGAATATAGTAAACTAAACAAAACCGCCTACTATTATAAGGCGCAGGTGCAGGAATACAAAGACATGCTGAAAGATAAAAAGAAGATAGAACAAAAGGCGATGGGCCTTCTAAATAAACTTCCCGCTTTCCAAAAATTCATGAAGCAGACCAGCCAGCTCGCATCACTTTTCAGACTGCCGGATTCCTCCCCTTCCGGGGGAGGTCAGATGGGGGCTCTAACGGGCTTGCAGACACGCAGTTCGGTGCAGTCATTAATTCAGCAAAGAATTGCTTCAGGAGGCCCCAATGCGCAGGCTCAAATACAAGCCAACCTTGCAGCGGCACAGGCGGAAATGGGTAAATTAAAAGATAAGCTCAATCAATTTACCGGTGGCGGCGGTGCAGGCGCTGACATGCCGGATTTTAAACCTAATACCCAGAAAACAAAATCACTCCTGAAAAGACTGGAGTATTCTGCAAATGTTCAATTTGATAAATCCAATAAGTTGTTACCGTCTGCTGCAAATATCGGGTTGGGCATTGGGTATAAGTTGAATGATAAATGTTCTTTGGGTATTGGGTTAAGTTATAAAATGGGTATTGGAACCATACAACACATATCATTTACCAGCCAGGGATTAGGGTTAAGAAGCTATATGGACTGGAAGATCAAAAAGCAATTGTTTCTAAGTGGCGGCTATGAGACGAATTACAATACCGCATTTAAGAAAATTGAGCAGTTAAAAAATTATGATGCCTGGCAAAGAAGTGCATTAATAGGGTTAAGTAAGAAATATAAAATCAGTAAAAAGGTGCAGGGAGAAATGAAGCTGCTATATGATTTTTTGGCCAATGCTCATGTGCCGGTGAGCCAGCCGGTGGTTTTTAGACTAGGATATAAATTTTAAAATAAAAACGAAAATAAAATATTATGAAAAATTTAATGATGGTGATTGCACTGACAATATTTGCCGTACCGGGTTTGTTTGCCCAGTGGACCACTTCGGGCTCAAACATTTACAACAGTAATACAGGGAATATTGGCATAGGAACAGCAACTCCACTTGAAAAATTACACATTCAAAAAGGTACTTTGCTTTTGGCAGGAGACTTAACGGGTAGTACAATGGGTACCATAAAATTTTCAACTTCAGCTTATAATTATGCCTGGTCAGGAATATCCGGGGCAACAAATGGACAGGGTTGGGACCAGATGGATCTTCTATTTTTTACTGCCTACGGCGCCCCATATGAAAGAATGAGATTAATGGCCGGCACGGGTTATTTAGGTATTGGTACTTCAGCCCCCTCAGCAAAAGTGCATTCCATGTCCACAGGGGAACAGCTTCGCCTGGGATATGATGCGACTAATTATTCATCCTTTACAACATCTTCTACGGGTGGTTTAACAATTTCGCCCAGCGGTGGAAGTCTCAATTTGGCAGGCACCGAAGTTTATTTTACCGGGTATCAATCCGGGCAAAATCAAAATTCGAATAGTGAACGCCTTAATTTTGTTGGTTACGCACAAACGGCCGGATATGGCATACAGGCAATCAATACCGGCGGTTATGGTACGAAGGATTTAGTTTTTTATGCACATAACGGTAGCGCACACTCCGACTATACAAGCTATGATGAAGTCGTTCGCTTTACAGCAGCGGGAAATGTTGGGATAGGCACTTCTGCACCAGCCACAGGATCAAAACTTGATATCAATGGAACAACTTATTCCCGGAAACTATATGTAGGCACACCTGATGCTAACACGGCAACCAACATGGGCTCCAATAATTTACTAGCAGTAAACGGCACCGCAGTTTTTGTAAAAGCAAAAGTAGCCGTATATGGTACAACATGGCCTGATTATGTTTTTGCTCCCAATTATAAATTAACTCCGCTGGATTCTTTGGAGCAATACATACAACTCAATAAACACTTACCCGAAGTTCCTTCCGCGGATGACGTAAAGAAGGATGGCATTGATTTGGGGGATAACCAGGCTTTGCTGCTTAAAAAGATTGAAGAGCTGACTTTGATTGTGATTGAACAGAATAAGAAAATGGAGGAACAGTCAAAGACAATACAGGATTTAAAACAAGCCGTTCAAAAAATAATTACCTCGAAATAATATTTTGAATTGAAATATTATTCTGGTTGTAAGATTCCTAAAGTAATAATCCAACTATATGGTACAAAAATGGTGTTCGCGAATTTTTTTTGTTTCATTTTTATTTAGTTTCGTTTGCGCAGAGGCACAGCAAAAAATAAATTTGGAGTCGTTGATACCTCCCGGCCCAAATGCGTCGGAACTGGGTAAGTATGGTACTTACCCGGTAGGTACCTTAACTGGCATACCTGAGATCGGATTTCCATTATATGAAATAAATTCCGGTCAATTGAAACTACCTATTTCGTTGTCTTATCACGCCTCTGGAATACAGGTCAACGAAAGGTCCACCGATGTTGGCTTGGGCTGGACCGTGATGGCGGGCGGCCAAATTACAAGAACGGTTTATGGTGCTCCCGACAATAGCCAATATGGTTATTTCAACTACACGCCTCCTTCCTATAATACTTTGCTCGCTGACCATAATTTTTATGATATGCAGCTTTATAGCAATCCTGGATACGATCTGGAACCCGATCTTTTTGTTTACAACATAGGTGGAAAATCGGGAAAGTTTTTTTGTGATGAAAATAAAAATTTCTTTACTATTCCGTATGAACCAATAAAAATTCAGAAAACCGGCACTACTACCGTTTTTTTTACTCTTGTGGATGATGATGGAGTTAAGTATAATTTTAATCAATATTCGGGGACAAAGTCTGATTTCAGTTTTCAAAGAAATACGGTAAGCACATGGTACCTTACTTCTATGGTTTCGGCTGATTTGACAGACACAATAAGCTTCAGTTACGATGCAAGTTATTTAGAGGATCCCATGGAACAACAATCCTACCCTATAGGCAGAACGGATGTCAACGGTGATTTTACTACGGGACCTGTCGTCAAGACCCAAAGCGTAAACAGTTATGATGAGCTACTTTTAAAACAGATTACGTTTAACAATGGGTTTGTACAGTTTAACAGGAATACTGCACGGAAAGATGTTAATAGCAACAGTACCAATGCTAGCTCATTGGACGAAATAGATGTTTATAACAATGCAAGCCAGGTAATAAAGAAAATTACCTTTAATCATGCTTATTATACATCGACTCCTTTTATAGATGACTGGTTGCATTATCGCTTAAAGCTTACGGGATTTGTGGAATCAGATGCAACCATGGTTCTCAAGAAGGAGTACAAATTTGATTACGATCCCACTTCAATACCTACTTATGGTTCTTACAACATGGATTACTGGGGTTATGCTAACGGAGCATCAAACGCCCTAGATTTAATCCCTGTAACGATAGTGTACGCGAGTGATATTAATAATGTAAGCTTTGCTGATGGTTCAAGTTATAATAATGCTCTCGGAACTCTTACGCAATCCTGGACGGTAGGCAACGCAAATAGGGAACCGTCGGCAACATACATGACTACCGGCATATTGAACAAAATAACGTATCCTACCGGAGGGTATTCTCTGTTTACTTATGAGCCCCACCAATATCTTTCAGATCAATACACAACCCAGGTTGTCAATAAAGGCGGGACAACTGTTGGTATTAGCAAACTAACAAAAAGTGAAACCGTTTACAATTTTTCCTTTCCTTCAGATCCGGCATTTGCCTCCACGAACCCCGGCCTGGTTACGGGTAATTTAAATATCAGCTTTTCCGCTTCTAGTCCAATTAATAACGATCCCAATCCAACACAAACTGTAACATTGACTGATTTGATAACCAATCTGTCGCAAACATGGACGCATACGGGAGATCTTACCGTTCCCTTATCAGTAAGTGTTCAATATACGCTGGCACCGGGACACAATTATACACTCAAAAATACAGTATACGGCCCTAATACGGTTTCGATCAACACTGGATTTACCTGGACCGAAAACACCAACCAACATCCCGTTAAAATAGGTGGTGGTTTAAGGATTAAATCCATAAAAAATTATAATAGTGACAACACGCTTGCCAAAGAAGATACTTATGTATATGGACCGGGTGAAAACGGGCTTGGAGTTAAATTGTTTAATGAACAAAATTTTTATAGGAATTATGAAGATGTTGTTTCGTCATATTTTAAAAAGTCTCCAAATACGTGCGGTTTACAAGCAACCTATTGGCAAAGGGATTTTTTAGGAATTTCAAAATACAATTGTATCAATTACACGGGTTCACCGGTCTTGTATACTTCTGTAACAAAGTATGAGGGGAATGCTACTTCAAATACAGGGAAAACAATTTTCAATTATAATGTGATATCAGATCCAATAACTCCTCCTGCAGAGTTTATTAATAGTGGTAATTACGGCGCAATTAACAGCGCCTGGAATAATGGAGAACTCACGGACGAAACTTCTTACAAATATACCGGGACGCAATATCTGCCGGTTTCCGGGACGCAATATCAATACAGTTATTATAACCAGGTAACAAAATTCGGCATCATGCTGAAACAATATAAACAATTCGTTAACTTAGATGGGTGCCCAACTGATCCAACTGGTCCCGAACCCTATATTACTACTAAGCCGGGCCAGGGCTATTTCAGCATATTTCCCTACCAAATAAAAACGGGGGCCAGCAGAAAAACAAAAGAAACAAAGATTGTTTATGACGAGCAAAATGGGGCCGCATCTATCTCTACGGTTTCCAGCACGCAATATCAAAATCTAAATAATTTATATCCTACGGAGCAGTCGCTGGTGACCAGTGATAATGTTAATAATAAAAAAATTACACGGATAAAATATCCCCAGGATATGACCGATGCAGTCTCAACCGCCATGGTTGCTAAAAACATCTTAACGCCGCCCCTTGAAGAAAAAACGTATAGATCTATTTCAGGCACTGAAACTTTGCTGTCCACAACACAAACTGCCTACAGGCAAATTGGTAATTTAATAGTGCGGGATAATATTAAAGCTTCTACGCTTTCTGTTGCTCCTGAAACCAGGATAAATTATAACCAATACGATGGAACTGGAAATATAACCGAACAACAAAAAACAAACGATGTTAAACAATCCTATATCTGGGGATATAATAGCGCTTATCCGATCGCCCAGGTCATCAATGCATCTGTTAAGGATGTTTTTCATACTTCGTTTGAAGAAGGGGATGGCAACAGCGCTGACGGCGACAGTAAAACAGGTAAAAAAAGTAAGACGGGTGGATACAGCAAATCTCTTTCCGGATTAACCAATGGACAATACATGTTATCGTACTGGTCAAAATCCGGCAGCACCTGGAGCCTGCAATCAAGCCTTGTTACAGTAAGCTCCGGTACCTACAACATCTCTTTGGCAGGGCAGATAGACGAAGTAAGATTTTATCCCTCCACTGCACAAATGACTACGTATACATATGCTCCGTTAGTAGGCGTAACGAGCCAGTGTGACGTCAACAACAGGATCACCTATTATGAATACGATGGCCTTAACCGCTTAAAGCTCATCCGCGACCAGGATAACAATATTATTAAGCGATTCGATTATCAATATCAACAATCACAATAAGATATTTAATACATTGATAAAGCTATATATGACATCATATCAAAATCTGCGTAAAATCTTTATAGGCTTTTTCTTGCTTATGAATGTATATATCCTCAAGGCGCAATTAAAACCGGATGCGACCACGGCGGTTCCGAATGCCACAGGAACCGTCACTCCAAACAAGCCTCCTGATTATACATCCGCTGACCTGATTAATTACATCCGCGTATGGCAGCCCCAGTTTAGAACTACTCTTGAATCTGATGTAATATCAACCAGCCGGCCTGTTGATGACGTAAACGTTTCAACGCAATATTTTGATGGCCTGGCAAGGCCATTGCAAACCGTTAACTGGCAGGCATCACCGGGAAAGCAGGATATAGTTGCACCGGTTGTTTACGATGCTTATGGACGGGAGCAATATAAATTTTTGCCCTACACGTCACCCACTGCTTCGACCTCCGGTAAGCAAGGGCAGTTTAAAGTGTATCCGTTCACTGAGCAAAGTGCGTTTTATACCAATACTTATAAAACCGAACAGCCTGCTATTACGAACGAAAAATACTTCTATAGCAAAACCAACTTTGAGCCTTCGCCCTTAAACAGGGTATCCGATAGCTATGCTCCCGGTAATAGCTGGGCAGGCAGTGAGATTCTCAATACCAATGCTGCATCGGAAAAAAAAGTTTCGGTACAATACCTGGTGAACACCGGTGCCACTGGTGACAACGTACAAATATGGACAATCGGCTTTAATACTATAATTGCTGACAACACCAATATTCCTACAAGCAGTGGTGCTTATGCGACTGGCCAGTTATATAAAACCGTCACTCTTGATGAAGCCGGTAATGCCGTAGTAGAGTACAAAGACAACGAAGGGCAGGTAATTTTAAAGAAAGTTCAGATTGGCACAATAGCATCCGATTTTAGCGGCTATACAGGCTTTCTATGCACCTACTATGTGTACGATGATCTAAACCAGTTAAGAACAGTGATACAGCCCAAGGCAGTTGCAGCGATGATTACCGCGGGCAACTGGACATTATCTCAAACAATTGTTAACGAACTGTGCTTCCGCTATGAGTATGATTATCGCCAGAGAATGATTGCCAAGAAAGTTCCCGGCTCACAATGGATTTATATGGTGTATGATTTAAGAGACCGGGTGGTATTTTCCCAGGATGGAAATATGAGAAGTAAATCGCCTCAACAATGGACCTATACACTATATGATGATATTAACAGGCCAGTGCAAACCGGCATCATGACATACACTGGCACATGGGCTAATCTCGTAAGTAGTATGCCCACTACTTCTTCAAATTCTACCCAAACAAACTCCGGTACGAATCAAAATATTAACCCTGCCGATATGTATATCAACAGCAGGGAAACGGGCAGAGCTACTTACCAGGCTACCAACAGTATTATTTTTGATATTGGTTTTATAAGTGAAGACAACGCGTCTTTTGTTGCACAGATCACTTCAGAGAGTGCAAGTACGTTCAGCAATAATGCAACCGTTAATACCTATCCCATTCCTACAAGCGGAGCTACTTTATATCCCCTCACTTATACTTATTACGATGATTATACTGCTACAACGAAAACGTACAACAACACAAATAATTCCAAATTAGATGATGGAGGTAATCTATATCCCGAAACTTTACCCACAGCAAGTAGTGCTCAGACTAAAGGAATGGTAACAGTGACTAAAGTAAGAGTAATAGAAGACCCCACCAACCTAACATTAGGTAAATGGCTTGAAACAGCAGATTTTTATGATGATAAGGGAAGGGTGATACAGGTACAAAACACCAATTATAAAGGCGGCATTGATATTCTTACCAACCGTTATGATTTTACGAACAAAGTTGTGAGCAGCTATTTGGTGCACAACAATGTTTCCGGTAACGTAAATAATCTCCGGGTGTTAACCAGTATGAACTACGACCATGCAGGAAGACTCAAAACGATAACCAAAACCATTAATGATGATGCAACCAATAATAAAAGAGTAGTTGCCACAAATATTTATGATGCATTAGGGCAAGTAAAAGAAAAGAAGACGGGCCAGAAAAGCGCTACAGATGCCACACCGCTTGAGGATGATAACTATAATTATAACATAAGGGGCTGGTTGAAGGATATTAACTACTATAGTAGCGCCGGTGCCTATGCATCTCAAATGAGCGCCACATCGAATAAGTGGTTTAGTATGGACCTTAGCTATGATTGGGGTTTTAGTACTGCCAATCAGTACAATGGCAATATATCTGGTACCCGTTGGAAAACTGCAGGAGACGGACAGGAAAGGGCTTATGGATTTGCATACGATGCCGCCAACAGGTTGCTGAAGGGAGATTTTACACAAAATAACAGCGGATGGAATACAACAGCAGGCATTAATTTCAGTATGCAGGTAGGCGATGGCGTTAGTGCTACATCTGCTTACGATGAGAACGGGAATATTAAATTCATGCAGCAATATGGCTTGCAGGTTACTACAAGCGCTATTATTGATAAGATGACCTACCTGTATAAGCAGACCAACCAGGTGAGCAACCAATTACTGGCAGTAACTGAAGATGCCTCAATCGGGAACACCGATCATAAATTGGGAGATTTTACAGATAAAAATACCAGTGCAAACGATTATGATTATGACGCCAATGGCAACTTATTATACGACAAAAATAAAAAGATAACCCTAATAGAATACAATCACCTAAACCTGCCCTGGAGATTAACGGTGCAAAACGACGACGGAAGCAGCAAAGGAACTATCATGTATATCTATGATGCAGCAGGCAACAAACTCGAGAAACGAACTACTGAAACTGCATCGACCTACAACAATAATGTGTCGAAACAAACAACAACCAGTTATCTCGGAAGCTTTATTTATGAAAATAATGTGTTACAATTTTTTGGTCATGAAGACGGAAGGGTAAGGTACAGAGCTGATAATAATACTTACGTTTTCGATTACTTTGTTAAAGACCATTTGGGGAATGTAAGGATGGTACTTACTGATCAGCAACAAATCGATCATTATCCCACCGCAACGCTGGAAGGCTCAGGAGCGGGCAGCCCTGTTGAAAACGAAAAAGCATATTATGACATTAATAATTCTTATGTGCAAAATCAGCCTTCAACCCTTACTACCAATTATATTAATGATAATGGCACCAATAACCCCAATACATTTGGCAACCGGAATGCCAATAGCCTGAAGATGTACAAACTGAACGCAGCTACAAACCGGACAGGGCTTGGTATGGTGCTGCAGGTTACTGCTGGCGATAAAATAAACATCCTGGGCAAATCTTATTATCATTACAGCAGTGGCGGTGTAACTAATACAACATTTGACGCCTCAGCATTAATTAGTGCATTTTTAAGTGTGGCGGGAGTTAATAATGTAGCGGCAGTGCACGGGGCAACTACCACCTTGTTAAATGCAAATACAACAGGAACCGTAGTTCCTATAAATACATTTACAAATAATAATCCTGTTAATGCCAGCAACAATGTAAAAGCAGGAATTGCCTATATATTATTTGATGCACAATTTAAGTACGCAGGCGGAGGATTCGACCCTGTTGATGCGTCTGCCAGCGGTGCCCTAAAATCGCATATGTTGCCTGATATTAACGTGCCGAAGAATGGCTATATTTACATTTATTGCAGCAATGAAAGTAACATTGATGTGTTCTTTGATAATTTGGAAGTAATAGATACCAGGGGACCGCTAATAGAAGAGACACATTATTATCCGTTCGGCTTGACAATGGCGGGGATAAGTTCTAAGGCGGCTGGAGAACTTGAAAATAAAATAAAGTTTCAAAAGCAGGAATTACAGCATGAGGAATTTAGTGATGGTAGCGGTTTGGAAATGTATGAATTTAAGTATCGGATGGATGACCCGCAAATTGGAAGGTTTTGGCAAATAGATCCTTTGGCCGATAAATATAATTATAATAGTACTTATGCATTTAGTGAAAATAGGGTAATAAACGGTGTAGAACTTGAAGGCAAGGAATTTGAATGGTTCATGAATGCTATTGCGGAGTGGATAGTTGAAAAACAATCCGATTATTCAGAAGCGGTACGGGCAACAGGACGGTTAGCAAGAGGAACATCGGGAGAAGTAAATCAACCAGGCGGAAGCGATCCAGCCGTGGAAGGGCTTCAAAAGACTACAGGTACTTTACAAGATATAGTAAGTGCATCCAAGCCTTATATAGATGTTATTCAAACAACAAATACCATAGGTAGCTTCGTTCCTTTTGGAGAAGCAGGATTAACCACTGAAATAGTGATGAAAACTGCTAGTGGTGTACTTACGAAAAATTTATTTACCGAAGGAATGTCAAGCGTAGCTAAAGGGGAGTTAGGCGAGCAGCTTACAAAAAGTGTTTTACAATCTAAGTTTAAAGGTGCCACAATAATAGAACAAGGAACGATGAAACTTGAGAATGGAAGTACTACATATCCTGATTTTGTTGTAGTAAAAGATAACAAAGTGGTTGGAGTATTTGAATCAAAGGTTAATGGTAGTAAATTAAGTTCGGGGCAAAGTAGTTTTTATACCGATGGAATGAAAGGGACTCTATCGGGGCCTAATGTACCTAAGAATATGCAGGGGGTTAAGGTTGATCCTTCAAAAGTAAATACAGGAGTTTATAGATGGGATTCCAAAACAGGTTCTTACCTTACACAATAAATCTTATGGCTTTGACAAAAAAAAAAGTGCTTCAAGTTATTTTTGAAAAACTTGCTGATAAAATAAAAATATATGATTTTAATTCTTTTCCCAAGGAGCAAAGTTTTGTCAGAAGAAATGTTGACACAGTTTTTATTTTTCAGCTGCTGATTTACGATCGAACAAATATTAAAACAGGTGCAAAGGGTTTTTTAGTAGAACCTTTTATTTGGATTAATGTAAAACTAATTGAAGAGTATTATAAGGAAATAACATTAAACAAGGAATTAAAAAAGGATACGGACTTTGTAACACTTGGAGCGAGCATTGCAGAGCTATTATCAAACCCTGACGGCATACACAGAAAGTGGAATGAAAGTCTTGATTTATTTGTATTTGAAGAAAAACATGTAGAAATAATTGCGAAGGAATTGATCAAACAATTTGAAAAATTTGCGTTATCCTATTTTTTAAAAAATGGCAATGTTCAGGCAGTGGATCGTCTGCTTAATCTACACCCCAATGAATATTGCGTTCACATGAGCAACGATCTGTTTAGATTTATCAAAGGATTAATTGCGGCCAGACTAAATAGTAATCCAAAACTTGAATCGCTTTTAAAAACTTATGATAGGCTTATTATCGAAAGAGATATGCCTGATCATTGCAAAGAAGAAATGTCCCGCTTAAAAAGTATTCTTCCAATGGTAGGAACACACATTACTGTTTAAGAGGTCCCCGGCTATCGGTAGAATGTTCAAATAAAAAGATCGCTACTGTCCGTATGTTTTTAACTACGGACATTTTGATTTTAATATTTATTTAGGCGCCAGATTTTTTTGCAAATCCGCTATGAGGATGAAGGCAGAAATCAAATCCTTAACCGTGTCCTGTTGTTTATTGGAAAGTGATTGCAGTTTAGTGAACATGTTGAGCCTTCATTATCCCCAAACTGATGGAAGTATATCCTCTCTTCGTCGAACGATAAAAAAGTAACATCGGTGCAGGTTTGGTAGCGGAGCTAAGTGCATTGGCTATACCTGTCCCAAAGTGGTGCAAGTTTGCCCCTATGTCTCGGGTTAAAAAAAGTTTCCTTGGCGCAGGCTTTGTAGCTAAGGATTGTTTGCTGGCTATGCCTGTGCCATGTAAAATAGATTTGTACTTTTAGGTATGAGTCGCAAATACAAATTTCATGATCAGGACAAATTATATTTTATTTCTTTCGCCACTGTGCATTGGATAGATGTATTTGTACGGGAAGAATACAATCAAATCATTATTGAATCATGGAAACATTGCCAGGAAAAGAAAGGACTTGAAATTTACGGTTGGTCAATAATGACAAGTCATGTTCACATGATTATAGGCAGCAAGAAAAATAAACTGGAAGATATAGTACGT
>Ga0157370_10006250_pt1 | contig 13186 bp, 19 predicted proteins | sample C35metaG_FD_113463 | JGI IMG/M metagenome (GOLD analysis project Ga0157370, IMG submission 113463) | Corn rhizosphere microbial communities from Kellogg Biological Station, Michigan, USA - C3-5 metaG | ecosystem: Host-associated > Plants > Roots > Rhizosphere > Soil | place: USA: Michigan...
AGTATTAGAGCTTTACAACCAGCCTACACTACAATCTTTTCCGTTACTACGACCCCGTAGCAGGGCGATTTACCCAGCCGGACCCGATAGGGCTGGCGGGTGGGTTGAATACGTATGCTTATGCGCCTGAGCCGCTGGGGTGGGTGGATCCGCTTGGGTTGAGTAAGTGCTCTTTACCTAAAGATATAGAAACTCCATATGGGCCAGCAACACAATCAACGGCACCTGAAGCCTTAGCTGCGAGAGCACAAATAGAAAATGGTGCAACGTTATATCGTATAGGTACTACTGGGCGAAGTGAAACTGTTGGTGCGCAGTTTTGGGCACTAGAACATCCTCATTCACCAGGTTATGCTAGCCGATATGGCATTCCACAGGAAAATGTTGAAAGAAGTAATTTCTTAATGACCGCACGCTTGAAGCCGGGTTCTGATTTTGTCACGAGGCCGGCTCCAGGGGTAGGTGAAAACTTGGGAGGAGGGATTGAAGCTGTAGTTCTGCCAGATGGTGTTACTATTCAGAACTTCATTCTATTTTAATTATGAAAAATGATATTTATTCTGAAGCAAAAAAACTAGCTATATTATTGAAAAATGAATCAATTGGTGATTCAGAACTTGCTGGCGATATTACGGATGCTATTGACTACAGTGCTACTTCAGGTGAAATGCTCATGAAGCTGAAATATTATTTGAGTCAAATCCTATCTGACAGAAGCAAGTATAGTTCTGAGCTAATCAGCTTAGCATCTAGTATTTATTCTGATGTTCTTCTACTTATTGGCTGATGTGTTATTGAATTTGAGCTGGAGGATGTCCTAGGATTCTGCCAGCCTTTTACTTTAAACACTTCACTACAACAGCCCTTACTGTTTTACTTTGGTATACTCCTCCACTTCCGTAAGCAAAGCCTGCAGGATCTATTTATCCACAACAAACAAACCTCTCCCTTATTAACTCACTCCCAATAACTACCTTAAGAACAAACAAATCTTCGAAAATAACAATGGCCAGAAGGTTTACCCATTTGGTCATTTCGAAGCGGTGCAGCGATCGCCACGCCCTGAAATCCTAAATTTGAACACCAATACCATCCACGGGTAGGAGATGAGCATCAGGCCGCCGAGGAAGATGGCACTGGGGATAGTCCTTAAACATCTGAGCTCTTTAATTGGGTGAAGTTGATCGGGCTTGAGTTAATAGTAGAGTTGTACAACAGGCCTACACTACAATCTTTTCCGTTACTACGAGCCCGTAGCAGGGCGATTTACCCAGCCGGACCCTATAGGGCTGGCAGGTGGGTTGAATACCTATGCTTATGTGCCTGAGCCGTTGGGTGGGTGGATCCGCTTTGGTTGAAAAGTTGTTGACTTCAATATATGGGAAGAACACCAGGTAAAAAATCACGAACCGGTAGGGCAGTCATTGAAAGGATGCGTGCTGAAGGGAGAATCCGTGGTGCTGGAGAAGATATGAGATTCAAAAGTTCTACAAATGGCAAATGGTATCTTGTTGAAGATGCTGATATGGCTCATCTTACCGATGCTGTATCTTATTGGAATAAAAGAGGTGGTTTCTTTGGTGCTAAAGCTCGAGAAATCAGAACTTGGATGCGGGACCCGAACAATTATGAATTAGAATATTATGGTTTTAATCGCTCTCAAGGTGCAAAATTATTGGAAACATATAAGCATCCCTCTGAATTTATCGGCCCATCAGAAGCATCGCAATATTTTATGAAGGGATTGTAAAATGAAAGAACTTAGTGAGAATTTCTTAGAGTTGGAAGCGGAAATTATTTCTATAATAGAAAAAGGTAATGAATTAAATTCGAAAAAAAAACATGAAGAAGCTATTTCTTTATATAAAAAAGCCTGGGGTATATTGCCGGAACCTAAACTCGGTTGGGAAATGATTAGCTCTTGGCTTGCTGGATCATTTTTTACTGCTTATTTTTATTTGGAGGAATATGATTTGGCGAAACATTGGGCTATAAAACAATTAGATTCCGATGATGCCGATAGTAATACAGCCCCTTTAATCGCTTTAGGGATGGTTTGTTTTGAGTTAAATGAGCTTAAAGAAGCGTTTGGGTATTTTGATTCTGCTTATATATATGGGAAAGAAAGAGCTTTTAAAGGGAGGCCCGAAAAATATTTTAAGTTCTACTTGAGCGAGAATAATAAATAGATTTCCTCATGGCTAATGCCAAGTGGGAAAGGCGCACTTGGGGAAGTATCAGCTGTTAAAATCTGTTAATTTCTTATTCTCTGAAACGCCGCTTAGCTGCGTTTTTTTATATCTAGCTCTTATCATGCATTCCTGGCCTTAAGCTACAATACTTAAGCTGGATCTTAGCATATATAATCCGTTTCGAGTCTAATGATGAAGGCAATGGTATATGGATAAAAATGACATTTTAGAAGAGTTAAAACGCATAGAAATTAGTCTAGGGGTTGAATTACCATATGCTTATAAGAAATTTCTGTCTGAGGAGGTACAAGATAAAGAAATTTATGAGATAGATAATAGTAGGGGGGACTCTATTTATATATTTAATTATCTAGATCTTGTTGATAGGAATGGGGTTTATACAGTGCAAAATGTCGAGCCGGACTACTTATTAATAGGACAGGATGGTGATTTAGGATATTTTATAAGCTTAAAAGATAATAGTGATAGAATTTACAGTTTAGATCTTGGCGCTCTCGGTAGTCTAGAAATGAATGCGGAAGCTGAAGATGTCTATGGTTTAACCCATTGATTATTCAACCTAATATATGGCTTGCGTGTATTGGGAGGAAGATGTAGCTAGAAATTTTACTCCGTATAACTGAAATATGAAGTATTAGAAAGTTTGTAATGCTGCATCTGGGCCTGATAGGTTGCTAAGACCAAGTGGCTGGTTGCTTTACTCTGTTGACCCGATAGGGTTTAGAGAAAATATTCGGGGAGATAATAGATAATATTAATTGGTAGGGGGGAATGAAAACTAGTTAAATGAACTATAATTGAGTGCAGATAAAACTATCAAGGCCGGGCGGTAGCTTAAGCGCTATAGCTGATTGATTATGCCACAATAGAGCTATAAATGTTGTTATGTCCAGACTGCTCATTGCTATCAGCTGTAGGTTAATTTGAGAAATATAAAATAAATCTATTCATTAAATCGATGGAATGTGCCTTTTTTGTAATTTTTACTTACTTTGCGTGAAGAGAAAACTATGCATTTTGATGAGCTGGTAGTTAATGCAATTTTTAAAGAGCTATTTGACGAGAATTCAGCGCGTTACAAGCAATCCTTGAAAAAAACAATCAATAATGACAACGATGTTTATGCTAAGGCGAGAAATGCTCTTGCGAAGCTGAGCGATCCTGATAAGGATCAGATTTTAATGTTTATCGATATGGTCATTGCGGATAGCGCAGCGACAATATTGGGAACACTTGATGGCACTCATTACCCTGATAATATTCAACACGATTTTAAACTCATCTATAACAATGAAGAAATACAAGGAAACCTACAAGACCTCTTTATAGAAAAGGCCGAGGATAAAGGGGTTTACGGTTAACTAATCAAGGGGCTAATTTAAGTGTCACCCGTTTATGATAGTTTCATTATTTAATTGATGTTTTTTATAATTATAATCTTAAATTTTTATTCAAAATTCATGGCTAGGTAAGCTAAGTATAAGAAGTATCAGCTGTGTCTCTCAATAGTCAGTAGATTTCCACCAACCAACATAGGTTTCGAACAGCTTTGATAATTCAGTGCTCAATTACTAACTGTTATTGTCTATTTTTCTGCTATGGCTCATGAGCACATCGGTTTATTTAAATAATCAACCATTCTAAGTGGGAGTATATAATGAAATTTATCTGTGCTGTATTTAAATTGAAGGTCTAAATTTCTACCAAATGAAGATTGTTTTTTAATGCTATAATAGTCAAGACTTTCCTTGAAGCAATACATTTAAAGCTTGCGAGCACGCCACATCATAATGCGAGGTTATTACATGACAGAGGGATGCAATAAAAATTTAAGTAATTTACTCATAAAACATTTTCCCTCGGAAGACTTTTCCCTAGATTTGACTAGGGATCTTAAGTATTTATATATCGTTAGGCAAAAATCTCGATTGAGAATTTTGGAAGAATTGCAAATACATGCAGATTCTGTCAAAAAAAATAACATAGAAGTCTTTGGATTCTATGCATTAATCAATAACTTAGATAAGTTGTTTTGTGAAACCATCTCAATATTGTGCGCTCGTAATAAGGAGTATTCTTTCGAAATTTACTTAACAGATGATTGTTCAAAGAGAATAGGTTATTCATTGGTTAAGAATCGAGAGAAAAGTGAAAGCGAATTATTATGGGAACTTAGCTTAGGGATAAATCATGATGGCTAATTTATGTAACAAGTAGATACGAACAAGTGAGTCTATGGCATTTCACTGAGAGCTAACAACAAGATATCAATGCTCTAAAATAATGATGATGAGAGCGTTTCATCAAGCAGGCACATTTCAACTCAAATCGTCTTAGTGCCAATCTCCATTAGGGATGAAATATTGTGGCTTACGCTTGTTGGGCAAAGGCAGTGGTTACCTTGCTAAAATGTTGTGGGATTAGCACAGCGGTGTTGCTCAAGTTGGAGTGATTAGAAGCACTGTAGATATACCATTAGGCCTAACAAGCGAGCTCTACATAATGAGTAATGGCTTTGCGAATTTGAAAATTGGTCTATATGCGCAATTCATTGCTTTCTAGAGATATGAAAGTGAAATAATTTATAAATATATGGGTAAGTACAATGAAGTGTTCACAAATTCTTAGGGATTTATCTAAAGAAAATGAAGATTTAAAAAAGATAATTAGTAAGATTCACTCAAGATTTACCGTTTCTGATAAGGGAGTCCTTGAGGGTTTATGCAAAATCTCTTATATTCTTTACATTATAAGAGATGTTGAGAACTCATTGCTAATTACAGAGCGGCTATCACTAATTCCTTTCAATAATGATTATGATTATGATTATTGGATTTGGATTGAGTTTGCTATATCTCTAAGAGCAGAGATATCCAATCAAATTGGATATAATGAAAAGGGAAGGGCTTCACTAGATATAATCAAGGCTGCATTAAACCGCGGTGAGGGTATTGAAAAGAAAATTAAAATTAATGTGCATAATAGATTTATGGCTGGTGAGGGCGTTGTACTAGATGAGTCGATAACGGATGGGACGAGGCAGGATATCTATAATGAATTTAATCATAGATTAATATATTTGATGAAATTGATTAAATTGAATGTGTTGGGAGCATCTGCCGAGTACAGCCGTGAAAAGACATTGTCTAATATTAATAGTAATGTTCAAAGAATGCTCGTCTTAGTCCAAGAAAATGCACTAGATGGAGCACAACCATTTAGGTAATTAAACTAATTTTATATAATAGATGGCAATCAACCGATACCAGATACGAGTTTTTATCTGTAATGTAAGTCCTGGCTTGTACACCCTGATTTCAGGAAGGTGTGAATATAAATAATCATCACAATGTGATAGTTGATTGAAACACTTTAAAAGTACCCAGTTAATTTTATTTTCGATTGGATTTATTGTATAGGTATAATTGGTTCAAGATAAGTATGCAAAGAATAAAACTTGTAAAATTAATAAAATGGATTCAGTGTTGTGAGGGTACTTAAGAGGAAGTAGATAATGACATTGATTTTCTCTGCAACACTGTGACAGAGCCAGATGCTGAAAATTATATTTTACAAAATGATCTAAGTGGTGATATAGCCGATAAAATAATGGACTATAAACCTATGCGACTATAGAATTTTCCTTGTGTCTTCACTGGCAAGGCTCTGTCGATTATTTTTAATCGACGAATTAAAAGTTTAATATGTCTTTGCCTTACTTTTTTCATGCAGATTAGAGCAAGGTTATAAATGTAATGTTACTTATTAATCAGTAATCCGGTAAAAAAAGATTCTGTAGAATTTCTAAACTTACAGAAAACAACAGGATTTTATTTGCTTTATTTTTATGGGATTCAAGTAAATGGAAATGTTGGAAAGGTATTATACAAGCGATAAAGACTGGGAAGAGTTCTCGAGTTTATTTTCCGAATACAAAGGTCACAAGCAGGTTATTGAGTTGGCCGTACTGTTAAATGAAAATATAGATATTGCTACAGTTATATGGGGAAAGGTTGGTCGACTTGGTGCGAAAGAGTGGATATACAAAAATGTCAATGCATTAGACATGGCTAGACCGGTAGATTGTCTTGATGATAAAAAGTTATTGAACAGGTTGCGTGTGGCGCTTATGCGGATGCCATGATAATAAATTAATTCCTTCTCCTTTAAGTTTATCTTTTGCAGGAAGGGGGTTACCGCACGATACTTTGAATAAACCTTATTCAATTTATGAAGTGTTAAAGCCTCTTGAAGTAAATTCTGGACCCGCGATACCATGGTTTGGTCAAAGGGGTTTAGGTACGCAGCATGAAACATTGGACTCTATCGAGAATCTTGTAACTAATGGTTTTTTGAGGAAAATATGACAAATCAAAATACAAAGTCGCATAACTTATTTAAAAAAGTAACTTTGCTGCATGATGGAGTGGAAAATGATTTTATAAAAAAAAATACGATAAAATGTCCACATTGTGATGGTATAGTTGAATTTGATTTATATTCATCTTCTAATTTTAATAAATTTGATAAGAGCACTCAACAGACTATTGCAAAAGATATAAAAGGATTGAAAGCCGATAGTAGAGGGATTGACGAACTTACTTATAAAGGAGAGTTTGTCGGATTTTGTACAAAAGTTTGCAGTTGTGGTGAGCATAGCTTAATGATATTTTTCACGTTCAGTGAAATCCAGCCAGCCAGATATATCTCTCATTTGATTGGTGTGTTTGACGCTGATTACATTTCCTCTATATGATTTTTTTAGATCTAATTTTTATTAAATGTGATTTTAGGGTTACATCATTGGTCTAAGGGAATAAGCGAGTTAGCAAGGGCGGGTATTATTTATGTTAAGGGAACTATTGAATCTCTTTTATGCAATAATGACATCCAAAAGGACGCGTATTATTTTCATTACATGGTGAAGAAGGCCCACCTAAAGCGGACCCTATTAACACTATGCAACCTATCTATTAGCGATGTAGTCTAATTTACTGTAAAACCGCATTAAAGAGAATGCTCGCTATAGAACTTCATCCACCAGTTTTCTTGCTTGTTCTTTTCCAAGTGCGTATGCATTTTCTATAACCTCTAGAGGCAAGACACCAACTGAATTGACTACGCCATTGAGACCAGAAACAACGTTTCCTACTAAACCAGCGCAGTTTACCATTTCGATTTCTTCGAGCGTTAATGTTCTTAATCCTTGAGTGTTTTTCATATAAACCTCAGTTTTATATAATAAGCTAATAATTGTTACCATCATTAACTACCAGAGGCAGCTTTATTAAGCGTAATAGATAAAGTGATTAATGCAATATTGGAGGGGATATACATTGTGGATAACACTTAATCGGTTTATATAAATTGAAGAATAAGTTATCCGGTGGGTTTGGAAATTTACTAAAAATAGATTTTATAGTCAAAATAATCCGAATGCAGGCATATATGATATTGCTGGGTATAGTAGTGATTGAGGCGATAAAGTTTTAAATGATGCACTTTCTATTTTGGGGGGAAGGAACATGAATGTAAAATATAAAGAAGGGGATGTTTTTGTTATCCCAGTTGGAAAAAAGTTTGCCATATGTCAGATTGTTTTTTCTCCAAAAGGTAAGTTCAAGAAAATAATCGGGTTCTGTATATTATCCGTACAAGATGATAAGGTTTTTCTAAACGATGGGAATTTACACCCTATAAATTTTGTTGATATGGGAAAAGAAAGTCAAGTTATATTTACAGGGAGTCAAAATATTAAAAATGGATCTTGGGAAATAATTGGTTATGTTGAACTGAACGAAGAAAAAGAAAAGCTCAAAATATTCAATTTCGCAGGTGGATTATATAATGGTGAGGAAGAAATTAGACGCATACCTGTTTCTGATTATTCTAAATATACTTCCATGGAAGTCTTTGGCTTTGAGCTTGTCGAAAGTACACTGGCGGAAATTTAATATCAAGCCTGAATCAATTCACTCTTGCCTTTTTTGTCCTTTTAACGAGTTAAACTCCTCCAAAAAACGCCGCCTCAGCGGCGTTTTTCTTTTTTCCACAATAGCCCGCCAAATAATTTTTTACTACTTAACCTTCTGATAACTCTACTACACATCGTATCACCTGACATTTATCTAACTCTAAAAATAAAAGACCCACCTAAAGCGGGCTCTATTAACAATATGCAACATATTTATTAGTAAATGCGTAGCGAAGGTCGCATACGTAGTATCGGCGATAAGATGCAGTTTAAGAGCTCAGATGATAATAAGTAGTATCCAGTCAAGGATGGCGATATTTCGAGAAGGGAACGATGGTGCCAGCGTAAGATATATAGATCCAAGCGATAATAGAGGTGCGGGATCAAGTATAGGAAACATCTTATCTGACCTGCCTGATGGCACTAGAGTTAAAATAGAGGTTATTTTATGAATAATAAACATAATCAGGAAGTTGATTTGCTCATTTCTCATAGTCAAATACAGGTTCGTTCGAGGCAGTTTGATGAGGCGCTCAGTCAGTGGGGAAAGGTTAATATAGAGCAGGGGGCTGTTATTTATAAGGATTATGTTATTTTCGATCCATTGCCAGAAGATAGTTTCGGTGCGAATATTTATTTGGCAGTTGAAAATAAATTTAAAATGGATCAGAAATCTCAACGTTGTATTGTTGTGCCATTTTATATTACGAATAAAAATAATATAGAAGTGGCCTCGGCTTCAGAGAAATTTAAGATAGAGTTGAATTTTGAGTTCGATTTATATTCTCTTTATTATGAAGTGTGTGAAGGTGAAGAGATATTTTACAAATTAACTTTTGTAGTCTCTGAGACCCCTGTCACACCAGAATATTTACTGGATGATCCTTGGGGTGGGAAAATCAATAAGACTCTCCAGTTTGGTAAGGTTTAGATATATTAGCTGGAAAGATCTTCATGGCCATTTTATGCGTTTAGCCTGCTAAACCCTGATCTTCATGAGCGCTGCTTTGGTGGCGCAGGGCTTCCTGCTTGTGCTTCGATTCCTCCACTTCATCGCTGTCTTTAATAATTACTACAGCAGAGGGGATTTTACGGTGAGATATGCGAGCGTCTCAAATTAAGGTCTGGTGGCGGTGCAACCTGCGGGGCTCGCCAGCAGGTCCCCGGCGAATCGGAAGCCGTCGCACAGCAAGCAGTACAGCAGCCTCCCGTTGAGGGTTAAATGAACGGACAATGATGGCGGTCATAGATAAAGACAACAGAAAAAACAAGAGCTTAACAGAGTAAAACCCGCATGTCGGGACCAGCGTGCTAAGATGATGTTACAGAGGTAAAGTGGCATTTAAAAAGCGAGGCATGACGCGTGTTGTTGCGTGTTGAAAAATACGATGCCGTCGGAGTACTCCCTATGATCTGATAGGTTTTGCGGGTCCGTTTAATCTCTACGCTTATGTGCTGGAGTAGCTGGATCCTAGGCGATTCATACCATCTAGTACTGAGAATATAGGTAGTACGCCAGGCAGAAATAGTAAACTGGCAGAGAAGTTATTTAGTGTATGGGAGGCGTAAGTCGCAATATTTCTCATGATTAAGGATGATATATAATGAAAGAACTTGCGGAAGAAAATAGTAAATTAGAGCAAATAATAGTTATCACTGTAGAAAAGGGTAATATTCTTCATGATGAAAAACACTATGAAAAAGCTTTAGATGAATATAATAAAGCTTGGCAATTACTTCCGGAACCAAAATTAGATTGGGAGATAGCTAGTTGGGTTTCAGCATGTATTTATAGTGCTTACTTTGATATGGCAGACTTTGTAAAGGCTAAAGTATGGGCTGAAGTTGCACTGAAAACGCGTGGGTCTGATATTGATACTGCTCCATTAATAGACCTTGGTATGGTTTGTTATGAGTTAGAATTATACGAAGAATCATATAAATACTTCGACGATGCTTACAGCTATGGAAAAGCTCGTGCCTTTAAGGAAAGGCCGAAAAAGTATCTTGATTTTTACTTGAAATATAAAAAATAATTTTACTTTTCTGGTTTTTTTAGTTGCCTAATGTTTTTAAGTTAAAAAAATTAAATAGCATCAAAACGCTGCCTCAGCGGCGTTTTTCTTTTCCCCAATAGCCCGCCAAATGAGATTTTATTACTTAACTCCCTGATAACCCAACCTACACAGCCTTACACCAGACATTTATCTAAGTCTAAAAAAGGCCGACCTAAAGCAGACCCTATTAACACTATGCAACCTATCTATTAGCAATGTCGTCTAATTGACTGTAAAACCGTATTAAAGAGAATACCCGCTAGAGAACTGCATCTACCAGTTTTATTGCTTGCTCTCTTCCAACTGAGTATGCATTTTCTATAACCTCTAGAGGCAAGGCGCCAACCGAATTTACTACGCCATTGAGACCAGAAACAACATTGCCTACTAAACCAGCGCCATTTACCATTTCGATTTCTTCGAGCGTTAATGTTCTTAATTCTTGAGTGTTTTTCATATAAACCTCAGTTATTATATAATAAGCTAATAATTGCTACCATCATTAACTGCCAGAGGCGGCTTTATTAAGCGTAATAGAAAAAGTGATTAATGCAATGTAGGAGGGGAGATACATTGTGGATAACACTTAATCGGTTTATATGAGTTGAAGAATAAGTTACCTGGTGGGTTAGAAATCAAATTTGTTAATAACATCTTTATATACCTAAGCTTGGCATATAGGCAGTTATTGTGATGTGGCAGGAACTCACTGCATAAGTTTCCCAATAAAAAATGGCCAGAAGGTTTCCCCATCTGGCCATTTTACAGTGGCGCAGCGATCGCCACGCCTTGAGTACTCAATTAGAACATCAATACCATCCACGGGTAGGCGATGAGCATCAGGCCGCCGAGGAAGATGGCACTGGGGATAGTCCTTAAACATCTGAGCTCTTTAATTGGGTGAAGTTGAGCGGGCTTGAGTTAGTATTAGAGTTGTACAACAGGCCTACACTACAATCTTTTCCGTTACTACGACCCCGTAGCAGGGCGATTTACCCAGCCGGATCCGATAGGGCTGGCGGGTGGGTTGAATACGTATTCTTATGTGCCTGAGCCGCTGGGGTGGGTGGATCCTTGGGGACTGAGCTGTACACCAAATGTTGTTCGAGGAAAACAAGGACAACCTTTATCAGCAAGTGCCACTATAGGAAAAAGCGATTTAGGTACCGGAACTGGGACTAACGCGATATCACGCTCTTGGGCCAGATTAATGGGTAAAAATACCGATGACGCAGGGCACATATTAGGTAAGGTGCTTGGTGGTCAAGGCGGGAAAGGCAACGTGTTCCCTCAATTGTCCGGTATCAATCGTGGTGAGTATCGTGTCTTTGAAAAGTCGGTAAGAGACTTTATTACACGAAGTGGTACCGCAGATTTAAAATGGACATTTAAGTATGGAAATGGTGGGACAAGACCAACTGAAATAATCTATGAAGTATTCCAAAATGATCAAAAGGTCCTTAGTGGAATATTTGGTAACTAGGAGTTGTGATGAATAATGATGCCCAAAGAGTTCTAACTGATTTTATTTCCGCCATGAATTCATGGGAGTTGATCTATTATCCTTTAGTGAGGGATAATGGGATGTTATCAGTTAAAGATAAGATGCGTGAAGATCTTAATAAAATATTTAATACCTTTTGTACTAATAAAGATAGAAAGCAGGGGAGACAAGTTGCCCTTTCCTGTACTGAGCCGCCTACTTATTCGCCTGATGAAGAGATTACTGGGCAGGATGAATCAAAAAATAAGGTTGCGATTTATACACAGCAGCATACGGGATTAAAGAATAAATATAGATATACATTGCAATTAAAAAATAATGAATGGTTGTTGGATAAAAAAGAACGATTTAGTGATTATGAAAATAAGTGGATAAAAGATAATTTGTAAACAATAAAATCTGGAGGTTGTTAAACCCCTTGGTTTGTTGTTACTGGCCATTTTTATTGAGGGGGTGAATGGGGCTTATTATTTGTAATAGTTATATTAAGACATCATCCCTAAAAACGCCGCTTCAGCGGCGTTTTTCCTTTTCTACAATAGCTGCCATATGAGTTTTTATTACTTAACCCACTGATAACTCTAACCACACCGCATTTGACCTGACTTTTATCTAAGTCTAAAAAAACAAAGGGCCCACCTAAAGCGGGCCCTATTAACGCTATGCAACTCATCTATTAGTGGTGCTGTATGATGGGGTATAAAGCTGAATTAAGTTTAATAACCACTAGAGAACTGCATTTACCAAATTCTTTACTATACCATCTGTGAGCGAGAATACTTCAGCTAAGAGATCTTTAGGCAATGTTTCAAGCTGGTTCACTACGCCATTGAGCCCCGAAACAACATTGCCTACTAAACCAGCGCCGTTTACCATTTCGATTTCTTCGAGCGTTAATGTTCTTAATTCTTGAGTGTTTTTCATATAAACCTCAGTTTTATATAATCTAATAATTGTTACCACCATTGACTGCCAGAGGCAGCTTTATTAAGCGTAATAGAGAAAGTGATTAATGCAATGTAGGAGGGGAAATACATTGTGGATAACACTTAATTGGTTTATATAAATTGAATAATAAGTTATCCGGTCGGTAAGAAATCAACTCTGTTAATAACGTCTTTATATGCTTAAGGCTTAGCAAATAGGCGGTTATTATGATGTGGCCGGAACTCACTGAATAAGTTTCACAATAAAAAAATGGCCAGAAGGTTTACCCGTCTGGCCATTTTACAGTGGCGCAGCGATCGCCACGCCTTGAGTACTCAATTAGAACATCAATACCATCCACGGGTAGGCTATGAGCATCAGGCCGCCGAGGAAGATGGCACTGGGAATAGTCCTTAAACACCTGAGGTCTTTGATTGGGCGAAGTTGATCGGGCTTGAGTTAGTATTAGAGCTTTACAACCAGCCTACACTACAATCTTTTCCGTTACTAC
>Ga0157370_10006251_pt1 | contig 13186 bp, 11 predicted proteins | sample C35metaG_FD_113463 | JGI IMG/M metagenome (GOLD analysis project Ga0157370, IMG submission 113463) | Corn rhizosphere microbial communities from Kellogg Biological Station, Michigan, USA - C3-5 metaG | ecosystem: Host-associated > Plants > Roots > Rhizosphere > Soil | place: USA: Michigan...
ACCGCCGACCTGGTCGCGCGCGGCGACGGCGAGACGCGCCAGGCGATCCTGCGCCTCTTCACCGCCGGCGCCGTGCTCGCCTATCTCGGCCTTCTCACCCTCTTCGGCGCCGCCGGGGGGCTGATCGCGCCGCTGCTCGCGGTGAACGTCGCGGGCATCCTCAGCGCTTGGCTTCTCCTCGTTCATTTGATGGCCGAGCCCTCGCCATCGACGGCGCGCCGCGTCGCGGGGATGCTCAACGACGTCGTCCTCGTCTCGGTCTTCCTGCATATCGGCGGCGTTTATGCGGCGCCATGGTTCTCGATCTATTTCTGGGTGATCCTCGGCTTCGGCTTCCGCTTCGGCGTGATGCCGCTGGTTTACAGCGCGGTGTTGAGCATCGCCGGCTTTGCCACGGTCTATGCGACGACGCCGTTCTGGCAGAGCGAGACGCCGCTCGCCGCCGGCGTTCTGCTCGCCCTCCTGCTGCTGCCGGCCTATGCCGCGGGGCTGATCCGCGGCGCCGCCGCGGCCAGGCGCGACGCCGCGACCGCGGCGGCGGAGAGAGACCGGTTTCTCGCGATCATGAGCCGCGAGCTGCGCGCGCCGCTCGGCAGCCTCATCGGCACGGGATCGCTCCTCGCGCGCACCAAGCTCGACACCGAGCAGCGCAGCCTCGTCGCGACCGTGCAGCACGCCGCGCGCGCGCTTTTGGGGCTCGTCAACGACCTGCTCGACCTGTCGACGATCGAGGCCGGCCAGCTGGCGCCCGAGACCGAGAGCTTCGTCCTGCACGAGGTGATGGGCGGCGCCGTCGCCGTTCTGCGCTCCGAGGCCGAAATCAAAGGCCAGGCGCTCACCTTGCGGATCGATCCGCGCCTGCCGCATGTCTATCGCGGCTGGCCGCTGCAGCTGCGCCAGGTTGTCGTCAACCTGCTCGCCAACGCCGTCAAATTCACGCCGGGGGGCCATATCGCCGTGACGGCGACGCGCGCCACCCAGGTCGAGAACCGCGCGACGATGATCATCACCGTGCGCGACGACGGCGTCGGCATCCCGAAGGAAGCCCAGGCGAGCATCTTCGAAATCTTCGCCGAGGGGGATGGCGGCGCCCGCCGCTACGGCGGCACCGGGCTCGGCCTTGCCATCGCCAAGCAGCTCGTCGAGCTGATGGGCGGGACGCTGACGCTCGACAGCGAGCCGGGCAAGGGCAGCACCTTCGCCATCCGCCTGACGCTCCAACAGGCGCATGAGGCGGTGCGCTCGCCCGATCTTCTCGGCCACAAGCTCGTCGTGATCTCGAGCGACAACGAGCTGGCCGGGATGATGGAGACAAGGCTGACCGCGTGGCGCGCCGAGGTGCAGTGGGTCGCCGACAGCGAGACGGCGCTGGGCGAGCTCGCGCTCGCCGGAAAATCCGATGCGCGCCCCATCGTCTTCATCGACGGGCGCGACAATCCGTTGGCGGCGCTCAGCCTCGCGCATCGCTCGGCGACGGCGATGGCGACACCGCCGCTCATTTTTTTCCTCGCCCCCGCGCAAGGCGGCGAGGCGATCACGCGGCTTGCCGCCTCGTCCTTGGCCGCGGTGGTCGAGGCGCCGATGACCGAAGCCGATCTCGCCGGCGCGCTGCTCGGCATTCTCGCGGGGCAAAGCCTTGGCGAGGCGCCGCTTCTCTCCGCGGTCATGGCCGGCGACGGCGATGCGCCGGGCTTGCGCGATGCGGGTGAGAGCGCAACGCCCGCCGCCGCGCGCCGGCGGCGCATCCTCGTCGCGGACGATAGCGGGTCCAACCGCGCCGCGCTGAAGACCATGCTCGAGAGCGCGGGGCACGAGGTCGAGCTCGCGGCCGATGGCGAGGCCGCGCTCGCGGCGCTGGACGGATCGGCTTTCGATCTCGCGCTTCTCGACATCACCATGCCCGAGATCAGCGGCTACGAGGTGGCGAAGCTCTACCGCGTCGGCCATATCGGCGAATGGCGGCTGCCGATCATCGCCCTCACCGCCGACACCACCACCGAGACCGAGCGGCTGTGCCGCGAGGCGGGCATGGACGGGGTCGTGACCAAGCCCGTCGACGCGGCGCAGCTTTTAGCGGAGATCGACGGCCTCGAGGCGCGTGCGGCGCGGCCCGAGCGCATCGCCATCGGCGCGCCGCGCGTCGTCACCCCGATCACCGCGCATCCGCGTTTCATGCCCGAGAGCGCGGCGGTGGTGGATGAAGACATTTTCGCAGCGCTACGCAAGCTGGGCGGACATGACTTCGTGGTCGAGGTGATCGAGACCTTCCGCAAGGATGCGTGGCTCATCATCGAGCGGCTGAAGCGCGCCGCCGAGGCCGGCGATCTGCGCGATTTTCGCGAGCTGATGCATTCGCTGCGCAGCGGCGCCGTCAATGTCGGGGGCGTCAAGCTTTGCCAGGCGCTCACCGGCTTGCGCGACATCTCCGCCCGCGAGCTGAGCGTCAACGGCGCCAGCCATGTCGAGAAGCTGAAGGCCGAGCTCGCCCGGCTCGACGCCGCGCTCGATCAGATGATGGGCATTCAGCGCCGCGGCTGAGCGACTAGCTCAAGCCTTCAACGCGCCGAGCTCGCGCTCGACGCCGGCGCGCAGCAAGCCCGCATCGCCCCCGAAGGTGATGAGCCGGAAGCCCTTGGCGGCGAAACCCTTGGCCGCACGCCCCGATCCCGTGTGAATGCCGGGAATGATGCCGCTGCGCCGGCAGGCGGCAAGGATCGCGGCGACCGCGGCGACATGCTCGGGCTCGTCGCGATCGAGCCCCGGCCCAAGCCCCAAGGAAATTGCGAGGTCGCTCGGCCCGATATAGATGCCGTCGAGCCCGGGCGTTGCCGCGATCGCCTCGGCATTGGCGAGGCCCTCGCGGGTTTCAATCATGACGAAGCAAAGCGGGCCGTCGCCGGTCACCTTCATATCGCGGCTGCCCATCACCAGCGCCGCGCGCGCCGGACCGCTCGAACGCTCGCCCTTGGGTGGATAGCGGCAGGCGGCGACGGCCTTGGCCGCCTCGGCGGGAGTAGAGACGAGCGGAACGATCACGCCTTGCGCGCCGGCATCGAGCATTTTGCCGATCACCCAGGACTCGTTCGCGGGCACGCGCGTCAAAGCCACCGCGCCGCGCGCATCGATGCCGCGCGCCATTTCGACCATGTCGCCGTAATCGCACACGCCGTGCTGCTGATCGACGCAGACATAGTCGACGCCGGGCGCACACAGAATCTCGGCGGAAAAGCCGCACGGCAAGCCGGCGAAGAGCCCGAAGATGGTCTCACCTCTCGCCCATTTCTCGCGCAACGCGAACACCGTCGCCATCCCCTCGCCCTCCCTTTGCGCTGCGGCGATTGTCGGTCGCGCCGCCGCGCCGAGTCAATGCTCGGCGCAGCCGCTTCCGGCTCAGCGGCGGGGGCGCGTCTGCGCCGGGACGAGGCGCAGCATGCGGTTTAGGCCGCCCTCGTCGAGAGCGAGGGCGGCCTCGACCCAGAGATCGGCGATCCGGGTCATTTCCTCGAAAGCGACGCTTTGCGCGATGCGCCGGGCGCGGTAGAGCGCGCGCAGGCTGGCATAGCGCCGGCCGCCGCGGCCGATGAAATCATAAAGCGCCTCGAGCCCCCGCCCGTCCGGCGCCAGCACATCGATCGCGCCCATGGCGTGAAGCTGCTCCGCGCTGTACATCTCGCCGCTCGTGATGATGCGCTCGGCGATACCGGGCGCGACGCGGCGCGTCAGGAACGTGTAAGCGCCCATGCCGGGGAAGAGGTTGTAGAGGATTTCCGGCAGGCCGAACTTGGCGCTGCGCTCGGCGACGATGAGATTGGCGCTGAGCGCCGTCTCGAAGCCGGTCCCGATCGCATCGCCTTGCACAAGAGCCACCGAGACGACCGGTAAATCGAAGCCGAGCCCTGTCGCATTGACGAAGCCGATATCGCAACAGGCATGTGCATAGCGCCGCAGCGCCGCGCGCTCGCGCTTGCGGATAAGCGTTGCGATCAGCTCGAGATCGGCGCCGAGATTCCACACGCCCGGCACATGCGATCCGAAGACGAGATAGCGCAGCGGCGGATCGACTTCCGCGCCGTCGCCGAAAAAGCTCCGCGCCATGCGCTGAATGGATTGGGCTTCGCCGAGCACGCTTTCGCTGAAGCAGGGGCGCTGCGCCGCGGCGAAATAGCAGAAGAGGATTTTCTCGTCGCGATCCTGCGCGAGCTCGAACGCGGTGAAGGACTGCGCATCGATCGCCGCCTGCACGGTGTTGTCGCAGCCGAGCACCATATCCGACAGCAGCGATGGGCTGATCGGCCGGCTGAACGTGGCCGGGAGCCTGTCGGAAAGAAGATCGACCATCTGAGGCATCGTCGACACGGGAGACATGGACCCTGAGAGATCGCCAGCTGATATGGTTAACAATACGTTAAAACATCAAAGATATCAAATAGTTTATGCACGACATTCATTTTCTGAGTTAGAAACTATATTTAGAGGGCAGCATTGCCTCCCTCTCACCATTAGTAGGCCGGCACTTCCGGAATTTGCGGCATGATAGGCGCCGCCGATGGCCGCACCGGCTCCGGCGTAGCTTGGCTGACAGGGTGCGGCGCGCTGGTTTAAGAAGAACGATCCCGACCGAGGTGGTGAAAGACCCATGGAAGCAATCGAAGCGCTCAATACCCGCCGCAGCCCCGCGCAATTCGCCGAGCCCGCCCCCGACGCCCAACAGCTCGAGGCGATCCTGCGCGCAGCAACCCACGCCCCCGATCACGGCAAGCTTCGCCCGTGGCGCTTCATCGTGCTACGCGGCGATGCGCGCCAGCGCCTGGGCGACGTCATGGCCGATGCGATGACGCGGCGCGAGCCCGATTCGCCCGCCAACATGATCGAGCGCGAGCGCGAGAAGCCGCTGCGCGCGCCGCTCATCGTCGTGCTGGCCGCCGCGATCAAGGAGGGCCACAAGATCCCGGTCATCGAGCAGCTGCTCTCGGCGGGCGCGGCTGCGCAGAACGTCATGCTCGCCGCGCATGCGCTGGGATTCGGCGCGGCCTGGAAGACCGGCGCCCCCGCCTATGATGCCTATGTCAAAGCCGAGCTCGGTCTCGAGCCCGGCGATGCGATCGTCGGCTTCCTCTATCTCGGCACGCCGATGGTCAAGCCGGCGCCCCTGCCGCAAGCGGAGCTTTCGAATTTCATGCGCAGCTGGCCCGGCTGACGGGCCGCGCCGCTGCGCTAGAAGCGCAGCGCGAATTTCAGCGCGAGGCCGAGCCCCGCCGCGCCGACCATGCCGAGGAGCATGCCGCGCCGCGCGAGGAAGATAAGCGCGAGCGTCGCGAGGAACACGACCCACGGAATGAACCCGGTCAACGCCTCGCGCGCGATGTTGAAGGCGACCGCGAACATCAACCCGACCGAGGCCGCAGTGAGGCCGCGGATGAAGCCCTGGACCGAGCGCCAGGACCGCACCTGCTCGTAGATTTTCAGCACCGGCAGGACCAGATAGCCCGGCACCTGGATGGCGATCACCGCGGCGCAGGCGCCGAGTACGCCATAGATCATATAGCCGATCGAGGCGAGGTAGAGATTGTTCTGCCCCGGCGTCACGCGGCCCAGCGCATAGGCATAGAGAAACTGGTCGAGGTTGAGGAGGCCGTCCTGCACGAATCGGTGCTGCAGCAGCGCGAGCAGCGCCGAGCCATTGCCGAAGGCGAGAAGATTATAGGTGAGAATGACGAGGAGGAGCTGCGGCAGGCTCATCGGCCGGGCTACTCCTGGCCGCGCAGCAGGAACGCGCCGGCGATCCCGCCGCCGAGGATGACGAGCGCCGGGCTGACGCTCGGCAGGGCGGCGAGAATGCCGGTGATCACCGCGAGCACGAGATCGAGCGAGGGGCGAAAGATCGGCCGTCCCAGGCGAACCGCCGAGACGACGATGATGCCGAGCGCGGCGGGCAGCAGGGTCGCATCGATATAATCGAGCACCGGCCCATGCGCGAGCCAGCCATAGGCGATGGTGAGCACCACGACGCAGATGAATCCCGGCAGGATCATCGCGACGAGCGCGACCACCGTGCCGGGAAAGCCGGCGAGGCGGTGCCCGACCGCCACGGCGACCGCGGTCATCGTGCCGCTCGGCATGATGCGGCCGATGCTCCACAGCGTCATGAGCTCTTTGTCGGACAGCAGCCGGCGCAAGGTGACAAGCTGCTCCTGCAACAGGCCGAGCACGCCGAGGCCGCCGCCGAAGGCGCAGCCTGCCTTAAAGAAGACGGCGAATAACTGTTTCAGCGTGAGTTTCGCGCGCGGCTCGTCCACCACCGCCACATCGGCCTCCATCTTCGAATGACGCGCACCACGCCATGCGGCAGCGCGCAAGGCAAGCGCTGTTTCGCTAACCCTGCTCCGCGCCGCCGCGGCCGATGCCGCGAGAGGCGCGCCGGCAAAAATATCTGCGGCATTTTGCCTCCGAGCGCCATGCGTGTTGCGCCGCACGCTGCGCGTCGCCTTGCCGCGGACAGCGCGATTTGCCGCAAGGCGCGGCGGCGAGACCCACTTGTGCGCTGCACCAAGCGGGCGATGCTTTTGCGCCTGCGAAGCGACGGTGCCTGCTCGCATCATCGCTCGACAGCGATAATCCCCTCGCAATCTCTTTCGGTCATCTTATCTTTAAGGGTCAGACGATCAGACTCGTCCCGATGCTTCCCGTCCAACAGGGTCGCGATGGAGTAATGCATGAGCACGACACCGAGTCGGGTTCAACCCTCCCAAAGAGCGAACGACGCCGACCGCACCTCAGCGAAGCGCGATCCCGCGCGCAGCGGCGACCAGCGCCATGACACCAGCCGGATCGAGCGGCAGGATTGGCGGGGCGAAGGCGTGGTCGGAGACCTCCACACCGACTGAGCCGGATCGAGCGATCCCGGCGCGAATTCGACATTGACAGCCGCGCCCGCGCGCTCTTCGTTGCTCTCTCGCGGGAAGGGGTCGGTCGGTGGAGCGACATAACAATTTCGACGCCTTGCGGCTCGTTGCCGCGATCAGCGTCATCTTCTCGCATGCCTTCTTGATCGGCGAGGGAACGCAAGACCCGGAGCCGCTTTATTGGGCGACCGGCGGCCAGACCGTCTTGGGCGTGGCCGGCGTCTTCGTGTTCTTCACCATCAGCGGCTATCTCGTCGCGCAGAGCTTCGAGGCGACCGGCTCGCCCTTGCGCTTCCTCGCCAAGCGCGGCCTGCGCATCTATCCGGGGCTGCTCGCCTGTCTCGTGGTCTCGGCTTTCGTGATGGGACCGCTCGTCACCGATCTGCCGCTCGCCGCCTATCTGCGCAGCCTCGGCCCTTATAGCTATGTCGTCAGCAATTTCGCGATGATCCTCCCGGCCAACACGCTGCCGGGGGTCGCCTTCTCGGGCTATAGCGCCGGCAGCGTCATCGACGGACCGCTCTGGACGCTGCCGAGCGAGGTCGCGATGTATCTTATGCTCTGCGCCCTCGGCGTGGTGGGCGCGCTGCGGCTGCGCGTCATCGTGCCGCTTCTGCTGCTCGGGATCGGCGGATTGTGGTTCGACACCGCCTCGAGCGAGTATTTCATCGGCTCGGCGCTGTGGCTCCTGCCCTTCTTCGCCGCCGGCATGGCGCTATATCGCTTGCGCGACCGGCCGATCCTCAACGGCGCCATCGCCCTCGCAGCCTTCGCCGGCCTCGTCATCAGCGCCTGGCTGCATGCCCTCATCTTGCTGTTCCCGATTTTCGGCAGCTATCTCGTCATCTATCTCGCTTTCGCGCGCTGGCTGCCGGTATTGCCCGCGGCGCGATTCGGCGATCTCTCTTACGGGCTTTACATCTATGGCTGGCCGATCGAGCAATGGCTGACGCGCCTCCATGGCGGCACGCTGGCCTGGCCCAAGCTCTTCGCTCTCGCCTTGCCGCTGACCGCGGCAGTCGCCTTCCTCTCCTGGCATCTCGTCGAGCAGCGCGCCTTGCGCCTGAAGCCCGCCAATCTGCGGCGCAGCGCGCCGCGCCCGGCGCTCCGCCCGGCGCCGCTCGCTCAGAACTTGATGAGCAGCCCGTCCGGCCCGCCCTCGGCGGATTGAGCGGAGCCCGATTCGGCGCCGCCGCGGCGCGGGGAATAGCCCGCCGGGCGCGGCGTTGCGGCAAGCGCCGCGAGAAATCCCGAGGACCAGGTCGCGACGGTGTTGCGCGTCAAGACCTCCATCATGCTGCGCCAGCGCTCGCTGCGCTCCTCGCGCCCCATGTCGAGGCCGCGGCGCATCGCGGCCGCCATTTCGTCGGCGTCGATCGGATTGACCAGCAGCGCGGCGCCCAACTCATGCGCCGCGCCGGCGAAGCGCGACAGGATCAGCACGCCCGGATCTTCCGGGTTCTGCGCGGCGACGAATTCCTTGGCGACGAGATTCATCCCGTCGCGCAAGGGCGTCACGAGGCCGATGCGCGCCCGGCGATGGAAGCCGGCGAGGGTCTGGCGCGAGAAGCTGCGATTGACGTAGCGGATGGGGGTCCAGTCGAACTCGGCATAGCGGCCGTTGATCTCGCCGGCGAGCTGCTCGATCTGGCGCCGCAAGGCGCGATACTGCGCCACCTCGCCGCGCGAATAGGGCGTGATCTGCAAATAGCTGAACTTGGCGCGATGCTCGGGCCAATCGCTCAACAGCGCGTCGATCGCCTCGAAGCGCTGCGGGATGCCCTTGCTGTAGTCGAGCCGGTCGACGCCAAAGATCAGCATGCGGCCGCCGAGGCTTTCGTCGAGCCGGCGCGTCTCCGGTGAATCCGAGGCATGCTCCGCCTGGGCGGCAAACCCCGCCGTGTCGATGCCGACCGGGAAGGCGGCCGCGCGCGCGTGCCGGCCGAAGGCAGTGACCTCGCCGTTGCCGAGATCAATCCCATGCCCAAGCTCGGTGACGCAGCCGATGAAGGCGCGCACGCCGTCCTCGGTCTGGAAGCCGACGAGGTCATAGGCGCAGAGCGCCTCGACCAGCGCCTCGTGACGCGGCAGCGCGATCAGCACTTCGGCCGGCGGGAAGGGCGTGTGCAGAAAGAAGCCGACGCGGTTGGTAACACCGAGACGGCGCAGCTCCTGGCACAGCGGAATGAGGTGATAGTCGTGCACCCAGACGAGATCATCGGGCTGGATCAGCGCCGCCAGCATCTTGGCGAAACGCCGGTTGACCTCGAGATAGACCCGCGCCGCGTCGCGCCGGTATTCCATGAGGCCGAGGCGGAAATGGAACAGCGGCCACAGCGTTCCGTTGGCGTGGCCGAGATAATAGAGCCGGTGCTCTTCGGGTGTCAGATCGACCGCGGCATAGGTGACGCGGCCGCGCGTCGTGATCCGCGGCGCCTCGGCCGGCTGCTCCTCGGTCTCGCCGCTCCAGCCGAACCAGATGCCGCCGCGCTCGCGCAACGCCTCGCGCATCGCGACGGCAAGCCCGCCCGCCCGCGCATCCGTCGCGCTCGGCAGAATGAGTCTGTTTGAAGCGATTACCAGCCGCGCCAAAATGCCTCCTCCCAGCTCTTGCTGAGCCGCATAGCCGACACGACGAGACCGACCATAGAGTAGGTCTGCGGGAAGTTGCCCCACAATTCGCCCGTAACCGGATCGACATCCTCCGACAAGAGGCCGAGCGCGTTGCGATGCGACAGCACATGCTCGAAAATTTCGCGCGCCTCGGCGAGACGGCCGACGGCGCAAAGCGCGTCGACATACCAGAAAGTGCAAATCAGGAACGCCGTGGTCGGCTTGCCGAAACCGTCATCGGTCGAATAGCGCAGCAGCAGCTTGCCGCGCCGCAATTCGCGCTCGATCGCGTTGAGCGTCGCAACGAAGCGCTGATCCGAGGCGGCGACCAGGCCGATTTCCTGGAGCAGCAACAGGCTCGCATCGAGACCCTCGCCGTCGAGCGTGGCGGCGAAGTGACCGAGCTCCGGGTTCCAAGCGCGGCGAAGGATTTCCTCGCGCATGCGGTCGGCCTCGAGCCGCCAATAGTCGCGCCGCTCGGCGAGGCCCAGCATCTGCGCGATCTTGCCGAGGCGATCGCAGGCCGCCCAGCACATCGCGCTCGAATGCGTGTGGATCGCGCTGCGGCCGCGATATTCCCACAAGCCCGAATCCGCCTCGAAGACGGCCTCGATCGCGCGCGCGCCGATCGCTTCGAGGCGATGGAAGAGGCTCTCTCCGCCCGGCCGCGGCAGGCGGTGGTCGAAGAACATCTGCGCCGCCGCCAGGACCACCGCGCCATAGCCGTCGTTCTGTACCTGGTCGGCGGCGAGATTGCCGACCCGCACCGGGCCGACGCCGCGATAGCCTGCGAGCTGAGGCACGGTGCGCTCGGTGAGCTTCGCGCCAGGAACGACGGCATAGACGGGCTTCAGCCGCCCCCCCGGCTCGAGCGCCGCGACATTGGTGATGTAGCGAATGAAATCTTCCATGGTGCGGGTCGCGCCGAGCCGGTTGAGCGCCTGCACGACGAAGAACGCATCGCGCAGCCAGCAATAGCGATAATCCCAGTTCCGCCGCGTCCCGGGCGCCTCGGGAATCGAGGTGGTCATCGCCGCAACGATCGCACCGGTCTCCTCGAAGCTGCACAGCTTCAAGGTGATCGCGGCGCGCACGACGGCTTCCTGCCACTCGAACGGCACGGAGAGATAGCGCACCCAATCGTGCCAGAACTCCTCGGTGCGCTCGAGAAAGGAGCGCGCGAGCGCCGCGGTCGCGCCCTCGATGGGCTCGTCGGTGCTGAGGATCAGCGTCAAGGGCGCATCGAGGCTGAACCATTGCTCTTCGTGAATGTAGGAGACCGGCGCGTCGGTGGTGACGCGGATGGCGCTGCCGCCGGCGATGTAGCGCAAATGATTGCTGCCGGTCGTTACCGCAGGCTCGGTCGCGCCGTAGGAAAAGCGCGGCCGGATGCGAATCCGGATGCGGCACATGCCGGCGATCGGCTCGATCGTCCGCACCAGCATGTGCGGGCGGAACACGCGGCCGTATTGATAAAAACGCGGCGCGAAATCGACGATGCGCGCGCTGTTGCCCTGCGCGTCGGTCAGCGTCGTCGCGAGAATGGCGGTGTTGCGCAAATAATGCTGCTCGGTGCGCGCGAGCCCGTCGATCTCGATATCGAGAAAGCCCGAGCTTGCGTCGTAGCCGCCGTCGAGCAGGCTGCAAAAGATCGGATCGGCGTCGAGCCTCGGATAGCAGCACCAGACGATGCGCGCATGGCGGTCGATCAGCGCGCTCAAGACGGAGTTGCCGATGACGCCGAGTTGGAGAGAGGATTCGGCGCGCGTCATGAGCGCGGCGCGCCTTCGAGAGCGGCCTTCGAGCGCTCGAGCCAGTGCCACAGCGCGTCGGGTCCCGACAGGTGCCAGGGCGCGACACTCGTACCGCCGCCGACCTTGATCGCGTGGCCGCCGCGCGCCAAGGCGGCGGCAAAGCCGTCCTCGTCCGTACGGTCGTCGCCGATGAAGATCGGCACGCGGCCGGCAAAGGGCGTCGCGCCCATGAACCACTCGACGGCGAAGCCCTTATGCGCGCCGCGCGGCCGCACATCGAAAGCGAGATGCGATTGCAGCAACTCGTAATCGCCGCCGTCGCGCGCAAGCGCCTCGCCGAGGATCGCGCGCAGCGGCTCGCGCGCGTCTTCGGCGCCGCGATAATGCACGGCGGCGCTCATACCCTTGTGCTCGATGCGGATCGCCGGATGGCGCTCGGCGAAGGCATAGACCGGCGCGAGGATCGCGGCGAGGGCCTCCGGCTTCGGCGGGAGGATGTTGACCGCGCCGTCGCGCCGCATCTCCGCGCCATGCTGCCCGGCGAGCGGGAAGCGCAGCGGCGAGAACAGCCGATCGAGATCGGCGATGCTGCGTCCGCTGATGATTGCGAGCGCGCCGGCGAGCGCGCTCGAGAGCTCGGCGAGGGTTTGGCCGAGGGCGCGCGGGATCATCAGCGTCGACGGATCCGCCACGAAATGAACGAGCGTGCCGTCGACATCGAGAAAAAGCGCCCAGTCCGACGCAACCATCGGCAAGGTACGCGCCATGCGTCTGTCACTCATCCGATTGCCTGCGCCACAGAATGTAGGAACGCTTGGGAATTTGTCGAGAATAAGGCGCAAGCGGGCGCCGCCGCCTCGGGGTTGCCTTCGCGCGCGAGGACTCTAGACTGAGCCGATCATGGATCGGAATGTCCCCTTCGCCCGCCAAGATCTCTTCGCGCCGATCGAGCCTTACACGACCGGCATGCTCAAGCTCGATCCGATCCACACGATGTACTGGGAGCAATCGGGAAAGCCCGATGGCGCGCCGATTCTCTTCCTGCATGGTGGCCCCGGCGCCGGCTCGACCGCAACGCATCGCCGCTTCTTCGATCCCGCGCATTACCGTATCGTCGTGTTCGATCAGCGCGGCGCGGGACGCTCGACGCCGCTCGGGTCGCTGCAATCGAACACCACCCAGCATCTGATCGCCGATATCGAGGCGTTGCGTCAGCATCTCGGCATCGAACGCTGGGCGCTCTTCGGCGGCTCCTGGGGCTCGACCCTGGCGCTCGCTTATGCCGAGGCGCATCCGGAGCGGGTGCGCGCGCTGACCTTGCGCGGCATCTTCCTCTGCCGCCAGAGCGAGATCGACTGGTTCCTCTACGGCATGCGCACGGTGTTTCCCGAGGCATGGCGCGCCTTCTCGGGCTTCGTTGCGCCCGAGGAGCGCAGCGATCTCCTCAACGCCTATTTTCGCCGCCTGAACGATTCGAGCCCCGCCATCCACATGCCGGCGGCGCGCGCCTGGAGCACCTATGAAGGCGCGTGCTCGACCTTGCTGCCGAGCCCCGATACCGTCGCCGCCTTCGGCGAGGACCGCATGGCCTTGGGCCTCGCCCGCATCGAGGCGCATTACTTCCGCTCGAACGTGATCGGTCCCGACGCGGATCTGGTCGCGCATATCGACCGCATTCGCCATCTTCCGGCGACGATCGTTCAAGGCCGCTACGACATGGTGTGCCCGATCGCCAGCGCCGACGAATTGGCGCGGGCCTGGCCGGGCGCCGAATATGTGGTGGTGCCGGATGCAGGGCACTCGGCGATGGAGCCGGGGATTCGCGTGCAGCTCGTCGGCGCCACCGAGCGGTTGAAGCATCTGCGCTGAGGCGGTTTAGCGCTTGCCAGGGCGACGGCCTGCCCTAAGATGCCGGGC
>Ga0157370_10006252_pt1 | contig 13184 bp, 12 predicted proteins | sample C35metaG_FD_113463 | JGI IMG/M metagenome (GOLD analysis project Ga0157370, IMG submission 113463) | Corn rhizosphere microbial communities from Kellogg Biological Station, Michigan, USA - C3-5 metaG | ecosystem: Host-associated > Plants > Roots > Rhizosphere > Soil | place: USA: Michigan...
AGTACACGAATCAGATCGTATGCGAACGCAGCAAGTCTGATTCGCTGGCAAGAGCACCGGTGGTTGCCCGTAAGGTAGAACCGAAAGACAGTGCGGCGGCCGGGAAAAAGGTGATCGATTCGATCATCAAGGATGAGATCATTAAAGAAATGAAAAAGGAGCCTGCTCCGGAGAAGAAGAAGGTGGTGGCAACCCCACCAGTGGCCGGAAAGGCAAAAACAAGTACACCGAATAACAAGCAAGTAAAAAACTCAACAAAGTAATATAGTCATGGGCAAAGAAAAATCTACTGTTCAATCACCAATCGTCGTTGGATTAGACATAGGCACAACCAAAATTTGTGTCATTGTGGGGCGCAGAACCCAACACAATAAAATAGAAGTACTCGGCATTGGCAAGGCCGAATCTGCAGGGGTAACAAGAGGTGTGGTTTCCAACATTCAGAAGACCGTACAAGGAATTTCCCAGGCGGTTGAAATTGCCAGTGGGCAATCGAACGTAGAGATCCGCGTTGTTAATGTTGGTATTGCTGGTCAGCACATCAAAAGCTTACAACACCGCGGAATACTGACAAGAAGAGAATTAAATAGTGAGATTTCCAAGAAAGATATCGACAAGCTGATTGATGATATGTTCAAACTGGTTATGCCCCCAGGAGAGGAGATCATTCATGTGTTGCCACAGGAATTCACGGTTGACAACGAGCCGGGTGTAAAAGATCCGATCGGAATGGCTGGTGTTCGTTTGGAAGCGAATTTCCACATCATTTCCGGACAGGTGACTGCGGTTAAAAATATCATGCGCTGTGTTGGAAATGCAGGCTTACAGACCCAGGAGCTGATCCTTGAGCCTTTGGCTTCTTCTGAATCGGTGTTGAGCGATGAAGAAAAAGAAGCAGGTATTGCTTTGGTTGATATTGGTGGTGGTACGACGGACATCGCGATCTTCCATGAGGGGATCATTCGCCATACAGCCGTTATTCCTTTTGGTGGTAACAGCGTTACGGAAGACATCCGTGAAGGTTGTTCTGTCATGCGCAACCAGGCGGAATTGTTGAAAACTCGATTTGGTTCTGCCCTGGCCGAAGAGAACAAAGAAAATGAGATCATTTGTGTACCTGGCTTAAGAGGCAGGGAGCCAAAAGAGATCTCGGTAAAGAATCTGGCTTATGTGATACAGGCCCGGATGGAAGAGATCATTGAGCACGTATATTACGAGATCAAATCTTCCGGATACGAGAAGAAATTGATTGGTGGTGTTGTGATCACCGGTGGTGGTGCATTGTTGAAACACCTGGCCCAATTGGTTGAGTATGTAACCGGACTCGATTGCCGTGTAGGCTACCCGAATGAGCATTTGTCGAAATATGAGGATATGCCAAAAACCATGTATGACGGTCTGAAAAGCCCGATGTATGCAACCAGTGTTGGTTTGCTGATCAAAGGAATTCAGAAAGCGGAAGAGCAGTTGGAGGAGATGAAGCAACCTGGTGTTTTTGTTGAGAAACCGAAGGAAAGCAAGGAAAAAGTGAAGCGCAGCGGAAGTGGATTATTTGACAAGTTATTGGCGAAGACCAAGGACTTCATTAAAGATGACATGAACGTAAGCGACGAGGATTATATTAAGTAGCAGAGTAATTTTTCCACAATACCGGAGTTTTCCACATTATTAACAAATGTGGAAAACAGGTGTTAAAAAAGTGTTAATATTACAAAGAGAGATGAACAGGTAATACCTATTTTTAAATGACTGATTCATAAAGATATGCAATTCGAAATGTTAAAAGATAAATCATCAATCATCAAGGTTATTGGTGTTGGTGGTGGTGGAGGTAACGCGGTAAACCATATGTACCGTTCGGGAATTACAGGTGTGGACTTCATAATCTGTAATACCGATGCACAGGCATTGGAGTCGAGTCCTATTCCGAATAAGGTTCAGTTGGGCGCAAGTTTAACAGAAGGAATGGGTGCGGGATCCATTCCGGAGGTGGGAAAAAATTCAGCCATTGAAAATATAGACGACATCAAAACGATGTTGGGTAGTACCACCAAAATGTTGTTTATCACAGCGGGTATGGGCGGTGGTACCGGTACTGGTGCAAGTCCGATTATTGCCCAAGCAGCAAAGGAGCTTGACATTCTGACTGTAGCGATCATTACAACGCCTTTCTCTTTTGAGGGAAAGCGCCGGAAAATGCAAGCCGAAGATGGTCTGGATGAACTTAAAAAATATGTAGATTCTTACCTGGTTATTTCAAATGACCGGTTACGTGAAATATTTGGGAACCTGACCTTAGGTTCCGCATTTGCGCAGGCAGATGATATTTTAACCACAGCTGCGAAAGGTATTGCGGAGATCATTACTGTACCGGGATACATCAACGTGGATTTCAAGGATGTGCGCACCGTAATGAAAGACTCTGGTGTTTCTATTATGGGTAGCTATTCGGCGAAAGGTGAGAACAGGGCATTGACAGCAGTTGAGGGCGCTTTAGCTTCTCCATTGTTGAAAGATAACGAAATTGAAGGTGCACGTTACATCTTGCTGAACATCAGTTCTGGTGTAAGTGAGGTAACGATGGATGAGGTTGCAATCATCACGGACTACATTCAGGATAAAGCCGGTTTATCTGCCGATTTGATCTGGGGTAACTGTATTGATGAGAACCTGGAAGACAAATTATCCGTAACGATCATCGCTACGGGTTTCCAGACGACAGAAGAAAGAGCTCAGGACAAAAAGAATGTCAAGAAGATCTCTCTGCTTACACCTGAAGAAGCGCCATTGGTTAAACCGATCGAGGCTGTAAATTCATTTATGGAGCCTAAAGCAGAAGCCGCACAGGTTTCACAGGAGCCGGTTATGAAGGCAAGCGACCTTAAACAGTCTGATCTGTTTGGCGAAGGTTACCAGGCTGGTAAGGCACGTAAAGCTGAGGAGTCGGAAAACAATATTATCAGACATACTTTACTGGAAGAAGAGAAGTACTCCAATGAAGGTCAGGCTGAACAAGGATTTGAGTTTGAAGTCAAAGTTTCAGAAACCGATTTCACGTTTGAAACACCGGTTGCTGATTTCGGATCGAACCAGCACCTGGAAAAACCTGAAGAGGCTTACCAGGCTGGAGCAGATGACGACAAAACGGATGAGTCTATGGAAGATCAGTTGAAGAAGTCTAAAGAGCGTATTCTACGTTTGAAAGACTTGAGCATGAAGTTGCGTACAAGCAATGGTTTGCAGGAGTTGGAAAATGAACCAGCTTACAAACGCAAACAGATGCAGTTGCAACAAGTTCAGCACTCTTCTGAGTCGCAAGTATCCAGATTCACATTAAGCAGTGATGAGGATGGTTCAACAGAGATCAGACCGAACAATTCTTTTCTGCATGATAATGTGGACTAGGTATTAAAATAAGAAAAGAAAAGCCTTAGCGAGATTCGTTAAGGCTTTTTGTCGTAAATACAAGGCTTGTTTGGTCCTGCAGCATAAGCCTGCCGCTGTGTTGTATATCAGCGTTATAAACCTTAAATTTGCGGGAAAATAAAGTAACACTAAAACATAATACATTGGATATTTTTGAAAAAATAACGAAACATATGGGGCCGCTGGGACAACACCAGAAATGGTCTCATGGATATTTTTCATTTCCTAAATTGGAGGGGGAACTCGGACCTCATATGACTTTCCGTGGTAAAGAGCACCTGGTTTGGAGTTTAAACAACTATTTGGGTCTTGCCAATCATCCGGAAGTTCGTGAAGCGGATGCGAAGGGTGCTGCCGATTTCGGAATGGCTTACCCGATGGGTGCAAGAATGATGTCTGGAAATAGCAAATACCATGAGCAGCTGGAGCAACAGCTGGCTGAGTTCGTTGGTAAAGAAGATGCCTTTTTATTGAATTATGGTTACCAGGGTATGGTTTCGATCATTGATGCGCTTGTTGACAGAAATGACGTCATTGTTTACGATGGCGAGTCACATGCTTGTATCATTGACGGCTTACGCCTGCATATGGGTAAACGTTTTGTTTACCAGCACAATGATATTGATAGTGCGAAGAAACAACTGGAGCGTGCGTCTAAGCTTATTGAGCAAACAGGTGGCGGTATTCTGGTTATTACGGAAGGTGTCTTCGGTATGTCCGGTGCGCAAGGTAAGCTAAAGGAACTGATCGAACTGAAGAAAGATTTTAATTTCCGTTTGTTGATCGACGATGCACATGGTTTTGGTACCATGGGTAAAACCGGTGCCGGAACGCACGAAGAACAAGACTGCATCGATGGTGTGGATGTTTACTTCGGAACTTTTGCGAAGTCAATGGCTGGTATTGGTGCATTCGTCGCATCTACAGAGGAGATCACGAACTTCTTGCGTTATAACATGCGTTCTCAGACGTTCGCGAAGGCTTTGCCTATGCCTATGGTCATGGGCTTGTTAAAGCGTCTGGAGCTGCTTAAAAGCAACAATGAATTGCGTACCAAATTATGGGACATCGCAACAGCACTTCAAAATGGTTTACGTGAAAGAGGTTTCAACCTGGGTGTGACGAACACGATGGTAACACCTGTTTTCCTGAAAGGTGAGTTGGCGGAAGCAACAGCACTTACCATGGATATGCGTGAGAACTATGGCATTTTCTGTTCCATTGTTATTTACCCGGTTATCCCGAAAGGCCTTATTGAACTTCGTTTAATTCCAACTGCGGTACATACATTGGAAGATGTACAGCGCACGCTGGATGCTTTCTCGGAAATTTCTGAAAAGTTGAAGAACGGTTATTATCTGGATAATAAGTTCTCGGTAGCTTAATTATCGTCTACATAGATATAAAAGCCTTATCGCGGTAGCGGTAAGGCTTTTTTGTTTACCCGGCATTCCTGAGCTGGGCGAGTACATCTGAAAACGAGGTGATTCCCCAGTGCTCTACATACCTGTCGTCTTTTATCCGCACGATGTCGATGACATTGATGCTGACCTCTTGGCCAGTTGGCGGGATGCCCAACAACTCGCCCGAGTGTGTTCCGCTGATCGCTTTGCGGGTGGTTACCAGGTCACCTTCGGCCACTTGTTGATAAATAGTCACGTTGATCTTATTCAAGGCAGGGCGGAGGACTTGGTTAAAGAAAGATTTCATGCCTTCAGGACCATTGTCCAACCCGGCGGGTGCCGAGCGATTGATGAAGTTGGTATCCATCAATTCATTAAAACTTTCCAGGTTTCCTTCCACAATTACTTCCTGATTAAAACGGCAAACGACGCTTTTGTTCTTTTCTGTTGTTATATCCATGTGTTTATAAATTTGAATACAACAAAGCTAGGAGATACGTAAGGTGCGGGTTATCGACAGGCGTTCACATGCTACGGTACGACGTCCAATTGCTGCTGATATTTACTTGGGGTGCTGCCATAATACTTGTTAAATGCTTCCGAGAAACTCGAATGGTTCTGATAGCCGACCTTCATATAAACTTCTGAGGGACTTTCATCTGATGATCTTAATAGTTCCGCCGCTATTTCCAGTTTTCTGGTTAGCAGCCATTTCTTCGGACTGGTGTTGTAGATCTCATTGAACCGCCTTTTGAATGTTGAAGGGCTCATATGGCAAAGAAAGGCCATTTCCTCCACAGTAATCAGCTGGCCGACATGGGTTTCAACCACCTTCTTTATCTGTAGATGTTCCTTGTCTTTAGTCAGGATCTGTATGGAACGGAACTTGGCCGGATCGGCAAGCAGAAGGTACAGCAATAGTTCTTCAATTTTTATAAGCCGTACTTCCGAAGGCAGCTCTTCATTGGCCTGCATCATACCCTGAATGGATGTGATAAAATGCCTGATGAAACTATCTTGCTTGAAGATTGAAAATGACCGTTCCAATTTGCCTTGTTTCACTGCCGGCAATAGGTGATCATATTTAATTAGAAAGCGGGTAAATACCTCGTTACTGAAGTAGAACAGGATACTGCTGAACTGGTTTTCTTCGGTTAGCAGTTCCGAGGTAAGTACATTTCCTGTTGACAGGATCACGAGTTCATTGGCGTTAACAACAGCTGTGGCATCGTGGTAGACGATGGTTTTTCGACCGCTAACCAGCAGGTTGATCATGTTGTGGTTGAGCACAATCCTGTTTTTAAAGGAATTCTTTTTAGAGGTGTAGCTGCGAATGATCACTTCATCGGCTGTCGGCGGTCGTTCTAGAATGTCATCAGGCAGAATATAAGTGTTCATAGAGTTTTTTTATTGGTTAGAAACACCTGTACTAAAGTTGTAGCATTATCCGTCATACTCATTTAGGTTCCAAAGTATATGATTCAAATAAAAGCTTTCGGGTATTCCAGCACCCTGTTTTTATGCGAAAATATATATACATACTTTGCTTAAGAATAATGTTTGAATAATTTTTTTATTCGGGGAAAGGGATTATTTTAGTATAGATATTAACTGAACCTGAAAACACAAAATCTATCCAAATGGCAAAAAGTGAAAAGTTTCAACAACTAAAGGATCTTGTAGTCGGCCTTGAAGCTGACGCTGAAAAGTTCTACAACAAGTCAAACAGTGCTGCAGGAACTCGATTAAGAAAGGGGTTGCAAGACTTGAAGAATCTCGCTCAAGACATTCGCCTGGAGGTCCAGGCAGAGAAAAATGCAGTAACAAAATAGTTGCTACATAAAAAAACCGGTCAGCGACCGGTTTTTTTATGATCAGGCAATTCTTATAGATTCAATCCTCTGAGTAATACAAGATTCTTGTATTACTATCATTCAACAGATTTCCCTTCAATAGGATTATTGTCCTGTGATTTTCGTAAGCTGTTCTGCAATCTTCTCCTGAAGCGCGGAAGAAACATTCACCAACGGCAGGCGCACCGCATCACCACAAACATTCAAGTGCTTTAAAGCTGCTTTTACCCCTGCTGGGTTTCCTTCAGCAAAGATCAAACGGGTGAACTCCAGCAAGCTCAGGTGAGCCGGAAGCGCTTCTTTGTACTGTCCGTTTATACACTGACGGATCATTTCAGACAATTGAAGCGGCAAGGCATTACCCACAACAGAAATCACCCCAACGGCACCAATCGAGATCATAGGTAGAGCAATTGGATCATCTCCGGAGATCAGCATGAAGTCTTCTGGTTTGTCGCGCATGATCTGATTGAACTGATCAAAGCTCCCCGAAGCTTCTTTCGTGCCGACGATATTTTTGAAGTCATGAGCCAGTCTGCAGGTTGTTTCCGGGCTCATGTTACTTGCCGTGCGGCCCGGAACATTATACAGCAAGATAGGCAAGTGGCTTGCTTCGCTGATCGCTTTATAATGTTGGTAAATGCCTTCCTGAGTCGGCTTATTGTAGTTCGGGCTGGCAGACAGAATGGCATCATAGCCCTTTTGCTCAAATCCCTTAATGCTTTGTACCAGCGCTGCGGTGTCGTTACCTCCGATACCCGCGATCAATGGTAAGCGTCCGTTATTTACTTCGGCAGTGAATGCCCAGATCTTTTCCTTTTCTTCCTTATTCAATGTAGAGGCTTCGCCTGTTGTACCCAGGGAAACCAGGTATTCCACCTTACCCTCGATCAAATAGTTGATCAGGTTCCTCAATCCGTCATAGTCAACGGATCTGTCGTCATTAAATGGCGTGACAATCGCCACACCGGTACCATGAAATTTATTCATTATTTCTCTATTTCAGCATGTCTAGTAGTTCACCCTGACTGATCAGGGGAATATTCAATTTTTTGGCTTTCTCCAGCTTGGAAGGGCCCATGTTATCTCCCGCAAGGAGATAGTTTAATTTGGCCGATATACCGCTCAGGATCTTGCCTCCGTTGGCTTCGATTAGGTCCTTCAGTTCATCCCGGCTAACCCCATCAAAAACGCCCGAAATTACAAATGTTTTTCCAGTTAACTTATCACTTTGCAGGCTAATTGTGTTTTCCTGTACCTCGAACCGCAAACCGTAGGATTTCAGCAGGTTAATCTGCTGAATATGGATCGGTTTGCTGAAATAATCGACAATGCTTTCTGCGATACGCTGGCCGATCTCTTCAATGCCGACGAGCTCCTCAACAGTCGCAGTCGACAGCTTGTCCATATTTTTAGTGGCATAGGCCAGCTTCCTCGCTACTGTTGCGCCAACATAGCGGATGCCCAAACCGAAAAGCACACGCTCAAAGGGCATCTGCTTGGAATCTTCGATGCCTTTCAGCATGTTCTCAATCGACTTCTCACCGAAGCGTTCAATTTGCTTCAGCTCCGCTGATTTCTCATGCAAGGTGTATAGGTCGCTGATGTGACGAACGAGCCCATGCTTGTAGAAAGTCTCGATGGTTTCGTCGCCAAGCCCATTGATGTCCATGGCCTTTCTCCCAATATAATGCTGGATCTTGCCGACGATCTGCGGTGGGCAGCCTTCGTCATTTGGACAGTAATAAGCAACTTCCCCGGTAAAGCGAACGAGTGGCGTTCCACATTCCGGACATATGGTCGGGTAGATCACCTTTTGCGCATCAGCGCCTCTTTTTTCCAGGTTCACGTTGATGATCTTGGGAATGATCTCGCCGCCTTTTTCGACAAAGACCGTATCACCCTCATGAAGATCTAGTCGCTCGATCTCGTTTGCATTATGCAGGGTTGCGCGCTTCACCGTTGTGCCTGCCAGCAGCACAGGCTTCAAGTTTGCAACAGGGGTAACTGCGCCCGTACGGCCAACCTGATAGGTGACTTTCTGAAGGACGGTTTCCACTTCCTGGGCTTTGTACTTGTAGGAGATCGCCCATCTTGGGGATTTGGCGGTAAAGCCGAGTTCCTGCTGCTGCGCATAGCTGTTCACCTTGATAACGATCCCATCGATATCATAGCCGATTTTGAAACGCTGGTTTTCCCAATATTGAATAAATTCAAATACATCATCGATGCTGGACACCAGTTTGGAATGCTCGCTCACATGAAATCCCCAGCTTTTAATCGCTTGTAGGCTTTCCCAATGCGTTTGGGTATAGAGTTTATCTGTATTCAGGCCGTAGAAGAAGCAGTCTAACGGACGCTTTGCCACTTCTTTTGAATCCTGCATTTTCACCGTTCCTGCCGCAAAGTTGCGTGGATTGGCATAAGTCATTTCCCCAAGTTCTTCCTTCTCCCGGTTTAGCCGTTCAAAAGCCGCGCGGTGCATAAAGATCTCGCCACGGATCTCGAAGACGTCCGGTGCCCCAGGCCGGGTTAGATGGTGGGGGATATTGCTGATGGTCTTTATATTCGTCGTGACATCATCACCCTGGGTGCCGTCACCCCGGGTAACTGCGCGCAGCATTTTGTTATTCTCATAGGTGACGCTGATCGACAGACCATCAAATTTCAATTCACATACATATTCGAAATTGCTGCCTATGGCCTTTTTAATACGCTCATCAAAGTCGCGCAGATCCTGTTCGTTGTAGGTATTACCGAGGGAAAGCATCGGCCATTTATGCTTGACGGTCTTGAAATTCTTGGTGATTTCTCCACCGACCCGCTGGGTAGGGGAATTGGGATCTGAATACTCCGGGAAGGCTTTCTCCAACTGAGCAAGTTCCTCGAGTTTCTTATCAAACTCAAAGTCTGCAATGGTTGGCATGGCCAGTACATAATAGTTGTAGGTATGTTGGTTAAGCTCCTTGACGAGCGCTTCTATGGCATCTTTTGGACTTGATGTAGGCATGGAACGAAGATACAAATTGTACCTTAAAAAGCTTTCATGCTGGCGCTGGCTTCCATTTGGTTAAAGATGAGCAGGAAATCCTCATCCAGCGTTTTGATGTACGCGCGGATGGTGGAGGTGAGTGCGATGAGTTGCGCTTCGCTAAAAGGATCTGGCCAGAGGCGCATGCAGATCCGGTTAAGCGCATAGGTGATGTTTTCGGTCTTTTGGTAGCTAAGCAGGTACTTGCTCGAAATGTAGCCCGTAAGGAACTTCTCAAACAGCTGAATGTCGGCAATCCCCGCCAGGAGCAAGAAGCTTTGCAAGTCCTCCGTGTTAGCTTTGGATAGCTGATCGTAGAATTTGTTCACATTGATCTTGCCTTTGGTGATCAGCAAATGGTCGAGTACAAGCTCCAGCGCAATATGTGCAAGAAAGAAAGGCTTAACCGGACCGGAACTGACAGCAGGCAGGATCATTTGCTTGAGGATAGCGGTTTGTTCCCTGAAAAAATCTGAAGAGTGGAAGAGCCGGTCGACTTCAATATGTTTCCTCCAACCTTTTAGTAGGGACTGGTGGTTGGGATTGCTCGAAAACAAGGTGTCTTGCCGGTGGGGGTTGAGGTTCCAGTCTTTGTGTGCATTTTTCACCAGGTCGGGCAACACCACGCCCATGACCATATGGTCATCCGGATTCGTACGTTCAAAGTAAAAATGCGACAGGAAGTTCATCAGCTTAAAAGTAAAAATTTTTTTCCCAGCCTTTTCCTATATTTGCCGGAAAAGTATATAGGAATGACCAATTTTGTAGAAGAATTACGCTGGAGAGGCATGTTGCATGATATCATGCCGAATACCGAGGAGAAGTTGAATGAGGGGATGAGTGCAGGATATATCGGTTTTGATCCCACTGCGGATTCGTTACATGTTGGTCACCTGACGCAGATCATGACACTGATTCACTTCCAGCGGGCAGGTCATAAGCCCTACGCGTTGGTCGGCGGGGCGACCGGAATGGTTGGAGATCCATCAGGTAAGTCAGCCGAAAGGAACCTCCTTACAGAAGAGAGCCTGGAGCATAACCTTAATGGTATCAAAAGCCAGCTGAGTAAGTTTTTGGTCTTCGGTGAAGGTGCAAGCGATGCGGTGATGGTGAACAATGCTGATTGGTTCAGGAACTTCAGTTTCCTGGACTTTATTCGTGATGTGGGTAAGCACATCACCGTAAACTATATGATGGCTAAAGACAGTGTCAAGAAACGCCTGAATGGCGAATCTGGTGCGGGTCTATCCTTTACGGAATTTAGTTATCAGCTGATCCAGGGTTACGATTTCTACTACCTGTGGAAACATCATAATTGCATATTACAGATGGGCGGGTCGGATCAATGGGGCAATATTGTGACCGGAACCGAGTTTATCCGCAGAAAAGATAATGGAACAGCTTATGCGTTAACCACGCAGCTGATCAAAAAAGCCGATGGTACCAAGTTTGGTAAAACCGAAAGTGGCGCCGTTTGGTTGAATCCGGAGAAGACATCACCATACCGGTTCTACCAGTTTTGGTTAAACGCATCAGATGAAGATGTTAAGAAATGGATCCGGATCTTTACGCTTAAAGATCAGCAGGAAATTGAGCGATTGGAGCAGGAACATGATGCTGCACCGCATTTGCGCGTACTACAGAAGGCGCTAGCTGAGGATATCACAATCCGTACGCATTCTGAAGCTGCTCTGGAGACTGCGATACAAACATCGAACTTCCTTTTTGGCAACGGCTCTTTGGAGTTCTTTGCAACCCTGAGCGATGCGCAGGTGCTGGAGGTCTTTGATGGTATCGGACAGTATAAGGTGTCTAAGGAAACCCTGGATGCTGGTGTTGATGTGGCGACCTTACTGGCCGAACTGACCAATATTTTTCTATCCAAAGGGGAGGTAAAGAAAACAGTTCAGGGCGCCGGATTGAGTATTAATAAAGAAAAGCCTGCCGATGCGGCTGTTCAATATACAAGTGCAAACCTGCTTAATGGAAAGTACATTATCGTTCAGAAAGGCAAGAAAAACTACTTTCTGATCATTGCCGAATAGGCCTTTATTGCACCAACAGGTTGCAGCCGCGGATATCCGAATTGTCAAAACGGCCGAGCACCTCAAAAGATTCATCTTCATAGATTCGTCCAAGATCCTGCGTCGCGATAAAGGCGCAGGAATTTAGATTGGCCAGGTCAATGACGTTAATGCCACCACTTTTACCACTTTCCGGGCTGCTTAACGGATCGTTTGTATCCCGAAGCCTGATCTTCATCCATGGCGGACAATTAAATATGCCATTTCCTGCAGAATAACCTTGTGACAGGAGCTCAGTCATGCCATACTCACTATGAATATGGGGCACGCCAAATCCGGCTTGCAGGATGGTATGCAGCTCTTCACGGACCATTTCCTTGCGCTTTCCTTTCATGCCGCCGGTTTCCATCACAATTAATTCCGGGAAATCCACCTGATAGGCCTCCACAAAGTCCAGCAAGGCATAAGTTACCCCAATTAACAGCGTCTTCTGGCCTGAAGCCTTTAAGGCCTTCAATTTTGCATGCAGATCATCCAGATTGTATAAAAAATAGCCGCTGTCCGGGTGTTCACTTTGTGCGATCAAGGCGTCGACCATATAGATCAGCGAAGAGCCTTCACGTTCCTGATAGGACGGGAGGAGCGCCAATATGCAGATGTCCTTTGGGGCACCATAAAACTGCTGGAAAGCCTTATTAAAACTCTGCTCATATAAAGAGACGTCTGTTACCAAATGCCGGCTTTGCACCATTCCTGTAGTACCCGAGCTGCTGAAGGTAATCACCGGTTCACGCTGATCGCTGAGTACCGTTTGGGTTTTGAAGAAAGAGATGGGCAAAAATGGGATATTGTCTACCGAAGTAACGGCCTCTGGATTTATGCCCAGGTTGTTGATGTAAGCCTTGTAAACTGAACAGTTTACTGACTGGTGTTGAAATACCCGAAGGGCAACATTGCTGAATTCTGCTTCAGATTGAATAGAAAAGATTTCCTTTGTTAAAGTTAGCACCCTGCAAAAGTACGGAAGAAAGTCTGAGTTTATGCAGCTGATTTGTCTGCACGAACTGCCTTTCTGAACTGATACCCGCAGAATCCGGAGACGGCTGCGGCGAAGCTTCCCAATACAACTGTTATTAACATCACCAGCCATGCACTTGTCAGGCCAAGCATTTCAGCAACACGGTCGACCAATATATGGTCATTTCGTTGGGTTTTAAATACAGCAACTACGGCCCATAAGACCAGAATGGCAAAAAATGGTGCCCAAAGCGATTGTTTAGATGTTTTTCCCAGCATCGCGCAAGTAAGAAAGGAGATGATAACGATGACCCACCAGGGCAGGAACGACTGAAGAAGCAGGGAGGCGAGGAGAACAATTAAAAAGACGATCATCATTTACTGCTGATTTTTAGGCGTGAGATAATTTTAGCGTTTTTGTCGTTTGCCG
>Ga0157370_10006255_pt1 | contig 13182 bp, 9 predicted proteins | sample C35metaG_FD_113463 | JGI IMG/M metagenome (GOLD analysis project Ga0157370, IMG submission 113463) | Corn rhizosphere microbial communities from Kellogg Biological Station, Michigan, USA - C3-5 metaG | ecosystem: Host-associated > Plants > Roots > Rhizosphere > Soil | place: USA: Michigan...
CGTTCTCGTGCGTATTGCGCGAGCTCGTTTCCACCCACCGCACCGGGACACCGTATTCCTGTGTCAGCGCAGAACGCATGAGCAGTGCTTCAGGTGGCCGGCCGGCGACGGAGCCGCCGGATACGAGCACCGGCAAGCCGGTGTTTCGCGCGAGGCGCGCACCGTAGCGCACGCGCTCGAGCGTCAACGTGTTGAGCGTCACGCCACCGAACTCGGGCGCGTAGTCGCGCGTACCGCCCCCGAGAATGACGATCGCCTGTGCGTTCGCGGCCTGCGAGAGATCGAAGACAGGTGCGCGATCGAGAGCGCGGATCAGCAGGGCGGCAACGATCGGAAGCGAAAGCAGGAGCAACGTTACTACACCGAACGTCGCGAGACGCCGACCACGCTGCGGATAGCGCGGGAGCATTGCGACGCCGACCAGCACGACCAGAATGGGGCCCGCCGGCGGCAATATCAGCAGCTTCACGGCCGCCTTGATCCACAGGGGGATGGTCACGATGCTTACGCGCCTCGACGCTCGGAACGACCAGCCGGCAATGTGAGCGCTACTTTCGCACCGAAACCTCCTGCGCCGCTTTGCGAAGCAGGGCCTGCAGATGTTGCACGGGTACTGCGTAGGTGATGCCGCTTGGCTGCGACAACGCTGCTTCCTTCGTACCCTTGACGAAGACCATGTTGACGATGCCTAGCACGTCGCCGGTGGCCGGATCGTAAATCGGGCTGCCGCTATTGCCCGGATAAGCCGTTGCGTCGAGCTGTAACACCGGGAAGCTGCCGGCCGTCAAGCGGCGGACCACCGCAGGGTCGAGGTCCGCCGCCCGGCCCTGTGGAATCACGATCGGGGTGATTGCGGAAATCATTCCGCGATGCGTGACGGGAAATGCACCGAGCACGGCGCCGATGGGAAATCCCGTCATCAGAACGCTCTGACCCTCCCTCACGTCGTCAGCGTCGTGAAGGGCGAGCGGCGGTAACGGCGCGCCCCGCAAACCGATCACGGCGAGATCGCTGCCGGCGTCGATTGCCACGACCTTACCCTCGCGCACGTGCGCCTCGTCAACGCCGTGCGGAACGAGGATCGCAAGCGACTCCCGGTGCACCGGATCGGTGAAGGCCGGCAGCACATGGGCGTTCGTCACGATCGTCGTTCCATCGCCAACGACGAAGCCGGTCCCGCGGAACTGGAATGGCGGCGCGCGACCCTGCTCGTAGGTCCCGACCGCTACGATGGACCGCTTGACGCGTGCGATCGTATCGATCGCATCGCTGGCGGCCGCATGCGAGCACCATGACAGCAGCGCGAGCAGTACCGTGCCGACGAAGGCACCGCAGCGCGCAGTCAATGGTCGGCCCGTGTCGCAATCACCGAAGGCGCGGTGACGTTGGGATCGAACGGATGGCGTTCGCGGTGAAAGAGCTTCACCACGCGGCGCACGTAATCGCGCGTCTCGGGATAGGGTGGAACGCCGCCAAAGCGATCGACGGCCTTCTCGCCGGCGTTGTACGCGGCGGCGGCAAGCCGGACCTCGCCGCGATAGTACGCGAGCAGCCAGCGCAGGTACGCGAGACCGCCGCGGACGTTGTCGAGCATATCGAGGCGATTGCGCACGTTGAAGCGCGCGGCCGTTTCGGGAATGAGCTGCATGAGGCCCCGCGCGTCCTTGATCGAGCGCGCCATCGGATCGAAGTTCGACTCGACGGCGATGATCGCGAGCGCGAGCCGCGGCTCGATGCCATAGCTCGGCGCGACGCGGGTGACAACATCCGCCACTTTCTGCTTGAACGGCGGAAGGTCGACGAATGGATCGGCACCCTGGTTCGCGGCTTCCTCCGACGCGTCCTCGCCGACCGTTGCGGCACTCGATGCTTCGGGCGGCGTTACGCAGTCCGGAAGCCTGCCGTGCAAATCGCCCAGCCGTTGGAGCGTGCGTCGCGCGAATTCATCGCCACGCTCGGCCGCAAGCCGGAACAGGCCCGCAGCAATCTCTTCGTCGTGCTCGACGCCGCGGCCATTTGCGTACATCCAGCCGAGCCGGAACGCCGCTTCCGCGCTTCCCGCGCGCGCCGCGTCGCAATACGTTGCCGCAGCGATCAGCGGATCCTTCGGCAGCCCTTCGCCATGCTCGTAGGCGATGGCGCGCGCAAGTAGCTCGCTCACGCTCGGAGGCTCGGCACGCGCCGCGATGGGCAGTCCGAGGACGCCCACGGTGACGAGCAGCGTGGTCGCGCGCGCCGCGTGGCGATGCGCGCCTCCGGCACACCTCGCATTACACAGCGTGGCGAACATCGGGCGTGTCGTGCACGATGCGATCGACATTCTCGGTGCGCTGCTCGTACCACGGCAGCGCATCGCGCAGGCCGCTCGCCACGTCCCATCCCGGCCGGTAGCCAAGCAAGCGCCGCGCCTTGCCGATGTCTGCCTCCGAATGCCGCACGTCGCCGCTGCGAAAGCCCGCATACACCGGCCGGGGAACGTGCAATCCCGGATGCCGCTCCGCGAGCAGATCGTGCAGCGTGCGGTGAAGCGCATTCAGCGTCGTGCGATTGCCGACCGCAACATTGTAGACCTGACCAATCGCCGCGGGGTCCTGCACGGTGGCGGCGAGAAGGTTGGCCTGCACGACGTTCTGCACGTAGCAGAAATCGCGTGACGTTTCGCCGTCGCCGTAGATCTTGACCGGTCTTTCTTGCAGCATCGCCGCCACGAAGCGAGGAATGACTGCGGCGTATTCACCGCCAGGATCCTGGCGCGGCCCGAACACGTTGAAATACCGCAGACCGATGGTCTGCATGCCATAGCACCGGCCGAACACCGCGGCGTAAAGCTCGTTGAGATGCTTCGTGACGGCGTACGGCGAAAGTGCGGTGCCGATCGCGTCCTCGACCTTCGGCAGGCTCGGATGATCGCCGTAGGTCGAGCTCGAGGCCGCGTACACGAATCGGCGCACGCCAGCGTCGCGAGCAGCGACGAGGACATTGAGAAAGCCGGTCGCGTTCGCCGCGTGGGTGCGCAAAGGGTCATCTATGGAGCGCGGCACGGAGCCAAGCGCCGCCTGATGCAGGACGATGTCGATGCCCTCGCATGCTCGTTGGCAGGCAGCCGGGTCGACGATGTCGGCCTCGATGAACCGGTGACGCTGCCAGCGCTCCGCACCGACGATCCTGCGCACCTCGTCGAGATTGCTCTGGAATCCCGTCGCGAAATTATCGACGCCGACCACGTGCTGGTCGAGCGCCAGTAGCGCCTGTGTCAGGTGCGAACCGATGAAGCCGGCGCTACCGGTGACGAGCCAGCGCGACGGCTGTGCACGCAGCTGCTCGATCACCGCGGACGGCGCCTCCTCGCGAACCGCGACGATCGCCATCAGAGTCGCCAGACAGACACGCCGTGCTCGCGCAGCGCCGCGGCGTCGGCATGGCACTTTACGTCGACGTACAAGCCGCCGGGCTCGAGCTTGTCGACGAAGTCGCGAAGTGGCCGCGCGCCGAACTCACGATGCGCCACGGCGACAATGAGCGCATGCGCCTTCGGCAAATCGTCCCATGGCGCCAGCGTCACCCCGTATTCGCGCACCGCCTCGGCCGGATCGGCGACGGGATCGTGCACGTGCACATCGGCGCCGTACGAGTGCAATTCGCCGATCACGTCGATCACGCGCGAATTGCGCAGATCCGGGCAGTTCTCCTTGAAGGTGAGACCGAGCACGTTGATCTTGGCGCCTTTGACCGGGAAGCCTGTCTGGATCATCTGCTTGACCGTCTGCTCCGCGACGTACTTGCCCATGCCATCGTTGATCCGACGGCCGGCGAGGATCACCTGCGGGTGGTACCCGAGCTTGTCGGCCTTGTGCGTCAGATAATACGGATCGACGCCGATACAGTGGCCGCCGACGAGACCGGGCCGGAACGGCAGGAAGTTCCATTTGGTGCCCGCAGCAGCGAGCACCTCGGTCGTGTCGATGCCGATGCGATGGAAGATCAGCGCGAGCTCGTTCATCAACGCGATGTTGAGGTCGCGCTGCGTATTCTCGATCACCTTCGCGGCCTCGGCGACCTTGATCGACGAAGCGCGGTAAATGCCGGCCTTGATGATGGTGCCGTAAACGCTCGCGACACGTTCCAGCGTTGACGGCGCATCACCGGACACGACCTTGGTGATGCGCGTCAGCGTATGCTCGTGATCGCCGGGGTTGATGCGCTCCGGCGAATAGCCGACGAAGAAGTCGCGCTTCCACTCGAGGCCCGAATGGCGTTCGATGACCGGGACACAGATCTCCTCGGTCGCACCCGGGTAGACAGTCGACTCGAACACGACGATCGCGCCGCGCTGCAGGTTCCTGCCTACCGTTTCGCTGGCACCGAGGAGCGGCACGAAATCGGGCTGGTGCGCGTCGTCGACCGGCGTCGGCACGGCGACGACGATGAAATTCGCCTGGCCCAGCGCCGAGGCGTCGCTCGTTACCTCGAGGCCCTTCGCGTCGGTGAGACTCTCCCGACTCACCTCGCCTGTCGGATCGATGCCGCGTCGATACGCGTCGATCTTGGCCTGCGACAGGTCGAAGCCGATCGTCCGGTAGTGCTTGCCGAACTCCACGGCGAGCGGAAGACCGACATAACCGAGACCGACAACCGCGATCGTCGTGGAATTCGTCATGTTCGTCGAATCGCTTTCGAAAGGCGTTGACCGTGCGGCGCGCAATTCCACATCAGAGCGTCGTGAGAAGCTTTTCGGCTTCCGCACGCAGTGGCGAGGCGGCATCGAGCTTCGAGAGCGGCGCCAGTGCCTCGCGTGCGCCGGCCTTGTCCCCTGTTTCGATCATTGCCTTTGCAAGATGCAGCCGAATGTCGGCACTGGCGGGTGCCATCGCGCTCGCCATCCGCAGTAGCTCGAGGCCCCGCTTCGCTTGGCCGTTTCGCGTAAGCGCCCAGCCCAGCGTGTCCATCACCGATGGGTTGAACGGGGCGATCCGGTGCGCCTGCTCCGCGTATTCAATCGCCTTGGGATCGTTCGTTTCACCGAGCACCCACGCCAGGTTGTTGAGCGCGACGCTGTTGTTCGCGTCGATCTGTAGCACGCGCTGATACGCGGCCCTTGCCGCAGGAAGGTCGCGGCGCTGCAGGTCCTGCTGCGCCTGCAGTAACGGGATCGTAACGTCCTTCGGATGATCGTTCATCCACTTTTTTGCGAGCGCGTCCGCTTCTGCCGGCTTGTTCGCGGCCTGCAGGGCCACGTAAGCGCGCGTGGCAAGCATCGGATTGGCCTCGTGCGACATCGCGAGCTTGAAGGCATTTGCCGCTTCAGGCAGCTTCTTCTGCCGTGCCAATATCTCGCCCTCGAGCGCATAACCGATCGCCTTCCCTGGCTGCGCCTTCTGCAGTTTCCGGGCTTCCGCGATCGCCTCGGCTTGCTGACCCGACGCGATGTAGGTCTTGGCGAGCGCGCTATAGGCCTGCGGCAGATCGGACTTGAGCGCAAGCGCCTTGCGCTCGTTGACGATCGCCGATTCGTAGTCCTTGAGCGCGGTCTGAACTTCGGCGAGACGCACGTAGGCGAGGGCGTTCTGGGGCTGCAGGTTGACGACACGCTTGAACGTTTCGACGGCCTGCCGCGGATCGATCGCGAGCTGGACGCTGCCAAGCGCCTCCAGCATCTGCACGTTGTTCGGCAGCGCGGTCACCGCCGCCTGAGCTGCATCGACCGCGGCCTGGCGCTCGTTGCGTTTCGAGAGGTACCGAACAAGCGCCAGCCGCGCCCGCGCGGAATCGGGATGCGCGGCGATCGCCTTGTCGATGGCGGCCCGAACCTGCTCCGGGGAGCCACCGGTGGCGGGCAGCAGATCGGCGTAACCGAGCAGCAGCTCCTCGTTTCTGGGATCCTTGTCGAGCATGCCCTCGAGGCGTGTCCGCGCGGCGTCCGGGTGTCCCTCCTGCATGTCCAGCAGCGCCAGGCGGTAGCCTGCCACGTAGAAGGCCGGCTGCACCGCGAGCGCAGCTTCGAACCCCGCGCGAGCCTTCTTGAAGTCGCGCTCTGCAAGGTAGACGCTGCCACGCAGGAACGGCGCGATTGCCTTGCCCGGCTGCTTCTTCTCGATCGCAGCGGCCGCCGCGAGCGCCTTGTCGTACTCGCGTCGCTGCAGGTGAGCGCTGAACAGCGCGAGCTCGGCCTGGAACTGCGACGAATCGTCGTGGGTGAGGGATTCGAGGTCGCTGAACGCGCGTTCGGTCTCGCCCGCCGCGAGGCGCACCTGCGCGAGGCGCACCTTGCTTGTCACGTTCGACTTGTCGAGCTTATTGGCGCGTTCATAGGCGTCGGCGGCGCTAGTAGCGTCACCCGCGGACAAATACGCTTCTCCCGCAGCGCGAAGCAGAACGGGATCGTCAGGCGTTCGCCGGAGCGCAGGCTCGAGCGCCTGCACTGCCTGCGATGCGCGCCCGGTGCGAAGATACAATCCGGCCAGCGCTCGAACGGCGCCTGTATCGTTCGGTGTCCGTGCGACCACCGTGCGCAGCGCGTCCTCCGCAGCGCCGTAGGCGCCAAGGCGTTCGTTGACGAGCCCGGACAGAAGCAGGCCCGGCATGTAGTCGGGATTCGAGCCGAGTAGCGGCTGGATGACGTCGCGGGCGCGCGCATTGTCGTTTTCGGCAAATGCGAGTAACGCATCGGCGTAGATGGTGCGGCCATCATGCGGCGCGAGCGCCTTCATCTTCGCGACCTGCTCCCGGGCAGCATCCTTCCTGCCATCCTGCAGGGCGACGTTGACGAGCGCGTAATGCGGCGCCAGCAGCTTTGGCTGCAATGCCGCCGCTTTCTCGAAGCGCTCCTGCGCCTCGGCGCGATGACCCGACGCGAGTTCGACCTGTCCGCTTGCGAGCAGCGCTTCGACGTCGTCGGGCGACTTCGCGAGCGCCGTCGCGATGAACTTGCGCGCGCCTTCCTCGTCGCCGCTCTGAGCCGCCAATCGCGCCTCGAGCAGCAGTGCGCGCGGGTCGTCGGGGGCTTCGCTCAGCACTGCGTCGAGCGTGGATCGCGCGCTTTGCATATCTCCCTGCCCGGCATGCGCGGTGGCAAGCGCCACGCCGAGCTCACGGCGCGCCTCAGGCGTGCCGAGCTTGCGCGCGCCAACCTCGTGCAGCAGATCGGCGAACTTTCCCTGCGCGACTAGCGAGCGCGCGAGCAGCGGATACGTGTCGTCGTCGGACGCACGGTAGTCGATCGCCTTGCGCACCTCGGTTTCTGCGCCCACCGGATCGCCGGTGGCGAGCAGGGCCCTTGCGAGAAGCAGGCGCGCGTGTGCGCTGTCAGGCGCCTGCTGCAAGGCATTCTTGAGCTGGATGATCGCCGCCTTGTAGTCGGCCTTCGCGATGTAGGCGTCGGCGGATGCCACATACGACGCCGCGTCGTGACGCGTACATGACGCGAGCGCCGCGAATCCGATCGCCGCGGCGGTCATCCAGGCAGAGGGAGCAAACTTCCGAGTCGTCATGTCGATTTCCGGGACGGTATGGCGAAGCGTCACTTGAGGCCGAAGCGGTGCATCAGATCGTACAGCGTCGGACGACTCACGCCGAGCAGATCGGCGGCCCTGCTGAGGTTGCCATTGACGCGCGCGAGCGCGCGCAGGACCGCATTCATTTCGGCGCGCTCGCGAAGCTGGCGCAGGTTGAGGGCATTTTCATTCTCGTCTTGCGCCGACAGGCCGATGTCCGCCGCACCGATGCTGGACCCGTCGGCCATGATGACGGCGCGCTTGATGACATTTTCCAGCTCCCTGACGTTGCCCGGCCACGAGTGTCCGTCGATGGCGTCGATGGCGTCCGGCTGCAGCGTCATCGTTCCCCGTCGGTTCTCAACGGCGAACTTGCGGACGAACACGTGCGCGAGCAGCGCGGCGTCGCCGCTGCGCGCCCGCAACGGCGGAATCTCGACGACGATCTCGGCAAGCCGATAGTACAGGTCTTCGCGAAACTTCCCGTGCGAGATGAGTTCCTTCAGGCCGCGGTGCGTCGCACACACGATGCGGACATCGACGGGAATCTCCTGCCGGCCGCCGATGCGCTCGATGACACGCTCCTGCAGAAAACGCAGGAGCTTTCCCTGTAGCGGCGTGGGCAGGTCCCCGATTTCGTCGAGGAACAGCGTGCCTCCGCTCGCCGTCTCGAACTTGCCGAGCGTCTGCTTGACGGCGCCCGTGAATGCGCCTTTCTCGTAGCCGAAGAGTTCGCTTTCGAGCAGCGTTTCCGGGATGGCCGCGCAATTGATCGCGACGAAGCGCTCACCGCGCCGCGGCGACAGATCGTGGAGCGCCCGCGCGAGCAGTTCCTTACCGGTGCCCGATTCGCCGAGGATCAGCACCGTGGCCGACGTTGGCGCGACCTTCTCCACCGTGCGGCAGACGCGCAGCATCTCGGGATCGCGCGTGACGATGCCTGACATCGCGGGCGCTTCCTGCGATGCCTGCAGCCGTGCGTTCTCCTCCTGCAGCTCGTGAACCCGGAATGCACGCTCGATGGTCCATGTGAGAAGCTCGGGCTCGAATGGCTTCGTGCAGAAATCGTGGGCGCCGAGACTGATGGCCTGGAGGGCATTGGCGCGATCGTCCTGGCCGGTCAGCACGATCACCTTGGTCTGCGGAACAAGCGCGTGGATCTCGGCAAGAAGCTTCAGTCCCTCAGCCGGGTCGTCCGGCCGTGGAGGCAGTCCGAGATCCATCGTGACGACCGCCGGCTCGAAGCGCCGGATCTGCGCGATGGCCGATGCGCGATCGCTGGCGACGATGGTTTCGTACTGATCGAACGCCCACAGCATCTGCTTCTGCAGCGCCGGATCGTCCTCGACGATCAAAAGCGGCTTGCGGGGTTCGGTCATGTCGCCGGCACCCGGGCCGCCTGCTCGTCGCCCGCGCGATGGAATGGATCTTCATGCGCGCGAAGCAGCACACGAACCCGCGTGCCGGTACCCGGTGCGCTGTCGACCTGGATCTGGCCTCCGACTGTGCTCACGTATTGCATGCTTTCGTAAACGCCGATCCCCATGCCCGACGGCTTCGTCGTCGCGAACGGCTTGAACAACCGGTCACGAATGAATTCCCGGGTCATCCCGGCGCCGGTGTCGGCAATGACTATGGCGACGAATCGATCCGCGAGTTCGACCGCGACCCGGACGGGGCTACCCGCCGGGCTCGCATCGATCGCATTTTGTACCAGATGCGCGATGACCTGCTCGAGTCGTTGCTCGTGGCCGATAGCCATCGCGGGCGGTGAAGGAACGATCTCGATCGGCACGCGCGGATCGGCCTTCGCTGCGCATACGGCGTTGACGATCGCGCCGATATTGACCGGGCGCGGGTTCTCCACCGGTTGCTCGCCGCTTCGCAACTGCAGCATGAGCGCGTTCATGCGCGCGACGACATGCTGCACGGTTTCCAGCATGTCGGACTGGAACGCGGGATTGTTGTGATGCCGCTGCGCATTCTTGAGCATGAGCGAAAGCTGTGCCACCAGATTCTTGAGGTCGTGCACGACGAACGCCGACATGCGATTGAACGCTTCGAACTTGCGCGCCTCGAGCAGCGCCTCGGCGGCCATCACCTGACCTACGTAGCTCGCCGCCTGACGGCTGGCTGTCTTCAGGAGGTCGCGCACTTCCCAGTCGACGTCGATGATCGTCCGGGGTGCCGCCAGCACGACGAACCCCAACAGGTCGCCTCCCGTCATGAGTGGAACGATCAACCACGGAGAGGTGAGCGACTCGCACCAGCCGGGAAGCGACAGACCGGCGTATTGCGCCGGATTGACGCGAAGCTCCGGGATGCTGATGATCCATCCCGTTCTCGCCAGGAACGCCGCGAGCTCGTCATCGCAGCGCTGCGCATCGTCGACGGGCGGCATGTTCCAGCGTGCTGCGGGGACATAACCGCGCGATTCATCCTTCAACCAGAGGGCACCGCCGGGGCTTTCGACGAGGTCCGCGAGCGCCGTGATCGTCCTCTCCTGGATGTTCTGCATCGCGCTGTCGTCAGACAGCGTACGCGTGAAGCGCAGCCACTCCTCGCGGTAGTCGTAGCGATAGGAGAAGAAGTGCTTGCTTATGAACACCTTGAGCCGGGCGCGAAAGCGCCCGGATGTCGCAACGAGCGCGACGACGAGCGCCGCCGCGAACATCAACTCGATTTGCAGGGCGCGCCCCCAGCTCCCGCCGAGATAGCGAACGAAGTAACCCGCACCCGCCACCAGGAGCAGGAAAGCGCCGGAAACCAGCAACGCCGACGAATGAAATACGGCGCCGCGCGAAAGATGCAGGTCGATCGTCCAACCGGTGTTGCGCACCGTTGCGACGGCGAGAAACGGAATGAGAATTACGTTCGCGAATCCGCGTGCCGCCCAGATATCGGCGTCGAACTGACCGAACAGCAGCGCGTCGGAGAAGTACAGCAGATCGAGGCCGAACGTGCCGGCAAGCGCCAATGCCAGCGGCTTGATCGCCCAACGCAGATGCGGCTCGACGCGGCGCAGCAACTGCTCGACGAGCGTGAGGCCGAACACCGCGAGTCCGAGATGCAGAAGAATGCCGAGGCGTGGCGACTGCAAGGCCGTGAGCCGTACCGCCGCCGATCCTTCGCCGAACAGCACGCTCGCGATCAGCAATACGGCGACGACCGTGACCACCATCCCCGAGCGACGCGCCATCGGGTGGCCAACAGCATCGCGGCTCAGCAGATGCCAGAGAAACGCAAACCAGCCGCCATAGCGCAGCGCATCGCCGCCACCCGCTACCAGCGCCGTACCCGGCATGGGCATGAGTGCAAGTGGCAGAGACAGCGCCGCCCACAACGTCGTGGCGACCAAGGCGAACAGCAGCAACCGGGCGCGCGCGCCGCGCCGCAGTCCAAGCGCGACGCGGATGGCGAACACGCCGTAGCCCGCGAACGCCACGCCGTAGCTCCACACGCCGACAGCGGCGAACGTGCTGTCTGTCACAGCGTCAGCACCGCAAACCGGAAGTACCCGAGCAACATGACGTACGGCCGAGCCTTTCGAAAATGACCGACGTCGGACCGCCGATTGTCACGCATTCGACGGTTGGGGCCGAAACGATGCGCGTCGCAGCGAGCCCGCGGCGCGGGGCGGAAATCATGATCGCGGCGCCGGCGGGGTGAGTCGAGTAGGAAGCAACGCGGAGGAATCTACCGTGCACCTTCGCCAAGCAGCACGACACGCAGCGTCTCGAGCATGATGACGATGTCGAGCAGGAGCGTATGGTTCTTCACGTAATACAGATCGTATTCGAGCTTGCGTACCGACTGCTCGACCGTCGCGCCATAAGCGTACCGCACCTGCGCCCAGCCGGTGAGGCCCGGCTTGACGCTGTGGCGCACAGCGTAGAACGGGATCTGTTCGGTCAGCATCGCCACGAACTCCGGCCGTTCCGGCCGCGGGCCGACGAAGCTCATCTCGCCCCTGAGCACATTGACAAGCTGCGGCAATTCGTCGATGCGTGAACGCCTGATCAAGCGGCCAACCCGAGTGATCCGCGAATCGTTCGCACTCGCCCACTTCGCCTTGCCGTCCTTTTCGGCGTCGGACGCCATGCTGCGCAGCTTGTAGACCGTGAACGTGCGGCCGCGACGGCCAACGCGCTGTTGGCGATAGATCACGCCCCCTCCGCCCTCGGCGGCAATCAGCAGCATGGCAACCAGCATGATGGGAGCGGTAACGAGCAGGAGGCAGGCAGAAACGACAAGGTCGAAGCTGCGCTTGACGATCATCCGCAGCGCGCTCTGCCGAAAGCCATTGCCGTAGATCAACCAGCTTACCTTCAGCGAGTCGATCGGCACCTGGCCATGCAAGCGCTCGAAATATCGGGCCAGGTCGGTGACCTGCACGCCGTTCAAGCGGCAATCGAGCAACGAGCGCAGGGGCAGGACGCCGCCGCGCTGCTGGCGAACAGCGACGATCACCTCGTCGACGCCGAGTTGGCGTACGGTATCCTCGAGCGAACCGGACCGCGCGACCACCCGATTCTGGGACACAACGCTCTCCTGCACCTTCTCCAGCGCGTAGAAGCCGACCAGGCGAACGCCAAGCGGGCTGATTGACGTGAGTGACGTTTCGACGAGCCTCGCCTCGGGCCCGGTCCCCACCACCAGCACACGATGCGGCAGCAACGCTGCGACGAGGGGAAGAACGATCACGTGACGCACGAGCAGCAGGCCGAGCAACGCGAGCAGGAATGCTACGAGCCAGCTTTGCGGCAGCGGCTCGACGCCGGGCATTGCCCGGGCGACGAAAAACGCCAGGGGGATGCCGATGGCCGGCGCCAGCACGACGCGCAGGATGTAGGCACTGGCCGAAAGCGATGGGCTTCTCCGATACAAGCCGAAGGCGCCATTGAGCCCGATCATCGTCGCGGAGAAAACGAACGCGAGCAGCACGAGGTCGCTCTCCTCGACGTTGTACCTGCCGTCGATGCGGAGCACCAACAACACGACGGCGAACAGCCACGACAGCTCAGCGACCAGCTGAAACAGCGTTGCGGTGGAAATATTGGTGCGGGAAACAGTGAACAAGCAGATGGCTCCGATGACATCGGCGAAGCGGCTTCGCTTCGTCAACGATCCGTAAACGTCGTTCCGTCGGTCAAGCCCGGCGAACGGGACGCAGCGGGCATACAGCAATCGCCGTGCCCATTTCAGTTTGTGAGCGCGCGTCGGACGATTATGAACCGCGCGTCCAACTGGTCGCACACGAATATTCCGCAACCCGCCACCCGCGTAAACCCCGATCCGCCAATCGGTACATCGCACGCCAGAGTTGTGCATTACAGATCGGCACGGCCGGAGCGCGCACCGTGTAGCGCGCTGGAGTCACGGGAAGAAACTGCGAAAGCATTGATCTTTCTTGCATTGATTCCACATAACTTCCTGACGTCAGTTCGACGCCGAGCAAGGAACTATGCGCCGGAATTTTCTGGATGCCGGACCCCGTACATTCCTTTTCAGCGCGCAAACGAACCGACGAGCGTTCGCGTTGTACCGACGTTCGGATGACGTGCGCAGCCCATTCGCGCCGTGTACGCCCCGCGCACGGCACGATGATATGATTCGCGGCACCTTACCGATTGCGTTCGCGTCACCGCTCGACGTCCAGGCATGCGGGTAGAAACGGTCACGACAGCGGAAG
>Ga0157370_10006257_pt1 | contig 13181 bp, 7 predicted proteins | sample C35metaG_FD_113463 | JGI IMG/M metagenome (GOLD analysis project Ga0157370, IMG submission 113463) | Corn rhizosphere microbial communities from Kellogg Biological Station, Michigan, USA - C3-5 metaG | ecosystem: Host-associated > Plants > Roots > Rhizosphere > Soil | place: USA: Michigan...
ACTATCCAACGTCAACTGAAAAGATTTAAATTAAAATCTGGACTATTTTTTGTTAAAGGGCCAGAAACACTTTACGATGAATTGTATCGCAAAGAAAAACCCTGCATTAAATGCAGGGTTTTTCACCTTAAATATTTTTTCCATTCCTCAACATAAACTTTTCTGAAATTGTGAAAAAGTTTGCTTAGCTCTAAATCTGATTTTCTTGCTCTTGTTCCTACAGCTTTATTTCCTTTTCATAGTGTAATATTTTTTAAGCAATAGCATGCAGTCCCGCTACATATTCGTACGGTAAATGAAACGTTTGTCTGCCAACTTATCCAATAAGGTCTCGTCGACCGTATGACCTATGGCAGTCACGGTAACCGCTTCTATCGAATAAATAATTCTGATAAACCCAGGTCATTGAACGTTTCCATACTTTGGCGGCCACCACCTCCCCTGACCAAGGTAACAATGTCTTAATCTGAAGCTGAAATTTCATTCAGCTTAGCGATGATGGCCGTTGAAGACGCAATATTACAGCTGCCGTCATCGATCTCAAAATATGCCATGAAACATTCAGTCCATCAAAACAGACCTTTTGGACAATGGAATTGTTTCCGTAGATGTTTGCGATCCCGATCTTTTCATCATTCGGCATCTTGTCCCCGATCATGATCTCAAGGTCTTTCGAACCAATCTGAAGTTTTTTTGTATCAGCTCCTATCGCTGCAGTTGTTCCCCCGATAATGCATGATTAATATTTATTATATAACAATGAATTTAAAACCTATTGTCTCAATTGTGTTAAATAAATTATAAAGCAAGATTTACATACTAAGTTTGTTGATTGTATGCTTTAAATTTGTAGAATATTCTCATGTTTAATTGAGTTTTCATGGTTATTAGTTTTTATCCTCGGCAGTCGTCGGGGATTTTTCATGTAGACATTTAATCATTTGAAGTCGACCTTCTTTTTTTCGTAAGTATATTCATAAATCTAAAATAATGGATTATCATACAGCACATTTACAATTATCCTAGTAGTTTAATCGTAAGCTTAAAAAACTGGACATTAATTATCCAAAGGATGCCCAAAAAGATTTTTTTTTGCGGGAACAACGGAATATACTTTCTATAGAAAATCGAACAGTCTAAAAGACATGATGAATTTTGAGATCAACCTTCTTACCTAAATGTTAGTTAAGATGTAAATCTTTGCGTAAGCAAACTTTGAGTTTTAAAGCTACTAAATATTAATGATGGTAAGCGACTTCGAAGGAATATAAAGTTTCAGTGTCAAATTCAAATTTTCCTACAAGTATTAATTTTAGTCACAAAAATTTGAGTTTCTATAAAATTTTGTAGTCCAAGCATCATCAATTACTGGAAAATACTAATTTTTTTTTACATCACATTTTCAGATTTTTTGATGAATAGTACGAAATTTGTACTGTGTCCAAAAAACGATGAATCATTCATATCAGCTTGGTATAGTAATGTTACTATTTTTCTGTACATCTATTATTTGCAATGCACAAGAGAAAAAACAGGATCATTTCTCAATTTTCAAACCTGTTCAAAGAGAGTTACTGCGTGAGATGGAAACAGATCGCCCGGATGTAACCGAGTCTCCCATTACACTCGATGCAGGACATTTTCAGTTAGAGACTGACCTTATTCAATGGGAAAGGGAGCAATCGGAAACAACACAAACTCATACTTTATTAAGTAATCAAATGAACCTGAAGATGGGAATTACCGGAAATACAGCAATACAGATTAATTATCAGACTTATGTAATTAAAAATGAAAAAGAAATAGAATCCGGAACCGAAGAAATAAATCAGGGTCATGGAGATCTAACACTCCGTATTAAGCATAACCTAATAGGAAACAGCAAAGGAGATTTTGCATTAGCAATACTTCCCTATCTTAGATTGCCTATATCAACATTCGAAGATGATAGCCGCCTCGAAGCAGGACTTATCGTACCCATGTCTTACAAACTTCCAGGCAAATGGAAGTTAGGTTTTCAGGTGGAACTTGATCGATTAAAAGATCAAGACCAACTGGCAATGCATACAGAGTTCTTACAGACCCTCACCATCAGTCACTCGCTTGTAAAGAGAATGGATGGCATAGCAGAGACTTATTATACTTACGACTTTAAAGCCCATCAATTTTCAAATTTTATTAATGCCGCTATTCAGATTGAAATCATAAAAGATTTTAAACTCGACGCAGGATTAAATTATGGTCTGCAACACACTGCAGATAAACACTATTTTTTAGGAGCTTCGTATAGACTATAATTTTTGACCGTCACCCGTTTGATCCTTTTTTTAATCTTCTACCTGCTTTTGCAATATTATTAAATGTTGCATATCTTGACGCTAAAAAATTATTTATTATCGTATCTCGAGATAACTTCAAAATATTATTTCCCTGATAAAATATAACATGAAATATATTGTAGGTAGATTCAGCATTTTACGTTGCTGTACTTTTCCCAATCCTTAGCATTCACTTTATTAAGATTTTTCAGAATTCCATCAATAACGAACCTGTTTTTTACCTTCTTTTTAAAAATTGAAATTTTGTTATTTTCAAAAGTATTTCTCATAATTATATTTTTTGAGTTAGATTTTATATGATATGATTAGACTAAAAATCGGGAACAATCAATCAGAATTAGAGTTGGCATTACTTTGGGGTTAACAACTTGACTCTATCTATCTTGCTCACAGCAAATCACTGTTATTTGTAGACTTATTATATATAACCTTTAATCTCTGTCAATTGCAGATTGAAGGAAATCTTGACCTTTTCTATTCTTTACTTTATCGTAATATTTAACAAACCTGGATATTATTTAATCAGGCAAACTGATCTATAATTTAATAAAACCTGAAAAATGATCTTGAGGTTAACTAAATTACACACAGTAAATTTTGTAATTTTGGTAAATGATAGAAAAAATACCAGAATTTAATCAAGACCTTTACAGTTCCATTGCAAAAATTATTGTTGATGCAAAAGACCAAGTTTATAGAAACAGTAATACTATATTGCTGAAAATGTATTGGGAAATTGGGCAGCTTATTATTGAGGATGAACAAAATGGTGAACTTCGTGCGAAGTATGGAAAATCAGTCTTGAAGAATCTTGCTAATCATCTATCAGTGGAATTTGGAAAGGGATTTAATGAAAGAAATCTTAATAACATGCGAGCTTTTTTCATCGCATTTCCAATTTGGAACTCAGTGCGTACCGAATTGAGCTGGACTCACTACCGAATTATTAGTAGAATTGAAAATACTGAACACAGAATACAGTATATAGAACATTCTATTGAAGGAAACTGGAATACCAGGACACTTCAAAGAAACATTGACAGCCAGTATTTAGGTAGATTATTAAAATTTCCGGAAGCAGAAAACAAAGAAATATCCAATTATATTAAAGATCCCTACATATTTGAATTCTTAGGACTTCCTTCAGACATATCACAAACTGAAACTCAAATAGAATCAGCTTTAATTACGCACCTTCAGCAATTTTTAATGGAGTTAGGGAAAGGGTTTGCGTTTGTTGCCAGACAGCAGCATATAGTTACTGATACTTCAGATTTCTATATAGATCTGGTATTTTACAACTATTACCTTAAATGCTTTGTGCTTGTTGATCTTAAAACTCATAAGCTGACTCACGAAGCCATTGGGCAAATGGATATGTATGTAAGAATGTATAATGATCTGAAGAAAGGAGTTGATGACAATCCCACAATAGGAATTATTTTATGTACCGAAAAAGATGAAACGGTAGTGAAATACTCTGTAATGTCAGAAAATGAGAAGCTATTCGCAAGTAAATACAGAACATATCTTCCTGACGAAAAAGAACTGAAAAATTTGATAGAGACAGACAGAGTGAAATTTGAACTGGACAAACAAAAAGAATAAAAATACCCAACATAAATACCCGCTTAAAGTCTCAAAAAACGATAAGAAATGTAAAAAAAACTCTTAAAAATAATTTAAGAGTTTTTTTAATTAAAAATTTTTCTACAACTTGAATTTAAATTTCTCAGCTGTTTTATTCTTCATGTATAGAAGAGTGTAAACACCTTTTATGCTATTGAATGAAATTTCTTTAGAAGCAACTTTACCAGACTGCACAATTTTTCCGGACATATCAAAAATTTTGTAATCACCGAAAGACTCCGATGGATTATTGGAAATCATTTTGATTTTTGAATCTTGTGTACTGTAAAATACAATATTTTCAGCAGTTTTGATATTATCTGTAGCTAAGGTTGCAGATGTTACTTTCAAACCTGTAATCAGAACTGAAAAATGTCTTACCGTTGCGGGCGACGTATCTTTCTTTCTTACATAAACGATTAGATCGTTATTTACTGTGGTCGAAGAAATATTTGCCTGTTTATAGTTATCAACATTATTGCTGAACCAACTGCTACCGACCGCAGCAGTACTGTTAGGATTTGTAACGCTAAGAGGCGCATAAGGTCTTGTCTCTAAAAAAGGTGTTCCTTGCTGTCTGAAAAGGATGTCAAAGTTGTAAACAAGTCTTCCTGTAGTGTCATTAACTCCGTTAGCAGCAGTCTGCTCTGCCCCATCGTCGTCAGTCCAACAGATTGAAGCTCTTGCTGAGGTTCCACCCGCCACTCCGTTTGTACTAATTTCGGCACTGGAGTTATTCGTAGGATTAACTGTAAACTGCACAAGTTTTGCACTTCCACCATTTTGCATCTGTTTAATGGTCTGTGCAGCTTTCTCCACATTTAAAATACCCCAACCAAATTTCGCATCAGGACCAGTGTTCCCTGCATCATCCGCCGTATGTAGCATCAGTGCTTTAAGAGAGGCGGCCTTCATGTAGGATCCAAAGATTGAGTTGTAATACTGTTGTAGTAGAAGTCCGGCAGCGGCCGCCGCCGGTGCAGCATATGAGGTTCCTGAAGAACTTGGATCCACTCCGGTATACGAATCATTCCCAGTATACTTGGGAACATTAATAGATGTACCTAAAGTAACAAGATCTGGTTTTACCCGACCGTCATCAGTAGGTCCCCAGTTGCTGTAATCTGACATACTGTTATCTGCATTGATGGCGCCTATCGTCATAACATTTTTGGCAGCCGTTGCTCCGGTAATGATATCAAAACCACCAGCTGTAGAGTTTCCATTTGCTTGTTGCTCATTCCCTGCTGCAACAAATGGAAGATAATTTGGTGTACTCTTTAATAATTCGTCCCAATTTTTAGCTGTCTCGTCATAGGCACCATAGTTCCAGATATTATTTGTAGTTGTATTACTGTAGCCATATGAATGATTGGAAATTAAATAACCATCAGCAGCAAAAGTGGTCATCTCAGCAATATCGTTATCCCAATCATAATTTCTGGTGGTCGCTCCATAAGCAATTCCTTTTGCTGTGAGACCTAATCCATTTTGATTTGTACTTGAAGTTAAAGATTTCCCGACCATTATTCCTGTGACAGCCTGCATATGATCATTGCCTGTAGCTGTATTAACTGTTTGGTTCGACTGCATATTGACTTTACCCATTAAAAGCTCATGCGCTCCATTTACCTGTCCTCCATCCCAGACTCCGGCAATCATATTTGTCCCTGTTATATTAACTCCTAAACTTCCTCCCTGATAAAGGATATTTGCTTTTGCATTGGTAATTTGATTGTTATCCTTTGTGTTGATATAGATGGCTGTTCCATTCTCATCAATATGGTGGAGAAGGTATGTATTGCCATTCTTTTCAAATGATCTTTTCTGATCAGGGTTTCTTTGAAGATAAGCATTGATTTTATTCTGCTGCAAGTCATACTGTCCTTTAAATTTGGTTTGTAGACGTACGATTTCAGCTAAATTGATACTTGCTTTAATGTTTTCTCTTTCTTGTTCAGTTTGAGCAAAAATTCCAAAACTTGTTAATAGACCTACTAAAAGTAATGATTTTTTCATTGATTTTATTTAATGTTAATTTTACAAAATGTAGAAGAGTGAAGTGCTTATTTGCACTCCGCGAATTTTTGAAGATTTTTAATTGATTTCTAAATTGAGTAGATTGAACTGTATCTTAGTGAATTTTTAAAGTGTCAAGAATCTCCTTTATGGTTGCGGATCTTTTAATAATCTTGCCACCGTTTATTAAGAATAATGTTGGGGTTCCAACTACCGCATAATTTTTAAAATTATTTCCTGCAAAACCCTGAAAATCATTGTATGTTTCACTCCAAGGAAATTCAGCGATGTGTTGTTCATATATTGAGCGATCCGTATCAGCTGCAACTGCAATTATTCTGATGTTGTTCTTTTTAAATAGCTTGTAGCTTAATTTTAGCAGCTCAATTTCTGTATCACAATGGCTACATCCAGTCTGGAAAAACATGATCAAAATTTTCTGATTTTCTCGGCGATCTGAGTCGACGAACTTGATCACTTTTTCATCAAAAATAAGGTCATGTGCTTTTTCACCTTGACGCCCCTTTTGATAAATTGCCAAGGAATTACTATAGTCACTAATTTTTCCAGAATCTATTACGTCGTCAGCGATCAGATCGATATACTGCTCTTCACCATATTGTTCAAGTATACCTGTGATAACTTCGATGAAATCCCTGTATTTAGAAGGATCTGCAATTCTGTTGCTAATCTTTCTAAAATCAGATAAAAATTCCTGCTCATTTTTTAATTTTTTCACGTGATAATCTATCCAGATATTAAAAACTAGAGCCCAATGACCAGAAGTATATAATTGATCGAAATTGAGATCTTCAGCAATAAAATTTGCATTTAATCTCAATCTTTCTGCCTGATCATCGACAAGGCGTGGTGTTATTCCTTTGGTTATATTTACAATCGTTAAAAAAGATGCAAAGTATTGTGGATTTTTTTTAAGTGATTTCACGAAGATATCGTATTCATCAATAACTATCGATTTCGCATTAGCCAACTGCTTTTGAAAAATACTTTCGCCGGCATATAATTCAAGCATTCTTTTTATTAAATCATATTTTTCCAAAACGATACTTTGCTCCCCAAATAATCTGTTAAGCTCATGTACATGATCATAATTTTCAAATATTATATTTGAATTATCTGGATGCTTATCAAAGCAGGTAACAGAAAAATCATTACCTGATATTGCCATATCAAGTCCACCACCTTCGGTGCTGTTTGTCAACAACCAACGACTCATACCAACATAATTAATATATTTGTCAGGAATTACAAGATCAAATATACCATTAGGTGGTATAATACCTTCTTGTATTTTAATCGTTTGACTCCCTTGAAATATGACAAACTCAAAAGATTTTCCTGAAAACTTAGGAAAGTTCATTCGAATGACCTGCGCATTAAAAGCACTACAAATGATCAAAGAAATTATAAATGACTGAAAAATTTTTTTCATCCGTAAAATATTAATAATAGCCCTTTCATGTAAGTCAAGGAATTGAAATATTCCTTGACCCTTCTGATTTTATTCCTTTATGCATCTCACACCTTGTTGATGTCTTGAATCATTTTCGTAATCGATAAAAGCAGCTCCTGAATTAGCAAAGAAAAAGCGTTTTCCAAGTAGCTTTGATCCAACACTGACTCTAGCGCTGGTCCAGTATTCACCAGCATTACCCCTATTAACGATATACGAAATATAGTTACCTTGGGTAGGCCCTTCAGTAGCTATACCACCATTAGCCGGCAGTGTCAAAATTGTTCCACTTGCAGTTGTAATATTGAATCCTGCAGTATAATTAGTTGGACTGGCACCCCAGGTACCCACCCTTGTGAAAGTATTATTGTCAATCACAGCTTGCCATTCGATAGAGGTGGGCACTCTAAAACCACTAGGACACGGATCATTACTCACTTTTGTAGGAGAATTTTCGCTACCTCCGTACCAAAGATCTCCAATATCGGGCAAACTAGAAGTAATATAATGACCGTTATGACTTGTCGCAGTTGGTGGCGCCCGGAATCCTTGCGTATTATCATTTCCAGAAGTAGCCCAGTTCGAAGGCCCCTTACGCCCGTATATAATATAGCCTCCTTGTAAACCATAAGCTTGAGACTGACTCATGTCAAAAGGATTTAAATTTGTATTTGCACCTAAATTATGACACATAAACGATCTAACAGTTGTCGAACTCATTTTGACGGAACAGATATTACTTCCACTTTTCGCTGCAACCCTTCTAGAAAGCGTACATGCTACCTGACCGTTTAGTATAACATTAAACAGAGCGATTCCTGCACCTGAAGGTGTTCCGGAAAATGTAACTCTAAATTTACCACTAGAAGCGTAGGAAAACGATGCTGTAAGGCCAGTGACTCCAAGTGACGAAGCATTGGGTATACCAGGATTGAGTATATCTCCACCTGTATGAGTAATTTCAGAATAAATACCTGATGGCACGGCAGTACCATCGGTAATGCTGCCTGATTCAACTGCACTCCCGCAATTAATAGTGTAAACACAGGCCCTATCATCTCCTTCATCTGTCACGAAATTAAGAGAAATTGTACCACTCATACTTACCGCTCCATCTCCGTTTAATTGCAAGGTTTTCGTACTCCAATTTTCATTGGCAGTGATTGTAATACCACTGTTTATAGTTTTTGTATCAGTTATATTACGGAAAATCCTTGTGGGATTACCCCAACTCGAACAATCATTCCAATTACCCGATGCAGTGGCTGTATTTTGACAAAATGAAGAAATAGGTGATAATGTAATAATGATACAAAATCGCAATTCTTTAAAGTATGTACTGAACAAAGCTTTAGAGGTGATTTTTTTTATTTTTTTCATATTTTTACCTCTGGGTATTCAGATCCTTTAATTTTTTTTCCAATTCATTGATTTTCCTGTTGGATTCATTGATTGCTTCGATCATCACCGGTATTAAAGCATTGTAATTGACCGATTTGTATCCTTCCTTATTAGTGCTGACGGCAGATGGGAAAACCTTTTCAACTTCTTGCGCAATAACCCCCATATCTTTGCCTTCACCTAAAGCTTGATTTGGAAAATCCTTTTTATCTTTCCATATGTAAGTGTACCCGCCCAGAGAACTTAATTTTTGTGAAGCTCCTTCGATTTTCTTGATATCTTTCTTGAAACGCATATCGGATGTCCCTTGAACTTTTGCTGTAAAAACAGTACCTGTAACCCGTGCATCCCCCGTGACATCCAGTTTATAGGTTGGTGAAGTGTTACCGATACCGACCCTGCCATCCACTGCATTCACCATTAGAGTACCTCCGTCAACATCAAAGACGTTTGAAGAAGATCCCGTTATAGAAAATTTGTTTGAACCTGCTCCTATTGTAGTGGCCTCGCTTAAATTCCCTCCTAATTTCAGGCCTCCTGTTACCGACGATAGTCCGTTATTCGCACTTACAGTTGTAGCAGCTGGAGTAGACCATGATGCGGTTCCGTCAGAACTTGATGTAAGAACTTTATTTGCTCCGGGACTTCCACCGGAAATCTTTATCTGACCGGAAATATCAACATTTCCATTAGTATACCATCGCACAGCATTAGTTCCGTTGGCAGTTCCTAAATAACCGCCATTATTTCCAAACAATCTCGGACCGTCAACTCCGGCATTATGATTTAGACCATGGTTAGTATCAGTTGTGGTACCGCTTGCACGCAGATATATAGTCTTGTCATTTAATTTGATATCAGCAGCAGCTATATGATTTCCGAAATTATCTCCCGCAGGAGTTTGCCATGAACCATCACCTCTTAAGAATGTAGAGCTTGTTGCGCCATTTGGAAGTTTAGCAATCGTTACTGCATTGTTCGCAATATCTACTGTTGCCACTGCACCATCATCAATCTTACTGCTTGTTACTGCGTCGGTGGCGATTACTGTTGAGTTGCTGTTTTGCGACGATATAATATCACCAGTTAAAGCAGCTCTTTGAAAAGATGTCCCGCTTAAAACTACTGATGTCGAGCCTGAATATGTTGTCCCCGCGGCAACGGTGCTCCAAACACCATCACCTCTAAGATAAGTTGAAGCAGATTTTCCACTGCCTCCTATCTTATTAATAGTAATCGCATTATCGGCAACATCCGCGGTGTTGACTGAAAGATCTTCGATTTTCGAACTATTTACCGCATTATTTACAATTGTTGCAGTGTTACTGTTCGCTGCTGCTACAATGTCCCCCAACAGCGCGGCACGCTGAAATTCTGTTCCCACCAAATTAACTGATGTAGATCCGGAGTAGGCACTTCCACCAGAAACTGCGGTCCAAATACCGTCTCCACGAAGAAAAGTACCTGATGACTTATTGATACCTCCCAACTTATCAATGGTTACTGAATTATCAGCTAAATCAACAGTTGAGACCGATCCGTTGACAATCTTGTCACTGCTGACAGCATTATCAGCTAAATCTACCGTAGTAATACTGCCATCTATAATTTTACTGCCTCCCACAACATTGTCCGCAATTTGGGGGGCACTCGCAGATCCCGATAAGTGACCTCCTAATCTGATGATTCCATTACTTGAAGCTGTTGCGTCGTTTGCAGAAATAGTATTACCTGATATAGAGATCCCATTACCAGCTGAATATACCGCACCTGAAGTTCCAGACGCAATGCTTACTGGTTTCCAAGTTCCTCCGATAACCGTTGAAGATTTATTTTCATAGTACCAAAAGCCAGGAGACAATGTTCCCACAGTCGCTCCAACTCCAGCTACACCGCCAGCCGCAGTATTGTAGACAATCATTCCATCAAATCGCGTGGGAAAAGAATTGGGAATTCCAGCGGTTACGCTCGGAAATGCAGTCATCAAGGATAAGTCGGTCCGAGGGAAAACAATCCCTTTCCCAACATTTAAGGAACTGTTGATAGTTGTATTTGAAGAAGCATCAATGAATGATGGACTGTTAGCAATAGAACTGTTACTGGAACTATTGACGATTCTGATCTGCGCACTTGAAAAGAATAAACCTGCGCAAAGTGCTATAGGAGATAAAATTTGTTTCATTTGTAATTTTAGATTTTATTAATAACCAGAGACCACATCCCATTGACTCGGTCCTAAAAAGATTAATGTTGCTGATGTTCCCGCGTTTAATGAGTTGTAACTGGTATTGCGAATAACTCCGGCTGGTGCGAAATCAACGCCTGCAGAATTGATCGATGAAACGAATATCTTTTTTCCGACCAGAATGCCCGTCGTAGGTAAAGTGAGGGTTGCCTGTGCTGGATTGTTAAAGAGAATGATATCATCTGTAGCTAAAGCTGTGTAACTGCCTGTTAGCTCAGCAGTCTTATTGAGATTAGTATTATTTGGTACTGCTGCTCCAAGCTTTACCCATCGATTTAGCGATGAATCAAAGAAAAAGAAGCCAGTAGACGTTAGATCAATCGTCTGACCAATCAAATTACCTGCAGCCGCAGGAGCAGTAACATAGATCAGAGTAGCATTTTGCGCTGCACCATATAGATTGTTAATGTTGGCAGTTCTTAAAGCATCTCCGGTCATCTTGGGAATGATAATACCCTCAGAACGACTACCATCAGTAGCTTTTGGTGTTATGTCCAAAGTCACGGCGGGTGACTGGTTGTTGATACCTACCTGAGCGTAGCTCAAGGGACCAGATGCAAAAAAAAGCCAGAGTAATAAATTTTTTTTCATAATAATTGTTTTAAATTTTTAATCGAAATTTTAATAATTTTTTTCAATTTGATTAAGCGATAAGTATTTTAATTGAGGGATAAACAGTAAAATAGTACAAGTAATAATTAATATTGTATAGAAATATTTAACACTGCAAAATTGTGAAAACAGAAAATAAAAAATGCTATCTAAACGAGTAGAATACTTGTAAAATAGATTATACGGAGGTATAGTTAATATTATAATAATTTAGAAATCAAAATCTTATCAGCAGAATATAACACATTCTTTGAATAATGGTTAATGCTTATGGTTTATCATTTGGAAAAAGCATAAGGGAAGATAACGCAGTTGTCGGCAAACTCTCCTTCATATTAGATCAAATTATGTGATACGGTGACTAACTTTACCTTTAAATATTAGACCAATATAAAAGTGACAAATTGTTGGGTGTTGTAAGTCCATCTGCTTTAGATGAGAAAATATTGAAAACAGACTATTTCAGTGTAGCGGTCGTCTGAGCTTTCAAGTAATCTGATGAATTGCAGCTTTTTGTTTGTAAAATATTTTATAAGTCTGCATTAGAAGGTATAATATGTACTAAAAAACTCTCTAATATTTTTTTACCGAGAAATATTTCAACTAATTCCAAATGTTATCTGTTCTATTTTAACAGGAAAGATTTTTTTATAATCGCTAAAACGGTTACTGACTTTAGGTTATTCAGTGGATTTAAAATGTAGACATATATCTTTTATACAATCAAATTACTGTACTAATTTAAATTTTCCAATCCAACATTAGAGCAAATTAGCCTCTCGGTTAGGAGATTTACAATGATTCTAACCGATATGGATAAGGAGATATCCCAGAATTTATTGAATATTTGCACACCAAATTATAGAGGCGAAGAATAATTTGAAATTTGAAAATTCTTATTTGTTTTGCCACATTAACTTTAATATTAAAATTTAGTTTGAGTTATTGACATAGCAAAGATTTACTTGATCACTCTCCATATTCTTTAAATAAGGTCAGCAGAATCTCTACAGAATATATTACTGCAAAAATGTGAATTGAATATTTAATGATAAAATTATCGTTTATAAAGATGAGAGTATTATTTCGAAAATGTATTCCAAGCAGATAGCACTATTGATTTTGATAGAATTAGGTTAGTAGTCTATATTTTCCCCATGCCAAATTAATTCGTTAATGCAATCTTCAAGGCATGGGGATTTTTTTACAATTAGTTTCAAATTATTTCAGGTGAGCCTAAGAACAACATTCATAAGTAGTGGATAAATTTCAAAAATCTTTGCGATGGATAAAGACATAAAAACAATATTATTTCGAATGTCAAAGATTGACGATACAGATCAAACTAAAGCTATTTTTGACTTGATAAAAAATCTTGATCCCAAAAGATTTACCTGTACAATTATCGTAGAATGTATGCATGAAACCTACCATGAGCTTCCTGCGTACGTATCACTTGTCA
>Ga0157370_10006258_pt1 | contig 13181 bp, 17 predicted proteins | sample C35metaG_FD_113463 | JGI IMG/M metagenome (GOLD analysis project Ga0157370, IMG submission 113463) | Corn rhizosphere microbial communities from Kellogg Biological Station, Michigan, USA - C3-5 metaG | ecosystem: Host-associated > Plants > Roots > Rhizosphere > Soil | place: USA: Michigan...
GCCATTCAATGCCATTTATGCATTTATGCAATCGAATGCATGTGGGCATTACAGCCAGCAACCACGGGCCTTTCAAACATGATCACTCAAATACCCCTACACAATCGGGGTGTGGGAGGACAGTTCTGAAATTGCTTTGTTCATCAATGGTTTAGAGTGGTTCTGATAAAAGGGTGGGGCAGAAATGGGGCGAAATCCAAACAGGTATCGACCAGATTTCTGTTGATTTGAGTGAGGTTAACATAGGGACTGGTAGAGATCGCCAGTCGAGGCTATGTTGAGGTGGACGCCATCACCTAGCTATCACCCAAGGCTAAAGCAAAATGAAAAGCGAATTCCCAGGTTTTTTTCCAAGTGAGATGAATGATATCGACAAAATGTGGGACGACTGCATTTTTGTTCTAGATGCCAATGTGCTTCTCGATCTTTATAGATATTCAGATCTTACTCGTGAAAAGCTACTTGAGGTATTTGAGGCATTGGGTGAGCGACTCTGGATTCCTCATCAAGTAGCGTTCGAGTATTTGAATAATCGACTGACTGTTATAGGTGAGCAGGGAAAAATATATGATGATGCTGTGAAGAAGGTAGAGGTTCTGAAGAAAAGTTTAGAAAGCCATAATCAGCATCCGTTCGTAAGTGAAGAAACGCTCAATGAAAGTTTGGCGGTGTTTGCGCGATTAGTGACAGAGCTAACCGATAATAAACGTGTGCATGACAAAAGAATCAATTCAGATGAGATAAAAGAGCAACTAGGAGAGTTGTTTGAAGGGAGAGTCGGGCCGGCTTTTGATCGTGAGAGCTTGGAGGACATTTTGAAGGAAGGCCAAATCAGGTACGAGCAGAGAATTCCTCCAGGATTTTGTGACGTTAAAAAAATGTCTGATTCCGTTATTTTTGAGGAGAGATGTCGGCCTTATGGGGATTACATAGTTTGGTTGCAAATTCTCAACAAAGCTAAGCTTGAACGTGCGCCAGTGGTCTTTGTGACGGGTGATTCAAAAGAGGATTGGTGGTCTGGATTTCAAGGGAAAACTCTTGGGCCTCAGCCAAAGCTGATCGAAGAATTCCTTTCGGTGGTTGGTTCGTCGTTTTATATGTACTCTCCCGATCGTTTTTTAGAGAGAGCCAGTGAATATCTCAATAAAAATGATTCTGAAGAGGCTGTTAAAGAGATTCGTGATATTCGAGTCGATGATCGGGATAATATGTTGTTAGATTTGGCGCTCAATGTTACTTGGCCTAAATCTCCCGGTAAGTGGCGCTTCAACAGAGTGTCGCAAGTTTGGGTTAAGGATGGTGCCAGCAGGCTTAGGGATCGGGAAGAGGAGATCTTGCACGCCTTACAAGAGATTAAAACTGAGTTAACTACGCTGACTGGCCTTCATGCTAGTTTGATTGCGATGAACGTTGATCGAGATGACGAGGGCTTTAGGCGGTGTGTTGAAACAATACGTCATTTGTCCCAAAAGCTAAATCGATTGGAAAGCGATCTTGAGTTGGTCCGCCGCGAGCTTGTATCCATAGCAACGGCGGACGCCGTTAGAACTGTCGATGACGGGGTAGTGAAAGAGGGTTAGAGCTATTTTGCGATTGTAATGCCGCCCAGATGCTTTGGAGCTCGTAAGGGGATTCGTCGTCCATCCATTTGGCATATACCTCAACAAGCATAGTGAAATCTTTATGTCCCATCTGCTTCGCAATAAATGCAAGGTTGCCACGAGCTGTTAGGCACCAGCATGCGTAGGTGTGGCGAGTCTGATATGGTCGGCGCGGACGGATGCCGGAGCGCTTCTGGATCGCCGTCCACTTGGTATTCCAAGCGGTGGGAACATACCAAGGGTTTATGATCTTCTTGCGCGCCTGAGTGGACGGGGATAGTAATGGGGTGACGCTATCTTTCCGGATTTCATGCCTATTTTGGAACACCTCGATGGAGCGTGCAGGATGATCTGCAACGAGCGACATCAATACCCTGCAGGCTTCGATCGCTGGCGGCATTAATAGTACTGAGCGCGGTTTGCCTGTTTTGGGAACCTTGAACGTGCCGTTGGCGGTTATGGCGCGGGTGATGTTGATCTGCCCCGCGTCCAGGTCGACGTCCTCTACAGCTAGCGCACATAGCTCACCTGGTCGAAGCCCGGTATACACGGCCAACGTAATCGCAGCAGAGTCCTGGGGGTGAAGGCATCCTTTATCGACCAGCAACTGAAACTCATCACGAGTAAGCGGATCCGGCTCTTGGCCTTGCATTGCGAACCGATTGCACGCTTCCGACAAACCCTTGCGGCAATATCCATTGGTCTCGCACCAGTTCAAAAAACCAGCGAACGTCGCCAGGTAATGGTTTACGGTCGATGGCGCTCGATCAGCGATCAGCAAGGTCCGCAGCAGCTGGATGTCTTCAGGTAACAGAACGCCGGCAAGACGATCAATGCCCACCAGAGCAGTGCAGATGTCCAAGGCGTAACCGTACTTCTCCTCCGTCATCGGCGTGATGTCCACTGCCTTCAGCGGCTTGTATCGCTCCAGCAGCGCGCCGAGCCTTTCGTCTTTGGCACTGCTGTAGTTGGTCGCGTGCTTCGAGTTAGGAAAGTGTCGGCCATAGTCAAAGTGGCCGGTTTTGATCTCATGAAGAATTGCCGCCCTCAATAGGGCGGCGTGTTTAATGTTTGCTTTGGTGATCGGAAGGCCGAGGGATTCGCGGCAGCGTATACGTCGCCACATGAACACGACGCGCAGGTAGCCGCCGTGTATCTCAATCCCCTTGTGCTTTGCCAGCTCGGTTTCTAGGCCGCTTCCTGAGGTGCGCTCTCGGCCCACTTGTCATACTCCGTCATGTTGATTGCAATACGACCGTCGGGCGTCTTGCGCCAGACACGACCTTGGGCCCAGGTGCCGTTCTTTACTTTGTGGCGGATAGCGTCTTCGCTGTAGCCTGTGAGTTCGGAGGCGCGGCTGATCATTACCCAGCGAGGAAGGCTCATGCTGCTTCTCCCATCAGCTCACGCTCAACCATGTCTTTGTTGGCACTGACCAGCGCCATCATCGGCCAAGGCGAGACTGAGTTACCCACCATCAGCACCTGCGTCTTGTTGCTGAATTTGCGGCCATCGTGCCCACGGTCGATTATGTAGTTGTCTGGGAAGCCTTGGGCACGGTAAAGCTCGCGAGGGGTGAGCATGCGCATGCCGATGTCGACGATCACGTATGGCGTGCCCATGATCGTCACTGTGACAAGTGCAAGGCGGTCCCGTGTAGTGATCGTTGCAGCCGGGTCACTCAGGTCGTACGTGTTGTCGCTACCGTAGTAGCCCATCAGAAAGGCAGCGACACGCATGGCGCCGGCCTCGACCTCTGGCGCGAGCTTGTACTCGACCAGGGCGTGGTGCTCTGCACCGGCAGTGATGGTCGGTACCAGTTCATTCATGCCCCGGCCGATGCAATTCCTGCGGAGCGTTGACAGATGTGCGGTGACGATTTGTTGCAGGCTGCCCGTAGTGGTGATTGCCGTCAGCGGTTTCGCGGGGTGGTGCCCGGGCGTTTCGTTGTACCCGCCGTTGTGCTGGGCGACGTAGGCCACGGCCAGTGCGAAGTGCCCTCCCTTGACGCCGCTGCAGATGGTTCGCAAAGGATCATCACCCGGCATATTGCGTTGGCTGCTGCCATTGGCATGTTCGGTGATGAAGGGCGAGAGCTGGGGCGTGACAAGTGCAAATCCCTGCGCGGCGGTGATGGTCTTCGCGGGATCTTCCACGGATTGGCAGCGCGCCAGGTCGTTGCCGCTGTGGTTAACACTGACAATGAATGGGTTCTTGTGCTCAAGGACGTAGCGCTTTGCGCCTTTGCGCAGGCGCTCCATGGTTTTGTTCACCAGCGGTCGTTTGACGCCTACAGCACGGCCTTCTTCCTTGGAGAGGAAAATGCTCGGGCATGGGATCGACCAATCGATGCAACTGGCGGCAGTCCGGTAGGCTGACTGTCCCTTGGCTGGGTTCTTGAAGTGTGTTGGTTCCGGCCAGCGCAGTGGCTTGCCGTCACGCCGTGCAATAAGGAACAAGCGCTCGCGGGTGGTTGCTGCACCAAAGTCGCAGGCCTTGAGTTTGCCGTACATCAGGTCATAACCCATGGACCGCAAAATGCTTTCGAAGCGGCGCCAGGTTCTTCCTTTGCGCTTAGGGTCGGGCACCAGGTACTGATCTTGTACTGGCACACGCTCACCGGCAGCGGCGACGGTTAGGTCGCGGCGGACCACTCGGCCAGTCTTGCGGCAGCGTTTCGCGATCAGTGGCCCCCACTGGAGGATCTGCACGACGTTCTCCATCGTGATCATGCGGGGCTTGGCTTGGCCGCCCCATTTCAGGATCACCCACGATTGAGAGCGGCTTTTGGTACTGCGTGCCTGTCCGCCAGCCGCGAGGCTGTGGTGGGTGCATTCAGGGCTGGCGTGCAGGTGGGCAACTGGACGGCCACGTGTCGCCAGGCGTGGGCACACGTCGTAGACATCAGTGATGTAGTGCTCGGCGCTTGGGTGATTGCGTTTGTGCATGCTGATGGCGTCGGGGTTGTGGTTGATGGCGATGTCGACAGGAATGCCTGTGCCCATCTCCTGGCCCATGGTTGCGCCTCCGCCACCGGCGAAGAGGTCGACGCGGATCTCGCCGACGAAGTCGAGGCCGAACTGGGTTTTGACGGCTGATGTGAGGTGGTGTGAATTAAAGGAGGTCATTTTGCACCTCCGTGGACGGTTCGGCCGGAAGCAATCAAACTCCGACCTTTGAACGCGAGAAGGTGGACTCCATGTTTCCTGAGGCAATCAGCTTTAAGACCAATACGCTGTTGAAGGTTATTTTGTCCCCTCTTGGCGCGTTTTTTATCGGTGTAGTGGTGACATTGGTACTCAGAAACTGGCCCTCGGAAGGTGCGGCGGCTTGGGTACAGGCAGTTGGTTCTATCTTGGCAATTTTTGCCGCTTTCATGGTTGCCAACCACGCCCACAATCGGCAAGTTCAGGCAGCTAAACGGGCGTCGCAAGAAGCTGAGTGCCGTGCAGCTCATTTGGCTGAGTGTGCTGCCTATGAAGCGACACGCGCTCTCTTTGGGCAGGCTTACCAAAAGAGGGATCGCATGAGGCTTGTCCAGGCTAGCCATGCTCGTTTGCAGGAGAGTCGTAGGGCTCTTAGAATCACTCTCTCCAAACCTCTTTCGAACGAGATTGTTTCCAATATCTTTAAAATTCAGGAGGAATTGTCGGAAGCGATTGTCATGATGGAAGAGTGGGGCCCAACTGGGCCTGATAATGCTCAAATCGAAACGTTGAGGACGCGTGCGAAGACGGTTCAGGTTTTCTATAAATCCATACAACAGGAGTACTTGGATATATCTGCAAAAGCTGGAGTCATGGCGACGGTCAGAGTTGGGATTTGATCGAGTTTTATACCCCAGAGCAGGCTGCGCGAGCGGGCGTTTCTGAGCGTTTAGCGTTGCATCAGCGAGCGCTGCCCCGCGCAGCTTTTCGTGGGGTATAAGTGCCTCGGCAGTGGCACTGGAAGGGGCAATAATGCCTGCTGCTGCGCAGCAGAGACTGTTTGTTTCTAGCGTGTCGACGCCACCTGCAGCGCGGAGCAAAGCGGGCAGGGCGCTGGAGTTGTCCTGTTGGTTTTTCATGCCGCTTTCCTCCGGTGTTCGATTGCGAGTTGGTCCATCAGCCGCTGGTGGAAGGTGAGCCGGGCTTCGGCGGCAGGCCATGGGCGGATGGTTTCTGCCATGGGTTCGATGCCGACCAAGCAATCCCAGATAGCCGGATCGGTTGGCATGAGGTCGCGGCGTTCGGTCGCAAGTGCAATCAGGTCGGCCTTGTGGATGCAGGCGGGGAGTTCTGGTGCGATGTCGAAACGCTCACAAACGCGCCACCAGATACAGTCCTCGAAGTGTTGGTAGGTGCTAATCCACTGCTTGAGTGGCCGCGTCATATCGCCCAGGTACGCTTCGGGTGCGTCATGAAGTAAGGCCGCGAGTTTGTGTTCTTCCGGCACCAGCTCGGCGACGATGCAGCTGTGTTGGGCCACGCTGTAAAACTCGCGGGTGTGGCCATTGAATCGACACAGGTGGGCCAGCGAGTGCGAGATGTCCCGTGGATCGATCATGTCGGCGTCAGGCTCGAACAGGTCGAAGCGCTTGCCGGTGGAGGTGAGGATCCAGTTCATGCGGCTTCCCTCACCAGGTCGGCCAGCAACAAGGCGTTATCGGTTGCCTTGTGCAATTGGCGCAGAGCTTCATAACCGATCAGGGCTTTCAACTGGCGGTCGAACTCTTTGCTGTAGCGTGTCAGAGCGCGCAGTTCCTTGGTGGCCTTGGCGTGTTGCTGCTGCAGTGTGCCGGCGGCTTGGGGGGTTAGGCGCAGCATGGGGACGGCGCGGCTCATGCTGCGTCCCCCTTCAGCTCGAAACGGTCCATCAGCGCAGCCATATTCAGTGCCTTGTCACGTAGGGCAAGCGCCTGAGATGCTTGGGTTTCGGATCTGACAGCGCGGAATGTGTCTGCGGCGAGCTTCAGCTTTTCGGCAATGGCCAAAAGGGTGTAGCGGTCTTGCGGTTCCCGGCTCAATAGGAGTTCGGTGCGCATGCATTGATCTGACATATCTTTGAGAGAGGCTGCGTATGCGGCTGAAGCTTCCTCCCGGCCCGAGACGTACCCGTCGGAATAGCCTTCGTCGTAGCCATCATTTTTGCCATCTGTGAGGCCGCCTCGATACCCGACCCAATAGAGGATTCCGGCGGCGGTAATGAGGCTGATGAGTGCGCAAATTTGAATTGCAGTCATGTGGTGTGCTCCTGGTAGTTTCGTGGCTGGTGGTGGCAGCCTTAGGGTTACTGGTCCTGCTCGGTTGAATCGTATTGTGGCCGAGGCATGTCTTCGTCTGCTCGGTAAGCGCGGATGTCGATCAGTGCTGCGACGTGTTTGATGTGGGCATACCGGATCGCCTTGACGCTGTGGTCCAAGGTGGTCACCGGCAGTTGGATACGCCCGCTGTTGATCGCCTCGGTGAAGGTCTTTTCGTTGAGGTTCTTGAAGTAATGCACGCGCAGCTTTTCCAGGGGGATAAGCACGTCTCCGAAGAGTTGGTGCAACATCTCGACGGTGGCGCTATCCGGCGCGGGTTGCAGTCTTAGCGGTGTCTGGCTGGTGTTGCTCATGGGCAGCGGCCTCCTTGCGTTTGAGTCGTGAAGGGTGGTTCCAGGCATTCAGGCAATGGCGTTTGGTCAGCTCCCGCAGATGCTCCGGCACTTCGAGGAGCGCAGCGTTGCGCTCCTCGCGTGTGCCCATGGCGACGATCTGGCGGGCGTACTCCCTAGGCCACGTCACGGTTGTCTGCCGGGATGGCTGGCAGTTCGAGCCCCAGTTGGTCGGCGAGCCAGCGGATACCGGCTTGTCGGACCTTGGTCGACTGGCTGTACTGCATGCCGGCAGTTTCGTGATACCAGTTACTGTCTTTGACGCGCAGGTACTCGTGATCCCGCACCGGGAAGGCCGGCAGGTTGCGGTCGTTCAGCAGACCTTTCTCGCGCATTAGTGCAATCAGTTTTGGGCGTGTCAGGCCGAAGTACTTGGCGGCTTTTTCAAGGCTACGTTCCATCGCGATCTCCTAGGCTGCATGCGCGGCGGGAGTCGCCACGGCAGCCAGGTGGGTGATGGATTCCGCGACCATGGAATAGATCTCCACGTCGCTGCCGTACACCGTGAAGCATTTGGAGCGCGGTTTTCTGACACCGATGCTCATGATGGTGGTGATGCCGGCGCGGGATTTGTTGCGGTGGATCGCCAGGTTGATCGGTTGCTCAAACCCCATGTCGAGACTGAGCGAGCCGCCGGTTCGCACCAGGTCGAACACCTGTTGCCTGTGTTCGGTTTCAAACACCCCGTAACGGCGATCAGCGTGCGGCGTGGCAGGTGCTTCGGCAGGGTTGGAAGGCCCGTTGACGATCTCTTCGATGAAGTCCGCAAGCTTGAGGTGCATCTTCTTGCTGTTGGTCAGAGTCAGCGTGTGGCGTTCGCTGCCCAGTTCAACGGTGAAGTGCGTGTCTGCAATGCGGCGCTCGACTTTCAGGCGAAAGGAAAGGGCCTGGCGCTGTGTCTCGGTGCGCAGTAGGTGGTTGAAGGTTTCGGTCAGGCTGACCTGGGCCTTGAGCAGGGCCAGGGTGCGGTTGTCGAGTTTGTACTTGCTCATGCCGCTTGCCCTCCGCCGTTTGGATCAACCGGAGTAGGTGCGGTTCGCTGTTTCAGCTTGGGTTTGGACGCGATGAAGGCGCAGCCGCAGTCTTGTGCAAGGCGGCGAATTTCGAAGATGCGGGAGGGGTTAGCAGCGGCCGGGTGGACGTGCAGGGTGGCTGTGGTGTGCATAGTATTGCCTCGCTCTGTGGTGGAAGAGTGAGGCAATAGTAACCCTAAAGGTTAACCTGTCAATAAAAAACAACCTAAAAGGTATCTTTAGGTGCACATCCACCCTGTTGGGATACCGCTTGCGGATATTTGGTCGACTGTCGCAATGTACACACTGCAATCTAAGTCATAGTTTTTGGAGGAGTTTATAAGAACAGTCTTGATGTTGTGTTGCATGCTTTCGCTCGCAGGCTCATTCAGAACTACTACTAGGTGAAGCTTGATTTTTCGGTTCGAAACTTCATTTATCTGTTGGGATGCTATTCTAGCGTTTGTTAGAGTTGCTCCAAATCTACTCGCTGAGAATTTTTGGTTTTCAAAATACTTAATTTCGGCGATATGGATAGTGTCACCTTTCTCGCCAATACCATCAAAAAGTATTGGTTTGTTAATTTTGGGGAATTCGAATTTTATTTTTGGTGAGAATTCTATGTGTGTAGAGAATTTAAGTTTTTCTAGGGAGCGACGTTCTATGTAATCTATCTTTGCCATTAGCTCAATATGGCTGCGCTTGGAAAAGCCTTGAAAATCAAATGTCCTTTCCTTCACTGTGCTAGAAGAGTCGGAAATAGGGTTTCCAGTTGTCTCAGTCGTCTCGGTTGAGGGTATGGGCGGATCGTTTTCATTGTCGCCTTCCTCTCTCTGCGATGAGCCAGGGTCGTTGGCTGAAATGGGATCTTCGACGGGGGCACCCTCCGGCTTCGCGAGCGGAATATCGGTCTCCTCAACTTCGGCAATCAGCTTTTCATCACGCTCACCTGGTGTGACTATTCCGAATAATTTAAGAAAGTGATCTTGGTTCTTGTAGTCCGAAGGGGCGTAAAGTGTTTTGTGATTGAAATTGAGTGTTAGGAAGAATGTGCCTACAAGCAGTACTGGGAACACCATTAAGAACCAAATATAAGTTGCTTGGTTTTCCGGGGCTATGAATGGAAGTACTGCTGTTCCGCTTATTTCGGCAATTGCTGCGAATCGTGATATGACGGTTAATGGGTTCTTGATATGGCCTATTTGCTCGGTCATTTTTCGTCCTTGATAGTGGGCGCTTGTTACAGGTCAGATATTTTCCAGCGAGCTCTTCCGCAAATACTCCAATCTTCCGTCATTTTAATTATACGCTCCGGCCAGTCAGGATTAATTGCAAACAAGTACCGCTCTTCACCCTCTTGTTTAAGCTGCTTAAGTGTTGCAGCTTGATCGCGAGTTCTTTTTGCAGCAACAAAATGGCCAGGTAAGGCATCAAGTGAAGGATCAATGACTATTTTATCGCCCTCAACAAATTTGGGTTCCATGCTTATCCCCTCCACGCGCAAAATGAAGGCCTTCGGCCCCACTGGGCCTGGTGCGTCGATCCACTCTTCAGCATCTCGTGGATCAAAGCTGCCATTTGTTTCGCACCAGGCGCCGGCGGCGATTGAACCAATCACTGGTAGCTTGCGACCTGTGTGGCTAAGGATCGTTGCGTTGTTAAATTCTCCGAGCCCGTAGGGCATGTCGAGATACCCATTGTGCAGACCCAGCGCACGCTCTATTTGGCGCGCAATTTGATCGCCTATTCCCTTTGTGGGGTTTTTACCCCCAAACGCACTGACTTGCGCCGGGGCCTTGTCAAGGCGTTCAGCGATATCTACGAGGCGCAGTTTTTTTTCGGCCAAAATCCTGCGGAAATTTTGTAGGCGAGTATCTGAAATTTTCATCTTCGAATTCTGGCCCGATTAACCTTTGAGGTGAATGTCCCGTTTGGTATTGCAAAAAATAACCTTTAGGGTTAACTTGCGGTTTGGAGGGACACACATGAAATTGCGCGATTACATCACCCGCTTGGATCCGGAAGCACTCAAGTCATACGCTGAGCGTTGCGCCATTGCCGTTAGCTACCTACGACTTCACGTCAAGTACGCGAGCAAAGATCCAAGTGTTTCGCTGATTAAGTCTTTGGCTCGCGAAAGTGAGGGGCAGGTATCGCTTGCCGAGGTTTTGGAACATTTTGGGGTCGTTGAATCCCCATCTCAAAATTAAGCAGTGTAGGTAGATAGAAAAAAGGCGACCCAAAGGCCGCCCAGTTCCTCCCGGCACACACCACCACAGTGCTGCCGGGTCGCGACGAAGGTAGGAGGACACACCACATGCAAACCACCTCCCTTTATCGCGCTGCCAAGACACGGATGTCTTGGGTTGCTGCCTTTTCCACCACAGATTAGGCAGCTGTTGCGCCAGAGGTGAGCAACGGATTGTTCGCCTCGGCACGGTGCCGGTTTCGATCCCTAAGATCTGGCCGGCGTTTGGGCCCTTTCAAGCCACGCGGCAAATGTAACACCACTGCATGTCGCGGGGCACTGGCAACTTAGTAGGATTAATGCCATGAGCCGAGTAGCTTTAAGCTGTGTTGATAGAGCGCAAAGGGAAGTACTGACGCTCGAATTAGCCCTGTACCACGCCGCAAGGGACTATCCCGGCGGTGCCGCTGCAATCGCCGCCACCACCGGCCGCAATGCCACCACCTTGCAGCACAAGTTGTCCCCCACCCATCCCTCCCACACGGTCAACATTCAAGAGTTCGGCGAGATCCTCGAACTGACCAAGGACCGGCGCATCCTCGATGCGGTGCATGCCCTCGTCGGCGATACGACCTGGCAGGAGCTGGCTGAAACCTACACCAGCGACATGCCCGAGACGTTGACCACCGGGATTGCCGGGTACTTCCGGCAGGTGGCCGATCTGGCCGACACCTGGGCCAAGAGCATTGGCGATGGTGTTGTGAGTGATCAGGAACTGGCCGAGATTCGCCTGCAGGTGTTTCGCGGTATCCAGGGGTTGTTGGGGATGTTGAATCGCGCCACCTACGTCAACCAGACAACTCGGGGGACGGACCGTGGCTGATGACATCGACTTTGCAAATGACCTGGTACAGAAGCAGATTGATCAGGCCGTCGAGGCGCGTCTCGCGCTGCTGTCCGACATTGTTCTGCCTTCCTTGATGTTCTGTGATGAATGTGAAGAGCCGATTCCCGAGGGGCGTCGCTTGGCACAGCCCGGTTGCACGCTCTGCATTGAGTGCCAGTCCACTGATGATCTGAGGGCATCCCGTTATGCTCGATGAAGTGCTCAATCAATTCGCCGACTACGGCCTCGAACCCGCCCAGCCCCTGATCTTCGGCAAACTCACCCGCTGCAAAACCACACAGGACAAGGGCAAGGAAAAAAACGGCTGGTACGTCATCCACGAACACCGCACCGAAAAACAAGAGGTGCTGATCTTCGGCAGCTTCGGTGACTGGCGCTCCGGCGACACCCAAAAAATCAAGGTCAAGGCCGGGCGTATGAGCCCGGAAGAGCGCGAAGTCATGCGCGCTCGCCAGGAAGATGCCAAGCGCAAGGCCGCCGAGATCGCGGCCAACGCAGCACGCCGAGCGGCCAACCGCGCTGCCGGCCTGTTCAAACGCATGCCCGAAAAGGGTAAGAGCGCCTACCTGGATCGAAAGCAGATCGTTGGCTTCAAGGTCCGCTATGCGCCCCGTACCGGCGCATTTTTGGTGCCCATGTGCAACGTGCGCGACCAGGTCGTCGGCCTGCAGGTGATCTTCCCCGCGAAGCAAGAGGACACCGGGCGCGACAAAGCGTACTGGCCCTACGGCATGTCGAAGGAGGGCGCCTTCCACCTGATCGGCCCACACCCTGAACCCGGGGAGCCAGTGCTGGTGTGTGAGGGCTACGCCACGGGCGCAAGCCTGCACATGGCGACTTCGCTCACCGTCGCCGTCGCCTTCGACGCAGGTAATCTGCTGCCGGTCTCCAAGGCCATGCGCGAGCGCTTTCCCGGCTGCCCGCTGATCATCTGTCGCGATGATGACTGGAAGACAAAACGCCCCAACGGCGATCCCTGGAACCCTGGCGAGGAGAAGGCTAACAACGCCGCACTGGTTGTTGGCGGCCAGGTGGTTGCCCCTGTGTTCTCCGGCGAGCGCGAGATCAAGTGGACTGACTTCAACGACCTGCATGTCGCAGAAGGTTTGGAGGCCGTCCGCCGCCAGGTGTTGGCGGTAGTCAAGCCTCCTGCAGCTGGCGGTTGGAAAGACCAACTCGCCCGCACCGAAAACGGCTCCCTGATCGCGCATATGCAAAACGTCGAGCTGATCCTGGGCAACGACGAGCGCTGGGCCGGTGTCATCGGTTACAGCGTGTTCAGCTCCAAGATCGTCAAACTGCGGTCTGCGCCTTTCGGCGGCGGTGCTGGTGACTGGGCCGACATCGACGACATGCGAGTGATGAAGTGGCTCGCGCAGCAGTACAACCTGCGGGTCAAAGCCTCACATGTGATCGAGGCGGTCAGCGTGGTTGCTCACGACCATGCCTTCCACCCGGTGCGCGAGTACCTGGAGAAGCTGGAGTGGGACCGTGTGCCTCGCATCGAAACCTGGCTCACTGATGTGTTGGGCGTCCAGGCCAGCGAGTACTCGGCCAAGGTCGGCAAGCGCTGGCTGATCTCGGCGGTCGCTCGGGTGATGCGCCCAGGCTGCAAGGCAGACTCGGTGATGATCCTCGAAGGCGGGCAGGGTGCTGGTAAGTCCACAGCCATGGGCGTCCTCGGTGGTGAATGGTTCATGGACACGCCCTTCGCGCTCGGCGACAAGGACAGCTTCCAGGCAATTCGCGGCAAGTGGATCGTCGAGCTGGGCGAGCTGGACAGCTTCAACAAAGCCGAAAGCACCAAGGCTAAGCAGTTCTTCTCCGCGTCCACCGAC
>Ga0157370_10006264_pt1 | contig 13175 bp, 7 predicted proteins | sample C35metaG_FD_113463 | JGI IMG/M metagenome (GOLD analysis project Ga0157370, IMG submission 113463) | Corn rhizosphere microbial communities from Kellogg Biological Station, Michigan, USA - C3-5 metaG | ecosystem: Host-associated > Plants > Roots > Rhizosphere > Soil | place: USA: Michigan...
GCGAGCGATGCATCCTTCACTATGGGTGGAGGATGCCGATCCGCAGGCCGATCGCGTCCTGCTCGATGGGGTGGCAGACTGGTGCGACCGCTATACGCCGCTTGTCGGGCTCGATCCGGCCGATGGATTGTTTCTCGATGTCAGCGGCTGCGCGCATCTGTTTGGCGGCGAGCGTACGCTTGGCGGTGATATTCTCAGCCGGCTTGCGCGTCAGGGCCTGAGCGCGCAAATCGGACTGGCCGACACGGCCGGCTGCGCCTGGGCGGTCGCGCGTTACGGCAAAACGTGGCTGGTGCCGAAAAACGATACGCGCGAGATTCTGCTCACGCTGCCACTTGCGGCGCTACGGCTTGACGACAAAATTGTTTCCGCTTTGGCCCAGGCCGGCCTCAAGCGTATTGCCGATGTCATCGATCGTCCGCGGGCACCGCTCGCCGCCCGTTTCGGCAACGGGTTTCTCCGCAGGCTCGATCAGGCGCTCGGGACCGAAGGTGAATCGATCCAGCCGCGCCTGCCGCTGCCGTCTTATGTCGCGGAGCGGCGCTTTCCCGATCCCATCGGGCGCGAAGGGGATATGCTCGCCACCATCGAACAGCTTGCTCGTGAACTCGCACTCCTCCTGGAACGGCATGGCGAGGGGGCGCGGTTGTTGCAGGTTGCGCTGTTTCGTACCGACGGCAAAGTCTATCGGCTCGAAGCCGGCGCCGGGGAACCGTTGCGCGATCCCGGCCGGATCAAGCGCCTGTTCGTCGAGCGGCTCGTCTCCGTCGCAGACGCATGCGACCCCGGTTTCGGTTATGACATGGTGCGGCTGTCGGCGCTGGTGTGCGAGAAGCTCGATCCGGCGCAGAGCGGCCTGGCCGGGGAAGACCATCAGACCGAACTTGCGCATCTGGTGGACCGCCTGAGTGCGCGTTTCGGTCCCCGCCGCTTGACGCGGCTCGTGCCGCACGACACGCATATCCCGGAATTCGCAGTCGCAGCCGTGCCCGCGCAGTTGGCGCGCGGCGTCTTCGTGACCGATCCGGTCAAGCAGGACAGCCTTGCGCCCATGCGGCCGGTTCGCCTGTTCGCGCAGCCGGAACGGATCGAAGCTGTCGCCGAAGTGCCCGACGGGCCGCCCGTGCGGTTCCGTTGGCGGCATGTATTGCATGAGGTGACCAAAGCCGAGGGGTCGGAGCGTATCGCCATGGAATGGTGGCGTGACGTTGAAGGTCACGCGCTCACCCGCGACTATTTCCGCGTCGAGAGCAAAGAAGGCATTCGGATCTGGCTTTACCGCGAGGGCCTGTATGGCCGCGACATGCTTCACAAGTCTGACTGGCGGCCAAGCTGGTATGTCCACGGCCTGTTCGCATGACGATCGCTCCTTTCATCGCTTCTGATGGCGTGCGGAAGAATCCGAAAGAGTCTGTTGCTGTTGCCGCGGCCTATGCCGAGCTGGCGGTCACCAGCAATTTCTCTTTCCTGCGCGGGGCATCGAGCCCCGAAGAACTGGTGAAGCAAGCTTGTTCATTAGGCTTGAAAGGCCTTGGCATCGCCGACCGCAATAGTGTGGCCGGTGTGGTGAGAGTGCATGTCGCTGCGAAATCCTTGAAAAACGACGAAGCGCTCAAGCACGCTCTCGCCGATTTCAGGATCGCCGTCGGCGCTCGTCTGGTATTCGATGACGGCTGCACGCCAGACATCCTTGCTTACCCCCGCGACCGCGCCGCCTGGGGGCGGCTGACGCGGCTCTTATCGTTGGGGAAGCTGCGCGCGGAAAAAGGCGGCTGCCTTCTCGGTCTGCCGGACCTGCTGCAATTCGCCGAAGGCCTCAATCTGATCGTCATGCCGCCGGCGCGGATCGCGGCGCCGGCACTTGGCCATCTGCTGGCCCGGTTGAAAAAAACGGCGTCCCGCAATGCGGTTTGGCTCGGCGCTGCGGTGCTTTATCGTGGCGACGACGCACGGCGGCTAGCGAAGCTTGCCGTGCTCGCGCGCGACGCTTTCGTGCCGCTGATCGCCGTGAATGACGTTCTTTATCATAGCCACGAACGGCGCGAATTGCAGGACGTTGTCACTTGCATTCACGAGCATGTCACGATCGACAACGCCGGCACGCTGCTGGAAGCCAATGCAGAGCGGCATCTCAAGCCTCCGGAAGAAATGGCACGCCTGTTCCGGAAATATCCGGATGCCATCGAGCAAACCGCCGGCTTTCTCGCTGCCTGCCGTTTCTCTCTCGAAGAACTGCGCGGCACGGAATATCCGGAAGAAACTCGGGAGGAGTTTGCGACCCCGCAGGAAGCGCTTGTTGCTTACGTGGAGCAGGGTATCGGACACCGTTTTCCGGAAGGCATGCCTGACGCCGTACGCAAAACACTGAACGAGGAATTGCGCGTTGTAGGCCTGCGAGGTTATGCACCTTTCTTTCTGACGGTGTATGACATTGTACGTTATGCGCGTGGCGAGCGGGCAATCCTGTGCCAGGGGCGCGGCTCCGCGGCGAATTCGATTATCTGCTATTGCCTGGGAATTACGGAAGTCAGGCCGGACGGAAAAAACCTGCTGTTCGAGCGGTTTGTGTCTGTCGAACGCGACGAGCCTCCCGACATCGACGTCGACTTTGAGCACGAGCGGCGCGAAGAAGTTATTCAATATATCTACGCTAAATATACGCGTGAGCGCGCAGGCCTGGCCGCAACCGTGATCTGCTATCGCGGCCGCAGCGCCATCCGCGATGTCGGCAAGGTATTCGGACTTTCGGAAGATGTCCTCGATCGTCTGGCAGGCACGTTGTGGGGGCGGTCGAACGACGGCGTGAAGGATGAGCATGCTCGTCGCGCCGGGTTCGATCCCTCCGACCCAAGACTGGCGCGGGTCATGAAACTGACCGAAGATCTGATCGATTTCCCGCGCCATCTTTCCCAGCACGTCGGCGGCTTCGTGATGACGCGTGGCCGGCTCGACGAGGTGGTGCCGATAGAAAATGCGGCGATGGACGACCGCACCGTCATCGAATGGGAAAAGAACGATCTGGAATCGCTCGGCCTGCTCAAGGTCGATGTTTTGGCGCTTGGCATGCTGTCGTGCTTGCGGCGCGGGTTTGCGTTGCTGCAATCGCATTACGGCGTGCATCGCGATTTGTCGATGCAGGACGAGGATTCCGAAACCTACGCCATGATCCAGCGCGCCGATACGCTCGGCGTATTCCAGATCGAAAGCCGTGCGCAGATGTCGATGCTGCCGCGGCTGAAGCCGGAACAATTCTACGATCTCGTGATCGAGGTTGCGATCGTGCGGCCCGGCCCGATCCAGGGCAAGATGGTGCATCCTTATTTGCAGCGGCGGCAAAATCCGGCGCTGGTGAGCTATCCTTCGCCGTCGCCGCAATTCGGTCCGCCGGATGAACTGAAAGACGGGCTCGGCCGCACGCTCGGCGTTCCCCGGTATCAGGGGCAGGCGATGCGGATCGCGATTGTCGCCGCGGAGTTTCCGCCGGGCGAGGCCGATCGGTTTCGCCGCGCCATGGCAACCTTCAAGCGCATGGGCACGATCAATTCCTTCGCGCATAAATTCATCGGCGGAATGACCCGGCGCGGTTATGAACCTGACTTCGCGCGGCTATGTTTCGAGCAGATCAAGGGTTTCGGCGAATACGGCTTTCCGGAAAGTCATGCTGCGAGCTTCGCCAACCTGGTTTACGCCTCGTCATGGCTGAAGTGCCGCTATCCCGATGTCTTCGCGGCGGCGCTGCTCAACAGTCAGCCCATGGGATTCTACGCGCCGTCGCAGATTGTGCGCGACGCCCAGGAGCACGGTGTCGAGGTGAGAGAGGTCGATATCAACGCCTCTTGTTGGGATTGCACGCTCGAGGCAAACGCCACGACGACGGCGCGGTTTCATTCTCGTCATGCCGAGATGAAGAAGGCCGCCGCCTCAACGCATGCCGTGCGGCTCGGCTTCCGGCAGATCGACGGTTTTGTAAAAGAGCATGGCGATGCAATTGAGAACATGCGCGGCACAGGATTCGATTCGATACGCGACCTGTGGCTGCGAACGGGATTGCAGCCGGCCGTGCTTGAGCGTCTTGCCGCCGCCGACGCGTTCCGTTCGCTCGGCCTCGACCGGCGCGACGCGCAGTGGGCGATCCGCGCGCTGCGCCGCTCGGGCGACAAGGACGATCTGCCGCTGTTCGCGCGCACGAACATGCCCGAGCTAGAACCGGACGCGAACCTGCCGACCATGCCGCCGGGCCAGCAGGTCGTGGAGGATTACCGGCATCTGCATCTGTCGTTGAAGGCACATCCGGTATCTTTCCTGCGACCGGATTTCGAGGCACGCGGCATTCTCAGGCATGAGCGGCTTGCGCAAATTCCGTCCGGACACCGCGTCGCCGTTGGCGGTCTGGTGTTGGTCCGCCAGCGGCCCGGCACCGCCAAAGGCGTCATTTTCGCGACGCTGGAGGATGAAACAGGCATCGCCAATGTCATTATCTGGCCGAAGATATTCGAGGCCTTTCGTCCGATTGTGCTGGGCGCGCGGCTCATCCGCGTGACGGGCCGGCTACAGAACGCTTCCGGTGTCATTCATATCGTGGCCGGTGAGATCGAAGACCTCACGCCGCTGCTGCGCCGCTTGTCGGACGATGCCGTGACGATCGGAGTGACATCGCTGCCCAACGACGCCGGACAACGGGTCATCGAGCGACATCGCCATCCGCGGTCCGGCGACACACTGCTCACGTTATTGAAGGACGATCAGCCGCCCGCGGACGATCTCGACCTCGGTGGATTACCGGAGTCGGTCATGCCGAAGGGACGAAATTTTCATTAGAGCGGCATAAATCTTGTCAGGCTCTTGAAACGATGGCGCGCCGGAAACGCTCGAAACCCTGCTTCCCAGATTCCATTCTGGTGCTCATACAGGCAGTACATTCGCACCAGTCTCCAGCCCCGCTCTCCACAAAACGGGAACTTCGCCAATCACGGCCAGAGAATACCCGCAGAAACCAGCGCTCAGTCCACCAAATCCGGATTTCGGGAACGCTGCACTAGGCTAGAGAACCCTCGCATTCTCGCAATTTTCGTCGACTTCACCGCGCGCCAGGCCAGAGAACCGACTGCCTGGCTGGGGCGCCAGTGTGGATCGAGTGTGTCTCCGCCCCGAATTCCCTGCAAACAGGGAATTTTGCAGGGAAGTTGACCCGCATAGGGCCTGCGATGCCTCTCAAAGCGCGCCTTTCGCCAGCAACTGTAGAGACTTAGGCTGAATTTCCCTGAGGAGGGTAGCAGGGAATTTCGACTGACTGAGCAGGGAATCCGAAACCCCGAGCAGCGAATGACCAGGCACGATGCAGACTTGCGCAGCAGCGCGACGACACGGTTTAAAGAAGTACGGTCTAGGCTGCGCCGACCTGGTCCACCCGCCCCGATCCGATCCTGAGGGCATACTCCGGTTCCACGATGACGTTGCCATGCTGGTCGACAGTGACCGCCGCTCGACCATTGATGACAAAGGTCGATTCGCGCTCCTCGATGACCGCCGGACCGGAGAATGAAAAGCCCGGGGCCAGCCTGTAGCCGTCATAGACACCGGCGGTGGCAAACGAGCGGGTTTCCGGGATGTAGATCGGACGCTGTCCGACCCGCGCGTCCTGCGGCGCGCCGCTCGTTTGCTGCGCCGCCTGCGCCGGCACCTTCGGCACAGGCCCGCGCGCGGCGAGCCGCCAGTTGATCGCCTCGACCGCTACCCCGGACAGGCGCATGCCGAACTGCCGCTGGTAGGTATGCTCGAACAGCGAGATCAGCTGCGCGTGGTCCTGCTTCTCGAGATCGGCGCGCGTCAGCGGCACCTCGATCTCGTAGCCCTGCCCGACATAGCGCATCTCGACCGACAGCCGGCTCGTGACATCGGCCCGCGACACGCCGGTCTGCCCGATGATCGTGTAGGCTTCGGACTCCATGTCGCGGAGGAGCGTCTCCACACGGTCCCAGTCGAGCGCCGTGAGCGGGCTGACATAGGTCCGGACGGTCGTCAGGCTCGCCGGCGACACCAGGAAGCCGAGCGCGGACAGATTGCCCGCGCCGCGCGGATAGAGGAGACGCGGCACGCGCAGCAGGCGGGCGACCCCGAACGCGTGTACTGGTCCGGCGCCGCCGAAAGCGACCAATGTATATTGCTGGGCGTCGCGCCCGCGCTCGGCTACATGCAGCCGCGCCGCACTCGCCATGTGCTCGTTGGCCAGACCCACGATTCCGGCCGCAGCGTCGACGATCGAGATGCCGAGCGGGGCGGCGATCCGACGCTCAATGGCATCCTCGGCGGCGGCGACATCGAGTTCCATCTTGCCGCCGAGGAAGTTGTGCGGGTCGAGATAGCCGAGCAGGAGATCGGCATCAGTCACTGTCGGCTCATTGCCGCCGCGACGGTAACACGCGGGGCCGGGATCAGCTGCCGCGCTCTGGGGGCCGACGCGCAATAATCGCAAGCGATCGAGGCTGGCGATACTGCCGCCGCCGGCACCGATCTCGATCAACTCGACGGAGGGGATCTTGAGCGGCAGACCGCTGCCCTTCTTGAAGCGGTGGATCCGCGCCACCTCCGTATCCACCGTCAGGTCCGGCTCGTAGTTGTCGACGACGCAAATCTTGGCGGTCGTGCCGCCCATATCGAAGGACAGGACGCGCCTGTCTCCGGTCTGGCGGGCGATGCGCGACACCGCCTGCACGCCGGCGGCGGGTCCCGACTCGACGATCTGAACCGGAAACGAGCGCACGAAATCGACCGTGGCGATCCCGCCTTGCGATAGCATGACGTGCAGGTCGCCGGCGAAGCCAAGCTCCGCAAGTTCCTGCTCCAGGCGAAAGAGATATTGATCCACCAGCGGACGGACGTAGGCGTTCGCCACCGTCGTCGATGTCCGCTCGTACTCGCGGATCTCTGGCGCCACGTCCGACGACAGCGATACGAAGAACTCGGGCGCCTCGGCGCGGATGACGTCGGCGACCGCGCGCTCGTTTTCAGGATTCCGGTGCGCGTGCAGAAGACAGATCGCGATCGTCTCGATGTCCGTGCCGCGAATGCGTTTGAGGATCTCGCTCACCTCGTCACGGCCGGGACGGCTGCGCACGGTGCCGTCGGCGAGCGTCCGCTCGCTGACCGTGAAACGGCAATCGCGCTCGGCGAGCGGCCTCGGATTGCGGATGCCGAGATCATAGATGTCGTAGCGGACCTCGCGACCGATCTCTAGGACGTCGCGGAAGCCCTCGGTGGTGATCAGCGCGGTCGGCGCGCCTTTGCGCTCGATCAGCGCGTTGGCGACCGCCGTCGTGCCGTGCACGATGCTGGTGACGTCGGAGACGTCGAAGCCGTAATGCTCCGCCATCTCGGTCAGGCCGGCGATGACGCCAATACTCGGATCGGCAGGCGTCGACAGGCGCTTGAACAGGTTGCCCTCGCCGCCGGCGATCATGACGAAGTCGGTGAAGGTGCCGCCGACGTCGATGCCGAGACGAATCGAGTCTTTCTTCGGCGCCATCACTTGTCGTCCCAGCCGTAGTCGCGGACCGCGGCGTCCATCGAGATGAAGCCTAGTCTCAGGTCGTCGGAGACAGCGTCGCGATCGCGCAATTTCGCGTCGCCGACCCCTCCGCCGCCGGGACAGGAGAACTCGAAGACGTCGCCCTTCTTCAACGAGACGCGCCCCTTGGCTGACAGGGGCAGTTGCCGATTCACCATCTTCAGGGTCGCCTTCGCGCCCGTACCGCCGCCGTGATGGCCCTTTGGCGGGCGCGTCGTCCGCTCCATCAGGATCGAGACGTCGGTCGCGCCGTCCGCCAGCACTTCATACGAAATCGTCTGACCGAGGCCACCGCGATAGATGCCCGGCCCGCCCGAGTCGACCGTCAGCTCCTTGCGCCGCACCAGCACCGGTATGTCGCTCTCGACCACCTCGACGGAGGAGGCGCCCGAATTGGTCGGGAACGTCGTGCACGGCAGACCGTCCTGGTCGAGACGCGCGCCCATGCCGCCGCTGGCGAACAGCAGGATCGAGTATTTACTGCCGTCGAAGCGATGGCCTGCGAACAGCGTGCGATTCGACGGCGCACCGCACTCCGCGATAACCTTGTTCGGCGCGGCCTGGCTGAGCGCGTTGAAAACGGCGGCGTGGATGTAATGCGTGGTAAGCTGCCGCGCATTGACCGGCGCCGGACGGGTGCAGTTCAGGATCGACCCTTCCGGCACGGACACAGCGATCGGCCGGAACGCACCCTGGTTGTTGGGGATCTCGGGATTGATCGCGCACTTAATGTTGTAGCAGGTATGCGCGAACGTCGAATTGTAGACGACGTTCACGCCTCTGCCGACCTGCAAGGTCGTGCCGGCGTAGTCGCAGTGCAGATTGTCGCCGTCGACCTTGATCGCGATCTCGATTCGCGCCGCCGCTCCTTCGATGTCGTCCATCTCGACGGAACCACGGTAGACCCCGTCCGGCAGGGCGCGAATGGCCTGCCGCATGCTCAGCTCGGAACGATCGTGGATCTTCGCACCGATGTCGGCCCAGTCCTCGATGCCATATTCGTCCATCACGTCGACGAGGCGCCGCGCCATGACGTGGGTCGAAGCGAGCTCGGCGTGCAGATCGCCCAGCGTCAGGTCCGGCGTCCTGACATTGGCGCGGATGATGTCGAGTAGAAGCTCGTTCGGCCGCCCTTCGGCGTACAACTTAGAGATCGGGACGGCGAGGCCTTCTTCGAACAGCTCCTTGGAGTCCGCCGAATAGAGCACGCCGCCAATATCGGGCATGTGCGCGATCGCGCCTGCGAACGCGACGAGACGTCCCTTGTAGAAGACGGGCGTCGCGACGGTGAAGTCGGGATAATGGCCGGTGCCGAGCCACGGATCGTTCGTGATCACCGCGTCGCCAGGACGCCAAGTCTCGCGCGGGAACTTCTTGAGGAAGTGCCGCATGGTGCGCGGTAGGGTCCCGCAGAAGACCGGCACGGTCACCGCGTTCTGCGACAGTGAATCGCCGTTGGCGTCGAGCAGAACGCAGGAGAAGTCCTTCGACTCACGCACGATCGGCGAGAACGAGGTGCGGATTAGAGCATTCCCAGCTTCATCGGCGATGGCGACGAGCCGCGCCCAGATCATCTCCAGGGCAAAGGGGTCATTCGCGACCCGGACCGCTTCTGCCATAAGCCCTCTTCCCTCGATCGACCGCCGGGCTCATGCCGGCTTATCGCGTCCGCAGTATCGTGGCGCGACCGGCGACGGTCACGCCTTCGTCGCGCGGCTCGGGCACAGAGCGTCGTTACTCCTGGATGCGAATGTTCGCCCTCTTGGAGACGTCGCCCCACTTTTTCTGCTCAGACGCAATGAAGGCGCTGAAGTCCTTGGCGCTGGTGCCCGCCGCCTCGAGCCCTTGCAGCTCGAGCTTTTTGCGGGTGTCGGGGTCGGCCAGCGCCTTCTGCACTTCAGCATTCAACTTGTCGATGATCGGCTGCGGTGTGCCGGCGGGCGCCAGCATCCCGGCCCAGTCGGAGATCTCGTAGCCCGCGACGCCTTGCTCCGCGATCGTCGGCACGTCAGGGTGTTCGGAGGATCGTTTGGTGCCGGTCAACCCGAGCGCTTTCACGTTGCCGGTGGAGACGAGGCCCCACGACGCACCCTGGCCGCCGAACGTGACCGAGACGTTGCCGCTGGCAACCGCTGGCGCGGCTTCCGAGGCACCCTTGTAGGGAACGTGCAGCATCTTCGTGCCAGCCATCTGGTCGAACAACGCGGCCGCCATGTGCGCAGCCGAACCGACACCGGCGGACGAATAGCTCAGCTTGCCCGGCTCCTTCTTCGCCAGCGCAATGAATTCCGCCAGCGAGTTCACCTTGAGCGAGGGCTCCGCAATCAGCAACAACGGCGAGATCGCGAGACGGCTGACCGGCACGAAATCCTTGGCGATGTCGTACGACAGATGCTCGCGCACCACCGGGTTGATGCCAAGGATCCCGAGGTTGGCGACGAGCAGCGTGTAACCGTCCGGCGCCGACTTGGCGACCGCGCTCGCCCCGATGCCGCCGTTCGCGCCAGGCTTGTTCTCGATGATCACCGACTGGCCAAAGTCGATCGCCATACGGTTGGCGACGAGACGCGCCGCTAGATCCGGGTTTCCGCCGGGCGGGAACGGCACAACGATCTTGATGAGGCGCGTCGGGTAGCCCTGCGCCTGTGCGACCCCCTGAGCCGCAGCCGCGATGACGAACGCGCTGGCGAGCGCAGACAAAATCGCATTGCGTGTCGATGCCATTATTTCCACCCTTTTTACAATTTTCGATCGTTCGGACCGGCCGCTCGTTGACAGTCAGCGGTAACTTACTTACCGTTAAGTTAGTCGAGCCCCCGGGACCCGTCAATGCCGCCTGTGCACCGGACCAGAAATCGCGAGCGGACGCGCGGCAGCATCGTCAGTGCGGCGCGCGCCGAGTTCGCGGCGCGCGGCTATGCCGGTGCGCGCATGGAGCAGATCGCGCAACGCGCGGGTGTGAAGAAGGAGCTGATCTACCACTACTTCCGCGGCAAGGAGCAGTTGTTCGAGGAAGTGCGGACTTCGCAGCTCGCCGATGCGGAGGCCGGCCACGCGCTGCCCCAGAGCCCACTCGCCGACCGCGCGCAGGATCCCTCGGCTTTGTTCGCCTGGCGCTTCAACCGCATGCTCGGCGATCTCGAATGGATCAAACTGCTTACCTGGGAGGCGGTACAGACCGACGTCGCGCCGCCGCCGAACGAGGACAGCCGCCGCGCCACGATCCGCCAGTCAGTCGCCGCCATCAAGGCAGCGCAGAAGGATGGATTGCTTCCCGCCGATCTCGATGCGCGCTTTTTACAACTCGCAATGTTTGCGCTGGCGACCTATCCGCTCGCCTTTTCGCAGATCACCGCCATGACGACCGGGATGGCCGCGTCCGACAAGCGCTTCCGGGCCGCATGGACTGGCTTCCTCAAGCAACTCGGCGGGCGGCTATTGCCGCAGCCGGCCGCAAAGCCCGCGCGCAAGCGCCGCACCGCCGCGAAAGGAAAAGCATGAGCAAGACCCTCACGGGCAAGATCGACGCCAGCCGTATCCGCATGCAGAGCGTGCCGCGTGTGGCCGACGACGTGCTGGCGCGCTATCGCGCACTCGGCGATGCGACCTGCGCCGTCTCCGACGCGCTCGACGAGTTCGGCCTGCGCGGCGCGGTCGCGGGTTCACGGCTTGTCTCGACCATCCCCGGCGCACGCATGATCGGTACCGCGCTGACCCTGCGCAACGTGCTGCGGCAGGACGATCCGGTGATCGCCGCGAGCCGCAAGGACAATCGCATGGCAGAGATCGAGTGCCACAACCTCGCCGAACCGAACGACGTGCTGGTCATCCAGGGCGCCTCGGGCGTATCCAACATGGGCGGCGTCGGCACCGCGATCGGCAAGCGCCAGGGCGAAATGGGCGCCGTCGTTGACGGCGGCGTCCGCGACGTCGGCCAGTCGCGCGAGCTCGGTTATCCAATCTGGTCGACCGAGCGTACGCCGATGACCGGCAAGTGGCGGCTCGAGGCGATGGAGATCAACGGCCCCGTGGTCGTATGTGGCATCCGCGTCGAGCCGGGCGACCTCGTCGTCGCCGACGATACCGGCGTGTGCTTCGTGCCGCGCGCGCGCATCATGGACGTGCTCGCCTTCGCCGAGAAGAAGTCGAAGGCCGAGCAGGACAAATGCGACGAGGTCGCTGCCGGTCATTCCGTGCCGAAGCTCGCCGGTGTGAAGACGGCCAGGTGAGATCCCAAGGAGTGAAACCATGCCGATGACGATGGCGGAAAAGCTGCTGGCCAAGGCGGTCGGCCGCGCGAGCGTCAAGCCGGGCGACGTGATCTCGCCCGACCCGGAACTGGTCATCCTGCACGACGGCTACGTCGAGACGGCGCACCGCCAGCTCAGCCAGATCGGCTACAAGCGCATCAGCAATCCCAAGCGCGTCATTATCCTCACCGATCACAACGTCATCAACACCTCGCCGCGCGCCATCGAGCAATCGCGCGCCAACCGTAGGATCGCGGCGGAATGGCAGGTCGGCGCCTTCTTCGACGTCGGCCGCGGCGGCCACGGTCACATCTACCCGATGGAGACCGGCATGGTGCGGCCGGGCATGTTCCTGATCGCCTACGACATGCACTGCACGAACTTCGGTGCCATCGGCGCCTTCGCCATGCGCGCCGGGCCCGACATTCCGATCGTGCTGGCAACCGGCACGCTCTGGACCATGGTGCCGCAGACCTTGCGCGTCGATCTCGTCGGCGCGTTCCAGCCGGGCGTCTATGCGCGCGACCTCGGTTTCAAGCTGTCGCGCGACCTCACCTCCGGCAGGCTCGGCGTCGAATACGACGACCGCGTCGTCGAGTTCGGCGGCGAGGCGACCGCGGCGATGCCGGTCTCCGAGCGCGTCGCGCTGTGCAACACACTGACCGAAATCGGCGTCAATAACGTGCTGTTTCCGCCGTTGTCCTACACGGGCGAGAAGATCGTCGGCGGCATTGTCAGTGACGACGATGCGCGCTTCGAAAGCCGCATCACGTTAGACCTCGGTGCACTCGGTCCACAAGTCGCGCTGCCGGGCGGTCCGGACCGCGCCGTCGATATCGCCGCAGCGGTCGGGCGCCCGGTCGACCAAGCCGTGATCGGATCGTGCGGCTCGGGCATGTACGAGGACTTCGAGCGTGCGGCGGCGCTCGTGCGTGGCAAGACGATCGCGCCAAACGTACGCTTTTTCGTCGTACCGGGCACGAACGCGATCGCCCAGCGCATGATGGAGAGCGGACTGACCAAGGACTTCATGGACGCGGGCGCGATCTTCCTGCCGGCGGGCTGCGGCCCGTGCGCCGGCGGCGTCGGCGCGCCGCTCGGGCCGGGCGAGGTGTCGATCTCGACCGCTGCCACCAACGGCTCGGGCCGCATGGGCGCGCGCGACGCCGAATGCTACCTGGCAAGCCCGGTGACGGTGACGGCGTCGGCGCTCGCCGGCCGCATCGTCGATCCGCGGCAGGCCGGACAATAAGGAGAGACACGATGGCGCTCGAAGGTGGCTGGAAGACGCGCGGCACGTGCCACATGCTTGGCGACAACGTACCGCACGACGGCGGCGTGATCCGCTTCGATCTGGTGAC
>Ga0157370_10006265_pt1 | contig 13174 bp, 13 predicted proteins | sample C35metaG_FD_113463 | JGI IMG/M metagenome (GOLD analysis project Ga0157370, IMG submission 113463) | Corn rhizosphere microbial communities from Kellogg Biological Station, Michigan, USA - C3-5 metaG | ecosystem: Host-associated > Plants > Roots > Rhizosphere > Soil | place: USA: Michigan...
CTGATGAACCTCCCCCCACGCTTGCTGCGCCCGCTGCCCCACGATCAGTGGCTTGGGGCGGCCCGGCGCCACTGATGAACCTCCCCCCACGCTCGCTGCGCTCGCTGCCCCACCGGGGGGCGATCAGTGGCTTGGGGCGGCCCGGCGCCACTGATATCTAGCGAGGAATCCACCATGGCCAGAATGAAATTCCTGTGCGATGCGGAGCGTTGCATCGAATGCAACAGCTGCGTCACCGCGTGCAAGCAGGAGCACGACATTCCGTGGGGCGTCAACCGGCGCCGGGTGGTCACGCTGAACGACGGCGTGCCCGGCGAGCGGTCGATCTCCGTCGCCTGCATGCACTGCTCCGACGCGCCGTGCATGGCGGTGTGCCCCGTCGACTGCTTCTACAAGACCGAGGAAGGCGTCGTCCTGCACGACAAGGATCTGTGCATCGGCTGCGGCTACTGCTTCTACGCGTGCCCGTTCGGCGCGCCGCAATTCCCGCAGACCGGTGCGTTCGGCGTGCGCGGCAAGATGGACAAGTGCACGTTCTGCGCCGGCGGCCCCGAACCCGATCGCTCGCAGGCCGAATTCGCGAAGTACGGCCGCAATCGCCTCGCCGAGGGCAAGTTGCCGGCGTGCGCGGAAATGTGCTCGACGAAGGCGCTGCTCGGTGGCGACGGCGAGGTGATCGCAAACATCTACCGCGATCGCGTCACGCACCGCGGCAAGGGCGGCGAAGTGTGGGGCTGGGCGACTGCGTACAAGGTGCCGAGCGCGTCGGGTGGCGGCGCGCAACCGGGCAATCAGGCACCGGCGCCGGCCGCACCCGAGCCCGCGAAACCGACAGGAGGAACCAAATCGTGACGACGCGCATTGCGCTTCTCGCGGCCGCCGCGACGCTGCTCGCGTTGGGCGTTGCCGGCTGCGGCGAGCGGCCGCAGGTGATCAACTACAAGCAGGGCAAGTATCAGGGCAAGGCCGATACGCCGGCCTTCGCCAACGCACCGTTCAACGGCAACAAGCAGCAATGGGAGCACGAGATCGACGACCGCGCGCACTACCAGAACGAATACGTGCGGCTTCGCGACTGACGGGATGACGCTCATGTCCGCACGCAACGCACGTTTCGCGCCGTCACGGTCGACGGCAACGCTCGCCGCGATCGGCGTGGTCCTGCTGATGCTGTTCTTCATGAGCGCCGCGGCGCACGCGCAGAACAGCCCCGCGACGAGCCAGGCCGACGCGAACTCGGCGAGGCAGCAACAGGAGCGCCAGATCACGCAACCGCTCAACAACCAGCCGGTGTGGAGCGAGGTGCGCGCCGGCGCGCCGCAGACCACGCAGGTGCGCGGACGCGAGACGAACGTCCTCATCCAGCCGGAGGGTCAGACGTGGCGCGCGATGCGCAACTCGATGGTGTCGGTCTACGCCGGATGGGCGCTCGTCATCATCGTCCTCGCGATCGCCGCGTTCTACCTGTGGAAGGGACCGATGCGCCTGCACGAGCCGCTGACGGGTCGCACGATCAGGCGCTTCACGAACTGGCAGATGGCGATCCACTGGACCACGGCATGGACGTTCGTGGCGATGGCGATCACCGGGCTCGTCATCACGTTCGGCAAGAATATCCTGTTGCCGCTGATCGGCTACACGCTGTTCTCGTGGCTCACGATATTCTCGAAGAACCTGCACAACTTTCTCGGTCCGCTGTTCATCGTCTGCCTGGTGCTCATCTTCTTCACGTTCGTGCGCGACAACATCTGGCGCAAGTACGACTGGAACTGGGTGCGCCACGCAGGCGGCTTGATCTCGAAGCAGGACGTGCCATCGGGCAAGTTCAACGCCGGCGAGAAGGGCTGGTTCTGGGGCGGCGTGCTCGTGGCGGGCATCATCGTTTCGGTGACCGGCCTGATCCTCGACTTTCCCAACTTCAACCAGACGCGCGGCACGATGCAGATCGCCAATCTCGTGCATCTGTCGATCGCGGCGCTGTTCATGCTCGCGGCCCTCGGTCATATCTACATGGGCACGCTCGGCCAGATCGGCGCGTATCGCGCGATGAGCACCGGATACGTCGACGAGACGTGGGCGAAAGAGCATCACCTGTACTGGTACAACGACATCAAGGCCGGCAAGATTCCGACGGCGCCCGACGATCAGCCACCGGTGCCGGCGGCGCGGCCCGTCTAGCGGAGAAGAAGAGGATGCAAACCACGATACGCGCATTGATCGGTGCGGCACTCGTCGTAGCCGCGTTCGGCGTCGCCGTTGCCAAGCTTCCCCCCGCGCCACCGATGACCGATCAGCAGAAAGCCGAGAAGGCCGCGAAGCAGAAGGCGACGGCTGACGCAGAGAAGGCCGCGCTGGCGAAGGCCGAGGACAAGGCCATCGCGAACTACGTTGGCAACGCAAAGGCCAAGGGCAAGACGGTCAGCGTGAACATGAACGGCGGCGAGTCCAGTTCGTCGTCCGCGGGAAAGAGCCTGTCGGCGCAGCCGGAAAAGGCGTCCAACGCACACTCGCCGCCGAAGAAGTAATTGCATCGGTCCGGGTGTAAGCATCGGCACGCGACACAGGGGCCGGTGCCTTGCGCCGCCTCCTAAAGCTGGTCCTCCAGCGGCAGCAGGCTGTAGAGATCGACCAGCAACTCGCGCTTCGAATCGTCGCCGGGTTCGCGCTGGTAGACGATCGGCTTGCCGTCCTTGACGCTTTTCCATACGAGGTGATGCGATCCGCCGGGCTCGTCCTGCAACGCGAGGACGAAGCTGTTGGCGGGATTCGCGATGGTCTCGAAGCGCGTCACCACCTGCTGCGCGAGTTCGGCGCTGTCGATCATCAGGCCGATCTCCGTGTTGAGATGCAGCGAGCGGCGATCGAAGTTCGCCGAGCCGATGAAGATGCGCTTGCGATCGAACACGTACGCCTTCGCGTGCAGTGAGAACTGACCGGAGCTTGGCGATTTGAGCAGGCCGCCGCCCGGATGCGGCTTGCCGGGCATCGGCTTCACCTCGTAGAGCTCGACGCCCGCCTCGAGCAGCGGCACGCGGTATTTGCGATAGCCCGCGTGCACGGCGGGCACGTCGGTCGACAGCAGCGAGTTCGTCAGCACGCGCACGCGAACGCCGCGCGCACGAAGCGTCTCGAGGAGCGCCTCGCCCTTCGCGCCGGGAACGAAGTACGGCGACACGATCAGGAGCTCGCTCCTGACGTCGCGCGCTGCTTCGAGAAGCCGACGGCGGAACAAGGCGCCCGGCTCGTCGTCATTTTCGACCTTCGCCTTGTCCGGGCTGTCGGCCAATACCTCGGCCTTCGCCCATACCATCCCGCTGTCGTCGCCGAGCAGCCCCGCGAGCGGGTTGCCGGTGCGTATCGCGCGCTCCTCGTCGCTCGCGTGCATATCGTGCTTGTGCTCGGTGAGCTGCTGCTTCAGCTTCGCGAGCTGCGCGGCCGTCGGCTCGCCGCCGAGGAGCGCGCCGACGGGAATCGACAGCGCGCTGTTCCAGTACGCGTCGAAGCTCTTCGACAGGTCGCGCACGATCGGACCCATCGCGAACACATCGTAGTCGCCGAACTGCGGCGCGTCGCCCTCGTCGAAGTACTCGTCGCCGACATTGCGCCCGCCGGCCACCGCGATCGCGTTGTCGACGATGAAGAGCTTGTTGTGCATTCGGTAGTCGAGCCGGCTCGCCGTCAGCGCGAATTCCGCGTATCGGATGAGCGCGATGGAGCCGCGGTAGTAGAACGGGTTGTACAGGCGCACTTCGACGTTCGGATTGGCCGCGAGCACTGCGACCCTATCGTCCTGGCCGCGCGCCTGGCTGTCGTCCATCAGCACGCGCACGCGCACGCCGCGGCTCGCCGCGCGCAGCATCGCGCTCATCAGCAGCTGACCCGTGTCGTCGTCGTTGAAGATGAAGTACTGGACGTCGAGCGTACGCTCGGCACGGTCGGCCATCTGAACGCGAAGCGTGAAGGCGGCACTGCCGCTCGCGAAGAGGCGAAATCCGGAAAGCCGGGGATGCGCCTTCGCCAGCGCGTCGACCGTACGGCCGACCTTCGTCTCCTCCGGATGCGCGATCGCCGTCGACCGGATCTTCGGATAATCCGTGCCGGGCGGCATTGTCGCGCATGCCGTCAAAAACGCCGCGGCCAGCGCGACGAGCCATCCGCGAAATGCGCGCGTTGAGGCGAGTCGACTCATTTGCCGTATGCGCAAAGTGGGACCATTAGCAAAGCACGAATCGCGCACGCGGCGCGTCCGCATGCTGCTGATTGCGGTATCAGTAAAGCGCGCGGGAAAGCGTGGGAAGGATCCTACAGGCGTCGGCACGTGCGGCCGACACGCATGCGTTCGGCGTGCATGCGGCTTGTCGAAGCGAAGCGAGCCGAGCGCGTCACGTTATAATGCCGCGCTCCGGAGAGATGGCCGAGTGGTCGAAGGCGCTTGACTCGAAATCAAGTATACGGGGAACCGTATCTAGGGTTCGAATCCCTATCTCTCCGCCACTTACCGCCGACCGATCAAGACTGCTCTCGGCCAATGGATGAATTCGATGCGTACGCAATCGAGGGTCGGTCCCGTCTGTTTCGCATGCCGGACAAAGGGCGACGGCGGTTGCAGTTGTGGCGAACAGCATCGGCACGCATTGCCGTGTCATCCCGATGATTCGGGCTGCTCCTACGAGCGGACCGATTCACAACCAGCGCGTTAGCCGTCGAACATCGCGCCAGGGCAAACGTGTTACTGGTCGATGACAGCCGCGACATCGTTGGGACGGTGGCAACGGCGCTCGAATAAGATGGGCATAACCCGCGCCGGGCATACGACCGCGCCGATGGACTGAGGGAAGCTGGGCTCGCCGTCGCGACGGGCGGAAGGCAAAAGGTGCCCGGCGATCCGTGGTGAAACTATCGCGTCGGTGGCCTCGAATTGGCCAATGCATCATCGACAGCGGCTTCGGCCTGCAGCCAATCGTCGAGGTCGTGACCATCGGCGTAGCCGCGCTCGGCATAGCGGTGATAGGCCGCTTCGCTGATCAAGCGGCGGCGCATGCCGAGATCCTTCATGTCTTCGCCCGCGCCCTCGACGGATCGATCCGATTGCAGCGGCTTACCACTAGTCCTGCGCGCTCTTGCTCCGTTCTTGAAACCCTTGCCAGACTGTTGAATCCGTGCCATCGCCTTGCACTTCCATTTCGCGCCAAAGACCTTTTCAATGATAGCGCGACTCGTCGATAAGGTGCGTCGTTTTGGCGCGGCAGCAATAATGCATCGCTAGGGCAGCACTTCTACAGTTTTCAATGAGCGATCCCATCACGGTCACCGTCGGTCATCGTCTCGGCAAGGTCGAGGCTGTCCGCCGGGTCAAGGACGGTTTAGCCCGCACCAAGGGTCAGCTCGGACAGTTGGTCTCGATCGAGCAGGAGGCCTGGGAAGAAGACACAGTGCGCTTCCGTATGCGCGCGCTGGGTCAGACCGCGCTGGGGACCATCGAAGTGCTGGAGGACGCGCTGCGCATCGAAGTATCGCTGCCTTGGCTCCTCGCGAAGGCAGCCAAGCACCTTCTTCCAGTATTGCGCAAGGAAGCGACACTGCTCCTGGAGAAGAAATAGACGGCCGCGGTGGCGGTCGGTGTCGTACCTGGCCCCTTCCGCAGTCGAGCGAAATAATCGCAGTTTTAAAGAAGTTGCAGCAGGTTTTTGAAACTGGAAGACTGACTCGGAGCGTACGATCTTCCTCACTGCCGCGCGGCAGGCGTGCAAATGCGAGGAGGAACGACGGACAAGCACGACCTCATAGGTGTTTGCACTCATCATCGACAGTTCTGAATATCAAGCCCCGGGAGGTTGATGTGAAACGCAACTATACGTTCGCCGCGCTGCTCGCGCTTGGCCTCGGCTCGATCGCTATGGTTCCAACCGCATCCGCGGACAAGAACTCGGGCGATCCGAGAGGTGTCGGCGATCCTCGATTCACACCGGCCTCGAGCGAGCCTGCTTGCAATACGCGCACGATGGCATCCGCCGGCGGACCGACGCTCAAGGACAAGAAGACGCTGCTGATCCGCTGGATGGGATACACGAACTATGAACTCGTGTACGGCGACAAGATCATCCTGCTCGACAACGGCTACTACAATCGCACGGGGACGCAATACAAGGATCTCGGCTTCACGGCAGCCGATATCACGCGCGCGGATCTCATCATCATCGGCCATGCTCACGCCGATCACATTTCGGATACCGCGCAGGTCGCCTACCAGACGAGAGCGCCGGTCATTGGCGCACCGATCACCATTGCGAAGCTGGAGACGAACCCCCCGACGGTCAATCCGCAGCAATTCATCACTGTCACTGGTACAACCGGCGAGGTACTGAATTTCCCGGATATCGGCATCACCGTTCGGCCTATCCTCGGTCTGCACGGCCAGCCGCCCAAGTGGACGGGCCAGTTCGGCACGGTATACAAGGCCGTTGCGCCGCCACCGACGCCCTCGGAGGCCGCTGCGTTCGCCGCCTTGGCCGCACGTGGCAGCACCGATCCGAACCTGATTACCCAAGGGGAGATCGCATACATCATCACCTTCGACACCGGATTTCGCGTCGCCTATCGCGATTCAGGTGGTTTCATGACCGACTACGAAAAGACGGCGATGACCAGCATTGGCCGCGTCGATGTGTTGCTTGGCGCGGTTGCGGCGGACATCATCGCCGAGCCGCAGGCACTCGTTCTGTTGCCGATGATCGACACGTACAAGCCGGCGGTCTACATTCCAGGACACCACGAGGAAGAGATCGGCGGCAAACCCGATCGCGCGACGGAGCCGCTGTTCCAGTACGTGAAGAATGCGCATCCCGATATCGTCACGGTGTCGAAGGAGTTTCGCGAGCCGACATGCTTCGATACGCGTGCGACGATTGCCAAGGGATATCAACGCGACAACGCCCTGGGTGGCAGCGTTCCCAGCAATTCGAACCTCGAGGATTGGAACGTGCCCGGGCTGTTCTGATCGCGAAGTGAGCCGTGTGGGTGGCCGCGCGCGGTTCACTTCAACAGTGGGTATGGAGCGGTAGCGGAAGCATGATGATTCGCGGAATGACGGCGATCGTATTGGTTGCCGGTGCATTCATTGCGTCGCCTTGCGAGGCCGCGTGGGATTGGATTACGCGAAGCGACGATGGCCTGATGAACTTTTACGGTGACCGGAGCAGCATCGTCCCACATGGCCATTTGACCCAGGTCCGGCTGCTCTTCGATTATGCGCAGTTGCAGCAGGATCCCGACACACTGATCGAACATCGCTCTACCATCGAGCTCGCCTCGGTCGATTGTTCGGGCCGAAGAATCGCGGCCGTGGAAGCCACGAGCTACGAGAGAAACATGGGCAGGGGTCGGCCTGTCGTCCGTAACGAACCACCAACCGATGGGTCGGTTCGATTCGTCAAGGCCGCGCCGGCCTCGATCGACGACAAGGTCGTTACGTTCGCGTGCACGGCGCGAACTCACCACGCGTTCTCTGCGCGAATCCGTTAGTCATCGGCGTCGGCAAGCGGGCGACGCGATCTCGCGCAGTTGCCCGCGCAGTTGCCCGATGCCCTCGACCGGTTGCCCTGCGCATTCTGCCGCTCGTAAGACGGCATCGACAGATAACCCATGGCTTGGCATGTGGCTGAGCGGCGCCAATGCGATGTGGGATCGGCGCGCACGACGCCGTTGCGGGAAAGGTGCGAGACAACGTCAATGCTGCTTGACGAGGCAGCGACGGTCCGCTGCCTGCTACCCGGCGCGGCGTCGAAGGTATTCGCGGCCCTCTTCGGTGACGCGAATGACGCCTGCCGGATTCTTCTCGACGAAGCCCGCCAGCAGCAGCGCATTGACGGTCGCCCATTCCTCGAATCGCAGCGAGACGCCATTCGAGCACGAATGGAGCGCGCGCATCTGCTCGTCGCTCAAGTGGATGGAACGCAAAGTTGCGAGCGGTTGAATCGGCAACCGCGTTGCCACGCTAGGTCGACGGGACATTGGTTGCGGTCGCTTCCGGGCAGAGCAGGGCGATCATGCCGATTCCCGCTCGAGCGGTGGTTTCGGCTCGCCGAGCGGTTGGCGCTTGCCCTCTAACGGCTTGTAGCAAACAGCGTAGTTACGGGAAGCATCCTTGACCGAACGGCCATTCCGGAAGGCGGGGTGCGGGCCATTACAGGCTGGGCACGACGACGGTGGATTTTACACATTGGACAAATGACACCGCTAAGCCATTGATGCAAGTGGCCGGCATGGCTCGTGCTCCGCGCCGATGAGTGGAAGATGAACGCCTCCTCGTCGCGGCCAGCCGGCGATGGCAGCAGCAGCAACTGGTGCCCTTGTCGCCAAGGGATGATCCCTTGGACGTGTTCCGCGGTCTCCTCTTCGCAGTCCCCGCGTCGGCGCTGGGGTTCTGGCTACCGGTCGGGTTGTTGTTCGCACTGCACGTTCATTAGCTGCTGAACGCGCGGTCGCCGACAGCGTCGGCCGATGCGCCTTTTCGCACTTCGGCCGGCCCGAGAGCTGTTCCCCGCTGCGGCGATCGATCGAGAAGCCGTGCTCATTGCCGTACTGGTCCTCGACCTTCGGCCACCACACCTGCCGAGGTACGTGGCGTTGCTGGCCGGCACGACGACTCACGCCGCCATGCCGGACCAACGCTCGACTTATTGACGCGTGCACGCGGACGCGGAGTGCGTGAGCCAGTTCGCATCGTCGATGCTGCCTCCCGCCGTCGCGACGACCTTCGCCGGATCCGGACCGGTGGCCGATCCCCACCAATTGTTCTCGGCCGTTACGGCGTAGCCTTTCGTCTCGAGGTCGTAGATGGCGCCGCCGAAGATGCAGTTGCGGCCCTTGCTCCCCAGCGCCCCGCCGCCGAGGTCGATCACGGCGCTGTCGGTCGATCCGGTTGGCTGTTGGTCGAATGCGACTGCCACGCCGCTCTGCGACGCCGACAGGTCGCTGTCCTCGACGCGCACGTCGAGCTCGGTGAGCGGCGTCACGTTATTCATCCACAGGTTGTAGAACCTGCTGCCGGAGATGCGGCTGCGCTCGATGTCGATCGACACGGTGTGCGGCTCACCCGCGCCGCAGGCCGGCCCCGGCGACGGCGGATTCGTGCAGTGGTTGCTCGTGATCTCGATGCCGTTGTTGCCGCAGCCGGTGAACTGGCTGTCGCGCATCGTCACGACGGTCGTGTCGTTCGCGCCGACGGAAGCGACGGCCAGGCACTCGCCGGTATTGTCCGGTGTGCCCTGCGTCCCCGGCGGAATCGCGTAAACGGGCAGACCGCCGCTGATCGTCGTACCTTCAACCACCACGTGATCCAGGTTCAGGATGCCGGTCGACCCCTGCTCGCCGCGATTGAAGAGCTCCAGCATATCGCCCGGATTGTTGTAGAACGCGCTGTCCGAAACGCTGACGCTGCTGTACGGCTTGCCGTTGCTGACGATGAACTCGAGCCCGTTCGTCGATGCGCCGCCAATTCCGCTCGTATAAAGGTTGTGCTTGACCTGCTCGATCAGCGTGCCGGATTCGGCCGGATTGACGAACAGGCTGTCCATGTTGGCGCCGGGACTGCCCGTGTTCGCTTCGGTATTCCCGTCGAGCGTCGCATCGAGGATGCCGGTTCCCGTCACTTGCGTGCCGATCCCCTCGATCGTTCGGACGCTGCTGCCGGGAACGCTCGTGCTGCTGCACTGGAACAGTCGAGTGACGAAGTTGCGGTTGACCTGCGCCGTGACGTCCGCGGTGGCCATCGATCGAAGGTCGATGCCGTCGCCGCAAACGCCGTCGTGCACGTAGTTGCCTTCGATGAGAACATGCGTGCCGACCGACGCGCTGTCGACCATGATGCCCGCCCATCCTGCGGGGATGCCGGCCGACACGAAGCGTGCGAGTCCCGGGGTGTAGGAGTTCAGGTAGAACGGCTGCACGACGAACCCCGCGGTGCCCGATGCGTTGAATTGGGCAACGTCGTTCCCCTCGGCCGACACGTCGACGACGTCGCGACCGTAGATGCCGCCGCGGTAGGCGGTGGCGACGACGATGTTCTCGACGTCGGTGCGATCGGCGAGTTCGACCGCATCACCGGAGTTGGTAGCGCTCGACGTATTCGCAATGGCCGGCAGCGCCGACAGGTTCGACGGGCCGACCACCGGCGGGCCGCCTTGCACCAACGGCTGGCCGAGGCGAACGACCGGCGGCCCGCCTCCTATCAGCCGCTGCCCGGGCTTCAGCGCAATGCCCCCATCGAGCGGCGGCACGCTCGACGGCGACGGATCGACGATGATCGTATCGCCGGGCGCCGATACCTGCTCGACCGCGGCGAGGCTTCCGAGCGGCGAGCCCGCGCTGCCATCTCCGCCGGGCGCAGCCGATGCGCTGACGTGCCACGTGTGATGTGCGTTGGCATTGGAGGCGATCGGCTGCCCATTCGCCTGCGCTGCGATCAAGCCGGTGAGCGATGCAAACATCACGCCCGCGACTGCGACACGGATGCGGCTTGCGTTCACCGCCGGCGCCCTCTTCGCGTTGCTTTCGATCGACATCATGAGCTTCTCCTTTCGCAGGACTGCGACTGCAACGTGCGGACTGCGCGAGTCGAGAGCGGCTTGCGCACGACCGCGGCCGTGCACCGGCGTGGCCGGGTTGCGTTGATTCGGCCGCTGCAGGAGGGCAGGAATGCGACGAAGCGAAAGGACGATCGCCGCAGGCTTCGCGAACTCGCACCGGCGTGAAACGGTGGGGACGATCGAGCAGGGCCAGACATCGCGCTCGCCCTGCCCGGGTGGCTCGCGCTCGCATCGAGCGCCGCGTTTTGACAAGAACGCGCGAGCGCGAGTTCGAACGCTGCAGCGATCGCAGCTACGGCGGCGGCATGATGCGCCCGGCGGACTGCCGCCGGTCCGCCGCGTCGACGCTTACCTGCTCGCGACGCTCTGACTGAGCACGCGGGCCTTGTCGAACGTGTTGATCTGCGGGATCCACTGGTTCGTGTAGGCGTCCTTCGCCGACGACGCGCTCGAAATCTGGCCTTCCTTCAGCGCGATCTCGACCGTCTTGTCGAAGCTCGCCGGGTCGATGAATCCGTACGGCGTCTTCGGCCAATCGGCGACCTTCATCTCGCTCAGGCGCGATTGCAATTCGCCGATACCGGCCTTGATCTTCTCCGCGTCGCTGCCTTCGCGCGGCTTCGACTGCGGGTAGTAGTGCCAGTGATTCTTCAGCGCCTCCTCGGGATGATCGAGCGCGAACACCGTCGCTTCCGCAATGCCGCGCGCGATCGCGATCGCCGTTTCCGGGTGCTGTTGCAGGAAGTCTTCGCGCGCAATCAGCACCTGCCCGAGCAGTTGATCGACGAACGGCGCGCTGATGTTCCTGAACTTCATCCCGCGATTCTCGAAGGCCGCCTGCATCGTGTCCCATCCGGCGATCGCCTGTATCTGGCCTCGCTGCAACGCGAGCGCGGCCTGCGCGCCGGCGCCAACCGTGAGCCAATGCACGTCGGTCTCGGGATTGATTCCCGCCGACGACAGGATGGCGCGGCTGAACGGATACGATGCCGAGGCGGTCGACGGAATGCCGATCGTCTTGCCCTTGAAATCAGCGGCCGACTTGATCGGCGAATCGGCCGGCACCATCAGGCGGAAGATCGTATGCGGCACGATCGCATAGAAGGCCTTGATCGGCACGCCCTGTTGCCGCGCAGTGAGCAGCACCTCGGGACCGACGCTCGCGAAATCGGCATTGCCGCTTCCGACCTGCTGCACCGCGAGGCTCGAGCCCTCGACGCCGATGATCTGGACGTTGAGGCCCTCGTGCTTCCAGAAGCCGGGCTTCTCCTGCAGCGACGAAATCGTGCAGTGACCCGGCTCGATCTTCGTCGTCGTGATCAGGAATTTGACGTCGGCCTTCTTGTCGGCCAATGCGCTGCCGCTCGCAGCGATCACCGTCATCGCCAGGAGTGAAAGCGCCACGTGCTTTGCGAATCTCCTCATCGTTTCCTCCATTCGAGTCGAGGCGCGGATGCCTCGTTCGGGGTCATTGGACCAGCCTTCGCGGTTGGCGTCTACGTGACTGATCATGCGAAGGCTGCATGCGCTCATAGCTTCCTCACCTCGTCTTCCCTGCTCCAGAACACCATACGCCTGCGCAGCAGCTGAATCGCGAAATGCAGAGACGTGCCCATCAGGCCCAGCAGGATCAGGCAAGCGAAGACGGAGCTTATGTCGAGGTTCGAGTTGAACGTCAGCAGCAGGTTGCCGAGCCCCGCCTGAGAGCCGACGAATTCGGCAACGATCGCGCCGAGCACGCTGAAGATCGCGGCGACGTCGAGGCCGGCGAAGATGAACGGCAACGCAGCCGGAAACTGGACGAGCCTCAGTTTCTGCCATCGCGACGCATTCAGGCTTCGCATCAGGTCAAGCTGGTCGGCATCCGCGCTCTTGAGACCGACGATGACATTCACGAGGACGGGGAAGAATGCGATCGTCGCCGACACGACGATCTTCGAGCTGAAGCCATAGCCGAACCAGACGATCACGAGCGGTGCGATCGCGACTTTCGGCAGGCTCTGCAGGCCGACGACGTAAGGATAGACGAGCCGCTCGACGATTCCGAACTGCGCGATGGCGGTACCGAGGACGATGCCCGCGCACGCCGCGATCAGGAAGCCGGCAATCGCTTCGAGCAGCGTGATGAACGCGCTCTTGATGAAGATTCCGTCGACGAGGCCGCTATAGAGCGCGCGGGCAATCGCCGACGGCGTCGGCAGCAGGTACGACGGCACGCGCAACGCCTCGTTGACGAACTGCCAGACGAGCAGGATGCAAATGGTGAAAAAGAAGATCTGTATCTTGCTGGAGCCAAGCCAGCGGCTCGCGGCGCCGGCACGCTCGCTGCGTTCGCCTTCGTCGGACGCCGCTGGCAACGACTCGTCGGGGGCGCCCGCGCGCAGTTCGGAGCGTCCGCTGCGCAACCGCCGCATCAGTGCGTCATCCCACGCGCGTTCAACAGCCGGCGAACCGCGCGCACATACGATCCGAACTCCGGCGCCGACATCGCGTCGAGCTCGCGCGGACGGGACAGGTCGATCGTCATCGACTCGGCGATGCGGCCGGGGCGCGGCGTCATCACGACGACCCGGTCACCCAGAAACACC
>Ga0157370_10006266_pt1 | contig 13173 bp, 28 predicted proteins | sample C35metaG_FD_113463 | JGI IMG/M metagenome (GOLD analysis project Ga0157370, IMG submission 113463) | Corn rhizosphere microbial communities from Kellogg Biological Station, Michigan, USA - C3-5 metaG | ecosystem: Host-associated > Plants > Roots > Rhizosphere > Soil | place: USA: Michigan...
ACAGGCGCACGCCCGCGTCCTTCGCGCTGCGGATCGCGCGCGTTACATCGGACTGGCGAAAGCGTGCGGGCGCTGTCATCCCTGAATGTCCTTGGGGGGAGGGGGTAGGGGCATCCAGTGGGTCGCTTTCGTGCCCTGTTCGGCTGGGGTTCCGTAGTGAGAAACCCAACCGGCCCCGCTCCAAAATGCTGTGGTGAATTGCAGACAACGGCCCTTGAACAGTGAGTGCCCAATTAGGATTGGAGCATCACCTTTCGGCGCTGTCTCGATCGGTTGCCAGTTCACAACCCCGCCCTCCGCTTGATCCTCTGTAACCAGGATGGTTGGGGATTGCGGTAGGTATCCATGAATGCTTGCCGGCGCGCATTATCCCGGGCGACCATCACACGGATACGCTCGTCTGGAGGAAGGTAGGAAACTGCTACTGGGGCGTTGATACGGGGGTCGGTCATTATCTCGACGGGAGGACTTATTAGGCCCTCCCGCTCCCTGGTGGAAACTAGGCGGCGAACGTGAAGTACTTCACTCGCCATTGTTGTTCTCCCCACTACTAAGGGCGGTATCGATCATCTCCACGAACTCTTGGTTCGTCGCTGCCTTGTCCATGTCGGGCGGAGACTTGCTCATATGTGCCTGGACGTAGAACTCGAATTGAGCGCGATCTTCTCCAGAGCCCTTCTCAACGGATCAGCATGAGAGGCGAAGGCTTGGACGACGGGATGTTCGTCCCAGATGCCCTGAACGATGGCCCGCGAGAAATCGCCGACGAAGAATTGCCATGCCTCCTCTCCGTTCAGCGCCGCCCATTCCGAAGTCGCACTACGGTGCCAGCGGACTAGCTTTGCCGCAGATTCCCTATCCGCTTGGATCACCTTGGTTGTCATGAGGGGTTCTCCGATGGTGTGGTTTGGGCGTCTGCGCCTTGCGCACCGCGCACTTGCCCTTCGGGCTGAGCCTGCTGCGCAGTCTCATCGCTTCGCGCTTCGATCGCTGACGCGGCTAGAAACTCCACGCCGGACTGAACTACGCCACCCGATACGACCATGCTTGGCGCCCATCCGCCCTTGCAGATCGGAAGCCATTGTTCGTAAGTTGCCGTGCTGCTGCCGAACGAACTGGCGCCGTTGTCGGCGAGCCAGCGCGCCAACTCTTCGGGGGTTTCGAAAGCGGGCGAAATTGGCGTTCCCTCAGTTGTATCTTCGTACATCATCAGGTGCGTCCGCTCCGCGTCCGGCCAGCTAGGCATGTAGTCTTCGGAGAATGGGCGTTGGCCTTCGTATTGGTCGAATGGGAAATCGGCCGCGTACTCCGACGTATAGTCAGGCCGCTCGCCACTTTCCCATTTGGCGCGGTCAATATCCCATTGCTCGGCACGCTCACGCCAGTTGGCGTCGTACAGCGGCTTATAAGTTTCCTCGCCCCGATAGGGGTTGTACTCTTTGGGGTGCTGCCAGTCGGCAGGTACGCGGCGAACCTCTCGGCCCATTTCAAATCTCCTGCGATACGGATGGATGCCCGAAGGGGCGAGATGCGAAGCAGCTCGACGGCGAAGCCGCGACAGCCGGACCCGAAGGGAATCGCCCAAACAGAAGCTTTTCAGCTTCCTCGCGGCGCTCAACGTCACCCCAACAATTCGGGTAAGCCTGCATCTGAAGTTCAATCATCCTATTCAGGGACACCCCCAAGCTTTCCAGAATAGGAATGGTCTTGTCGGTTACCTTGATCTCGGGGAGGGGGATCACCTGTCCGACCCCTTCACATGCTCAAGGGCAGCCTTGATCGTGTCGCGGTCGAACCACAGAACGAGGCCGAGCCTTTTGGTGCCGTCCATGACCAAGGGCTCTTGCGTGCCGAACGTGATCTTCGTTCCGCCCTTGCCGCTGTTCGCGCTAACCATGGACTGGTCCAGATTCTGGAACACGATGCTATCGTCGCCGACGAACGCAATAAGTTCGCTCATCTTCACAACAGCCTCCCATATCCACGGTTGAGCGCCCGATCGGACGCAAAGAAGGAGAGGGTCACGACCGAACCGCCGACAGCAGAGCTTCGCGCATCTCGTCCAACGCCAGCGCAGCTTGCGCGTCATTATCCGGCACGAAGTCTTCGGCGATCGCCCGAACTCGGGCCACCAAGGCCGTCAGGGCGCGCCGGTCATTCTCCGCCTCACGTTCTGCCGTGCTAATCCGGCTCGCAATGTTGAACGCCAGATTGTCCTTGAGGTAATCCTGCGTCGCGTCGAGCAAGCCGCCGTAGATATCGTCCACGGCTTTCTTGAGCAGCGGTTCAACCGCCTTTTCGATCGCGCCGGTTACATCGTCGGCGACATCTTCCCAAGCTTGGTTTAGAATGACTTCGTCCATCACAAATATCCTCGTTCAAGAGCGCGGCTGGGCGCGAAAAACGGGTCTTCCAGATCGAGCCTTTCGGCGATCTCAGCCGCGCGAGCGTTGGCCTGAAAGGCTTCCTCTGTTTCCTGGCAGAGGGTCAGGTCGATGATGCTATCGCAGCCCGCGCAGAGTCCCTTCGGATCGGAAGGGAGCATCGCTTCGCAGCTTGGGCACCAGAAAATAGCGGTGTGCGCTGTCAGGGTTGCGGGGGCGTTCATGCCGAATGACCCAGCTCGGTGCGCGCCGTACCATTCGGCCTAAGCCTCACGATGACGCGCCGGCCATTCTCAAAGTCGGCGACCAAAACACGCAGGCGATCGGCTCTGTCAAACCAAGCGACTGCCTCAAGTGGCACACCGTAACTGTCCGGCACATGATGGCGGCGTAGAGCAAGTGCTGTGGACTCGATTTCCATCGAGCAGTGATCCCAATCGCGGTGGATGCCGCGCGGGCGATAGTTCGGATAAAGCGGCTTGCGCGGCTGATGAGCGCCTTTGGCTGAGACCGCTTGCGGGCTCAGGTCCGAAGGACCGCCAGCCGCTCCCGCGTCAGCGGCGCGCCCAACTTCCACATCCTGAACCATATTCCGCCTCCAACACTCTAAGACCTGAAACCTCATCCTCGGGGCGGACGCATAGGGGAGTGCGCCCGCCCTCTGGGGAGCGCTAGATCGATGAAACCTGTTCGAAGTCGCCGGCGGCGTTCAGGCGATAAATCTTGTTCGCCTCGATGCCGTTCTCGCCCACCATGGATGAGCGGATGTGCCGCAGGACATACTTTCCCTTGGTCGGGTCGTATTCCTGATAGGTGAGGCAGATGGCACCGCCTTCGGCCGCAAGCGCCGTGCCGCCCATGCCCAGGGAGGCGGCTACCGAACTGTAGCCGGTCGCTGCCGCATGGCCACTGTCGCCGGTCGCTGCCGCATGGCCACTGTAGCCGGTCGCTGCCGCATGGCCCCTGTAGCCGGTCGCTGCCGCATGGCCACTGTCGCCGGTCGCTGCCGCATGGCCCCTGTAGCCGGTCGCTGCCGCATGGCCCCTGTCGCCGGTCGCTGCCGCATGGCCACTGTCGCCGGTCGCTGCCGCATGGCCACTGTCGCCGGTCGCTGCCGCATGGCCACTGTCGCCGGTCGCTGCCGCATGGCCCCTGTAGCCGGTCGCTGCCGCATGGCCACTGTCGCCGGTCGCAACGTTCTTCTTCGCCGCCTTGACGATCCACGCCACGGCAGCCTTGACGATTTCAGGCATCCGCAATTCGGCATCGACCGTCAGCCGAACGCCGCAAATCTTGCTGTCCTGATTTTCGTCGCCATGGCGATCGACGGTGCCAGTCAGAGTGACGCGAGCAACGCGTGATCCAAGCGGGTAATAGTTGAACACGTCGAAGGGATTTTCGCAGGCATGGAAGCCGCGCTTGCAGATCGAGGGCTCGCCCGACATTTCGAAGGTCTTGCCGACTTCGTACTGAAAACCACGGCAAGCGAGGTTCTGATCGAACGCCTTGTAAGCGACGATGCTTTGAACCGGCTCAACCTTGGAAGCCGTCTTCGATTTTGCCGGTGCTTTCGCCACTTCGTTCCTCCAACACTCTGATCGTGTTGAAGGGGGTTCTAGGCAGGTGTGCCTATGTCGTCAAGCACAAAATAGGCAGGTGTGCATATTTCTACATGCGCCTCACCTTGGCATCGCGTAGATCACTCACTTCTCGCAGGCGGCCCGCACTTCTTTGACAAGATCGAAGCGTCCAGCCCTCAAGGCGAATGAGCGCGCGGCTTCGCATTTGCCGTCAGCAAGGAGCTTCCCGACGCGACGATCCTCACCCTCACGCTGGCCAGCTTGCGCAGCAGCAAAGAACGGGCCGCCAACTGGCTGCTGCCCCGACTCGCACCGCGTAAAGGTGCCATTGCTGTTACAGGTGGTTTCGGTCTGCGCGATGCAGACATTGGGTGCTAGAAGCGCCCCAATCGCGATCAGAGTCGTCTTGCGAACCATACCGGCCTCCCCATGATAGTCGTGTCAGTCTCTTCGATCTCATACGGCGTATAGCGTTCGTTCGCCGAGAAGATGCGATACCAGCCCCGCTTCTGCGGAATTCGCTCGACCAACTTTACCACATAGCCGTCGCCATCAAAGAGGGCGAATGGGCCTGGCTGGCGCGGATCACGATCGCGCTTGTCGATCAGGATTTGGTCGCCGTGCTGGAAGTCGGGTTGCATGCTGTCGCCGCGCACGTCGATCAGTTCGAAGTCAGCCGCTCGGCCACGCAACTCCTCTTCGATCAGCCGACGCGGCAACTTGGCAATCTGCCGGTCACCTTCGCCAGTGCCCCCGCCACCCATCCCGGCGAACGACGGGAGCACCGGAATATCGACGTATGTCCGCTCGTCCAGATCGTCGGGTAGATCTGCATCGACGCGGAAGGCGGGAAACTCAGGGTACTGCTCACGCAGTTTGGCCATCGTGTCACGGTGAAGGCGCGATGTAGCACTGCCATTGGCAAACCGATTGATCGTCGTGTTCGCAGCACCAATCTTGGCAGCTATGCGGGCTGGACGCTCGCCGCTCCATTCGACCAGTTCCTGAATCAATGAGATGTCGTCTGCTACGCTCGCCATGATTGGCGGCATAGCAAACCTGCCTATTTTCGCCTCAAAGCAACTCTGCACTTGCATTTAGGCAGGCCTGCCTATAACGTGCCTAGTTATGGAACAGGCTGACCCGCTCTCTTCGCTCTTTGAACGTGCGAAGGCGCACCGCATTCCAATGTCGGAAATTTGCCGCCGGGCCGAGATCGACCCGACGACGCCTTCGCGTTGGAAGCGCAAGAAAAACGGCGCGACACTCGAAAAGGTGACGCAGCTTAACAGCGCGCTCGCCGACATCATCGCCGAAGCAGCCGCAGCATGACCGATACCCGCCCGGCAGCACCGGCGGAAACTCCCGGCGGGGTGTGCCCACCCCCTTTCCAACACCCCGCCGGTCTTTGTCTCACTCAACATGGGGAATCCTGATGCCTGACAACGTCGACTTTTGGGCAATGCTCATCGGCATCGTTGCTGCCGGGCTGGTGTTCGCCACCGTCTACGGCCTGATCGAGCTTGCCGATGCCCGCCAGCACGCGCGCTACCGCCGTGCTCAGCAGGGCAGGATCAATCGTCGGTTTGGCGTCTTCCATGAGGGAGGGCAATAGCCATGCCGCAGCGCAACATCGTTCCGCATATGCAACCACTGACGGAAGAACAGTTCCGCTCCAAATGGTTGCGCGCGCTATCCCGTCTCTGCGACCAGCACAGCGATGGGCAAGTAGCTTTGTGGCTCGGAATCTCTGAACGCCACTTGCGTAATCTCAAGTCTGGCACGTCGATACCGACCGCCGACAAGATTTGGAACCTGCTCGCATATGACGGCAGCGCCCATGACGAGCTGGATAAGGCTTACGGCCTGCGCAACGTCCAGCACGACGCGACGTGCAGCACCGATCCACTGACCCGCGACATGATCGCGGTGGCCAACGAGACGGCGCAGCATGAAGACCCAAACAGCCCCGGCGGCGTAGTCACGACTGACCATGAATTGCTGGCCAAGGACGAGCACCGCCTTCGCCGCTGCTATCGCACGCTGGGCACATGGCTGACGCGGATCGAGGAAATGCGCAGATTGAGGAGCGTGGCATGAGCCGCGTAGAGATCATCGGCAACGCCACGCTGCATTTGGGCAACGCTCTGGACGTGCTGCCAACCATTGCGGCGGCTGATCTCGTCTGCAGTGACCCGCCTTACCGCGTGTCGAAGGGCGGCTTCGCTTCCAATCTTCAATTGGAAGGCGGATTCGGCGGCTGGATGAAGGATTACGGCAACCACGGCGATATCGTTGAATGCGACATAGAGTTCGCGGACTGGATGCCTGCAGTTTTCGCGGCGCTAGGTGAGCGTGCCCACGCTTATTTCATGTCCAATGGGCGAAATGTAAAAGACATGCAGTCCGCAGCTGAGGGCGCCGGATTCCGTTTTCATACACTGCTGGTATGGGACAAGCGGACTGCGCTTCCGAACAAATACTATCAGAACGTTACCGAGTTCGGCCTATTCATGTTCAAGGGCAAGGCGCGGACGATCAACGATCCTGCGTCTAAAAATCTCGTCACCATATTCCAGCGCGATGAGTCAGCGCACCCGACAGAGAAGCCGGTTGAGTTGATGCGCCTCTGGATTGGAAACTCATCTAGCGTCGGCGACACCGTTCTAGATCCTTTCATGGGGTCTGGCACGACGGGCGTTGCCGCACTGCAGATCAACCGCTCCTTCGTTGGGATTGAGAAGGACGCTCGTTGGTTCGACATAGCCTGTCGTCGGATTGAGGATGCTCAGCGCCAAGGCTCGCTGTTTCAGGAGCAGGCAGCATGATCTCCCATCTCATAGCCTCCTATCGCCAACGCAAAGCCAAGCGAGGTCTAGCGTGAGGATATCCGCCTGCAAGCGCGATGCTATCCAGAGGGACGCGTTGGCCGTCGCTGCTCGCATCAACGAGCTAGCCGGCAAGCATGGCGTGGCGCCAAGCACGATCGCGAAACATGCGCTGCTGTTGCCCGTGTCATTGCCAGAACAACCAACTTGGAACGCGCGCGTCGTGGGGTGGGCGCGATGACGCTATTCCACGTCGACGCGCCATCTGTGGCTGATGCTGGAGACGAATTGTCGATCCAGGTGCGGCTGCGCAAGGAACTGAAGAAACGCGCCCCCGGCGTTGCGTTTGTCGCGGTGCCCAATGGCGCGCAGCGGACTGCCTGGGCTGCGATGAAGGCGAAGCAAGAGGGAATGGCGGCCGGCTTCCCAGACTGCCTCATCCTCTGGTCCAAGGGCTGCGCCTTCGCGGAGATCAAGACGCGCACGGGTAGCCTTTCCGACCAGCAACATATCTGGCTTAACTACCTTACCAACGCCGGCCATCCCTGTGGCGTGTTTCGCTCCGTGGCCACGTGCCTGGCTTGGCTGGCCGAGCTTGGCGCTCCGGTCGACATGGCGGGCTTGGAATTGGCAGCATGACGCAAGCCGACGCCTTTGCCAGCTACGGTGCCCAGGCCGCGCCAGTCCTTGCCGACCCGCGCGCGAACCGGCGCAAGAAAAACCCGAGCCAACTCGACCTGAAGATGGAAGAGCGCGCTCGGCTGACCCGGGCCTACAAAGCCCTGAAGCGCGCGGAGCGTATCGAGATCCTCAAAGCCGAACCCCGGCTGTTGGACTTCATGCGGTACCTGCGGCGCATCACTGCCGATCAAGGCGACGAATTGTTGGAGGCAATCGCAGCGTCCGATTGGCTTATGCATGCCCCGCAGTTGGTGCGCGCGTTCGCACTCAGCCGCATTGCCCGGCGCCAGGAGAAGATCAGGCTGATGCTCGGCCTCGTGCCGATGGACGACCCCATGCCACCGGAAACCTCCTTGTTCTTCGAAGCTCAAAAACTGCTTCGGAAAGGCGGCGCGCTGTGAGCGATCCGTTTGCAACCTATGGCGCGAAAGCAACGAGCCAAGCGCCGGCGGCGTTGGTTGGCCCGGTCAAGACGCGGAGCCTGATTCGCGATCGGTACGCGCTCGCGGTTGCTGAGCTTGCGGGCGTCGCGACGCAGCAAGCCTTGGAAGCCTGCCTTGAGGCGCACGCCAGCACGATCACGCAAATCCATGCGGAAATGGAATTCCTCTGGACCGGGGACGGCAACGAATTCCTCGGTCTGGAAAAAGAGATCGAGCGCGCAACCGCGCGCGTCGATGTCGGGCTCGACCTCCCCCGTTGGGAGCCGGGTTCGATCCACAGCGCCGATTGGGCGCTTTGACCAAGAGAAGGAAGTTGGAAATGAATGAGATGACGACAGTAGAGCAGGGTGGGGCTCTGGTAGCGCCCGGTGGATACGACCCCTTTGCCGCATATGGCCAGGAGGCCGCACAAGGCGGCACGTTCCTGAAATTCTCGAAGGGAGAATGGTTGCTCGGCCAGAATGACGATGAGGTAGCGCTCGGTCGCCGCCTTGCCGCCAACATGGACGAGCTGTCGATCGGCTGGATTCGCTGGGCTGACGGCAAGCCCGTCGAGCGCCGCCTTGGCTTGCTTTCGCAGGGCTATAAGCCGGAGCTTCGCGAGGCGCTCGGCTTCACCGACCAGGAAAGCTGGGAATTGGATGAAGAGGGTCGTCCGAAAGACCCCTGGAACTTCACCAACGAACTTCCGCTGGCCGACCCGGACGACGGGGAACAGATGACGTTCAGCGCCTCCAGCAAGGGCGGCATCTCGTGCGTCGGCAATCTCTGCAAGGCCTATGCCCGCGAGTATCGGGAGAAGGCCGGGCAGGTTCCAGTAATCGAGCTGGGCCGCGACAGCTACAAGCACGCCAAATACGGCAAGACCTATGTGCCTGTACTGACGATCACCGGATGGGTGGAGAACGGGTCTGTCCCGTTGCCCGCGACCGATGGTGGCGAAGAAGATGAGAAGCCGGCAGCAGCCAAAGCCACTGCCGGCTCGAAGACCCGCTTCTGACGAGACTACCGAACCCGGCGCTGTTGGAAGCGGCGCCGGGTTCGCCCACACGAAGGACAAAGCCCAGCGTGCGCAGCCAAGGTAACCCAGAAACGAGCGCGGCGCGATATAGCGCGAGCGTGCGGTTGTGAGCGCGGCTGAGGTGCGCGACCTTCCTGTAGCCAACATCGGGATCGTGCGCGCATTTTTGTCGCAGACAATCGCCGAGCATATCCATCTGGTTTCAATTCCGCCCGATGAGCAGATAACTTATGGGCGCTGTTTCTACGCGGATGTGGACGCCGCATCGGCATGGGCGGTTAAAGAGAATTCACTTGGCCGGGGCGTCTACTGGACTGTCAATGTCGTGCGCCCTGGGCTGAACAAGAAGCCCGCAAAGACAGATATTGTCGCTGCTCGCTATCTTCATGTCGATATCGACCCGCCCAAGGATGGCGTAGCGTTCGATCGCGATGAAGTGCTGACGGCGCTGCAAGGCAGTGACGCGCCACCTTCGTTCGTATTGGACTCAGGAGGCGGATTACAGGCGTTCTGGCGATTAGAATATCTGTCTGAAAACCTGCCGGCAGTAGAAGATTTGAACCGCCGTATTGCTGCGCAATTTGCGGGCGGTGACCATTGCCACAATATCGATCGTCTGATGCGGTTGCCCGGCCTGGTCAATTTCCCCAACGCTATCAAGCGAGCACGTGGCCGCTTGCCCGTACTCGCTTCTGTAGAGGTAGATGACCGGGGCGAATTTGTAGACCCGTCGTACATGCATGAGGCCCTGCCCCCTTTACCAGCTTCGGCGATGGTGGCGCGCGAACGCGTACAGTTGAACGGCGTCACCTCCTTGGCTCTGTCCGACCTCGGTATCGACAGCACAAACCGGCTGATGATGATGATCATGCAGCCGCGCAATCCCGATCGCTCAAGCGCGACCTTTGCAGTTGTTTGCGAAATGGTACGGCAGGGCTTTACCGATGCCCAGATCGCGGGAGTGCTCGTCAATGCCGATTTGCCCATAAGTGGGCATACGCTTGACCAGCATAGCCCCATGCGATCGGTTGCGCGCGTCATTGGCCAGGCGCGGCCTGCTGCTGAGCCGGTAGGCAACGAAGAACCTGTACGCCGCGCTGGGTCGAGCGAGCCCCCGTCTCCTGATCCATCCCCGACTGCCGAAGTCTCGGAAGACGCCATCGCGCTCGCTTTCACGGAAGCCTATCGTGACACCTTGCGATTTGACCACGACGTTGGTCGCTGGTTTCGCTGGGATGGCGTATATTGGAAACGCGACGGTACCGACCTCGCGATGCACTATACACGGCAGTTTGCCCGCGATCTGAGCGCGGCCAAGCGCGCGTTGTGTAAGGCATCCGTAGCGTCTGGCGCGGAGCGCTTCGCTCGCGCCGATCGTGCCCATGCTGTCACTAACGAGATATGGGACGCGGATCCTTTCTTACTCGGGACGCCGGGTGGGACAGTTGACCTGAGAACGGGCGAAATGGCACCCGGCGAGCCCGAGCAATACATCTCGAAACAGACGGCCATAACCCCTGAGCATGGGCCGCCTCTGCTTTGGCTCAAGTTCCTGCGCGAAGCCATGAATGGCGACGAGGCGATGGTGACATTCCTCCAGCAGTGGTGCGGCTATTGCCTCACCGGAGATACGCGCGAGCATGCCTTGGCATTTGCCCATGGCGACGGCGGGAACGGCAAGGGCGTCTTCATGAACACCTTTACCGGGATCATGGGCGACTATGCCGTCACAGCCGGCATGGAGACGTTCACGGCGTCCAAACACGATCGTCACTCGACCGAGCTGGCCATGCTGCGCGGGGCCCGTCTCGTGACCGCCAGCGAGACGGAGGAGGGCCGCGCATGGGCCGAATCCAAGATCAAAGCCATCACCGGCGGTGATCCTATCACCGCCCGCTTCATGCGCCAGGATAACTTTACCTTCAACCCGCAATTCAAGCTGATGATTGCCGGTAACCACGCGCCTACTTTGCGCAACGTTGATGATGCTATGCGTCGTCGGTTTAATATTGTCCCATTTACTACAAAGCCGGTTAATCCAGATCGCCAGCTGGCGGTAAAATTGCAGGCCGAATGGGGGCAGATTTTGGCTTGGGCAATCCGAGGTTGTCGGGACTGGATGACCAACGGATTGAGCCGGCCAGCGGCGGTTTTATCGGCCACCAAAGACTATTTTGCGGACCAGGATTTGGCTGGTCAGTGGTTCGAAGAACGCTGCGATTTGACTCCCGGTCGGTTCGATACGTGCGCTAAATTTTACGCCGATTGGGTCGGTTTCGCCAAAGAGCATGGCGAGGAGCCGGGTTCGAATAAGTCGTTTGGCCAGATGATGCGCAAGCGCGGTTTCGCGTCTGAATCGATGCGTCAATCTGGCATAAACCAAAAGGTTTACAAAAACATAGCGCTTCAATTGAGGGATGATCGCGATGGGTATTGAGGGGACTAACGCCTGCCTGAGCAGCCCCAAAATCTACGACGAATTCTTGCGCGAAAGATGCGCTAAATCGCTTGGTAATTTCATCGCCTTTGCCGACTTTTTTGCAGCCTGGGAGGAATTTGCAAGGTCGAAGGGCGAGCTGACCGCAGGCACCAAGCAGGCCTTCGGGCGAGCGATGATCCGCAATCGGTTACGGTCTTTGACGCGTCGCATGAATGTAAAAATAGTACGCGGTTACAATGGCGTAGGGTTATTGAGCGGGAGTGTTCGCCATGATTAATTCGGGCATTGTAACCGATCGTAACTCGTTTTCCGTATATCCCTTATACGTGCACGCGCGCGTATGGGGTATATCAGGAAAAAGGGTTACGATCGGTTACCGGTTACGCTTGGGCAGCGAGGGGCGGCTGTGATGGGCTCGCCACGGACCCAGACGATCGCCGACTGCCTTGCGCTGGTTGGGCAAGCTGAAGCCACGTTCCGCAATCGCTGGAGGCTGGGCACGCTGCGCCGCGTCAATGCTGATTTGCATGAAGCGCTCGTCGATCAGATCGATTTGTTCAATACTGCGATGGTCACTGGCAGCGACAGTGATGCGAAAGAACAAGCCGCCGCCATGGTTCGTGGCTGGCGCGCCGCTGTCGCCGCGCTGGAGGCGCCGCTGGAGCCCGACGACGCATATCTGGTCGGCGTCGATTGGAACACCGGTACGCGCGTCGTGATTGCTGAGCAGTCAGGATCGGTAGGGCGCGTCCAGTCGGTCAATGGCGAGCGCGTTGTGATCGTCACGCCGGATGAAGTCGCCCGCATGGTCGCCGGCATGACGGTGCTCGCGGAAGTGAAGCAGTTCTTCCCCGACGCTGAGCTGCTTCAGGTTCAGCCCGCATGACCCATCCCCACACCCTGGCATATCGAGAGGAAGAACGGTGAGCGAGTTTCGCATTTTCTCCATTTGGTTCGTGATCGGCGCGCTTGCCTTCACGATCATCATTTGGCTCGCCACGCCAAACTCGCCGTTGTCGTTTGATGGATTGATGCGGGCCTATGCTTCTGCCGCGAATATTTGGTTTCTCGCGGTCGCTGTGTTCGGACGGAAGCCATCATGACCCAAGCGGACGAGAGGATCTAAACGATGGGCTGGATTTTCATTGGCGTGATGGCGTTGCTGGTGATCACAGGCGCTCGCGTCATCGCGGACAAATTCAATTCTGGCGGCAAATACTGATCGGAGGATTTATCATGGGGGGGCAAGAAGGTTGGTGCATTCTGCGCACGCGCGGCGCTAGCACGATGCGCCTTGCGTCGTCACTCAGGGATAGCGGTATCTCTGCCTGGACGCCGATCGGTAGTGTGACGAAGCGAAAGGGCAGGGCGCGCGATCGTGTCGATAGCCCAACGCCGATCATGCCCACGTTCGTGTTCGCCCGCTCGGCCCACATCGGCGAGCTGCAACGCCTGCGGACGCTGATACTCAGCCCACACCCGGCATTCTCGATATTCCGTCACCTCAACCGCGTCCCGATCATCTCGGACAATGACATCCTCGGCTTGAGGCATGTAGAGGAAACCGCCGCGCTCGATCAGCGCAAACGGCAGCGCACGGTTGTTCCGATCGGCACTCGCGTGGACATCGCGGAGGGAGCTTTCGCCGGTATGTCGGGCATCGTTGAGCAGAGCGACGGCAAGTCAGCGCTGGTTGCGTTCGGGGGCAATTTCAAGGTCACAATTGCCGCTTGGCTTTTGCCTCAAGATTTGCTAGAGGCGAGCGTGTCTAATTCGGACACTGCCGCTCAAGCGGC
>Ga0157370_10006268_pt1 | contig 13168 bp, 8 predicted proteins | sample C35metaG_FD_113463 | JGI IMG/M metagenome (GOLD analysis project Ga0157370, IMG submission 113463) | Corn rhizosphere microbial communities from Kellogg Biological Station, Michigan, USA - C3-5 metaG | ecosystem: Host-associated > Plants > Roots > Rhizosphere > Soil | place: USA: Michigan...
CCGGGTGCTGAACGGCGTAGACGTCGTTAAAAACTCCACTCGCGCGCGTGTAATGAAGGCGGTTTCGGAACTGAAATACCACCCGAACCTGCATGCCCGCAGTCTTGCCGGGGGGCGCAGCCGGACAGTCGGCGTAATTGTTTCGAACCTCGACAACCCGTTTTTCCTTGACGTCTATCGGGCGGTCGAAGCGGATTGCCACGTTCGCGGTTACGAGCTGGTCGTTGCCAATACCCACTATCGCTCAGAACAACTCGCCGCCAGCACGCGCATGATGCTTGGACGCCGCGTTGCCGGTCTTGCCGTGATCGTCTCGGAGATGGACGACAACATCATTGCCGAGCTGACGGAAAGCGCGATTCCGATCGTTTTCTACGATGTCGGCACGCCGGGCGGAAATATCACCAAAATCCGGGTGAATTACCGCAAGGGCATGGAGCGCGTCGCTGAGTATCTGGTGGCGCTCGGCCACGTGGACTTCGCCTTCATAGGGCATCATGCCGTACTTGGTCCCATTGATGAACGGTTCCGCGCATTGACGGATCACATCAAAGCCGCCGCCCCTAAGGCCAAAATGCGGGTTATCGCTAACGCGGACAGTCTTGAGGGCGGAAGAGATGCCGCCGCGGAACTGCTTTCCTCCGGCTCTCCTCCGACCGCCATCATCTGCGTGAACGACATCATGGCTGTCGGCGTGATGAAGGAAGTGCGCGAACGCGGCCTTCGCATCCCGGAAGATATCTCGATAACCGGGTTCGACAATATCAAATTGTCCGAGTTCTGCTATCCGGCTTTGACGACGGTTCACATCCCGAGAGATCTGATCGGCCATACGGTATTTGCCAGCCTGGTGCCTGACGAATCGGGACGTACCACTGAAGGCAGAGAGATCGTCATCAACCCCGAACTCGTTCTTCGCGATTCGACCGGCCCTGCGCCTCGACAGCCACGCTGAACCGATTTCATGAAAGAGCGGCGCGTGTGTCCCACAGTCTGAAGACGGCGAAGCATTACAACATTCGCATGGAGAACACGCAGCCTGGCGCGGGATATCATGTGGGCGCGAATCAGCCGGCAAATAGCTGGACAAGAATGGCCAGAGCACACGCCGCACTATTTGCGCGTTGCTGCGACATTTTCGCGGTCACGCACGCAGCAAACGCCCAGGGCAGACTTTCCGAAAGCACCGGAGTGAATCTGTTCGCCAATAACTTCACGGGTTGCCACGGCCCTCATCCCGTCGAACATGCTCCCTCCGAAGCCTCGATTCGCCAGATGCCGCCGGAGCGAATCTACGAGGCGATCACCACCGGCCCTATGAAAGACATGGCGGAAAAGCTGAGCGACGCCGATAAACGTCTGCTTGCCGAGTTCGTGGGCGGAGGAAAGCTGGACGAATCGGATGCAGGCGACGCAAAGCACATGCCGAACCGTTGCGCCCGGAATCCACCGGTGACGAACCTCAACGCGCCGCTATGGAACGGCTGGGCGACCTTTCGAACACACGTTTTCAACCCGCAAAGGCGGCAGGGCTTTCTGCGGGGCAGGTGTCCCGCCTGGAGCTGAAGTGGGCTTTCGGATTTCCCGGCGCAACCGCGCTTTACGGGCAGACGATCGCAGATGGTCGCGTGTTCGTCAGCTCGACGCCGGCTATCTTTACTCGCTCGACGCGGAGACGGGTTGCGTTCACTGGTCGTTCCATTCCTCGGCCGTGGTGCGAAGCGGCGTGACGGTGGGTCCCATGAAGACCGGGGCTTCCAGAATTGTCGCGTTCTTCGGCGATATCCGCGGCAATGCTTATGCGCTCGACGCGTCAAGCGGAGAGTTGCTGTGGAAGACCGCTGTTGACCTGCACCCACTCTCTCGCATAACCGCAAATCCGAGGCTGTATGACGGGCAGGTTTATGTCCCGCTCGCGTCTCTCGAGGAAGACGAATCACGAAGCGCGGCTTATGTCTGCTGCACTTTCCGCGGAGCGGTAGCCGCGCTCGATGCCTCGACCGGGCGCGAGATCTGGAAGACCTATACCAGTCCCGAAAAACCGAAGTTCATCAAAAAGAATTCGATGGGCGTTGATTATATGGGTCCTTCCGGCGTAGGCGTCTGGACCACGCCGATCGTGGACACCAGGCGAAGGGCTCTCTACTTCGGTACTGGCAACAGCTTCTCGGAACCTGCCACCACATCGGATTCGATCATGGCTCTCGACATGGGCACCGGAAAAATTCTGTGGTGGAGACAGGCGCGCGCCAACGATATCTGGCATGGCGGCTGCACGCAGACGATTCCGGGCAGAGCGGCGCTTGGAGTCTTTCCATCGCGCTTCCACCCGCTGCCTTATCCGAAAGACAACTGCGTGGATAAGACCGGGCCGGACTGGGACTATGCCGCCTCACCGAATCTTGCCACCATGCCAACGGCCGCACGGTAATTATCGCCGCCCCGAAGCAAGGCGTGGTGCGCGCGCTCGACCCCGACAAGAAGGGCTCAACCATCTGGGAGCAGGATGTGGCGAGAGGCATCGGAGGCGGGTCGGGGGAGATCGTATTCGGGGGAGCCGTGGATAGCCAGTACGCGTATTTCGGGCTGCATCGGGGTAACGGCCTTGTCGCTCTTCGCTTGTCCGATAGCGTGGAGCAGTGGTTTACGCCTTGGAAGACTCCGGACGCTGCGCAACAGCATCGCGGCGTAGTTGCAGCCGTAAGTATTATCCCCGGGGTTCTCATCTCCGGCAGCATGGACGGGATGCTGCGCGCCGTATCCACCGGCAACGGGCAGACGCTCTGGGACTTCGATACCGCGCGCGAATTTTGAAACCGTGAACGGCGTGCATGCGAAAGGCGGCTCCATCGGCGCGGGCGGTCCCTCAATCGCGAATGGAATGGTATTTGTCGGATCGGGCTACGTGGGATTCCAGAACGGCGTGCCCGGCAATGTGCTGCTGGCTTTCGCCCCGTCATTCTCAGTTGAGTGACCGGTTGAACACAGCGCCAAAATCGCGTTGCCTGTGCGGCATGCCCATGTTATGGCGCGCCGTAAACGTCCGATGTCCTGGTGATCCGAATCGATCCGGTGGCTGCCATACCGTTGAGAGCGATCACGAAATCGCCGGCTGACGCAAAGGCGCCCGGGTGAGGCAGGGCCTGCCGTTTTCGCGACGCCCGCTTTCAAAAGCGCAGACGGACGTTCATGACCACCTGCCGCGGGTCGAATACGCTGGCGGTGGATGCCAGAGACAGAGTGCCAAAAGTGTTGCCGTTGGCGCCCATACCGGGTACCAGGCCGCTGACCGGATTCAAGGCGGTGTTGGTGCTGCCAAGCGCGCCACTGTAGTTGGCGGCGAGTTGGGTGCTGTTGAGGAGATTAGTGGCGTCGGCAGCGATTTCGAGGCTCAGACGTTCGCGGATACGGAAGGTCCGCCGCAGGCTCATGTCGATGTTGAACCTGCCGGGGCCGCGCATCGCGGCGAACGTCTGCGCTGCGGTTCCCCACCAGTACACGTCCGGCACATAGCTGCCGTTGGCCGTCTGCACGACCTCTCCGGACCACGCGCCCTCGTAATACTTGAGGAAAGTATTCTTCGCGGGCTGGATCACGCGGCCATCCGGCAAGGTAACCTTTGTGTTGCCGTCATACCAGTGCTGAAGCGCCTTGGGAACTTCGAGGGGCGCTCCTGCAACCCGATTCGGCCGGCCAAGCGCAGCGCCGCTGTTTGCCCCGTTAATCGAGAATGGCATGCCGCCTTGCCAGATCACTGAGCCGCCTGTTTGCCAGCCGCCGAGAAGAGCCTGCACAAAACGGTTCGACGTCTGCAGAATCTTTCCAGCTCCGAACGGCGATTCGTAGAGGAAGGTAGTCGCCAGCCGATGCGGGATATCGCTAAATCCAACGCGACGGTTATTGGCAAAGTTGGTATAGTCTGGCGCCCCCGCCGTGCCGCCGCTGTTATATCCCTGATTATCTTCCATGTTGTCGGTGTTATCGATTTCCTTGGACCAGGTATAATTCACGTCCATCAGGAAACCGTGACTGAAGTGATGCATGAAGCGGACCTCAAGCGCGTTGTAGTCGGCCCATGCGTGTGACAAAGTCATCTGGAGTGGTCCGAGCAGCGGGTACTTATAGTAGGCGTATTGTTGCGTGATCGTCCTGCCGCCCAGTTCACCCGTGAAGCCGAGAAGACTACCGGAGGAGGGCTGGTAAGGATTGGCGATCTGAAGCGTCGCGGGGTTCGTGGCTCCGTTGCTCGCGATATATTGCGAGCGCCAACCGGCCAGTAAGGAAGGATCGAAGGCCTGCAGACTGTTCACGCTATACGCGCGGTTCATCAGATTGGTGCTATGGGATGCGCTGTACCCAACCGACAGGAACCAGGAACGTGCAAACGTGCGCTCAACGAAGAAATTCCACTGCTGCGCCATGCCGTTCTTGAAATGACGGTCGAACTTATCCTCACTGACGCCGTAAAGGGAGGCCGCCTGAGGATTGGCTCCAGCGGCGATGTTCAGCGGGGTGTCCTGCCAGAAGTGAATCGCGGGAACGCCGGACGGATTCAGCCCATAGGGCGTCTCCATGGTTCCGCTCGAGAAACTGCTGGTGCCGTAATCTACCGGGCTGGCGAAATAGCCGCTGTTGCTTGGCAGGTAGGTGATGCCGTAGCCGGCGCGAACGACCATGTTACTCGTCAACTGGTAAGCCATGCCCAGTCTTGGCCCCCAGTTGTTATAAACGGTATTCCAGAGACTCCGGCTGTAGCCGCCCACTCCGGGAAACACGACCGCGCCCAGTGAGCCAAAGGCGTTTTTAGCCGTCAAATCGACTGACGACATGCGGTTGTAACGCTCCGTGGGGCCGGGCTGCAGTTCCCAGCGCAATCCCAAATTCAGCGTCAGCCTGGAAGTGGCGCGCCAGTCATTCTGCGAGTAAACGGCGAAATATTTCTGCGAGAAGGCCGGCTCCACATTGGCCCCAGGGCGGATCCACCAGGTGGGCGCTCCGAGCAGAAGCGCCGCCGCATTCACGCCCTTCTGATTATTGTTGACATTCTGGGGCGCGACGCCGCCATTAGCGGTCGTGTACTGAAAATTGAAGTTTCCTCCGGCGTGAAAGTAGCTCGAGGCGATCTGGGCAGTAGCTTCTTCGAGATCGATGTAGTTGGATTGAAGGTCGCGCCCTTCAACGCCGGCCTTGTGCGTCCACGAGCCGCGCGTTTTCGTGATGCTGCCAGTCAGGTTATAGTTCGATTGCGCCTCCTGATGGCTCCCGAATGTGCCTCCGGTGAGCGCAGTCCAGTTGCTGCCCCCGCCCGAGCCGCCGCCAAAACTGTTCGGCTGGATAATGGGCGCGGCTCCATATTGCCCGAATACGGACCGGACATTTTGCGGTACCCCGAATGCGTCGTACAGCGAGGCGTCAAATCCGGAATGGTTGCCGCTCAAAGCCTGTGTGTAGATACGATTGAAGCCGAAGCGCGCGTCGATGATGGTGGTGGGGTTCAGAACAATGGTGTCGCCAATCTGGGCGTAGGGGTTTTTATCCTTCGTGATCGACGCGGCATCGTTGAGGGGAGCCTTCCCGAAGGGGCGGGGCGAGGTGATCGTGCCCTGGAATAGACCAGCGCTGCCGTAGATGGAGTGCGCTCCGCGCTTGTAGTCGACGCGATTGTTGAGGCTATGACGGCGGACCTGCGTGACTGTCGTCGCCTGATAGTTGTTTGTATTGAAAACATCGTCCGGCGTGCGGTTCGGAGACGGATAGAAACCAAACATTTTCAACGCATACGGATTCGGATTGGGGATGATGGCGTTGGGGATAATGGAGCGCTGGAACAGGTCCGGGCCGAGCTGGGTGACGCTATACGGATCGAAGATCTGGGCCGGCGTCGGGCTGCCGTTCGCGTCGCGAATGAAGGTATGGCTGAAATCGCCTGTGGCTTCAGCGGGCGTTGGCACCGTCATGAGCGATGTAGTGGCCCGGTTATGCATGAGGTAGTGATAACTGGTGAAGAAGAAGAGCTTGTCTTTAAGGATCGGGCCTCCTACCGCTCCCCCAAACTCGTTCACCTTGAATGCCTGCCGCGGGATGCCATTGGAGTTGTTGTACATGTTATTGGCATTGAGGGCTTCATTGCGGAGCGTGTAGTCGGCCTGACCGTGGAAGGTATTGGTTCCCGACTTCGTGCTCATCGCGATAACAGCCTGACCATGGCCATATTCCGCGCTGAAATCGTTGGAAATGACGCGGACTTCCTGCAGGCCCTCTGTGTTCGGCATTACGGCGGCTTCGTTATAGCCACCTCCCATGACGGGAAGACCGTCGAGCTGGATATCGTTGGTGAATGCGCGACCGCCATTTACTCCGATGGTCGACTGCTGCTTTCGCGCCCCGGCGCCTACGCCGAACGAGTTCAGTGACGTCGTGTCTGCCATAGCGTTGCGAGGGACAACGCCAGCCTGCAGGGAAGCATAGTAGAGGGGATTACCGGTGGGGTTCGGCAGGACATCAATGGTCCGCGATTCCACTGCTCCCTGGACAGTGCTGCTGTCCGTCTGCAGCTGCGCCCCCTGAGCCGATATCTCGAGAGTTTGTTGGACGGCTCCGACTCTCAGGTCCACGTCGACGCGAACGGTCTGGTTCACCGCCAGAGTGATATCAGTTTGCTTATACGGCGTGAATCCGGTAACGCTGACGTCGACCGTGTATGTGCCAGCCGCCAGGTACGGCGCTGTATAGGTACCGGCCTCGGTCGTTTTGACAGCGGTTTGGACGCCCGTTTCCTGCTGGGTGACCGTCACGGCGGCGTTGGGAATGACAGCTCCAGCCGCATCCTTCACAGTTCCGGTGATCGTCGCTGAACGGATCTGTGCGTATAGGATCGAGCAGCCAATCAGCCCGGACAGAAACAAGGCCCTCGACGTGTTTCGGATGAACATGCTGGTTTACCCCTCCAGGATTGAGAGCGCTGAGCAGAACCAGCATACACCTCAACGCCTGAATTAAGCATTCCCTACTGCGAAAATGCTGCAAGCGTTTTCCTGACGGTGACCCTCGGACGATTCGTCTTCTCTCCGCAGCCTTGCCAGGTTATGATTCCGGCGCGCACAATCGACCAGCGCCAACCCGTGGCGGCGGCGCGGCAATGCAGCCTTGCTTTGCTGAGGCCGAAAAAGCCCCGGATCCGGACTTCAGGCGCAAGTCCGGCAATCGGCCTTAAAACCATTCCTGGCGCCCGGGAATCCGGAATGGCTGTAACGCGCTTACAGTCGGGCGGCGCACGGTTCGTGTCATATTCGCACTTGATCTCCGTTACGAGGTTTTCTAAACGCCGGACCCGATAACTCCGGCCGGGCTTGCGCAAGCCCCCGTTCCTGTCGCGATGAACGGCTTTCTGTGATAGCCTCGAATGCGGTTCGCGATGCAGCGTCACCGCCCTTGCATCTCATGCAGCGGTATTTTTCTGCATGCGCTTTCGCCGAAAGGACTGGAATGAATCGCCGCCCGCTTGCCGTTCTGTTCACCATCGCCTCGCTCTCCACGCCGGCAATCTGCCAGCGGGGACCTGCGCCGTACTACGAGGACACAAAAAACATCCCCACATCTCCGGAAATTCATCCGGATCGTACAGTGACGTTCCGGCTGTTCGCGCCAAAAGCCTCTGAGGTCGTTCTCATGGGCTCGCCCGGAATTCTGGAATTCATTAAAGAGCCGAAGCCGCTCAAAAAGGATGACCAGGGCGTCTGGAGTCTGACCGCAGGTCCTCTGCCGCCCGGCTTTTACACGTACGGGTACGCGATTGACGGCGGGTTGCGCATGCCCGACCCTTCCAATCCAAATCTGGAAGTCCGCCGCTGGGGCGATACGAGCATATTCATTGTGCCCGGCCCCGAGAAAGCGGTTTTCGAAGAACGCGCCGTGCCCCACGGAACGGTTCATATCGATTTCTACGACTCGAAAAACCTGCACACGCCGCGCATGTTCTACGTTTATACGCCGCCGGGGTATGAGACGGGCCACCAGAAATACCCTGTTCTTTACCTGCTGCACGGCAACGGGCAGATCGAAGCCTCATGGACGTGGACCGGCCGCGCCAACGTAATCATGGATAACCTGTTGGCCGATGGCAAAGTCAAACCTATGATCGTTGTCATGCCTTATGGCCACATTCCGCGCGAAATGAAGCCCGGCGCTGCCGCTCCGTCCCGTCCGGGAGATGCGATGGCGATTGAGAAGGAACTGCTCACTGAGGTGAAGCTGGCGGTCGAGGGCAAGTATCGGGTTTTGGCGGATCGCGAACACCGGGCGATCGGCGGATTGTCCATGGGAGCTGCGCAGTCGCTCTCGATCGGTCTTCACAATCTGGATCAGTTCGCCTACGTTGCTGCTTTCAGTGGGGCGGGGAACAGGGCTGAGTGGGAAAAGGCGGACCCGGCCATCCTGAACCGGAAGCTGAAAGTGCTCTGGATTGGGTGCGGCACGGAAGACCCCGGCTACAGGAACGTGAAGGGCATGGACGACCTGCTTACGCAAAAGAACGTGAAACACGTCTTCAATCAATCCGGCGGCGGCCATAGCTGGCCCAACTGGCAGGTTTATCTTTCGAAGTATGCGCCCCTGCTGTTTCGTGAGTAGCCTGCCATTTCGGCAAGGTGACGGTAAAGGCCCGGTGCGGGCGTCGCGCCGTGGCGTCAGAAAAGGATTGTAAAGCCTTACATCAAGCGTGAATGATTTAGTTTCCGCGCGTGTCCCAGCAGTCTTCCGTCTCTCCCGGTCTCATCGGGTCGAAACGCTCAATGACTCGAACGCGTTCACTCGCCGTGCTTGTCTTTCTGTTCGCGCCCGCGGGGATGTTCGCGCAGCGCACGCCCATCCCTCAGCAGCTTGCTTTCACGCCTGAGAGACTCGCAACAGACGCGATTCCCGCAGCGGTGACGAATGAGCGCCTTGCAAGTTGAAACGGACGTACTGAATCGCGGCTGGGCAGTTTCATGTTACGCCGGCATCACGATCGAAATGTGATGCCGTGCTTTTCAAGATACGTCTTCGCGATTTTCGCGTCTTCGACAGGCGGAACAGGTTGCGGCGGCGGTGAATCCAGCTCCACCATGACAAGGCCCGCAGTCTTGCGGCCGTCCATCATGCCGAGAATTGCCGGGATATCAACTTTGCCTTCACCCAGAGGACAGTAGCCGAGGTACTCCTTACCCCCGACATAATCCTTGAGGTGCATATGCTGAACGATCGGGAGGAAGTCCTTTACCACCTGCACGGGATCGGAACCACCCTTCTGCAATTGACCGATATCGGGGCCGAATTTCATGACCCGTGTGTCCATCGCCTGGAGCACGGCATATGTTTCATCGCGAGTTTCCACGCAGGTGCCGGTGTGCTGATGGAGCACCGGCGTGAGTCCCATGTCTATCACGGCCTTCCCGAGCTCGTTGAGCGTGGCGACTATATCGTCCTTGTGAGCTTTGAAATCGTAGCTGCTGCGGTGGACTCCGTTCGGCCCGACGACGATGACTCTGCCGTTGTATTTCCTCACCAGTTGCGCCCAGGAAAGCGTTTTTGCGATCGCGTCCTTTCTCTGCGCGGGATCGGAGAGATTAGTGCCGCAATATGCCGAAATCAGCGGCAACTTGTATTTCTCCAGCATCGCGCCAAGGCCACCATGCCCTTCCATTGCTTCGATCTGATTGCCGAAAAGTTCGATACCGTAAAAGCCCAGGCTCGAGATGTCCCGGATGGCGGCCTCGACATATTGCGGGTCTTCCATCGGACTAATGGCGGGCCGAGGCCCTGCCGGACGGCCGAGCGGAATCCACGTGAGACCCGTATGGCCGATGTGCAAAGTGAGTTTTCCCGCGGCAAATCCGCGAGAGGCCAGCACGGCCGCGGAGAGCGTGGTGGTGAAGGCGCGTCGATTCATAATTGGACTCCGATTATTTCCCTGCGCGGTGTTTGGCGGAAGGCTTGCCCCAGAATATGAACGTTCCCCGGTTCGTTGACGTCACGATATCCATGGCGTGGTCCTTGTTCAAATCCACGGCGAGCACGGTCGACCCTGCGCCTGATCGGTTGTGAATCAATTCGGGAATGAATTCGGCTCCTCCCGGAGCTTTGGAATTGCGTACGGTCCGGAACCAGTAGAGCACGCCCGGGCCGTATGGATCGGGATCGGTATAGCTTTCCTGGTGCGAGTAAACTCTCTTGCCGACGATGAAATCCGGAATGCCGTCGCCATCGACATCCGCGACCGTAGCGCCGTGCAATTCGGAAAACGTGACGTTCCCCGGATTCCGCGTCGAGTAATCATCCATGATCATGTGCTCGACGAACGAAATGTCGCCGCCGGCGTTTCGTTTCTGCTCGAACCAGGCGAGCCCCCATCCGTGAGCTTCGAGGCTGGTGACGATATCGTTGAGACCGTCGCCGTTCACGTCGTAAATGCCCATCTCGGCGCCGCCGACGCTGCCGCCTGCCCGCGGCCAGCGACCCAGCGCGATCGGGTGGTAAGGCCACGGCCCCTCGGGCGTTCCCTTGGGCGGCTGCTCCCACCATCCCTGGGGCGAGACGATGTCCATGCGCCCATCACCATTGATGTCCCCCGCGCCAAGCCCGTGCTGCGCGGCTACGAAGTAGCCGTCTTTTGAAACCTTGTGAACGATCCACGCCGCCGTGGGATTCGCGGGATCGGGGCTCGCCCAGCAGACCGCGCCACCTCCAACGAAGGCGGCGTCGGGCTTTCCATCCCCGTCAATGTCCTTGAAAACCGCGATTTCGGACGAAATGGTCGGCAGCACGTCGTACTTGTCCCACCGACGTAACTCGCCTCGGGGATTCACGTAAAGCGACATCGCTCTGCCGTGCGAGATCAGCACGTCCGGCCAGCCGTCACCGGTATAGTCGTACGCGAAATTGACCATGGCGGGCGTTAGCTGCGAACTTACGTCGGATGTTTTGCTCAGGTAGATTTCACGCGAGACTTTGAAGTCGGAACCGAGGTAATAGAAAGGGCCGGAGACGATATCGAGTATGCCGTCATGATTGATGTCCGCTGCGCTTGCCGACCAGCCGTAGTAGAAATCATTGATGCGCTGCATGCGGAAGCGGCTGGAAACCTCTTCGTCCGGCAATACGCGGCGGCCGAGATCTTTGATTTCCACCTGTTTGAAGCGCACTTCGCCCGTACCGCCCACGTGCAGGGCCACCGGTCCATAATTTGCGAACTTTTCGTCGGCCTCCCCGCTGGTTGTGCCGGCTTCCGGTCCATCATGGATCCACACCCGGAGAATGTTGGCGTCGAGGATGATTTCGAGGGGATTCCACTCGTTCGGCTTATAGGAGTAATCCGGACGCGTGTATGGGGAATCCGGAGGCAGGCCGGAGCCGAAAAATTTGCGTCCTCTACCGCCCGCGCGCCCGGGACCTCGCCGCCCGCCCGGCGCCCCTGGCGCAGGCGGAACGTATTCCCGAACCATGCCACCGGCGCGATTGAGAGGCTCGCGGCTCACCTCGCGACCTTGTGGATCGAGCTTCAGAGCAAACGCCGCCGCAGGGTCGTCGCCGTCAGGCAATGACACATAAATTCCGCGAATTCCCTCCGGCGTCGATTGCGTCCGCACCATAACGCCCGCCTGACAGCCGCCGGTGCAGCGGAATGTGGTAGCGAACTCGATGTCCTCGAGAGGCTTATCGAGAATCAGCCAGCCGCCGGTGGTGGTTCGGGGCTTTCCCACGATCTCGCCATTTTCGGCGTGCCAGTCGGCATCGCCGATGCTTCGGAATCGGGCGAGCGATGAGCTCTTGAAAGTCCAGTCAGCAACGAAGTTTCTATTTGCGCTGGCGGGCCGCATCAGGAGCACGATGCCAGTAGCGACCACTGTCCCGCAAACGATCTGTTTCCGCATGGTTTTTTTCCGAAGTAGACACCCTCAATGCCTGCCGTGAGCCCCGTATTGCGCGGCAATCGTGTGCACACGCCTCCGTTGTATAAACTGCAATGTCAGATGCAAATTACGCAGCAATACTAACAATAGTCATAGAGCGCGTCAAGCACTGCAAGCGATTTCAACCTGCCCGCCAGTGTTGGTCGCCGGTTATCTGCAAAAGCCTTGGGCTATAGAGAGTCGCCACGGCGGACCGCGCAGATCGAACGGAAGTTCGATGCGAACAGTTCATCTGTTACGAGCCAATGTAAATCGCGCCTCGTTCGGCGTTGCGGTTGCCTCTCAGGAACCCTGTGAGATCTCGGCGAGCTTGCGGATGTAGTTCGAGGTCGACCGCTCCGGGATATTGGGCTAGATCGGCGTGCAGTTCGGAAATTCCTCCGAGCTGCCCCAGTACTACGCGTCGGGAGCGCTCGAGGACAGATTTGGCGCAATCGACTACCACGATCACGTCGCCATCCACCGGCTTGACCGGTTCGAACTGCAATCCGGTGAAGACGTACAGGGGGCATTTCAGCTTCGCCACATCACCCGTTTTCCTTCGCCTGATCGAGTTGCATCCTGACGATCGCTTTGCAACCGGCTTCGCACGTCGAGCCCATCACTACTTTTACGTTCGGGAATGGCCCCTGGAGTACCGTATTCTGCCGACGAAACCGCCGTTTCACCTGATCGAGTGGCGCCCCGAGCAACTCGATCTCGTCCATCTGGTTTGTCCCCAGGCCTTCGGCCGCTCCCAACACCGTGGAGGGCACGTTCGTTCCAGGCTCGTCCCAATCCATGAGGGCCTCGCACACCGTATCCACCGCAACCGGGTCCGGGCCGCCACAGATCGTATTGAAATCTTTGATCAGATCGTACCGATACGCGCTGAATGGGCCGTTGCCCTGGCAGGCATAGAGCGAATCCATCACGAACCATTTCGGATTCGCGGCGCGCGTGAGATTAACGATCTTCTGGAAAATGTCGTCTCGGTGGCAGCGCACCATCCAGTCATAGTCCGGAAGATTGCCGAACTGGAGCTTCATGGCGCCGGTGAACACGGTATGGACGTGCACCTTCATTTTCGGAAGCCCGATGTAGACGTCGGCTTCACGCATCGGGCGGGGAACGGGAAACTCGTTGAAGCTCACCGGCCGATCGATTTTGTACATATCGAACGGCACATCGTCGAACGGGCAAAGTTCCGCGCCGGTCCGTTGCGCGACGGCTGCAATGCCGCA
>Ga0157370_10006269_pt1 | contig 13167 bp, 11 predicted proteins | sample C35metaG_FD_113463 | JGI IMG/M metagenome (GOLD analysis project Ga0157370, IMG submission 113463) | Corn rhizosphere microbial communities from Kellogg Biological Station, Michigan, USA - C3-5 metaG | ecosystem: Host-associated > Plants > Roots > Rhizosphere > Soil | place: USA: Michigan...
CGACGCTCGCCATCGGCGGACGAGACGTGCAAACGCAGCGTACGACCGTGCCGGCGTCGGGCGCGCAGCAGGTCGCTTTCGCGCCGATTGCCGTGCCGAGCGGGCCGACCAAGGGCGCGGTGCGCATCACGCCGGACTCACTCACCCAGGACGACGTCCTCGACTTCACGATCGCGCCCGACGAGGCGATCCCGGTGTTGATCGTCGAGCCGGCGAGCCCGCGCGAAAACCAGGGGCTCTTTCTCGACCGCGCGCTGGCGATCGGCGATCGTCCGTCGTTCCGCATCGACGAGAAGCGCGTCGGCAACCTGACGCCGCGCGACTTCGATGGCCGCTCGCTGGTCGTGCTCGACGAGGTCGCGCCGCCGGCGGGGCTCGTCGGAGCGCGGTTGCGTGCGCTGATCGACGGCGGCGGCGGCGTGATCGTCGTGCCGGGCGAGAACCACACCGAGACGTGGCCCGCGGACTGGCGCTCGCTGCTTCCGTCGATTGGCCAGGTGGTCGACCGGACGGAGGACGCCGGCGGGACGTTGTCGTCGGTCGACTACGCGCATCCGATATTCGAGATCTTCAATGCCCCCCGCAGCGGGGATTTCTCCACGGCGCGCTTTTATCGCTATCGCGCGCTGGCGCCACAGGCCGGCACGACGGTTCTCGCCCGCTTCGACGACGGGTCGCCGGCCCTCGTGGAGCGCGCCGTGGGCCGCGGCAAGCTGTTGACGTGGGCGTCGACGTTCGACCTGCGCTGGACGAATCTGCCCCTGCAGCCGGTGTTTCTTCCCTTCGTGCACCAGCTTGGCAAACACGCCGGACGCTACGCCGATCCACGGCCGTGGTTTACGGCGGGCGACGCGCTGGATCTTTCGCGGCACGCCGAGCTCACCGCGCCCTTCCTGGGCGGTCGCGCGGCGGACAGCACGACCGAGCTCGTGCTCACCGCGCCGTCCGGCACGCGCGATCGCGTGACGGCGAGCGGCGTCAATCACATGGTTACACTGCGCGAACAAGGATTTTACGAGTTGAGAGGCCGCGACACACCGGTCGGGAGTGGCCGGCCGATTGCGGTCAACGTCGATCCAGCGGAGTCCGATCTGTCACACCTCGATCCGCAGGACATGGTCGTCGCGGTGACGACCGCGAACGGGCAGCGACAACCCGGAAGCGACATGAACACCGCGACTCCACAGGATCAGGAACGAGGGCAGAAGATCTGGTGGTATCTGTTGCTGGGTGCGTTGTTACTGATGGGGGTCGAGACGATGCTCTCGAACCGCCTGTCGAGGGCGACGTCCGCGTGATCGTACGCGTGACGATCGAGCGACCGACGTAAAGGGAGGATCGATGGAAACCGTACACGGGCTGCCCTCGGAGCAGTCGCAACTGCTCGGCGTCGTTCGAGGCGTGCGGAATCGCTACCGGGCCAAACGTGTCCTGCGCGGTGCCGCGATCACCATCGCCGCCGCATGGCTCGTGCTCGTCGCGGCGGCCTACACGATGAACGTGTTCAAGTACTCCGACGCATCCGTGCTCGTAGGTCGCGTCGTGGCGATCGTGGCGATCCTGGCCATCGCGGTGTGGTTCGTCGTCCTCCCGCTTCTGCCGAGTCTGCGCGACGAGCAAGTGGCGCTCTATCTGGAGGAGCATGAGCGATCGCTCAAGGCGGCCGTCATCACCGCCGTCGAGATGCAGGCGGGCGGCCGCTCAGCAACGGCGACGGGCCTTCGGTCACCCGCCTTCATCCAACGCCTGACGCGCGCCGCGCTCGAGCGCGTCCACGTCGCGGGCGACGGCAAGACGATCGACGCCGGCGAGCTGCGCACCAATGGCGGCATCCTGGCAGCGATCGCCGCTGCGGCCTTCCTCGCCACGATGTTCGGTCCGCCGGTGCTCCGGCACGGCGTCCGTCTCGTCGCCATGCCGTGGAACAACAGCGAGCCGGCGAGCTTGTTCAGCATTCTCGTCGAGCCGGGGAACGTCACCGTGGCCAGGGGCGGCGACGAGCTGCTCGAGGCGCGGCTCCGCGGCTTTGAATCAGAGAGCGTCGAGCTGCTGATACGGAGCGCCGACTCGACCACCTGGACGCGCCTGCCGATGTTGGCCGACAGCTCGGGGCGCTACGCGTACCGGTTGTTCGACATCGGGGGCAAGACCCAGTATGTCGTGGAGGCAAACGGCGTGCGCTCGACGACGTACACCATCGACGTCTCGAATCTGCCGTACGTGAGGCGAATGGACCTGCAGTATCGCTATCCCGCCTACACGCAGCTCGACCCGCTCGACGTCGACAGCACGGGCGACATCGCCGCGCTCAAGGGAACGACAGTGCGCATCCGCGTGGCACCGACCGTGCCGACGAACGGCGGTCGCGTGATCGTGGACGGCGGTGATACGCTGCGTCTCGTTCCCACGGGGAACGGCCAGCTCATGGCGATGCTGCGCGTCGAGACACCGGGTTTTTACAAGGTCGAGCTCGAGGGGCCCGACGGGAAAATGGTCACCGGGTCCTTGGACTACACGATCGACGTGCTGCCCGATCGTCCGCCGACGGTGCAGTTCAGCAAGCCGGGACGCGATCAGAAGGTGCTGTCGGTCGACGAGGTGTACACCGAGGCGCGCGCCGAGGACGACTACGGCGTCGCGAAGTTGGATCTCGTGTATTCCGTGAACGGGAGCCCGGAGCGCGTGCTGCCGCTCCACGAAGGGGCGCGGGCGATCAAGGACATCGCGGCGGGCTACACGTTCATGCTCGAGGACCTCAAGCTCGAGCCGGGCGACGTCGTCTCCTACTACGCGCGCGCGACCGACAACAACGCCGTCAGCGGCGCGCAGCGCGCGTCGAGCGACATCTACTTCCTGCAGGTTCGCCCCTACGAGAATGATTATCGCCAACAGCAGGGCGGCGGCGCGCCTGGAGGCGGAGGCGGACAGCAGAACGACGCGGGCCAGCTCTCGCAGCAGGAGCGTGACATCATCGCGGCGACGTTCAAGACCTCGCGCGACAGCGCACTGACCGACAAGAAGTCGCTCGAGGAGAATCTCGCCACGCTGCGTTTGTCGCAGCAGCGTCTGCGCGAGCAGACGAACCAGCTCGGTGAACGGCTGGTCGAGCGCGGCATTGCCGGATCGGACAGCAACTGGAAAAAGATCGCCGACATTCTTCCCAAGGCCGCCGCGGCGATGGACACCGCGGAGAAGAAGCTCACCAGCGGATCGCCGCAGGCGGCGCTCCAGCCGGAACAGCGGGCGCTGCAACAACTGCAGCGCGCCGAGGCGGTGTTCCACGAGATCCAGGTCTCGATGGGCGGCGGCGAGGGTGGCGGTGGCGGCGCCAGCAATCGAACCGACGCCGAGGATCTCGCCGACATCTTCGAGCTGCAGAAAGACCGGCTGCGCAATCAGTACGAGACGGTGCAGCGCGGCCAACAGCAAAGCCAACAGCAGCAGCAGGCCAACGACCAGGTCGACGAAACGCTGGAGAAGCTTCGCCAGCTCGCCGCGCGCCAGCAGCAGGAAAACGATCGCGCGCGCGCCAAGGCCGACAGCCTGGGCCGCATGGGCGCATCGGGCGCATCGGGTGGTCAGGGACAGCGCGAGCTCGCGCAGCAAACCGAAGCGCAAGCGCGCCAGCTCGAGCGGCTCGCGCGCGAGCAGCAGAATCAGGCCCTCGCCGATGCCGCCCGGCGGCTGCAGGATGCGGCCGACGCGATGCGTCGCGCCGCGGCGAACGGCCAGAAGGGAGGCGACGCGTCACAAGCGCTCAACGGCCTTCAAGAAGCGCGGCGGCTACTCGATCAGGAGAAATCAGGCCGCGCGTCGCGCGACGTAGCCGACGCCATCCGCACGGCGCAGCAACTGGCCGACCAGGAAAAGAGCGTGCAGTCGGACGTGCAGAAGCTCGGCCAGAGCGCCGGCGACGCGAGCGCACAGCAACGGCTCCAACAATCGATCGCGCAGCAGAAGGGCGCGATGGCCGACGAGGTGAAAGATCTCAAATCCAAACTCGATCGCGCGGCGCTCGACGGCAAGCGCGACCAGCGCGACGTGTCGCGCGCGCTTGAGACCGCGGCCGACACGCTACGCGGGCGCAAGGTGGAGGAGAAGCTTCGTTACACGCAGCAAAACGTCCGCACCGCTCCGGTCGATTGGCTGAGCTCCGCCGAGCAGCAGATCGGCGCCGACATCGCGGATTTGGGGCAGCGCTTGCAGCAAGCGCAGACGGCGGCCCAGGCGGGGAATGGCCAGCGACAGCAAGCACAGACCGCCGATCGTGCGCGCGATCTCGTGCGTGGGCTCGAGTCGATGGACGAGCGCATGCATCAGCGGCAGGAACAGGCCGGCAAGAACGCGCAGCAGAATCAGGACGGACGGCAAGGTCAGCCAGGCCAGCAGCAGGCACAGAACGGCACGCAGGGCCAAGGCTCGCCGCAACAAGGCCAACAAGGCCAACAAGGCCAACAAGGCCAACAAGGCCAACAAGGCCAACAAGGCCAACAAGGCCAACAAGGCCAACAAGGCCAACAAGGCCAACAAGGACAAAGCGGCGGCCAGGGTCGACAACAATCGCAAGCCGCCGGGCAGCGACAAAGCCAAGGTCAGGGTCGCGGCAACGGACAGCAGATGACCAATAACGGCGGGATTCCAAGCGCCGGCGCTCCGCGCGGCGGGGCGCAGCAAAACACCGGACGGCTGTCGCCCGAGGACGCGCAGCAGTTCAGCCGCGAGGCGCAGCAACGTCTCAACGACGCCGAGGCGCTGCGTCGCGACATGGCCAAGCAAGGACTGCCGACCGCAGAGCTGGACCGCGCCATCGACGGGCTGCGCCAACTCACCGACGCGCATTTCCTGGAGGATACGCGTACCGCCGCCGACCTGCGCGCGAAAACGATCGAGGGGTTTAAAGATTTCGAATTCGGCCTGCGGCGCAGGCTCGGCGAGGGCGACTCGACCCGCGTCCTGCTCGAGCGCTCGGGCGACGTTCCGCCAGCGTACAAGCAACACGTCGAGGAATACTATCGGTCGATCGGTCGCGTGAAGCCGAAGCCCTGAGCGCTCGGCAGGTCTCCTACTCCGCCTCCGATCGATCCTCGGCGCCGATTCGTCTCGTACGAACCGGCGCCGCTTGATGCAGCATGCGCACGAGAGCGTCCTTGCCCAACTGTTCCCAGTTCGGCGGCACCGGCGTGAGGCGGCGCTTGCTGTAGTGCGACTCGAAGCAGAGCCAGCCTTCGCTGAAGCCTTCAGGCAAATACGACCACTGATCCTTCGCTTGGCCTTCGCGCCTGACCTCGAACACCGTCCATTCGACGCCGTTCGCGTCGGTGATCGTTCGCATTCGCAGCACCCTAACCCCTCCGAAACAGCTCATGGGGGGCGCGTCTGATTCAAATCGGGCGATCGGTGCCCAATCGGTGACGCCCGCCAGCAGTCGAGGCAGGTTGGGTGCCAGTCGCGACGAATGGCGACGAATGACCATGCGGCCTGCGCAAACCGGCGCTACGACACCGGCCGCGAGAGAATCTCGACGAGCACGCCAACATCGATGTTTCCGCCCGATACCACGCAGACGATCTTGCCGCCACCCGCGCGTCCGGCGAGCGCCGGCGCGACCGACGCCGCGCCGGCGCCCTCGGCGACGACTCGCGCACGCTCGACCAGCAGGCGGACAGCGCGCTTCGCCTCGTCGAGCGACGACACCAGCGCTCCGTCGAGAAGCGGCGACAGCAGCGGCCACATCTCATGCAGGACGCCGCGCCCTCCGATTCCATCCACGAAGCTCGGCGTGCGCTCGACGGCGACGGGTTGCCCGGCGGCGAACGCGGCGTGCAACGGCGTCGCCGTCTCGACCTCGCAGCCGAACACGCGCGCTTTCGGCACCAGCGCGCGGATGGCCGTCGCGATTCCGGTGACGAGCCCGCCGCCGCCGAACGGGACGAGCACGGTCTCGACGTCGGGCAGGTCCTCGACGATCTCGAGCCCGATCGTTCCGTTGCCGGCGATCACCGCGTGATTGGCCACGGGATGGATGAACGTGCCGTCGATTCCCGGGCGGCCGTGGTCGGCGATGGTTTGCCACCACTCGTCATAGGGCAGCGCCACGATCCGAGCGCCGAGTCGCGCAACGGCATCGAGCTTGGTGCGCGGCGCGCTGTCGGGCATGATCACGGTGCACGGCACGCCGAGCGCGCGTGCGCCCCACGCCACGCCTTGCGCCATGTTTCCTGCGCTCGCCGTGTACACTCCCCGTGCGAGCTCGTCGGTCGACAACTGCCGGATGGCATTCGCCGCGCCGCGCAGCTTGAACGATCCGATGGGCTGCAGGTTCTCGAGCTTGAGGTAGATCTCCCCCGGCGCATCGGCGTCGAGCCGGAGCAGCGGCGTCCGGATCACCGTTCGTGCAATGCGCTCGCGCGCGGCGCGGATGTCGCTGATCGTGACGGGCTCAATGACTCGCATGCCGCGCTCCGCCCAGCTCGATGCGTACGCCCGCCCCCGTCCGCTCGGCGTGCTCGTACACATGGGCCGCAGCGGCCAGATCCTCGATCGCCAGGCCGAGTGATTCGAATAGTGTGATCTCCTGATCGTCGCGCCGGCCGACGCCGCGTCCGATCACGAGATCGCCCACCTCGGCGACGACGTGCTCCGGTCCGATCTCGCCGTTGTGCAGCGGAACGACGATGTCGCCCGGCTCCTTGAGCGCCGACTCACGGCGGTCGGCATAGAGGCGCGACCGAACGACGACGGCCGAGTCGATCTCGCGCGCGTTGGGGGTGCAGGCGCCGACGGCGTTGACGTGCGTGCCGGGCGCGAGCCAGTCACCGAAGAGCACCGGCTCGGTCGACGACGTGACGGTGCAGACGATGTGTGCGTCGCGCACGGCGTCGGCACCCGTCGGCGAGGCCGACGCGTCGAGATGAAAGCGGTCGCGCGCGAAGGCGGCGAGCTCGCGCGCGTGCTCGCTGTTTCGACTCCAGACGCGCAGCGACGCGATCGGTCGAACGGCGCACATCGCCTCGACATGCGCGCGCGCCTGCACACCCGACCCGATGATCGCCAGCGCCGATGCGTCCTCGCGTGCGAGGAGCCGCGTGGCGACAGCCGAGACGGCGGCGGTGCGGATCGTCGTAATTGGCGTCGCGTCGAGCAGCGCGGCCAGGCGTCCGTTGCCGCGATCGAATAACAACACGGCGCCCTGGTGCGAATCGAGCTCGGTGCCGTGGTTGCCCGGAAAGACGGTGACGATCTTGGCGCCGATCGTCTTGGGCGCGCCGAGATACGCGGGCATGACGCCGAACGCGTCGCGCGTCTGCGGGATGCGGATCACGGTCCGGAGCGGCAGCACCGCGTCGCCGCGCGCGAGGGTTGCCAGCGTCGACGACATGATCTCGATGCAGTCCCGCATCGGGAGCAGCCGCTCGACGTCGGCTTGGGTAAGGATGAGCATGGAAGGGAAGTTACGCCGAATCTCCTTGTTGCGAACAGGTCGTGGACCACGAGTCGGTCATCTATCGGCGACTCCGAGCGTTTCACTGACGAGGTCGCGCAGCTCGGCGACGATCGAGTCCGGAACATCGTCGCGGGTCAACAGCTCGCACAGAGCCGGGAGGTCGGCCAATCGCGCGCGCAGAAACCAATCGTCTGGCAGCGGAAAGCCACCGTCGACCAGGCCACGCGAGAAGTACGGATCGTACCGAGGTTGGCCCGGCCGTTCGTAGCGCACCATGTTGCCAACGTCATTGAAGATCGATCCGGCAAACGCGAATTCCCAATCGAGAATCGCGGCGACGATCCATTTGCCGCGGTCCTTGCGGACGAAGATGTTCGGCGAGTTGAAGTCGCCGTGCACCAGCGAGATCACGTCGTCGCCGGCGGAGCCAGGCGCGGACGATTCGACGAACGCGATCAATCGCGTGCGGAGCCGGGCGTCGAGTCGCTCGCGAAACAACGGCGACGCGGCGAAGTGCTCGACGACGGTCGCGAGCGACGCGCCGGCAAATGGTCCATCTTCCACCGTCAGCTCAGTGGAGAGGAGTCCCGACCGGTCGAACCGGTGTCGCAACAGGCGCGGCAGCAGACGGCCCGCGTCATACGCCGCCTCGGCGACCGCGTTCACGTCGCCGCGTCGTCTCAATTCTCTCAAGGAGATGCCGTCGATGAATTCGAGGACGCAGAACGGTGGATAGGCGCCGGCGGCCGTTGGCCGCGCATGGAGGACGGCGGGCACCGGGACATCGCCGCGAACGAGGTCGAGCACCCGCATCTCCCTGGCGCATGCGGCGGGAGCCCGGTCGTAGAATCGGAGGACGAATCGCTCCGCCGATCCCGAGAGGCGAATGCGATAATTCCAGTTCATGATACCGCCGGCGAGCGGCTCCGCGTCGACGACGCTCCGGGCACCTCGCCAATCCACGAGGAGCGCGTCGGCCTCGCCGGGCGTCAGGGGCGGGGGCGGAGAGACGACTCTCCAGGTGGCCTTCTCGATTGAGTTCGGGTTCGGCACGATGAAATGATAACCAGCGCCCTGACGGCCCGAACTCGCGAAGAAGGGTCCTCAGTCAGCTCACGCCGCGTGTGTGTTTCATTGACCGGCAGGCGGTTGCCACAATTCGACCTTGTTTCCCTCCGGATCGATGACCCAGCCAAACCTGCCGTACTCGGAGTCATCGATCTTATCGAGGACGTTACAGCCTTCCGCTTTGAGCGCGGCGACCAGAGCGCCAAGGTCTTCAACGCGGTAGTTGACCATGAACGAGGCCTTGCTTGGCGCAAACTGGTCGCTCTCCTCCGGAGTAACCAACCAGGCGGTCGTTCCGCCTATCGGCTTGCCATCCGAGTCGGCCCAGTCGAATGCGGCACCGCCCCACACCTGGACATCGATGCCGAGATGGCGTTTGTACCAAGCCTGCAGCGCGGGTGCATCTTTCGCCTTGAAAAAGATGCCGCCGATACCAGTGACTCGCTTCATGCGAACCTCCGATGAGTGGTGGTTGGAGGGTGGCGTTGCTTCCCACCAAAACGCCCGGCACTCGTCAGCTTCTGTGCCCCTTAGGCGGACGGCGCTTCGATGGTTGCTGCGACGTCGTAGATGCTGAGGGATGGCTCAGCTCCCGCGGCGCGGAACATGAGCACGCCCTCGGGCGTGCCCGCCTCTCGCATGGCGGCGAGCGCATCGCGGCTGGTCCAGAGCGTTTCGATGCGCCAACGGGTTGGATCCGCGGTCGACGCGATGAGGTGACTGCGGAGGAAACCCGGCGGTATTCGACCCGCCGCATCGCGAAAAGCGGTCTGCAGATCCGCGGCACGATCGGGGGCTACCGTGGCTTCGAGAATCGTAAGCACCATGGGCAGGTCTCTGGGGTACGGCGCGAGCGGGCGACATATCCGGCCGGCATCAGTCGTGTCCCCCGATCCTGATCCGGATGTCCTTCGGGGCAGCCACGGGTTGGGGCAGGTGCTCGAGATACTCGATCAACGCGTCGAGATCGGTGACGCTCAATGCCTCTGACGCGATCGGGGTGCCAGGGAAGGCGAGGTTGCCGTTGTTGGTCACCATGAAGTCATTAACGACGATCGTGTACGTGGACGCGTCGTCGAACGGGCGACCGCTGGGCAACACGATGCGCGTGATGCGGCTTCCCGCTGGTCGGGTCGAATCCACCGTCACGGTGGCGCCGCTCAACCAGATACTGGGCCGATTGCCGCCCACGAGTTGCTCGAGATAGCGGCGCATGGCGGCGCCACTCGCGGTCACCTTGAATAGGACGTTGGCGAAGGGCTGCACCTCAAAGAGGGCGCCGTACGTTGCGATCCCATGGTGCAGGTCGGCGCGAACACCACCGTGGTTCATCGCGCCGAAGTCGGCGTTGCCCGCCGCGCGCATGGCATCGGCGATGAGATTGCCGAGCGCGTAGTCCTCGCCGGTGCGCAGCATGTCCTCACCGACGGTTGCGATCGGTCGCTTCACTTGGTCGGCTACGGCGGCGTCGGCCGCCGCGACTTCGCCGGCGATGAGCGGGTTCGGTGGGATGAGATCAGTGAGCACGTCGCGCACCTCATGGAGCAGCGGGCCGGTTGCCGGGCCAAGCGGCAGGTCGATGACGTCGATGGCCGACCCACTCGAACGGGCCTGCATGATGGGCATGTCGCCCACGAGGACATTGATGAAGGTGTGCGAGTGTCCGCTCACCACCGCGTCGATGCGTTGCGTGACCTGACGCATCGTCGTGAAGATCTCGCCGCTGCACTGCGACCGACCGTCCACGCCGCAGGTACCCCCGGCGTGCGCGACGACGATGATCTTGTTGGCGCCCCGTTGTCGCAGGAGTGCCGCCAGGCTATCGACGATCGGCGCGGGGTTGTCGAAGCGCAGTCCGGCGATCATGCCCGCCTTGGCCGCCGTGGTCGTGGACTGGGTGGTGATGCCGATGATCCCGATACGGAAGGGGCCGCGTGTCACAAGCGTGTCGTCGCGGATCCAGGGGACGTCGCGGCCGTCGGTGTACCGCACATTGGCGCCGAGCACAGCGTAGTGCTCCTGGCGCATCCGGGCGCGCAGCGTGTCTTGTCCCCAGTCGAATTCATGATTACCGAGGGCGGCGGCCGCGTATCCGAGGGCGTTGAAGATGTCCGACACCGGCCGGCCGTAGGCGAGATTCGACGCCGGAGTACCTTGAAACTCGTCGCCACCGTCGAGCAGGATCCACCGGCAGCTCGGCGCGACGCACTCGTCCTCCGCACGCTGGATGGTCGCTGCGAGAGCGGCGGCGCCGCCGCGCACGACACCGCGCGCGTCGGGGCGCGGGTCCAGCGCGCCGTGAAAGTCATTGGTCCCGATGATGCGGAGGCGCGTGACGGGCGCGGGGAGTTGGGACGCGGCCGACGTCGCGAGACCGGCTGTGAGGAGAATCAAGCTGGCGCAGGATCGCATGGGGTGAGAAACGTGCATGCGGGCGGCCGAGGGCGCCAGCAGTCCAACTTCCTTGATCCGCATCGGAGGCCAAGGTGGTGCCGGAAGGCGCGCTTGGCCTACAACTGAGACACCAAGAACTGTCGGAATGTTTGAGCCCGCGGCCCGCCGACCGAGACGCCTGAGAGATGGTAAGCGCGACTATGTCCCCCAGCTCAATCGGCGCGTGTGTACGTCAGCGCGAGATCCGGCTCCCAATGAGTCCCGTCACGTGAATATTCGCCGCGGCTCTCCATCGTGCGTCCGTCCGCCGCGATCGTTCCCGTGAGCCGCTGGGAAAAGCCCGGCGCGTTGCGCCACCAGTGCCACCCATGCTCCTGAATGCTGACCTCGTAGCGGCGCGAGATCTCGCGCTCGTCGAAATACAGCATGTGGCACTCACCGGTCGTGTCGTCCGTGCCAAAGATGGCGATCCCGCTGGGAATCTCGGGTTCGTCGATCCGGGACTCCATGAGCAGGAACGCACCGCCCGCGATCCACACGAAGGACGTGCGACCGTGAAATGTTGTTCCCGGCGCGAGTGGATGTGCTCCGACCGTCGTCCATGTTCCAATCAGAGCGGCCAGCGACCGGAGCGCCGGGTTCGTGCGCTAGTTTGACAATCGCTTGGCAGGTGCAGCGTTCGCTATGCGCGTGGCTCGCGACTACTCCGGGTAGGGCAAGGAATCTTCGTCCACGCCGACAAAGTCGGGCTCGGGATCGATCTTGACCTGTACCGCGAGAATCGTATCTCGGCCGTCGATGTATGCCTTCGCCACGCGATGCATGCCGTCCATCACGCGGCCGTCGGCGCCAAGGATGATCGGATACCGGAGGTCCGCCTCGGCAATGAGCTTCGCGTGGTCGGCCACCATCCGGCACGTGGCGACCTGATTCTCACCGCCAAACCAGAACGGCTGATCGAGCTCGTTAATTACGGAGAGCGGGATCTCCTGGGCAGGCAAGTCAGCGGTCAAAGCGATGAGCCGGTCGACATCCCATGCGAGCAACCCGTTCGCCGATGGTCGAAGGTGGTATTGCTTCCTCATTGGCCGGGTGGGAGCAAGGGTACGCCTAGAAAATATGACTGGGCTGGCCTCCGAGGTTCGCGTGGGTTGGCTCATGTCATCACAGTCTCCTCCTGCCCGCTCAATCATTTGCCTCGGGATGGATGTGCACAAGGACTCGATCACCGTTTGGTCCGATCCGTTGGGTTCGGTCCCGTGCGATCCCTCCTTTGGCGCTCTCACGATGACGGAGTCGAGCGCGCCCACTGCCATTGAATGCCATATCGAGGATCATCGTCATGGAGCATGCAGACGAAGCGCTTCTCGAACACGCCCGGCCGCTCTCACTCCTGAACGTGGCGATGGCACGTTCGGCCCGAGCCAAAGTCCGGCGGAATCACGCAAGCCAAGAATCGTACTCTGGCGAGATCGCGGGAAAAGACGTCCAGCCACGGTGTGGAAGGGCACGATCGTAGCTCACGCTGCGGATTGGATCGTGATCTGCCCGTGCAGTCTCATGAATTCGCCTTTCGCTGGGGTTACCGCCGTGAAAGCCTTTCCGGCTGCATAGTCAAGCACGTGGACGATCGTGCTCCCGATGTGTTCCTGCCATGTCAGAACGACCAGGCCGTCACGAATCGTTTCCGCTTCATACTCGACGGTATCTGAGAATCCCAAGTTGTCGCCCGCGACGATTTCCACCATCAATTCGCGAGCGGAGCGAATAGTGATCCGCGGCGTGAAGGGTGGAAACCTGATCTCGAGTACTTGGCCGACTCGAAGGGGCGACCGGAGTTGTGAGCCCATCCTAACCTCCTTTGACAAGAAGTCGTCGTCGCGAGAACCTACGATGTTTGGGACTTCGTAGCCGTACGCCGCAGAGCGCGGTGCCGTCCGATGAACACTACGGTCGGCGAGGAGCTGCCGATGCCTTTCGCCATTCGACCGCCCACTCCGTGACGCCTGCTGGCAATGGAGTGGGATAGAGAATGAGGCGGTTGCCGTCGAGCGAGAACCGACGGCGTCGCTCGGCGCCAACCAGATTCGGTGACAGGTTCGCGCCGATCTGATAGACAAGCTCACTCTGCGTCGAGTTGCTGTGAGCCCCAATTGGACGAGACAGTTTGGAAAGCGTAGGTTGGCTTTTCCACTGAGGATCGTTCGATGGAAACACAACGCCGGGGTTCGGATGGGCGGCGGCTGTTCAGCGCCGAGTTC
>Ga0157370_10006271_pt1 | contig 13165 bp, 6 predicted proteins | sample C35metaG_FD_113463 | JGI IMG/M metagenome (GOLD analysis project Ga0157370, IMG submission 113463) | Corn rhizosphere microbial communities from Kellogg Biological Station, Michigan, USA - C3-5 metaG | ecosystem: Host-associated > Plants > Roots > Rhizosphere > Soil | place: USA: Michigan...
ATCACCGCGCCGAAGCCGTATTCCGAGGCGGTATTCATCGAGGCCAGCAGCGCGCCGCCGACCGCGGCCTGGCTGCCGGCGGCGAAACGCGAGCTCACCGGGCGCCAGGCAAACACCAGCACGCACAGGATGCCGACCAGCAGCGCGCCTTCGACCGCCCAGATCGCGGCGACCTTGGACACGTCCTGCACCACCGGCTTTGCGCTGCCGACCACGCTGGGCATGAACGACTGCGTCTCGCCGTATAGGTGCGGGATCAGGTCGGTGAACAGCTTGTTGCACACGCCGACCAGCACCAGCGGCAGCAGTGCGATCAGCGGATGCGCCAGCTTTCCGCTTTCGAACGGCGCCGGTTCGTTGACGAGATTGTCGCCATAGCCTTCACCGAGCCGGGCCGCCTTGCGCCGGCGCAGGTCGAGATAGGCGAGCCCGGCGACGAGGATGAACAGCGCGCCGATCGTGCCCAGCCACGGTGCGGCCCACGTATTGGTGCCGAAGAATGCGGTGGGGATGATGTTCTGGATCTGCGGGGTGCCCGGCAGCGAATCCATGGTGAAAGTGAACGCACCCAGCGCGATGGTGCCGGGGATCAGCCGCTTCGGAATATCCGATTGGCGAAACAGCTCGGCGGCGAACGGATACACCGCGAACACCACCACGAACAGCGACACGCCGCCGTAAGTCAGCAGCGCACACACCAGCACGATGGAAAGAATCGCGCGGCTGCGCCCGACCAGGCCGATGGTGGCCGCCACGATAGCCTTGGAAAACCCGGACAGCTCGATCAGCTTGCCGAACACCGCGCCCAGCATGAACACCGGGAAATACAGCTTCAGGAAGCCGACCATCTTGTCCATGAACAGGCCGGTGAACATCGGCGCGACCAGTGCCGGCTCGGTCAGCAGCACGGCGCCCAGCGCAGCGATCGGCGCGAACAGGATCACGCTGTAGCCGCGGTACGCGGCGAACATCAGGAAACACAGCGCGGTCAGCACGATCAGAAATGCCATCCGTGATTCTCCCACCTCGACAGGCGCCGAGTATCCGTGGCCGTCCGCTTCCGCGGCACTGTACGAAGGTACAAGTGCCCGCGCCGCGCACGCCGCCTAAGCTCCCCTTCATCAGCATTCGCGCGAGCGATGCATCCACTGCCCGCGTTAGCGCGAGCGATGCCAATACTGCAAGGGGACGTCATGAAACGCACGCATCTGAGTTCGGCGATCGGTCTGGTTCTGGGTCTGGCAGTGATCGGGCCGCTGCATGCGCAACAGGCGGCCGCGGATGCCGGCAGCCAGCCGGCCAGCACGAAACCGGTCGTGGCCAAGGAGCTCGAATCGGTGAACGTCAGCGCGCGGCGCCGCACCGAGTCGATGGAGAAGGTGCCGGTGGCGGTCAGCGCATTCAGTGGCGAGGACATGAAGGATCTGCAGGCGAACAGCATCGACGGCCTGCAGGGCGCGGTGCCGAACATGAACATCGTGCAGGGCCGCGGCTCCTCGTCGGCGGCCAACATCTTCATTCGCGGCATCGGCCAGCCGGATGCGCTGCAGACGTTCGACCCGGGCGTGGGCATGTACGTCGACGACGTCTACTACTCGCGCATCCAGGGCGCGCTGATCAGCCTGTTCGACGTCGAGCGCGTCGAAGTGCTGCGCGGGCCGCAAGGCACGCTGTACGGCAAGAACTCCACAGGCGGCGCAGTCAAGGTCGTCACCAGGAATCCGGGCGACAACAACGAGGCATCGGTGGAAGCCACGGTCGGCAGCTTCGGCAAGCGCGAAGGCAAGTTCTACTTCGGCGGCCAGCTCGGCGGCGCGTGGTCGGCCTCGCTGGCCGGCGCGATCACCAAGACCGACGGCTATGTGGAAGACCCCGCCACTCACCACGAGTACAACGACGAAGACACCAAGGCGGTGCGCGGCAAGCTGCGCTACCACCCGTCGGACACCTTCGACGCCGTGCTCAGCCTCGACTACACCAAGCAGGACACCGGGCTCACCCTCGGCCAGCCGGTCTCGACCCTGACCCGCACCGACCTGGTGTTCGGCCCGGTGGCGCTGTACACGCCGGATCCCGACCAGAAATACGACTTCAAGACGCGCACTTCGTTCGATCCCGATCAAGGCCAGACGCTCAAGCACGAGGGTGCCGCGCTCAGCTTGAACTGGAAGCTTTCCGACCAGTGGAACCTGAAGAGCATCAGCGCCTTCCGCAAGCTGGACAGCGATTCCTACATCGACATCGACGCCTCGCAATTCCAGCTCGGCGACGTGCTGGTCGATTTCCGCCAGAAGCAGGCCAGCCAGGAACTGCAGCTGCAGTACGACAACGGCAGCAACCTGAAGGCGGTGTACGGCCTCTACTACCTGCGCGAAACCGTGCCCTCGCATCAGGAGGCGTACGCCGACGATTTGTTTGCGCTGGCCGGCACGCCGATCAATTTCCTGCGCACCATCGACGACGACCTCACCACCACCACGTATGCCGCGTTCGCGCACATGAACTGGGAGTTCGTGCCGAGCTGGACGCTCGCGGCCGGCGTGCGCTACAGCAGCGACCACAAGGATTACGACCGCACCACCAGCACCTTCTGGGGCGCGCCGTTCGGCGCGCTCGACGAGACCGTGGCGTTCACCGGCAACAAACGCTGGAACGCGTGGACGCCGACGGTGAGCCTGCAGAAGCAGCTGGATCCGCAGACCATGGTCTATGCCTCGGCGAGCCGCGGCTTCAAGTCCGGCGGCTTCAACGGCCGCGCCAACTCCGCCCCGGAAGTGAAGAGCGCCGAGTACAACCCCGAATACGTGTGGACCTACGAGCTGGGCATGAAGTGGCGTTCGGCCGACAACAAGCTGCAGGCGAACGTGGCCGCCTTCCACAGCGACTACACCGATTTCCAGGCGCGCGTATCGGAAATCCAGAACCCCGGCTCGATCACGCCGACGTTCGCGTTCCCGGTGCTCAACGCCGCGAAACTGAAGATGGATGGCATCGAGTTCGAGGGCGCCGCCGTGCTGGGGCAGGGCGCGCGCGTGTCGGCGCAGGTCGGCTATCTCGACGCGCGTTACGCGCGCTTCGACGATGCGCGGCTCGATCCTGCCAACCCGGCCTACAACCCCGAGCTGCACAAGCACGTGCCGTTCTCGCCCAAGCTGACCGCACGCCTCGCGCTCACGCAAAGCTTCACGCTCGGTGACGGCAGCGCGATCACCGTGGGTGGCGATTACTCCTACCGCACCGAAACCTGGCTCAGCGTGGACAATTACGTCGCGCTCAGCCAGAAGGCGTATTCGCTGGTCGGCCTGTTCGGCATCTACGACTCCGCCGACAGCCACTGGCAGTTGCGCGCCGGCGTGCGCAATCTTGCCGACAAGGTCTACAAGACCGATGGCCAGGAGTTCTCCAGCGTGGGCAATATCCGCACGGCGTATTACGGTATGCCGCGCAACTGGTATGCCAGCGTGCGCTACAACTTCTGAGCATGCCTCCGCTGTCGTAGAAGCGGCTTCAGCCGCGATGCTCTCTTCAGAGCTATCGCGGCTGAGACCGCTTCACGGAGATAGAAGATCACACCATTGACCGGATGAAACGGAGCAGACCGATGAACAGCCGATGGGTAACGCGACTGCTGGGGCTGGTCCTGCTGACCAGCGCAGGCAGCGCCTGTGCGAAGGATGCCGGCGCGGGCCTGCCACGGCTCAGGATCGATCCGGCCCGCACCGCCGTGGTCGGCCTGTCTTCGGGCGCCTACATGGCGGGACAGGTGCAGCTGGCGTATCCGGAGCTGTTTCCGAACGCGGCGCTGGTGGCCGGCGGCCCGTTCGGTTGCGCCGGCGGCAAGCTGGACGTCGCACTCGGCAGTTGCATGAAGGGCATGCCGGCACCGGATGTCGCGGCGCTGGTGGCGAGCGCCGAAAAACGTTCCGCCGCCGGTGAGATCGGTGCGTTGAAGGATCTCGCGCATGCGCACGTGTACCTGCTGCACGGCAGTGCCGACGCATTGGTGGCGCCGGCGGTGGCCGAGGCCGGTGCGCACTTCTACGAGCAGTTGCGCGATGGCACGCCGGGCCTGAAAGGCATGCAGGTGCATGACGACGGTCAGCGCGCCTTCGCGCACAACCTGCCGGTGGCGGCGAGCGGCGACGACTGCGGAAAATCGGTCTCGCCGTACCTCGGCCACTGCGGCTTCGATGCGGCCGGCGAGATCTTCGCCCGGATGTTCGGCAAACCCGCTCGCGCGGCAGCCGAGGCACGCGGTGAACTGCGCACGTTCGACCAGGATGCGCTGCGCCCCGATGGCGCCGATGCCTTCATGGCCGGCACGGGCTACGTCTACCTGCCGCCGGCCTGCCTCGCCGGCAAGTCGTGCGGCGTCGTGGTCGCCTTCCACGGCTGCAAGCAGAACGCGGACGCGGTGGGCGAGGCGTTCGTCAGGGATGCCGGCTTCAACCGCTGGGCCGACGTCTACGATGTGGCGGTGCTATATCCTCAGACCCGCGCAAGTTTCGCGCCCTTGAATCCGCAAGCATGCTGGGACTGGTGGGGATACTCCGGAGCCGACTACGACAGCCGCCACGGCGTGCAGTTGCGCTGGGTCGTGAACGCGATGCGTGCGTTGGGGTTGCCGACGGGGCATTGATGGCGGTGTGCCGCCGGCCTTCTGCAGGAGCGCAGCCTGCACGCGCTCCGTTTGCTTGCCTCGCCGCAGCTGGAGCTGAGAGCTTCAAGGCGAAGGGCTTTCGTCGGCCGAAGAAAGGCGAAAGCTCGTGTACATGGACTACTAAAGCCTCGCGACTGACGTCGCTCTTGCCAGCGCGCGCGCCATGCTGAGTGCCAGCGTCATCGCCTTCGCCGCCCTGTGCTGGCTCGGCCTGCTGTTCGGCGTGGCGCTACTTGGCGAGCGCCGCCCACACATTTTCGAGAAGCGCTGGGCGACGGTGTATGCGCTGTCGCTGGCCATCCACTGCACCTCGTGGACGTTCTACGGCACCGTCACCCAGGCCAGCCGCTCGGGCTGGTGGCTGCCGCCCACGTTTGTCGGCGCGATCCTGGTCTACCTGTTCGCGCTGAAGTTCCTCGGCCGGCTGGTGCAGCTGGTGCGCGAATACAACGCCGGTTCGCTGGCCGACCTGATCGCGGTACGGCTCGGCCGGCACTCGGGGCTGGCCGCACTGGTCACCGCGGTGGTGGTGATCGGCATCGTGCCGTACATCGCGCTACAGCTGAAGGCGGTGGCGATGAGCTACGGCATCCTCAGCCATGGCCAGTTGTCCGAATCCGACCCGTGGCAGGACAGCGCGCTGTACGTGGCGCTGCTGATGGCGCTGTTCGCGATGCTGTTCGGCACGCGGCGCGCGTCGACCATGGCGCACAACCGCGGGCTGGTGCTGGCGATGGCGTTCGAGTCGCTGTTCAAGCTCGGCGCCATGCTGGCGCTGGGCAGCTTGCTGTTCACTGCGCTGCCCGCCGGCTTGCCGGTGGCCGTGCCGCAAGCGCCGGACAGCGGAGGTTTCCCGGCGCTGATCCTGCTTGGCGCGCTGGCGATGTTCACCATGCCGCACCAGTTCTATGCCGGCATCGTGGAGTGCCGCAGCGATGACAACCTGCGCACCGCACGCTGGGTTTTTCCGTTGTACCTGCTGCTGATCTCGCTGCCGATCCTGCCGCTGGCGCGGATGGGCGATGCGTGGCTGGGATCGAGCGGCGTTTCGTCGGACATGTACGTGCTGGCGTTGCCGCTGGCGCGCGGCGAACACGGGCTGGCGCTGATCGCGTTCCTCGGTGGCCTCAGCGCCGCCACCGGCATGGTGGTGATCGCAACCCTGGCCTTGAGCCTGATGGTGGTCAACCACTTCATTGCACCGTTGCGGGTGAAGGCCGGCTGGGGACGGGACGAGCACGGCGACCTGCGCGGCGAGCTGCTGAATCACCGCCGCGTGGCGATCCTGGTGGTGATCCTGCTGGCCTGGGCCTACAGCCGTGCGCTGGCGCGCAACGAGGCGCTGGCCGATATCGGCGCGATCTCCTTTTCCGCGCTGGCGGGGCTCGCGCCGGCCTTGCTGGCGGCGGTGTATCGCCCGCAATTGGGGTCGCGCGCGGTAATGGCCGGCCTGGCTGCCGGCACGCTGGTGTGGATGTATGCGGTGCTGCCGGCGCTGCTGCCGGGCGCGCCGCCGTGGTTGCATGGCGGCCCGTTCGGCATGCACTGGCTGGCGCCGGATGGGCTGCTCGGGCTGGCCAACTGGAACCGGCTGGGACGCGCGGTGGTGGTCAGCCTGCTGATCAATTTCGCCGTGATGCTGGCGGTGGCCGGCTCGCGTTATGGCCGCGCCGCGCGTGCGGTCAGCGTGGGCGACGTGGGCCTGCTGGAACTGCGCGCACTGGCCACGCGCTTCCTGCCGTCCGAGCGGGTCGAGCATCTGTTCGACAGCGCGCCCACGGCGGGGCTGGCCGGCAGCATGCGCGTGGCCGAGGTCGAGCACGAACTGGCCGCGGTGATTGGCGCCGCTTCCGCGCGCCTGCTGTTGGAGGTGGTGCACCGGCAGGGCCGCGACGATCTCGATACGGTGGTCGCCATCGTCGGCGAGGCGGCGCAGGATCTCCGCTTCAACCAGCGCGTGCTCGAGGCGGCGCTGGAGAACATGAGCCAGGGCATCTGCGTGGTCGATGCGGAACTGCATCTTGTTGCCTGGAACAGCCCGTACGCGCGGCTGTTCAATTACCCGCCCGAACTGCTGCAGGTCGGCCGACCGGTCGCCGAGCTGACCCGCTACAACATCGATGCCGGCATGCTCGGCCCCGGCGAAGCCGAGCAGCGTGTGCAGCGCCGGCTCGCGCACATGCGCGCGGGCACGCGGCATCTGTCCGAGCGGTGCTTTCCCGACGGCACCATCGTCGAGATCCGCGGAAATCCGATGCCGGGCGGCGGCTTCGTGGCCACGTTCACCGACGTCACCGCCTTCCGCCAGGCGGAAGGCTCGCTCAAGCGTGTCAACGAAACGCTGGAGCTGCGCGTGGAAGAACGCACCCGCGCGCTGGCGGCGGCCTCGGCCGAAGCGCAGGCCGCCAACGAAGCCAAGAGCCGCTTCCTCGCCGCAGTCACGCACGACCTGATGCAGCCGTTGCACGCGGCGCAACTGTTCGCGCATGCGCTGACCGAGCAGGGCGACAATGCCACCGCGCGGCATCTCAACGGCGCGCTCGCCGCCACTGAAGGCCTGCTCACCGGCCTGCTCGACGTGGCCCGGCTCGAAGGCGGCCGCCTGCATCCGCAGCCGCGCGCGTTTGCGCTGGCCGAAGTGCTCGATCCGCTGGCCGCCGAATTCCGCGCGATCGCGCTCGATCGCGGCGTGCGGCTGGACGTGGTCGGCACGCGCGCGTGGGTGCATTCCGATCCGCAACTGCTGCGGCGCGTGCTGCAGAACTTTCTGTCGAACGCCTTGCGCTATGCCGAACACGGCCGCGTACTGCTCGGCGTGCGACGCGCCGGCCAGCAGCTGCGCGTGGAAGTCTGGGATACCGGGCCGGGCATCACGCCAGGCGAGCAGCAGCTGATCTTCCGGGAGTTCCATCGCGGCAGCACCGCCGGCGGGCAGGGGCTCGGGCTGGGCCTGTCGATCGCGCAACGCATGGCTGCACTGCTCGGCCATCGGCTGGGCCTGCGTTCGTGGCCCGGGCGCGGCAGCGTGTTCGATCTCGGCGTGCCGATGGCTCATGCCGCGCCGCGTCCGCCTGCCGTCGCCGACGCCCGACAGGCCTTGCCCGCAGGTCGCGCGCTGATACTGGACAACGAGCCGGCCGCGCTTGCCGCGCTCGGCAGCCTGCTCACCAGCTGGGGCTGGCACGTCCACGCGGCGCGCAATGCCGAGCAGGCGCTGGCCGCGCCCTGGCGACCGGATCTGCATATCCTCGATTTCCACCTCGACGGCGGCGACAGCGGGCTGGACGTATGGCGCCGGCTGCGTGAACTGCATGCCGATGTGCCTGCCGTGGTGCTTACGGCGGACCGCGACGGCGAATTGCGCCAGCGTCTGCTCGACGCCGGCGCCGGGGTGCTTTACAAGCCGCTGAAGCCGCTGGCGCTGCGGCAGGTGCTGCAACGGGTGACGGCGGGCGCGGCACGGGCGTGAGGCCGCGGTTGCCTTTCAGGTATGCGATAGCCTCAGCAGCAACCGCACCAGTTCGGCCTGCCGCCGGGTCTGGGTCTTGTCGAACAGCGAGCGCAGGTGGGTGCGCATGGTGTTGATGGTGACGCCGCCGCGCTCGGCGGCCTGGGCCAGCGACATGCCCTGCATCATCCATTGCGCGAGCTGCGCTTCGGCCGTGGTGAAGCCCCACTGGTCCTGCAGGCCACTGCGCAGGCTCACGGCATTGCCCGGCGCCACGCTCTTGACGAAGGCGATCACCCGGATGTCGAACTCCGACCACTGCGTGCCGGCGACCATGCCGGCCGGGCAGAACTTGATCGTACCGGCGAGCGTGCCGTCGTGTCCGTGCATCGGCAGGACGAATGGCCGGCTCGCCTGGCTGGCGCAAAGCTGGGGCAGGGTACGTTGCAGCAATTGCTCATCCGCGGGCCAGTTCAGGCACAGCCGGCCATCGGTCCGGCGCGAGAACAGGCGATCGGCTTCCATCTGCTGCGCAGTGGCATTGCCATACTTCAGCTGGCCACGTGCGTTGAGCAGCAGCACGCCATCGGTGAGTTGATCCAGCGCGGCATAGAAGTTCCGGCTTTCGTGATGCAGCCAGCCCAGCCGTTGCTGCAGCGCGTAGGCGTTGCACAGGTGCGGCAGCAACGAGCGCGCCAGTTCGATTTCCGGCTCGTTGTAGTGGCCGGTTTCCCAATCGCGGTTGACCGTGAGCAGCGCGAGATCTTCGCGCCCCTGCGCGTGCATGAGCATCGCCATGCCGTGCCCGATGCCGGCTTCCTGCATGAACTCGGCGTAATAGCGCGTGGCGCGGAGTTCGGATTCCGGCATCAAGCCGCGATCGTCGACGATGCCTTCGAGCAGCAGCCGGCTGGCGCCGCGTTCGAACCAGGGGTGGTCGCAACACAACGAGGCATGCAGCGCCAGCAATCGCGGTGAAAGCCCGACGGCCATCGTCAGCTGCCCATGCGGATGGGCGCGGTCGTGGATCTGCACGGTGACGACGTGGGAGCGAAACGCGCTGGCGACGAGATGCAGGAACGGGGTCCAATCCGGCGCACGAAGATCCATCCCGTAGAGGGCATCGATCAGTTGCGTACTGCGCCGACGATCCACTTGCGGTTTCTCAGCGGGAGATGTCCACCATGCCGCCTCATCCGTATGGATGATGACAAGCTAAAAACCTAGCAGTAGAAAGATGGCCGACGTGTGAAACGGCAGCGTCCGCGACACCGTTGACGGCGCCTTCGCATGCATGGCCATGGCGCCGCGGGCGCGGTAGACAGGATCCGCGTTGCACAGCGTGCCGGCCGCGGGCGGCCGTGGTTACCGGCATCACGCAGGTCTGTTTTATTCGCGGAGAGTTCACGCGATCAACCGGAGGCTTCTGCGGATGGCGACGGCTGCCCGGCGCGATCCGTCCGATGGCCACGATGGAGAAGAACATGATTTCCCGAAGGCGTTTTCTGCAGTCCTCACTCACGGCTGCGCTGGTGCCGTTTCTCCCACGCGTGGCTTTCGGCGCCACGTTGAAAGTGAGGCCGAACTGGAACACCTTCTGCACGACGCCGCTGTTCCAGGTCTATCTCAACGCGATAAGCCTGATGAAGGCCAATACCAACGCTGCCGACCCTGCCAGCTGGACGTATTGGGTCAATGTGCACAAGAACTACTGCCCGCATAGCGTGGCTTATTTCCTCGCCTGGCATCGCGGCCTGCTGTATCGATTCGAGACGCAGCTGCGCAAGGTAGCGGGAAACTCTGCACTGATGCTTCCTTATTGGGACTACTACGCCAACCCGGTGATGCCGGCGGAATTCACCGACACCACCTCGCCGCTCTACATCGCCAATCGCACCGGCACGGACGTGTCCCATGCGCTCAGCCTGGATCCGTTTGCCGACACGGTGGTCAATTTCCAGCGCGGCCTGACCAACGCGTTCGAGACCACCCTGGAATCCTTGCCGCACAATCCGGTGCACAACCTGATCGGAGGCTCGATGAGCTCGGTCACGGTGTCGCCGAGAGACCCGATCTTCTGGCTCCACCACGCCAATATCGATCGGTTGTGGGCGGCCTGGTGCGCTGCCGGCAACGGACGGACCATGCCGGTCAAGACCGACCCCTACTGGTCGGGGTCGTTCATTTACGGCCCGGCGCAAGCCACCATGGCGCGCACGTGGGCGATTTCCGAAACCGGCCTCGGCTATCAGTACGAAGATCAAACCATGCCCACCACCTTGCCTCCGCCGCCTCCGCCCTCGCAACCTGCAGCTGTGACGCTGCAGGCGCTGTCCTCGACGGTGCCCGGCGCGCTCGCCATGTCGCTGGGCAGCGGCCAGGACCTGGCGCTGGACGAAAGGTCGGTCAGCGTGGTGGTGCCGCTGACGGATGCGGACCGCAACCAGGTGCGGTCGCTGTTGCTGAAGCAGGCTGCCAGGAAGGTGCAGGCGTCGGTCGACAATTCCTTGCGGGTCGTGCTCGATGGCGTTCGCCTGACCGGCCTTGGCAACAAGGGCGGCTATTTCTACAAGCTTTACATCAATCTGCCTTCAGGCGCGGGCGCTTCCCAGCCCGAAGCGACCTATCTGCTGGGCACGCTGGGCTCGTTTGAGATCACCGGAATGTTGAATCATGCCGGCATGAAGGGCATGGCCATGCCGACCGGCGGTGGCGTGCAGCTCGTCTATCCGATGACCGATGCGCTGGCCAAGATCGCACCGGCCAGCCTCGACAAGCTGACCATCACGTTCGTACGTGTGGACGGCAACCATCCGGCAAAGAAGGGCACCGTGATCACGATCAAGGAGTTCAGGGTGGAAGCGTCGGACACGGCGCCTTGATTCGGGCGGAAGTGTCTGTGCCGGGACATTCTTGCGAAGGCGCATCGCATGTTCGCGGACTCCGGTCGAGCGCCTTCGCGCTTCGCCCCGCTGCAGGGTGCGGCGCGCTCAGCTGTCCAGTGCTGCCATCGTCAGCAGCACACCGGCCAGGCTTTTGAGATCCTGCGCGTTGTGCTGCGCGACCCGGCGCAGGTTCAGCGCGGAGCCGCCGCGCAGATAGGTGAGCCACGCGGCCGGCGCTTCCGAACCGGGCAGGTCGTCTTCGCGCACCACGCCCAGCAAGCGCCGTTCGGCGGTGACCAGCCGGCAGTTTTCCCACTGGCCTTTCCAGTGGCGTCGCACCGGATGCAGCAGGTCCAGATGGCCAAGCCCGAGCAGCGGATTGGGCAGGCGCGCCAGGCGATAGCGGGTGGCCAGCAACGGCGCGTCGTAGCACTTGCCGTTGTAGCTGACGAGCACGGTGTCATGGCCGATCCAGCCGGCGAAGGTGCGCAGCATGGCGGACTCGGCGGCCATGCTGGTAATGGTGAGCTGGCGAATGCGGAAACGCCCGTCGAGCCAGTCGGCGGCGCCGATCATGAAGGCGCGCGTACCGGTGCCGCCGGCAAGGCCGGTGGTTTCGGTGTCGAAATGCAGCAGGCGCGCGTGGTGCAGCGGATCCATGCGCGCGAAGGTGGCATCGATGATGGCTGGCGGGGTGAGCCAGTCGACGCAGGTTTCGGTGTAGCGCAGGCCGGGGGCGAGTTCGATGCCGGGGACGTCGCGGTCGGCGGATGTCGGGGTGGTGATGCCGTGTTTGAGTTGAGCGTGGCGTTGGAGCAGACGGCGAAGGTCGGGGGAGAGCGAGCGGTCGGGCGCATCACTCGATTGTCTTCGTGCTGGAGGCTGGAGGGCACCATGGCCGCTGTCCGTGAAGCTGGCGAGGATCCGTCCCTTCGACTTCGCTTCGCCACGCTCAGGGGGAACGGTGGAGAGAGAGGGAGAAGGCTGCCCTGCTTCGGCGCGCAGCCGGCGAAGTCTTGCGAGCAGTGCGCTCATAGCGCGACCAGCAGGGCGAGCACGCGCAGGGCGAGGGCTTTGGGGGTCGTGGTATCCGGGCTGTGCGTCGCCGTATCGGCTTGAAGAGCCGCGTTCCTTCGCTCGGCGGCGCTTTCGTCGGCGGCCAGCACCGGGCCCACGCAGGCCGGGCAGCCGGCGCGGCAATCGCAGCGTTCGATCAGCGCGATCGACTGCGCGATCAGATCTTCGCGGCGCAGGAACAGCGGCTCGCTCTGGCCGATGCCGCCCGGAAAGGCATCGTAGAGATAGACCGTGGGCGTGAACGGCGCATCTGGCGCCAGCGTGGCGGGCTGGCCATCACCGCTGCGCAGCTGGCCGCGGCCGCGCAGGTCGGCGCTGACGAACCACGCGCCATCGCCCGAGCCCACGGACTTCTGCAGGTCGCGTGCTTCGGCCATCACCGCTACCGTGGCCACGATATGCAGCGCGTTGGCGGCGCCGAGAAAACCGTCGAGCGCCTGCTGCCGGTCCTCGAAGGCCGACTCCAGCACCAGTTGCGAGAGCTGCCACCACACCGCCGTCGTGTGCAGTTCCTGGTCGGGCAGGTTGACCGGGCCGTAGCCGATGTTCTCGTGCGAGTAGAAGCGGATCTTCTTGTAGCCGGGCACACGACGCACCACGTGCACTTCGCCGTGATGCGCGTGGCCGCAACCGGCGTGGGAACTGTCGAAGCAGTCGAGAACCTTCAGTTTCGTGTAGTCGATGGCGTCGGTGTAATAGTCGACGCTGGTGCGCGTGACATAGGCCTTGCGGCCTTCCCAGTCCAGTTTCTCCACCTGGTAGGGCGTGGACTGGATCATGTGGATGGCGCCTTCGTAGAGGGTCACCGGCGCCGCGGTGTAGTCGACCTCGGCGATGATGGTCTGGCGGCCATCCGTGCGGTCGACCACCACGAAATTGCCGTCGGCCACCGAGCGCAGCGATACCGCGATGGCCGGGTAGCTGTCGGCGATCCACTCCCAGCGATCGCCTTCGCGATGCAGCACGCCTTCCTCGCCCAGCACGTCGAGCCACGGCGTGGCGACCTCGGTGCCGAACATCTCGTCGCCGACGAAGGGCAGCTCGAATGCGGCGCAGCGGATGTGGTCGAGCAGGATCAATGGTTGATCGGGCTGG